>OGQQ01000500.1_pt1 | contig 38268 bp, 43 predicted proteins | sample 1553281 | NCBI WGS metagenome assembly OGQQ01 (sample SAMEA2579937, study PRJEB22360) | human gut metagenome | biome: human gut; feature: human-associated habitat; material: faeces | place: Denmark | collected 2008/2010 | reverse complement strand
ACTGATAACATCGTTATTAGTAACAACGTTATCAGACTGATAGAAAGGAGGAATCTTATGTCTTTGCCAGATCACAGCATAGACCCCAAAATTTTAGAGAGTGCAAAAATAGAATTTCTATCTAAAGGCTATGTAGACGCTTCTCTAAGAGAAATCTGTAAAAATGCCGGTGTAACTACAGGCGCACTGTATAAACGGTTTTCAGGAAAAGAATCACTTTTTAAAGCCGTCTTAGCTCCTACACTCCAAGACCTAAATGCTATTTATTCAGATGTAGAGAATTTCGATTATGAGAAGCTCAATCTTAACGAAATGCACACCGTTTGGAATATGTCTGAAGAAACACTCAGTAAGTTTATGGATTTTCTTTACTCTCATTATGATGGCTTTAAGTTGCTTTTATGCCGTTCGGAAGGCTCTATGTACTCTAATTTTCTAAATGATTTTGTTGACGAACACACAAAAAAGACGATGTGCTTTATGGAAATTGCATTTCAAAAAGGAATTGCACCAGAGTGTATAGACCAAAATGAAGTTCATATGTTATTAACAGCATTTTGGTCTACAATGTTTGAACCTATTGTGCACGATCTTAATAAAGAACAGGCTATGTATCATTGTAAGGCAGTTTCTAAGTTTTTTAACTGGCAGGCCGTGTTTGGATTTTAGACTTGGTTCTTGCATGAATCAAGTCTTTATTCCGATTCATAGGTTAGCTTCAACTAATTAGGAGGATTCATCATGGAAACGAAAAAAACAAAAAAAAGGAATAGTGAGCGTATGAATGTGCGGGATTATATCACCACAGCCATAATGTTTGTTTTGATGTTCATTGTCTTTTCAGCAGTAGGAACACCAGTAGGAATGTCTGTAGTAGGAAATTTATTTGTTTTTGCTGTTTGTGCAATTCTTTGGGGAACGATTTATTTATTATTGTATACAAAGGTAAATAAAAAAGGGGTTCCCTTTCTGTTTGGTATGATACTGGCTGTTTTAATGCTTATGAATTTTTGGGCGGTGTCTTTAGTTTTAGCAATAGGAGCCATACTTGCAGAATTTGTTTGGAGAAAATTAGATCGCCGCAAATTTTCTACCATGTTGATTTGCTTTACTATTGAAACTGTCTTTTGGTATTTAGCAATGACATTACCGCTTATCTTTTTGAAAGACCTTTACCTTGCTGCCGTTCCTGCTTATGCTGATTTGTATGGGGCAGTATTCAATCTCGTTATTGGACCTATGTTTTTTGTTGGACTTGCGGCCACTATTTTAGGTTGTGTCATAGGTGCTTTTCTCGGAAAAGTATTACTGAAAAAACATTTTCTTAAAGCGGGGATTGTTTGATTATGGGAATAGGCATGAAAACCAAACGAGAAGATATTTATACAGCGCTTGATCCTCGTATGAAGCTGATATTGCTGATACTATTTACAACAGCCACTTATATTTCCCGAAGCACATGGGTTTTACTGTGGGATTACCTTTTAATTGTGGGGTTATATCTTGCCCGCCATTTATGGAAAGGAGCATGGAAAACCAGTATATTGTTTGGAAGTTTTTTGGTATTAGAACTTCTAATCAGCTATATTCCACATGAGGGAACCAAAGCAGCATTGGGCTTAATTATATTTTTTCTGGAGCGTACTTCCATTTTCTTTGTAATGGGAAACTGGATGGCAACAAAGCTCCGTATTAGTGACTTCTCAACAGCATTACAAAATATGCACTTTCCAAAGGGAGCAATTATAACATTGGCTGTTGTGTTTCGTTATTTACCAACAGTAAGCGATGAATTTCGCTCCATAAAAAACACTATGAAGTTAAGAGGCATTGGGTTGAACTTTAAAAATATAATATTACACCCAATTAAGACTGGCGAATATGCAATCGTTCCACTGATTATTAGAAGCATGAAAATTGCTGATGAACTTGCGGCTTCTGCTATGACAAGAGGATTGGATTTAGAAACCAAAAGAACCTCTTATCGGGAAATTCGTTTGAAAGCAAAAGATTTTATGGCTGCTGGTATCATTGTAGTGGCTGTAATTGGAGGAATTGCTGTTAATTCTATTCTCCAGAAAGGGGGAATTTGAATGATTCGTATTGAAGATGTTTCCTTTCGCTATTCAAATTCAAAAGACGACGCACTGGAACACATAACCTTACATATTCACAAGGGCGAGTTTGTTGTTTTGTTGGGAAGTTCCGGTTGTGGAAAAACAACCATAACACGCCTTATTAACCGCCTTGTTCCAGAATTTTTTGAAGGAGAATTGGAAGGAAAAATTTATATAGACGGTCAAGATACTTCTGATATGGATATACAAGATCTGGCTGGTATCGTTGGCTCCGTATTTCAAGACCCGCGATCTCAATTTTTTGCTACAGATACAACCGCAGAAATTGCTTTTTCTTGTGAAAATGTAGGTTTACCAAGAGAAGAATTATGCTGTCGTATCGAAAGAGCAGCAAATGATTTGCAAATTACAAGATTATTAGAAAGAAGCATTTTTGAACTTTCCAGCGGTGAAAAGCAATCTATCGCTATTGCTTCGGTTTATGCGTTATCTCCTAAAATCCTTGTTTTAGATGAACCGTCTGCGAATTTAGATTCAGCAGCAACTCAACATCTTATGAAGATATTAGATTCTTTAAAAAAGCAAGGATATACGATTGTAATTTCAGAACATCGTGTGCATTATCTTAAAGATATTGCTGATCGAGCAATACTGATTGAAAATGGAAAGATAAAAAAAGAAATTCGTGGAGAGGATTTTCGCAATCTTTCTAACAAAGAAGCAAATGCAATGGGATTACGCAGTATCAATTTGCTATCTGTTTCTCCACGAAGTGTTGACTATCACACGGGAGAAAACCAAATTGAACTGAAAAATATTTCGTATTATTACGGTAAAAGTGACGAGCCACTAAGAAATATAACTTTTTCAGCCAATAAAGGTGCTGTTATAGGCATCATTGGAAATAACGGAGTTGGAAAAAGTACCTTGCTGGAAATTACTTGTGGCTTAAAAAAAGAAATGTCGGGTAATTTTCTTATCAATGGAAAACCAGTTAATCCTAAAATAAGAAACCGTGATACTTTTCTTGTTATGCAAAACAGTGATTATCAATTATTCACGGAAAGCGTTGAAAAAGAATTATATCTTGGAAACACCGAAAATGAGCTTCTCCGTGAAAAAGGAATATCCCTATTGAAGCGAATGGGACTTTCTGATTATTTACAGCAGCACCCCGCTTCTCTTTCGGGAGGTCAAAAACAACGATTGTGTATTGCCGTTGCTTGTATGAAAAATACAGATGTTATTTGTTTTGACGAACCTACCAGCGGTCTTGATTACATAAGCATGAAGAATGTATCTTCTCTGCTTCACGAACTATCACAGGAAGGAAAAACTCTTTTAGTAACTTCTCACGACTATGAATTTTTGATGTCAACCTGTACGCATATATGCTACCTGAACGCAGGGAAAGTAGAAGATTATTTTGAGGTAAGTCAAAAGACCGCACCCAAAATATATCAAATTTTGTTTCAGAAGGAGGAAAAGAGATGAAAGACAAAGGTATGCTTGGAAGTATCTTTTCTTATGCCAAACCGTGTAAAGGGAAATTAACATTGTCCGTCATTTGTGCCTTAATCTCTGTGGCAGGCGGCATTATTCCCTTTGTGGCAGCTTATCGTATTATCATTATGTTTTTTGATAATTCCGTTACCGTAGAAGATATTTTCTTCTGGGGAAGTATTTGTATTGCTGGATTTATAGTAAAAGTATTGTTTCATGCGATTTCAACGACTTTATCTCATATTTCAGCTTACACTATTTTGGAGCTTATGAGAAAACGTGTCGCTGAAAAGCTATTAAAAGCTCCTTTAGGAGTAACACAAAATATCAATGCCGGAAAAGTTAAAAACATTGTCGTAGATCAAATTGAAAATATTGAAATACCCTTGGCTCATGTTATACCGGAAGGCTCTGCTGCTCTTGTGTTGCCTTTAGCAGTATTTGTCTATTTGTGTATGATTGATTTTCGTCTTGCTCTTGCCTCATTGATTACCATTCCCCTTGCAATGATTCCTTATGGAATGATGTTAGGTGGTTACAATAAAACATACCAAAAATACATGGAATCCAATGAGCACATGAATAATGTCGTTGTAGAATATGTAGAAGGAATTGAAGTAGTCAAGGCTTTTAATCAATCTACTTCATCATATGAAAAGTATCGTAAAGCTGTTGAATCCTTTAAAGAAACAACGCTTAACTGGTATAAATCTACATGGAAATTTACAACATTGGGAGCAGTGATTCTTCCTACCACACTCTTGGGAGTGTTGCCTATCGGAACTTTAATGTATCTTTCCGGAACAACCACACTGCCTAAGATTACAATGGCTATGCTTCTTTCTATGGGGCTTGTCAGCAGTTTAGGAAGATTTATTTTGTTTTTTAATCAGCTAAAATCTATTCAGTATTCAATCAATACGGTTAATAAAACCTTCGATATTGGTGAATTGCCTTTAGTGTCCAAAGAAAAAACTATATCCCAACACGATATATATATGGAACATGTGTCATTTTCTTATACAGGGAAAGAAGATGTAATCCATGATGTTAGTATAAAAATTCCCGAAAAATCCTTTTATGCTCTCGTTGGACCTTCAGGGGGAGGAAAATCTACCCTTGCTCGTTTAGTAGCTCGTTTTTGGGATACAACAGAAGGAAATATTTCAATCGGTGGTGTAAATATAAAAGATATTCCATTAACACAGCTTGCCGACGAAGTAAGTTTTGTAACCCAAGATAACTTTTTATTTAATAGTTCGATTATGGAAAATATACGCTTGGGAAATCCAAAAGCTACTGATGCAGAGGTATTAGAAGCAGCCCGAAAAGCTCAATGTGATGAATTTATCAATAAGCTGGAACATGGGTATCAATCTACCGCTGGTGAAGCTGGCGACAAACTGTCCGGTGGTGAACGCCAAAGAATTGCGATTGCAAGAGCAATTTTGAAAAATGCTCCTATCATTATTCTTGATGAAGCAACATCTTTTACAGACCCAGAAAACGAAGCTAAAATTCAGGAAGCTATTGCTGAATTAACAAAAGGAAAAACTTTGCTGGTAATCGCACATAGGCTTTCCACAATAAAAAATGCAGACAAAATTTTGCTTGTGGAAAATGGGAAGATCATACAAAGCGGAACACATGAAGAATTATTGAAAAACAGTAATCTTTATAAGGATATGTGGCAGGCTCATATCGGTGCTAAAAAATGGTCCGTAAATGTAAGCGAGGAGGTGTTGGCATGATTCGTATTTTAAAACGACTTTTCTGTATGATGGCACAATATAAAAAGCGTTTGTATCTTGGAATCGTATTGTCCATGATAAATAACTTTCTTGGAATTGTTCCTATCGTATGTGGGGTTTGGGTAATCAAAACGATTTTAGATGATATAAATGGGAATACTGTCTTAAATCAAAATTTTGTTTTTACGCTTATTGGAATTATCGTCGGCACAATTCTTCTCCGTTGGCTGCTTGCTTATATTAGAGCAACAAAGCAAGATAGTATCGCCCATGAAGTTACAAGTGCTGAACGCCTAAAAATCGGAGATATTCTAAAACGTGTTTCTCTCGGTTTTTTACAGCGTAAAAATATGGGGGAACTGACAACCGCAATCACAACAGATTTGGCTTTTTTTGAAATGCAAGCCATGAATGTAATTAACAATATTGTAGACAGTTACATATTCTTGCTGATAACGATTGTTTTTCTGCTATTCTTTTCGCCTGCACTTGGGATTTCAGCTTTAATTGCTGTAATTATATCTTCTATTGGCTTACAGCTTATTGAACATCAAAGCCGTAAAAATTCTCCTATTCGCCAGGAAAGTATTAACGAAATGGCCGATGAAATTGTTCAATATGTAAGAGGTATGGCCGTGGTAAAATCTTTCAAACAGGAAGGTGTCGCTTCGGAGGGGCTTTATCGAGCCTACAAAAAATCAAAGGACATCAATATCCGTATGGAGAAAAATTTTGCTCCTTGTGACGCGCTTCATCGCTTTGGTCTTTATATGGGGACAAGTGCAATTACCATTTTAACCGCGTTAATGGCACTACACGGAACGATGGAACTTCCCATGGCGCTCATGTTGATCGTTTACAGTTATGTTATGTTTAACACAATCGAGGCAGCAAATACTTCTCTGCATATTTTGGAAATGTTGGACACTGTTGCCGAAAAGCTACAAAGTATTGATAATGCTGAATTTATCGACAAAGACGGAAAAGATATTTCAATCAATCACTTTGATATTGAATTTAAGGACGTTTCTTTCGGTTATGACAGTCGTGAAGTATTAAATCATGTTTCATTTACCATTCCAGAAAATACGACGACTGCAATCGTTGGACCCTCTGGCAGCGGTAAAACCACTATTTGTAGCCTTTTAGCAAGATTTTATGATGTAAAAAAAGGTTCTATAATCGTTGGCGGACGGAATGTAAAGGATTTTACCTGTGATTCGCTTTTAAAAAATATAAGCATGGTATTTCAGAATGTTTACCTTTTCCACGATACCATACGCAATAATATTCTTTTTGGCGCACCCACTGCAACAGAAGAAGAAATGATTGCCGCAGCAAAAGCTGCGAGGTGTCACGACTTTATTATGGCGCTTCCCGATGGCTATGATACCTTGATTGGAGAAGGTGGCTCCACCCTTTCTGGCGGTGAAAAGCAAAGAATATCTATCGCCCGTGCAATATTAAAAAATGCACCTATTGTTATTTTAGACGAAGCAACGGCCAGTGTTGACCCTGAAAATGAACATCTTATCCAGCAAGCGATAAGTAATCTCACTCATGGGAAAACAATTATTGTCATTGCTCACAGACTTGCCACCATTGAAAATGCCGATCAAATATTAGTTGTAGATGAAGGCAGAATTACTCAACGTGGTACGCACAAACAATTATCTGTTCAGGAAGGCATTTATAAACGATTTATCAATATAAGAGAAAAAGCCGAAGGGTGGTCTATTGGATAATTAGCAGAAAGGAGTCATCATTTTATGGAAACAAAATGGACAGGAAAAGGATTTGGAATCACAGTTGGATTTTCATTGATTTACTTTGTAATTACTATGCTTGTAATGATGTCGGGTTCTTTTACCCCGCTTACATGGATTTTTATGACTGCATTGATCGGATTACTGGCCGGAGTTCCTTATATATATATTACCGCAAGAGAACAGATTTTCGGTGTTCCCATTATAATGAACCTAATCGTTGGTCTTATTTACTTCATTGCAGGAGAGTTATCAAATTTGGTTATTGTTACTTTGATTGCAAGTGCAATATTAGCCGAAATTATCAGGAAGTTAAGCGGATATAAAAGTTTAAAAGGCAATCTATGCAGTTATATTCTATTTGTATTTGGTATGTCCGGTTCACCTATCTATATTTGGGCTTTCCGTGATTATACCATTAGTAAGGCTGCGGAAGAAATGTCGGCAGAGTACGCTGCGTCTATGGACGCAATGGCAACTCCTTTTATGTTGGTTATTATGATTATAGCTACAATTATTTTAGCTGTAATAGGTGGTTTAATTGGTAAAGCTATATTGAAAAAGAAACTTTCCACTGTTGGAGTAAAATAGTATATCTTGTAACAATATAATTCTTTAAAAAAGGGGGTATGCTACTTGTCCTTAACTTCATCAATGGAAGATTATTTAAAAGCAATTTTAGTGCTTCACCAGCGACATGGTAACGCCCGCTGTGTAGATGTTGCGGACTATTTAGGGGTTAGCAAGCCTTCTGTAAGTCGGGCGGTCAAGGAGCTTTCTAAATCCGGTCATATTATCAAAAAAGACGGTACTCTTTATTTGACGCAGCAAGGCCGACAATATGCCGAGCAAATATGTGAACGGTATCAATTCTTCACAGCAAGGCTTGTGGACGCCGGAGTAGACCGTAAAACTGCGGAGCATGACGCTTGTAATATTGAGCACGCCATAAGTGCAGAGGCTTTTCAAAAGCTAAAGGATTCTTTAGGGGAAAAATAAGGAAAGGTGGTGGTAACATGGGAAGTTAGCTGTACTTGATTTGTCGGAAACCGGCAGACAGATAGGCGAAAAACTATTTGTACTACTTACCGCAGATCAGAAAAAGGAACTGACGCAGTTTGTTCTTGAAGATAAAACGGGCGGCGTCAATTCGGCTGACATTCCATGCTACCCTATTTTTCATAGCAAGTATTCTGTGTCAAAACGAACAGGCCCGCCTTTAACAGAAATACGAGAAGGTGAAATATACTTTTGTCTGGAGCAAAGACTTGTTATTGTCCGTGAACAGATAGTTGAATTAACTGTAAAAGAGTTTGAAATCTTTGCCCTTCTCATTATGAATCCAAAACGGGTGTTCACTTATGAAATGCTTTTGGAACTGGTATGGCATGAGGACTACACTTATTATTCCCGGAAAGCGATCAACAATCATGTGAGTAACCTGCGGAAGAAAATCAGGATCGCTCCGGATCTTCCGGATTATATAAAAAGTGTCTATGGTGTAGGCTATAAATTTGAAGTTTAGAAAGGGTGCGGTATTTTCTGCCGCACCCTTAATTTTGGCGTTTTATTGCTGTGTGAATAGTATCTAATTTTGTCATATTTTGTTGAGCAAATTCAGTAAAACCTTGACACTTCTGGGAAAAATATAGCATTTCTCCATATATAATGCCCCAAAATGAAGGAGGTGGACATAATGAATAGATCTGCTCTCCTTCACTAAAGGAGGGCATGGAAAATGCTGCCGAGGTCAGAATACCGGCCTCGACATAGCCGGTCATATAAAAGAGATTTAAACCCCGTAATCCTGCGATGGATTGCGGGGTTTTTCCATTCGACAAATTATGGCATTTCCCTTCCTGCTTCGACAGAGAAGAACCGGGCGTTCCAGCCACGGTTAACCACTGTACAGTGGGCGCTCCTTTTTATATCCAAGGCGCAGGACAAGCCTGCCGCCGGACTTGTACGGTGTAGATCACCGCCCCTCTGATTTCGATTTGCCCATTAACCCACTCAAAAATCGAAATTGGAGGATTACCATGAAAGAAATCAATCTGCGGGATTATTACCCGTTTTATACACAGGACGCTATTGTTGAAGTACCGGACGAAGTGGCAGCCCTTCTCCATGAATTAAAATTAGCAGAGGCAGCTTCTTTTCTGCGTACATACCGGCACAAAGCATACTTTTCTCTGGATTACGATGTCAATGTGGAACGCGACGCCCTGGTGGTTGTTCTGACACCGGCTGAAATCCTGGAACAGAAAGAAGAAAATGCCCGGCTCTATCAGGCGATTGCCTCCCTTCCAGAAAAACAGCGGAACCGGATCACTTCTCATTTCCTTCTTGGCATGAGTATATCGGAAATCGCAAAGAGTGAAGGCTCCGGCACAAGCTCTGTGTATGAAGGAATCCAGAGAGGACTTCGGCGTCTGAAAAAAATTTTGAAAAAAATGGAGTCAGACCCCGAAAAAAACGCCTGAAAATGAAATGAATAATAGAGGGACATATTCGGCGGGACAATCCTGACGGGTGTGACCGGCAACACATGTTCCGGCCCGGCCCATCTATAATACTGTCACGACTGCCACGCCCCTCGCTTGTTCTTTGACAACTGAATATACGGTGCCATAGGTACTTTCCCTGTATTCCGAGCGGCAAATGGAGCGGCGCGATGACAGACGGCTTTAAGGAGGTGGTGAAGCCCAGCCGTCCGAGCGATCTACGCAATCCATTGACCTGGCTGTGGCAGGCCGGGCGCGATGACCGATACAGGGCACAATGATACTTTCTCACGACCCGTCAAAGACTTGGGGGGAGTCCCTTCTGTGTTCGTTAGCTCTGGCGAAGCGACGGCATAAGCAGGGCTATGATGCGGTAAAGCTGACCGCAGCCTGTGGTATTCCCCGCCCGGAAAAGGGCCTGCCGGGGGGCGTGGCAAATACGGCAAGTTACCAAAAAACATCCATGCCGTTGTTTTTCTTTTTAAGCAGCGGCATGGCTTCCTATAAAATCGAAATCAGATACCATGAGGCCGGGCCGCTCTTTCAGTGTGTCCGGCCTTATTCATGTGATTTTGATGATTCAGTCAAAGGAAAGGAGCTGCTTTTATGAGTCACACACCGGCATATACGGTCATTAAAACACCGGAGGCAAATAAACTTGCTGACATCCGGGATGTATCTGTCAATAAGGATCTGCCGCGGGAAGAAAGGATTGCCGAGTTTGTCCGGCAGATCCGGGACCCGTATCATTTCAAATGCGGCGGATTTGTTGTCCGGGCAAGTTTTTCCCAGGATGGCGCTACCCTGGAGGAATGTCTGCGCGGAATTCTACGCTGATATTTGCTGATATTTTTTTATTTTGGGGGCTGATTTTTCCCGCATGGAGCGTTATAATAAACATGGAAAAGGAATTGAATACTGATACGCAGACTGCACTCCTTGAATTGCGGGGATTTTTCCGTGATGAAAGGAGTGTTTTTCTATGCAGGTTTATAAAGCTGCCAAATACATCCGTTTATCTTATACGGATGACAAATCCAATGAAAGCAACAGTGTCGGCAACCAGCGAAAGCTGATCGAAGATTTCGTAAGCCGTCACCCGGAGATTGAGCTGGTTTCCGAAAAGGTAGACGATGGGTACAGCGGGGTTATCTTTGATCGTCCGGCATTTAAGGAAATGATGGATGACATCATGGAAGGAAAGATCAACTGCGTCATTGTCAAAGACCTTTCCCGTCTTGGCCGTGAGTATATCGAGACTGGCCGCTATATGCGCCGTGTATTTCCGGCCTATGGCGTAAGGTTTATTGCCATTAACGACAATATTGATACTCTCAACGAGAGCGCAGGCGATGACCTGACAGTATCGGTAAAGAACATTATGAATGAAGCCTACGCACGGGATATTTCCATCAAGACGAGAAGTTCCCTGGAAACTAAGCGTAAGAATGGGGATTTCGTCGGGGCTTTTCCGGTTTACGGCTATCGAAAATCCGAAGATAACCATAATCTTCTTGTGGTAGACGAATATGCTGCCCAGGTGGTGCGGAGCATTTTCAGGATGCGCCTGGAAGGATTCAGCCCCTACGCCATCGCCAATGAGCTGAACCGGCTGGGTACGCTCTCTCCCCTGGCATATAAAAAGTATTATGGCCTTCCCCATGCCAAGAAAGGCTATACAGACCGGAAGGATTGCCGGTGGTCGGCCAATACCGTCACCCGGATCTTGCAGGATGAAACTTATACCGGCACGCTGGTCCAGGGCCGAAAGGGTTCCCAGCACTTCAAACTGAAAGAGATGGAGAGCCGCCCTTCCTCCGAGTGGATTCGCGTGGAAAATGCTCACGAAGCCATTATTGATCGGAATGATTTTGACCTGGTGCAAAGGATTCGCAACCTGGACACCCGTACATCTCCCCAAAAAGATAAAGTCTATCTGTTTTCCGGCATACTGGTCTGCGGCTGCTGCGGCAGCCGGATGGTACGCAAAACGAACCGCTACAAAGACAAAGAATATCACTATTACTATTGTCCTACCGGAAAGAAGAACGGCTGCGCCCATCCGGTCATGGTAAAGGAACATGAGCTGATGGAGTGCGTGCGGGACAGCCTGAAAGGGTTTATTGCCAATGTAGTCTCTCTGGATGAAATCTTATCCGGCATAGACCAGAGCCGTATCAACCGTGAACTTATCAAGGAGTATTCGCGGCAGATCGCCCAGAATGAGCAGCAGTTGGAGCAGATTCGTCAATATAAGATGAAACTGTATGAAAGTATGGTAAACGGATTTCTGGACAAGTCGGAGTTCCTTTATAACAAAAGCAGTTATAGTGCCCGGATTACCCAGCTTGAACAGGCGATTGCCGCTCTTAAAGAAAAACGGGCGGATGTTATGGAAAACCGGAGTGAAAGGAATCGCTGGATTGAGAATTTTAAGCGTTTTTCCGATCTGGAAGAACTTGACCGCAAGGCAATCATCCAGCTTGTGCAGGTTATCACAGTGCTGGGGAAAGACGAATTGCAGATTCAATTTAATTATCAGGACGAATACGAAAAAGCACTTGCCCTGATTACGCCGGTACAGGAAAGGATGGTGGTCTGAAATGGCAAGAAAAAGCAGAAAGCATAATACGGCGCAGGCTGCCATGCCTGTTTCTCCGTTTATCAGTACGGCGCTGTATATCCGGCTGTCTGTGGAGGATAACAATAAACGTGGAAATTCTATCGAAACTCAAAAGCTGGTTCTTGAAAAATTCCTATTTGGGAAGCCTGAACTGCGTCTTTATGACATCTATATCGACAATGGAGCAACAGGCACGAATTTCAACCGCGACGGCTTCCAGCGGATGCTTTCGGATATTGAATCCGGCAAAGTAGGCTGTGTGATCGTCAAGGATCTGTCGCGCCTGGGACGCAACGCCATTGACACGGGATATTACATTGAGCGGTATTTTCCTTCCCATAATGTCCGGTTCATCAGCGTTACGGATCAATTTGACTCTGAAAATCCTGATAATCTCCACGGCGGTATTATCCTTCCGCTGAAAAATATGATTAACGAAGCCTATGCGCTGGACATAGGACGCAAGATAAAGGCTCAGGCCCGTCAGGATATGAAAGAGGGCAAGTATGTGGGTGGCAGGGCGCCATTTGGATATATGAAAGACCCTGATGACTGCCACAAATTGATTATTGATCCGGTGGCGGCTCCTGTGGTACGCCAGATTTTCCAGTGGGCTTATGAAAAAGTCCCTCTCAATCGGATTGTATTGCTGCTTAATGAGGGTGGCTATCCCTCCCCAGGAAAGTATAAAATGCAGACCGGAGAGATCACCCATCAGGCATTGGCTGGTCGTGGTTACTGGCAGACCTGGACAGTTGCCAAGATTTTGAAGGAGGATAAATATACCGGCGACATGGTGCAGGGGCGAACAAAAACGGTCCTTCACCGGCAGGTGCCCGCAGGCGAGGAAAACCTGATTGTGGTTACTGGCACCCATGAGCCTATTGTTTCCAGAGAGATTTTTGATGCTGTCCAGAAGTACCGGGCAGAAGTGGCCGAGGAAAGCAAGAAGCACCCGGTTATTCCATATACGCCCAATATTTTCAAGGGTCGGATTTTCTGCGGAGACTGCGGGAGAAGCCTGCACCGGCAGCGCCAACAATGCAATGGTTCATATCGCTTCCACTGCCTGACCCCTACCAGGGTACATAAAGATAAATGCGCTGGTGTTTCCATCAGCGAAACCGAGCTGATGGAAACGGTGCTGGACATTCTTAAAAGGGAATTAGCCGCCGTACTGGGGGATTATGCGCTGCTTCTGAACGACAACATTCAAAAGCAGGAAAAAGAGGTTGCCACCCGTGAGAAAATCAACCGGGCAAAGTTACAGCTTAACCAAAGCCGTGAGTTTTTGCAAACTCTTTATGAAAGTCTGATGAACGGAGCGATTGACAGCGAAGAATATTTTGTTTTGAAAGTGACTTACGAAGAACAGATGCAGGCGGCCCAAAAAGAGCTTTCCTTTTATGACAACCAGTCTACCGTCCGTCAGAAACAGACCGAAAAGTGCAAGAACCTGGAAAAAGACGAGCAGGAACTTTTGGCCGGAGGCTCCCTGACTGCCGCCCTCATTGAGCGTTTGATTGAGCGGATCACGGTCTACCCGAATAAACAGGTAGATGTAAAATTTACATTCCGCACGGAATTTGAGGCGTTTAAGGAGGCGGCGGCAGAATGAAAAAGTACAGGATTGCTCTTTATATCCGTCTTTCTTTGGAGGACGCCAAAACAGACAGTATGAGTATTTCCAGCCAGCGAAGCATCCTTCGGGAATATGCCTCTGAACTGCCGGAATATGCTAATGCGGAACTTACGGAATTTGTAGATAACGGGTACAGCGGGGCAAACTTCGAGCGCCCTGCGGTGCAGGAATTACTTGACCTGGTACGGGCCAATCGGATTGACTGTATCATGGTAAAGGATTTTTCCCGCTTTGGCCGTAACAGTTTGGAAACAGGCTATTTTATCGAGCGGGTATTTCCGCTGTTCCATACCCGCTTTATCTCTGTCAATGATGATTTTGATACCCAAAAGCTGAAGGGCGATACCGGAGGTATGGAAGTCGCCTTCAAGTATTTAATCAGCGAGTATTACAGCCGTGATATGTCGGTAAAGACCAAAACGGCCAAATACCTGAAGTTCCAGCGGGGCGAATACCAAAGTAAAATTTGCCCTTACGGTTATCGCAAAGGGGAAAACGGACGGATGGTGCCGGACCCGGAGACTTCCGAAGTAGTACAGAAAATTTTTGAATATGCCGTAAATGGCATGAACGCAACCGATATTGCACGGGAACTTTCCCGTCAGCAGATTCCCACACCCGGAGAGCATAAGGCCCGAAAAGGGATTAAGACACATGATGTTTCAAGAACTCACGGAATGTGGTGCAATTCTACGGTGCTTCGGATTCTTGCTGACGAACGATATATGGGCACTTATGTGATTGGCAAAAGAGAGGTTACAGAAATCGGCGGCCACAAGATGCGGAGCAAAGCGGAAAGCGACTGGATCAAAATACCGGACCATCATATACCGCTGGTGAATGAGGAAATCTTTTCAAAAGCCAATGCCTCTATTCAGCGTTTTAAAATTCCAAATAGGAAAAAACACGACTATCTCCTGCGTGGGAAGGTTATCTGCGGATGCTGTAAACATGCCCTGCACCTGGCAAATGGGACATCTTACCGGTGCCGCTTTTCCAGCACGATTCCTTCACTTGACTGCTATAACATTCATATCCGGGAAAAAGAACTGAACCAGCTTGTATATGAATTGCTACGCAAACAGTTTCAGGTAGCTTTCGGTATTGACAGCTTAGCGGATCTCCGTAAGGTAGATACCGTTGCTATACGTCAAGCTGACTTCGACCGGCAGATTTTTGAACTGCAGGAAGAAAAGCGGAAACTGTATGAAGCTCTTGTTTCCGGCAGGATTCCGCTCCCGGAATACAAGGATCAAAAAGAGCAGATCAGTGAAAAGCTGTTGGAAGTGCAGAATACCAAAGCGGTTGTCATGGCCCGTCTTGAAGCCGAACAGGAAGAACGGCAGCACCAGCGCCAGCAGATGGATATTTCCCGGATGCTGACGGAAAGCGATGGGCTGACTTCGGAATTAGTTGATCTTCTGATTGATAAGATTTATGTTTATCCTGATAAACGGGTAGATATTGCCTTTAAGATAAGGGACAGTTTTACAACTCACGATTGAGGAAAGGAATTAGTTATGCGGATTGCGTTTTATTACAGAAAAGGCGGCACAACTTTTGGGTGTATGCTGCCGGAAGAAAAGGAGCGACTTCATGCGTTTTTTGCCGCCGAACAGAAGCGGGAGGCGGCAAAATCCCTATCAAGAAAGTTGGATCGTGGGAACAAGAAAAAATAAATATTTTTTTGTCGTGGACTTGACATAAGGGTGGCGGAGATCATGAAAGCGGATCCGTCGCAGACCATTCTTTTTCAGTAGTAACTGGAAGTGATCCGTCACATAGCCTGGCTTTATAAGTTCTCCGGTTTCTGTCTTATTGATGTAATCCAGATATTCCTTACAATAGGAATCGCCGCAGACGTACTGCTGATAGTGCTGCTTCTGATAAACATATTTAAGGACTGCCTCAAATGGCGGGACTAATGGTAGCTTGCGTGTGCTTGATTTTGATTTTGTCTTGTCTTTGATGACACGCTGACAATGCCCGTCAATATAGATATCTGTTACCACATGGTTTACAGTGATGGTCTTGTTCACCATATCAATTCTGGACCACTTCACTCCAAGTGCTTCGCTGCGACGCATACCATAAAATGCGGCAAGAAATATGCAGATTTCAAGCGGATCCCCATGAGCAGCTTTAAAAAGCTGTACCATTTCTTCGTTTGTATAGTATTGAGCCTCATAAGTGTTCTCTTCTGGTCTTTGTACCCGGTCTGCTGGATTATCCTTTAGCAATTTTAATTGTACAGCATAGTCAAGACACTTATGGATGTTAGCATGGCGTCTGATGACCGTATTTGGCTTTACATGCCGTTCTTCCAGTTCATAGGTATAATAGTCCTGAATAAACTCTGGATTGTCTGAAAGCTCATTTAACGTGTATCCTCTTTCACGAAAATAGGGTTCTATCCTTTTCTCTACATTACTGCGGTATCCTGCATATGTTGTAATTTGCACCTTGTACTTGATGACTGCAAGCCATTTCAAAATGAAGTCTGCAAACAGAATCTCACCTTTCCCTGTCTCCGGATTGATCGAAACCAAAGGATTTTTTTCAACCCAACCACTACTAACTGCATGGCTGAAAGCCATCAGTAAAATGTGATGACTGGTAGAGATTAAATGTTGCGAACCAGCAATCTGTGGATTGTCGGCTTTTCTGAGTGAGGAAAAATACTGTTCCAGTTCTTGAACGGACAACTCACTGATGCTGCTGATATGCTCTTTAAAATAGGGCACAATCCATCGGTTGATATGGTGCTTGTACTGAGAAAATTCGGCTGCCTCCAGAGGAGCATATTGTATCCACTCCACTAGAAACACATGAACGTGTGTATCCTTATTCCAGATTGGAGGGATAAACTCTTTTCTCGTCTGTGCCAGAAGTGCTTCCGCCTTCTTTTTATTTCCTTTTACCGGAAGCCCGGTGCTGATTGATTTACTGCACCGCTTGTTGTTCGTGTCTTTGTAACATAATATCATTTGGTAAATGCCATTCTGCTCTCGAAGATGACCTGCTACCATAATTCAAACCTCCTTTACAGGGTAACAGTCAACTTCACGTATTGGCATGGATATTATACCATGCTGGCACAAAATTGGCAGTACCTGTGACAGAAATTACTTGTTGCTATTGTTCTGGTCAAGAATTTCCAGATAGGTTAGAATATAATATTTCGGAATTTTGTAGATCCGCCCTATCATAAAATGCTTTATTTTATTTTCTTTAAGCAGTTTATAGGCGGTTTTAGTGCTAATTCCTAACATTTCACTCATTTGTTCTACAGTTACAACATCCGGATAGTTTTTGAATACGGATGCGTATGTCTCGCTTTTTTTCGTATAGATACCTCCCTGATAAATAGATGATTGAGATAAGTCTCCCTGGAAGCCAGTTCCTGCGCCTTCCCAAGCCGCGTCTTCGGCGTTGCTATGCAATCTTAAAGCCTGCAGGCACGCATTATGCTGCACTATCTGCAGGCACCCGTATCCCTCTTCCGGGAGGGTGTGAAATTTTCAAGGTACTCTATTTTGCCATTTGTAAGGGAAATAGCGGAGAAAATGCAGAATGTGTAAAAAAATAGAAAAAAAGCTGTCCGTGTGGACAGCCTCTGAAAATTATTTATGTCTGGCAGCGAGCCGATGTAGTATACTGATTACAGCGATCATATCCTCATCGTCGAGCTGCTTTAATAAGTCAGCCGCTTTTTCGTATAGAGGAAGATTGTGAAGAGCTGTATCGAAGAACTGGCAGGGAGTTACTTCCAGATATTCGCAGATTTCCAGGAAGTTCTCCATGGTAGGCAGGGAGCGCCCGGAAGAAATGGACTGGATGTAACTTTTGTTTTTGCCGAGATCTAGGCTCATCTGATATTCGGATACATTCTTTTTTATCCGCAGTTCGGTAATCCTGTCACCGATAAATTTTTTCTCCATGTCATCCACCTCTCTTCCTACATCTTCCTTCGATTTTAAACTATTTACTTCTGGCAAATTACGGAATAAAATAGAGTTATTCACTATATAAATGCTCATATTACGGAATATAACCGGAATTTACTGCTATATACCTGATTGCAAAAAAATGTGATAGAACTGCTGTTTTAGGGTATGATGTTAATGAGGTGTTTTTAATGAAAATCATAGGTACGCAGGAAGAATTGAAATGGGTCCGCAGGGCGCTGGCAAACAACTGTGAGGGATGTATCTTTGAAGAACGATGTAATCAAAATGCCAGTGAGGAGCAGAAGAAGCATGGAAAAACTCTGACAAGCTGTGAGGAATTTATGGCAAGACAGATCACGTTTATCAGCGAGGAGGAAACAAAAACCACAAAATAGGATATTTATACCGTTATCGCATACCATATATAGTATAAAACAAATTGACAGCACCTATATCCTGTGCTACTATACTGATATAGTTCTTTTTTATGCGTTCCCCGGCGGGGGATCATGTTTTGGGATTTTGAGAAATCCCGTACATGAAGAGGAAAAGCAGGAGCTTTTCCCGGCATAAGTTGTTTATGTTTGTAGTGAAGTGTCACCGTATGCCTGAAATGGCTGTGTGGCACTTTTTTTGTTTTATCGGTGAAGAACCAGATTGGAAAAGGATGAATGGAGAAAACAAGAGGTTTCTCTGCTCATCCTTTTTTGTTGCCGTTTATCCGGAAGAAAATGTTTCTGCCGGATTTTTGTGTATGTATGTGGCCTGCCACAATCAGCTTCGGCTGTTTATGGATAATTATTTTAAAGAAAGGTGGAAGAAACAATGAATGAAACAATGGTTTACGCAGATGGTTTTGAAAAGACATTTGCCACGGCAGAGGAGATGCTTGATTTTCTTTCAAGAAGAGGGAAAGCCTCAGAGTGGATCCGCAAGCCCATCCGGGCCCTCCGGCTGGTGCCGCTTGAAAAAGAGGCGGACAACCTGGATAACGGAGACGCAGAGATGGAGGAAATCCTGAAGGATACGGAAAAGCACACCCGGCTTGTACTGAAGGTACGAGGCGAGGCATATCCGGTCCGGAACTGTGCGATCCAGACAATCTTAGGACGTGCCGGTATCGGCGGGGACGGCCTGCGAAAGCTGGATCTGGCAACTTATGCAAAGGTTGTGAATTGCTGCCTGAAAGCAGCGAAAGGGGAATGCCTCATCAAGATTGCGGATGGAAAAGTCTCTGCAGTCCACGGGGGAGACGCCCATGATTACAGCGTACTGGATATGAAAGCAATCTTTGAGATGACCAGTGAATATCTGCACACGAATTTCAAGGGAAGCGCTTATCTGGAGGGCTCCGGAACCTACGACCATTCCGTCATGAGTGCCATGTGGACGCTTTCCGGGAACCAGGAGCTTCTGGATACCTACAGGGATGCGTTGGACCGGTACGGAGTAAGCAGAAAGAATCTTACGCCGGCGCTGCGCCTGACCACTTCTGATGTCGCAGCCAGCGGTGTCAATCTGTATCCTATGCTGCTGACAGACGGGAACAACCATACGCTCAGCCTGGGAAGTCCGATCACTCTGGCGCACAGGAACCACAGCACGATCCTGGATTACCGCAACAATTTGAAAGAAGTGTATGCAAGATATCAGGATGCCACAGAGCGTTTGGCAGCGCTTCTGGAAATCGAGATCCATAACCCGGTGAACTGCTTAAGGTTACTGATGAAAAAGCTGAAGATCAAGGCGGCGATCCGTAATGAAGTGGTGGAGATGTATGTGGCACAGAACGGGGAACAGGCCTGCACGGCCCATGACCTTTACTATGCCATGAACGAGGCACCCTTCTATGCCGCCTGCCAGGGAGTTACCGACAGCCAGCTTTTGCGGATGGAGGAAAACCTGACCAGGGCCCTTGCCATGGACTGGAAGGAATTTGATGTATATGGCGCCGTTAAGTGTTAAGGAGGAGCTTATGAAACAGATGTTACAAATGGATTATGAACCGGAACAGGTCGTGGATATCAGTACCCTCTCCAGAGAGCAATGGCTCGCATTCCGCCGTCTGGGGATCGGAGGCAGTGATGTAGCCGCTATCATGGGAATCTCGCCTTTTGTTACCAGCCGTGATCTTTACTATGACAAGATCGGCGTTACCCCGATGATTGAGGAACCTGAAGCCAACTGGGTTGCCAAGGAATTTGGACACAGACTGGAGGATCTGGTAGCGGAGATTTTCTCTAAGAAAACCGGCCTGGAGGTGTTTCCCGTGCGGATTATGTTCCGGCATCCGCTTTACCCGTTTATGCTTGCCGATATTGATTTCTTTGTGCGTATGCCGGATGGCAGCTTTGCCATACTGGAGTGCAAAACCTGTAATTATAACGCCAAAGAGAAGTGGGATGACGGGAAAATCCCGGAGCACTATGTCTATCAGGTGCGGCACTATATGTCGGTGGTGAACATCAGTCATGCATTTATTGCGTGTCTGTGGGGAAATAACGAGAACGACTTTGTATACCGTTCTCTGGAGCGTGATCTCATGGAAGAGCAGGATATCATCGAGCAGGAAGGATATTTCTGGCGTGAATTTGTAGAGAAGAAGGTGGAACCGCCGTTGGTGGGAAAACCGGATCTGGTGCTTGCCAGCATCCGCCGTTACAGCGGCTATGCTGATAAGTCGATCCCGGAAATCCCGATCACAACGCTGGATTCCAGAAGCCTGGAAAAGTATCTTGCTTTATCAGATGAAAAATCTCGTTTGGAGAAGCGCAAGAAGGAAATTGACGCAGAACAGCGTGCGATCAGTGTTCCCTTTGTGGAGCTGATGGGACAGGGATGCAAGGCCTTTCTGGAAGACGGAACCAACCGTTACAAGATTACCTTTAACCCGACACGCAGGACGATGATCGGGAAAGAAAATCTTGAAAAGCTGAAAATGCAGCATCCGGATATTTTCAAAGAGTATGCTACAGAAACAGAAAACCGGATCTTCCGGTTAAAGAAGGAGGCGGCGTGATGTTAAAAGGAAAAAGAGCGTATATCTGCTCTCCGTTGTCTGCAAAAACCCGGGAAGAACGAATGTTTAACATGGGGCTTGCGAAGGCATATCTGGATACGATCAGAGAGGTATTCCACTGCCGCACGTATGCCTCCCATGCCTATCTGCCGCTGATGCTGGATGACACCATACCAGAGGAACGGAAGCTGGCGCTTTCCATTGGAAAACAGCTTTTAGACTTTTGTGATGTGCTGATTATCTGTGGCGGCAGGATTTCTTCCGGCATGGAAGGAGAAATCCGTTATGCCCATGATACCGGGAAGGAGGTGTACTGGCTCGAAGGAGGCCGGGATCCGTTTCAGTTACGGAAGATAAAAAATTGGAAGGAGATCGAATATGCGGTGCAGATACCGGAAAACCATATTTCTGAATGAGGAGAATGGATACACCATTGCGGTGTTTACGACGAAGGATGCTTCTGTACCGCTTGCTGCCAGAGACAAATACTTACAGGGCCAGAAAGTGATCGGGTTTACCGCCATAGGCTTTGACCTGCCCCAGTCTGACCAGATCGAGATTGAGATGGAAGGACAGTGGGAAAAGTCCAGCCACGGCCTGCAGTATCAGGTGGAAAATTTCATGGAGATCGTGCCGCGCACGAAGGAGGGGATCTTAGGATACCTCTCCTGCGGTTCTGTAAAGGGTGTGGGGCCAAAAGTTGCAGAGGCCATTTACAAAGAATTTGGCCTTAATACGCTGGAAATCATGGAAGAACATCCCCAGGAGCTTCTGAAGGTAAAAGGAATTTCCCAGAAAAAGCTGAAGGGGATTGTGGAGTCCTACGGAAAAAACAAGGTGTTCCGGGAACTCATGACATTCCTGGCACCCTATAAGGTAACGCCTAAAAAGGTGAACCTGATCCTCCAGCGGTTTCGCAATGAGTCCGTGGAGATTGTCCGTCACAGGCCTTATCAGCTCTGTGCTGTGAAAGGGTTTGGCTTTTTAACAGTGGATGCCATTGGACGGCAGAACTGCCAGGCACTCAATGATCCCATGCGGATTTCAGGCTGTCTCTCCCATCTCATGGAATCAGCCATGAAGGAGGAGGGACATCTGTTCCTGGAGCGTCCGGAGCTGATCCAGCGGGCATATACCATGCTGAACCAGGATCTTCCGAATCAGGCAGTGACAGAAACAGATATCCAGCGGGTACTCTACCGGCTGGTGATGCAGGAAAGCATTGTGGTAGACGGCGAGCGGGTGTATGTGAAGAAACAGTATGAAGAAGAAAACCAGACTGCTTCCATGATCGCCCGGCGTCTGTTGGACCAGGGCGAGGCGTATGACATCGAAAAGGAATTGGCGCAGGCCCAGACTGCCCTGGCGATCACCCTGTCAGAGAAGCAGAAACAGGCAGTGCGTATGGTGTTCCAAAACCAGATCAGTATTATTACCGGTGGGCCTGGGACCGGGAAGACCACCGTGTTAAAGGTTATCCTTTATATCCATGCCAAGGTCTGCAGGACACAGGTGCAGCTCATGGCTCCTACGGGGCGTGCGGCACGCCGGATGGCAGAAAGCACCGGGCATGAAGACGCCTCAACGATGCACATGGCTCTGGGGCTTCTGGGTGACTTTGCCAATTATGAAGACGCAGTAGAATATCTGGAGGCCGGTTTCTTAAATCTGGATGAAGTATCCATGGTAGATATGCATTTGGGATATGAATTTTTCCGCAGGGTAAAGCCTGCCTCCCGTATCCTGCTGGTAGGCGACGTAGATCAGCTCCCTTCTGTGGGAGCTGGTGATGTGTTCCGGCAATTGATCGGCTGCGGGCTGATCCCTGTGACGGTGCTGGATCTGGTATTCCGCCAGGGAAAGACCAGCAACATCCACTTAAATGCTCGTAAAATGTTGGCAAACCGGACGGATTTTGGGTTTGGCGATGATTTCCAGTTTATCTCCTGCAATTCGGCAGATGAGACAGCAGCCATGGTACGCCAGCTTTACCAGGAAGAGGCCGCAAGGAACGGCCTGGACCATGTGCAGATTTTGACACCCTATCGGGTAAAGACGGTAAACGGCGCTAACGAGCTGAACCGGAGCCTGGAGGACCTGATCAATCCGCCAAGTCCTGGGAAAAAGGAACTGTCCGCAGGAGGGCAGACCTACCGGGAAGGGGATAAGGTGCTTCAGAACAAGAATACGTTGATGGCCAGCAATGGGGACCTGGGAAGGATTACGGATTTTTATACGGATGAGGAAGGAACCGTAAAAACGGTGATCGAATTTCCGGATGGACGTGTCGTGACCTACGAGACGGAAGATCTGGAGATGATCGAACACGCCAATGCCATTACCATACACAAGTCCCAGGGATCCGAGTGCGATATTGTCATCATCCCCTGGGTGAGAGCCTTTTATATGATGCTGAAGCGGAATATCCTGTACACAGGCATTACCCGTGCAAAGAAAAAGGTGTATCTGGTGGGGCAATGGAACGCAGTCTGCCAGGCAGTCCATACGGACGATGCCGGCAGGCGCAATACAGCTCTTGGGGAGCGGATCACCCGTTACTATTATCAATACCTGAATGAGCGTGAGCCGGAACAGCTTCGGCTTGCGGTATAAAAATAATTTCCACTTATGAAGAAAGGCAGGCTATTCCTTATGTAGAGGGATATCCTGCCCTGTTTGTGAAAGGAGCAGATGTATGAACGAATTACTGTATCAGAAAAATCAGGCAGTGGCGGCTTTGAACCGGGTGGAGGGATTTGAGCCTCTGGAATTTGCCCGGACGATCAAACAGGAGGATCAGGAGGACCAGCTTTATCTGGATGTAAAGTACCGGAAACTCTGGTTCCGTCTGGCTAACCCTTTGGGGCGAATCTCCAGTCATATTGTTTGGTTTAATGAGAATGCAGCGCTTGCGGAGGCAAAGATCTACCTGAACCACACGGACGCACCGGAGAATTACATTGCCAATGCTTTTTCTATGAAATTCCGCTCAGAGGATCCAAAGTTTGGAGACAAGTTCCTGGAGATGGCAGAGACTGCCGCCGTGGGACGTGCGCTCTCTGATGCGGGTTATGGCGTCCAGTTTGCGGACGTAGGAGAAAGCAACGATCCGGCGCAGGTGGATGCGGGGATCCCCGTACCAATGCAGTATCCGGAAGCAGGGATCTCTCCCTATGGAGGAGAGCCGGTTTCTACCGGACAGCCTGGCTACAATAGCCAGAATCACTATGCAGGGAATACGCCTGCAGGAAATATGGTGTATCCGGGAAGTACGGCAGAATCCAGCCCCAGCCAGAGCATGATGAACCAATTTTATCATCAGGCACAGGCGCAGGGAAATATGATGGGAGCGTCTGTACAGCCGATGCGACAGCCTGCACCTGTGAAGAACACTCCTCTGGATGGAAACCTTCCTGTGGAGGAGCTGGTGAAGCGCATGACCTATGAACAGGCGAAAGCCGTGGTCATCGGCGGAAAAGGGAAATTCGGCGGGAAATCTATGGGTGAAGTGGCGGTGGAAAGCCCTTCCAGCCTGGATTATTTCGCTTCCAGCTACCGGGGGCATAACAATCTGATCCCGGCGGCAGCCAGGGTTCTTTTGAGCCAGGCACTTCCAAAGGCCGGTTAATCATTAAATACAGCTTTCCGCAGTCTTCTTTAGGCTGCGGAAGAAAGGAGGTCGGACCTGGATGTATGATATGACCGGGTTTGATTATGACATCACCGATGTTGCCAACCTTCTGCGGCTGCATAAGCGCCGTGGAAATTACTACGACTGCCCGTGCCGTTCTGTGGCGACACCAAAGGGCGGCTGAATATCAATCCGGCAAAAAACGTCTTTCGCTGTAACCGCTGTGACAAATCCGGCGGGATGCTGCAGCTTTATGCGGACCTGCATAACTTGACCTACCGGGAAGCAAATGAGGAAATCCGGGAGGCTTTGAATAAAGGGGAATACCGGCAGGTGCGCCAGGCAAAGGTACAGGAAGAAAAGGAAGAGCCTGTGCAGTCGAAGCTGGCGCCACTGGATGAACGGCACCGTACCTATACGGAATTACTGGACCGGCTTCCCCTTTACAGTGTACATAGAGAAAACCTGAGATCCCGGGGCCTTACAATCGAACAGATAAAAGAGCGGCGCTACCGGAGTGTTCCGATGTACGGGCTGCATAAGATTGCAGAGACACTTCAGGAGAGTGGCTGCGTGCTAGAAGGCGTACCGGGATTTTACCGGGATACGGAAGAACGCTGGACGCTGAATTTTAAAACGAAGAACTCCGGATTCCTGGTTCCTGTGGAGTCCATGGACGGAAAGATCCAGGCGTGTCAGATTCGTCTGGACCATCCCAGGGATAACAACAAATATCTCTGGTTTTCCAGTGCTGGCTATCCACACGGAGTTTCCTCCGGAAGCCCGGTTCATGTGATCGGAGATCTGGATGTGGAAAACGTCTATCTGACAGAGGGCGGGCTGAAAGGCTCGATTGCTCATTACCTGTCCGGTCATACGTTTATCTGTCTGGCAGGCGTGAATATGTACCGGAGCCTGCGCCCGGTGTTGGAGGAATTTCAGCGAAGAAAGATGAAATTTCTCTTTGAGGCGTTTGACATGGACAAGAAACTGAAAACCGACTGTGATAAGCATTATCATAAATGTTCGGTCTGCAGTGAAAAGGGTACGCCGGAAAACTGTCCGTATAAGGTGGAAAAGCGCCGGATCATCCAGAACGCCTGTGGAAAAGTCTATGGGATCTGCCAGGAGCTGTCCCTGCCGGTCAGCCGTATGGTCTGGGACCAGGATGCAGATGGTAACTGGAATGGAAAACTCAAAGGTATAGATGATTATTATTACGCAAAGCGGGCTGCACAGACAGCCCCTTTGCAGGAACAGAAGGGAGTGGACATATGAAAAAGGGAGAAAAGCTGCTGTTTCTGGCAGGAATCCTGCTTGCCATCGGCACTCTTGCTTTTTCCGCATGGAAACTAAGAGGAATCTATGGTGAATACCAGGAGGGCGAGGATACCTACGAAGAGCTTGCTTCATTTGTGGAGGAGCCGGAGGACACACCAAAACTAGACGGGGGCGAACCAGATGCAGAACCGGACGGATATTTGAAGATTGACTTTGAAGGACTGCAGGCTGTGAACCCGGACGTGATCGCCTGGATTGATATTCCCGGCCTATCCATCAGTTATCCGGTGGTACAGGGAACCGATAATGCTTATTATCTGCATCATCTGTTTACCGGGGAGTACAACAGCAGCGGCAGTATCTTTGCGGACTGGCATAACCAGCCGGATTTTGCGGATCCGAACACCATTGTATACGGCCACAATATGAAAAACGGCAGTATGTTTGGAACCCTCTCCCATTATCAGGATCAGGCTCTGTGGGAAGCATCTCCTTACTTTTACCTGTATGTGCCGGGAAAGGTGCTGAAATATCAGATCTTCTCCTGTTATGCCGGGTATGTGGGGAGCGAGGCTTACACCTATGCGTTTCCGGAAGAGACAGACTTTCAGAACTTCTTAGAGAGGATCCGTTCCTATGCAGGATATGATACCGGCGTGGAAGTCGGGGAAACAGACCGGGTGGTGACACTTTCCACCTGTGTCAGCTCCAGACGGGATTATCGGTATATTGTCCACGGGAAATTGACAGAGGAAATAGAAAATTGAAGAAAAGAATCGTAACAGAAGGCTGCGCCGGTATGGGAAAGAATCACACCATGCCGGTCTTTTTTTATGGAGGAAAGGATTATGTTGGAAATGGAATATGCCAAAGCACTGGCGGAAATTGTTTTGAAAGAAGACGACACGCTTGAGGAAGAGCGGATAAAAACACTCCAGTCGATCTTTCAGCGGGCCTGGTATTATCAGGAGCGGGGGATGCTGGAGGAGATTATTTTAGGATTTGTTCAGAAAAAGATGGCTATGCTTCAAAAAGCCAAGACAAAAGGCGAGCTGCAGGAAATCAGCAAGCCGCCAAAGCCGGTTTATAACGGCAATGGCTTTACAGCCGGAAAGTATGATACGGAGGAAGAAGAAGTGCTGCTCTGGAGCCTTACTTCTTTGCAGGCACCGCTTAACGATCCGGCATATAAACGGTACGAGGAGCTGTTCTGCCGTCTGCTACCGGAAAAGGCAAAGATATTGTTCCCGGAAATGGATGATAAAAATGCAGCGTAAAGGAGAAGAAAATGTATATACAGGAAAAAGATTTAAAGTTGAATAAGGGATACTATAAACAACGGAAATATCTTCCTTATGAGGGAAAACTGATGTTGGCTAAGAGGCGGATTATAGAATGGTATGATTACTGGGACGGACAGGTATATGTCAGCTTCAGCGGCGGTCTGGACTCCACGGTGTTGATGGCGCTAGTCAGGATGACACTGGGAAGTGAAATTCCTGCCGTTTTCTGTAATACCGGCTTGGAGTTCCCCGAAATCATTCAGTTTGCCCGTTCTTTTCAAGGTTATGGTGCCTATGAGGAGATCCGGCCTGCCATGAATTTCCGGCAGATAATACTCAAAGAAGGGTATCCGCTCATCAGCAAAGAAAATGCAGCTAAGATCCGGAAGCTCCGGCATGGAAAGTTATCGCCCCGCTATCGGAATTACCTGCTGAATGGTGATGAGCGTGGGAAATTTGGTATGCTGCCGAAAAAATGGCAGAAATACGTTAAAGGGCCCTATGATATTTCAGAGAAGTGCTGTTTGATCATGAAGGAGAAACCTTTTAACCAGTATGCAAAAAAAACGGGAAGGAAACCATTTGTAGGAATTACCCAGGATGAATCCTTCTACCGGGCGCATCAGTATGCCAAGAACGGCTGCAATGTTTATAACGGCAGAATGATCAAAAGCCAGCCGTTGGGCCCCTGGACAAAACAGGACGTACTCCGGTTTGCTTATGAGCATATGGGAGAAAAGATTATCCCGGAAAAGGGACCTGCATATAAGTTCTCTATCTGCCCGGTATACGGAGAGATCACAAAGGATGCACAGGGAATTTACCATCTAACCGGGGAACAAAGAACCGGCTGTATGTTCTGCGGATTTGGAGTGACGGAAGAAAAGGAGCCGAACCGCTTCCAGCGGATGCAGACAGCTTATCCTAAACAGTATGAATTCTGTATGAAGCCTACAGAGAAAGGCGGACTGGGGATGCGAAGTGTGCTGGAATATCTGGGCGTACCCTATGAAACCTGGGAGTCCGTAGGTCAGATGCGTCTGGAGTTTGATGAAAATAATCAGGCAAAAGCGGCCTGAAGAATGGAGGATGAATATGACGATCAGAGAAGCTGGAAAAGGGATTGTGACAACCGGAGGCGGTACTTACCGAATCGGCTTTATCAACACCGATGGCCAGGAAGATGAGACGGAACTGGATGGATACAACCTGACGGAATTGGAGGAATTATACAGAGAATTTTGTAAAGAGAATGGTTTCAAACAGAATACTGTGACTTATGTGGAGTGGTAAATGAAGCGCAGGCACCGGGAAACCGGCGCCTGCCTTAATAGAGAAAAATTAGGATTTGTTTATTTCATCTTCTTCGATATTCCTTTCGGTTTGCTCTAATGCTTCTCTAACTATAATACTGATAGTATCTTCAGTTGAGTTTTCTTCTCCAAAACGAACTGTAATTATCGCTGAATGACCTTCTATATTATAGATACAAGTTAATTGCCCCCAACACGGAACACTATAATAATTAACTTCTCCAGTAGAAAAACTTCCCGCTGCTTTAGGATACACAATTTGTGGAGTATCGACACTGTTTAAAATTCTTTGTAACATTTTAGAAATCCGATCTATTGCATCGATATCGCTCTCATTTTCATTTTTATTTCCTTCAATACCTATTGTTTCGTCAGAGTAATCAACACTAAAACCATATTCTTCAGCAATTGTGTTTATCTTGCTTAAATAATCTTGTTGTTCCAGAAGTATTTTTAAATAATCATTTCTGCAACCAAAATGATATGTATTATCATAAACCAGACCGTGTACTGTGAACTCCACTCCATTTTCGTCTTCAAATTTCCCTGAATCATTTTCTTTATTAAATGATTCTATAACGTCAAAATCATGTTCTGGATATTCTTCATTGAGACACATTATAATGCGTTCATCTGTGCTCTTCCCACTTAATGGATTATCCTCACTGTTAGTATCATCCACTAATTTGACTATTTTAGAACAACCGGATAAGTATACACAAAGTAATAACATGAGTAAAAACATTCCTAATTTTTTCAAATGATGTCCCCCTACAAATTATGATTTAACTATCTAATCCTCAAAAACCATTGATTTTTCAAGGCTTCACGCCTGTTTTTCATTCAAACCTTATCTGTTTGCCCTTGTTTTTGCCCTTACGAGCCGAAACAAGGGCAACTTTTTATTCCCCGCCGACCACCTTATCCAGCAGCCTTGCGGAAGTGCGCTTCGCTTCCCTTGTAGAGTGAGCGTAAATGTTCATTGTGGTACTGACATCAGAGTGTCCGAGAAGTTCCTGCACATCTTTCGGCTTTGCGCCGCCGGAAAGCAGATTGCTTGTGTAGGTGTGACGGAGCGTGTGGAAATGGAAATCTTCAAGCCCTTTCACTTTCTTCTTTGCCGCCCTGCACATAATCCCTACCGTACTCGGCGCTTCATACGCCCCGTCTGCTCTCAGGCAGACAAAGGAGATTTCCTTGTAGTCCTCCGGGACTTCCTCTGTCCTTTGCAGGCTGTAAACCTCATAATAGGTGCGCCCTTTTTCCTTTACTTCTTTGTAGTAGTTCAGGTGATAAAGCTCCCCGTAGCGGAAACGGTTTTTGCGCTGTTCTGTTCTCGCCGCCCGCAGGATTGCCGCCAGCGTGTCGCAGAAATCAACGGTGCGGACTTTGCTCCGCTTTGTCGTTCCCACTTCGGTTGTGTGCCTTGTTCCGTTATAGCGCATACTGCGGCGTACTGTAAGATATTGTTCCTCAAGGTTAATATCCTGCCAAGTTAAGCCACATACCTCCCCGATACGAAGCCCCGTATAGTAGGCTATCTGCACAGGCAGCAAAGCAGGATTATCCTTTGCCTTGAGAAATTCCTCCAGCTTATGGAACTGCTCATGCGTGATAGTAGGAATACTGGAAGTATCTTCCTCACTGTCCGAGAAAATATCCGTTTCCTGCTTCCTGCCCCTCAGCTTCACATACTGCATAGGGTTAAAGGTAATCAGTTTTTTCGGGAAAACCGCAAAGCGGAAGGAATTTTGCAACACCGCCGAGAACAGGAGCATATATCCTTTGCTCATGGGCTTTGAAGTTGTCCCGTCCGGGTTTGTCCCACCGTAGCTCAGAAAATCAATGAACGCCTGCAAATGGTCGGCGGTCACGGTTTTCAGCTTGCGTTTGCCAATGGGATATTGCTTGATACGGTTGACCGTTCCCTGATAGGACATGACCGTCCCGTTGCTTAAGTTGCCGGGTTTCAGTTCTTCCTCTACCCACATATCCAGCATATCGCCTACCGTGATGTTTTCCGCTTTCCCGACAAACTGCTTTTCCTCGTAGTCCGCTATCGCTTTGCGGAGCATGGCTTCTGTTTCCGCCTTGCTCTCTGTGCCTGCAAACTCTTTCTGCACTTTTCTGCCGCTTTCATCTTCAATGTAAAAGCGTCCGTACCACTTTTTGCCTTTCTTTCTTACAGAACCTTTTGCCATAGATAAAAAACTCCTTTCTATCCGTGGCAATCGGGACTGTGACATATGGTGTGCGTAAAGTAATTGTGTCACTTCCGCCAGTGAAAGTCAACTGGCGTCTTTACTTGTCAAGGTGCCACGGAATTTTCTTTTTCGGAAAGCCTTTCTTCGGCTTCCTCCACTATCCCGAAAAGTGCGCCCATCGACATTCTTGTGCGCCCCTCATCGTGGATATGTAAAATCCCGTCTAAAAACCGTTTCATATCCTCAATCGGTACTTCCATCTTCTTGCGGTATACCTGTTCCATGATTGCCCCGGACTCTATGGCGTACCGCCCAAGAGACTCTTTCAGCCCTTTGTCCTCCGCCACACGGTCAACTTCCTCCATAGCGTCAGCAAAGTAGTAGGTCATAACCGTATACAGGTCAACCATCTTGCCGAGAAATGTCGTGAGAAGCTGCTGGTGCGGCTCGCCCTTTACCGTATGGGAAACTGTGTCCAGATACTTCTTGATGTGTTCCTCAATATCCCGCTGGCAGAGAGTATAGGTGTCATATTCCTTATCATCGGAAAGACCTGTCAGCCATTCGGGAGTTGTGAGCAACGCTTCCGCAAGACCGTTGATAACCATTGTGCGCTTCGGATCAACTCCGTCCGCTTCGTACCGCTGAATGGTGGATTTGTTCACGCCCACACGCCTGCCGAGTTCCGGCATGGTAATGTTTAACTCTGTGCGGCGTTCCTTAATCCGTCCACCGACCTGTTTTGCGGTGAATGTGGTTTCTTTTTTCAAGGTGTTCACCTCCTGACTGGTATCAGTATAACACGCCGATACTTATTTTGCAACCTTTATCTCAATGAAAGTTGTAAATAAACTATGAATGGTTGCAAAATAGGTTGACAAGAGATGGCAGAATAAGTATAATGATAAAACAGTAGTTGCAAAATGAGTATTTTAAAAAGGAGGTTGATAGAATGAGCGCAGTCAAAATGGGACTTACCATAGAGGAAGCCGCAGAATGTACGGGTATCGGCAGGAACACCATGCGGAAGCTGGTGGAATGGGGAAAGCTGCCCGTCCTCAAAGTGGGGCGCAAGACCATTATCCGCAGGGACACGCTGGAACGGTTTCTGACGGTCAATCAGGGAAGAAATCTTCTGAAGCCCGATGATGTCCGCAGAGTGGAATGACCATCCATTCTCTTTTCGGAAAGTAACCCTAAGCCCTCGGCGTTTGAGAGCGAAATACACCCCTCGCACAAATCTTCGATTTGTACTCCGGGTATTTCGCCCTTGCAGGGGGCTTCCGTATCAACCGCCTGCGGCGTATGATACGGGGCTGTCACCGTTGCCGCAGTGACAGCCGCAACCGTAAACGGTTGCAAAAAAGGACGCACCTTGACAACAGAAAACGGAGATGATGTATGCCGAGACACAGTTTTATCCAGATGTCAAAACTGCCCAATGTCAAAGGGCGAATATCGTATATTACAAGCCATGCAAGGCAGGAAAATCTCTATGCCACCTACCGCACCGCCGACAGCACCTTTTGGAGCAACCTTGCAAGGGAAAGCCAGCAGGAGTTTCAGCGCAGCGGCACAGAGGGCAAATGTATCGAAGCAAGGGAACTGATTATCGCCTTGCCCGAAATCTATACGCAATACGAGCCGCAGCAGGTACTCACGGACTTTACAGAGGAGTTCCGCAGGCGGTACGGTGTGGAGTGCGTGTCCGCCCTCCACCACAACAAGCGCAAGACAAATTATCATATCCATCTGATTTTCAGCGAGAGGAGGTTGCTCCCCGAACCTGATGTAAAGGTTGCTTCCCGCAGCGTGTTCTTTGACGAGACTGGAAAGCGTGTCCGCACCAAAAAGGAAATCACGGGGGAGGACGGGCAGATACGGAAAGGCTGTACCGTCATCAAAAAAGGCGAGGTATACGAAAGCCATCTGTTTACTACCAAAGATACACGCTTTAAGGGAGAGCCTTTTCTCCGAGAGATAAAGGAAGTGTATACAGAACTTATTAACTGCCATATCTCCGATCCTGAGCAGCACTTAAAGGTATTTGATAAAAACAGCGTCTATCTTCCGGCCAAGAAAATCGGCAAAAATAATCCCAAAGAGGACGAAATCAAAGCCGATAATGCCGCAAGGCAGGAATGGAACAGGACAGCGGATATGGCGTTATTATCAGGTATCTCCGAAGCAAAGATTTTAGAAGTCAAGCGGACAGAGATACACGAAAAGGCGAGCCAGTCTATCAAAAGCAAGGGCTGGCTGCCGGGTCTGTTCCGCAGTATCGTAAACAAGGCTAAGGACTTCCTGCAAAACTTAATCCGTGAACACGATATGCCGCCGAAGCCTGTCCTTGAAATAGATATGGCAGAGTTCCGTACCATGCAAAAGCTGATGATAAAGGCGCAGGATAAGGCGAAAGAAATCCGGCATTTGCAGGATACGGTACTTCCGAAACTGAAACAGCAACTTGCCGACACAAAAGGGATTTTCAAGGGTAAGGAGCGCAAGGCGCTCACAGAGCAGATACAGCGGACAGAAAAGGAAATCGCTGAAAATCTGGATAAACTGCCCGATGTTCTGAAAGAGGACGGTTATCCCGATGTGCAGGCGTACATGGCAACCTACCGTAAGGCGGAGGCTGTTGTGGAGCAGTTCAATCGTGACCTTGCCGCATGGGAGCAACAGGTCAGGGAAAAACAGAAACCCGCCAAAAAAGAGCAGGCAAAGCCGCCTGAACGAGAGAGCGTGCTGAAACGCCTGCGTCAGCTTCAGGCGGAGGGTAAGCAGAGAAACCAGCCGAGACAGAGAAAGAAATCCTTTGACAGAGACAGCCGATAGGCACAAAAAACCGCCGCTATGGTATTACCCATGCGGCGGCATACATAAAAATCTTATTTGTGTTCTGCAAGCGTGACTTTCATATCCTGAGCATTGATGCTTGTTTCCTTTTTGCACTTCGGACAGTAGAGAGGGAAGTTTCTTAATTCTGTATCTTCCCGTATCATTGTGCGAGTTTTATTGCCGCAGATAGGGCAATATATCCATTCTGTGGCTTTCATGTTACTTTTCTAATTTCAAGTCTTTTATTTTTTGAGATATTCTCTCAATGACCTGTATAAAACATTCATCACTTTTGCCCGTCGGATCGGGAAGTCCCCAATTATCATCAAACGCTCTACCGATATAGGGACAACCGACATCACACCCCATTGAAATCGCAATATCGGGCGTAGGGATTTTATCAATCGTCTTGCTATACTGGCTTTGCTCCATATCTATCCCATAAAGCTGTTTCATAAGCCGCACAGCGTCCTGATTGATTTGTGATTTTGTTTCTGTTCCGGCAGAATAGAAATCAAACTTATCTCCCGCCAAATGTTTTCCAAGTGCTTCTGCAATCTGACTGCGGCAGGAGTTATGCACACAAATAAAGGCTACCTTTTTCTTATCCATCGTTAAAACCCCAGCTTGTGCAGCAGAGCAACCACATCAGCAGCTTTCAAAACCTTACCCATAGCAACAACCTTTTCGTTGACAACAAGGGCAGGCATACTCATAACACCGTATTCCATTACTTTCTGCATATCGGTAATGTATTCGACCTCTACGGAAAGTCCCATATCCTTTACCGCCTGCTTTGTGTATTCAAATTGTTCGTGACAGGATTTACAACCTGCCCCTAACACTTTGATACAGCAGATTTCTCCCTCTTTCAAATCAGGACAGCAATCGTTTGTAATGCTTTCTGCTTCGCTGGCAGCACAACCGCAGCTACAAGCGCAAGCAGGTGTTTTCTTTTCTTCTTCCTTTTTCTTTCCAAAGTTAAATAATGCCATAATAATAACCTCCTAAAATTAAACAATTAAATATTGTATTGCGTTGAAAAGATAGCCTACAATAATAATACCAGCAGCACATATTCCAATGAAAATACCAAGCAGTTTCGGTTTGACCGCCTTGCGAAGCATAATCATTGAAGGGAGCGAAAGCGTAGTAACGCCCATCATAAAGGAAAGGACAACGCCGAGCAAAGCACCTTTTGCAAGCAGGGCTTCTGCAATCGGAATTGTACCGAAAATATCCGCATACATCGGAATACCGACTATCGTAGCAAGAATTACGCCAAACGGATTATTTTCGCCAAGTGCTTTGACAATAAATTCTTCAGGAATCCAGTTGTGAATGAAAGCACCAATGCCCACGCCGATCAGAACATAAGGAGCAACCTTTTTAGCGGTTTCAACAACCTGTTCCCACGCAAATTTCATACGGTCTTTGAAATGCAGTTCCTCCTGCGGAACATCAATCGAGTGACCGTTTCGGATATATTCTTCCACTTGATTATCGAGGTGCAACTTTTCAATTAGCGTTCCGCCAGCCACAGCGATTACCAAACCGAATATTACATATAAAACAGCAACTTTCCAGCCGAAAATACTCATCAGTAAGACAAGGCTTCCGAGGTCAACCATCGGCGAAGAAATCAAAAAGGAGAATGTAACGCCAAGCGGCAAACCTGCGCTTGTAAACCCGATAAACAACGGAATGGAAGAACACGAGCAAAACGGTGTTACCGTACCGAGCAGAGCGGCGATGATATTCGCCCATATTCCGTGAAATCTGCCGAGTATCTTTTTAGCTCTTTCGGGCGGGAAATAACTTTGAATATACGAGATAATCAAAATCAAAACGCCGAGCAGTACCATAATTTTTACAGTATCATAGATGAAAAACTGAACACTTCCTCCTATTTTGCCCGTGGTATCTAAACCGCAAGCGTTCAAAAATGTTTCAATGAGGCGATTCAGCCAGTTCATACCAAGGACTTCATTTTGAAAAAAGTCCCAAATTGTTTTTAGTGTCTCCATAAAAAGCCCCTTTCATATAGTTATATTGAAATATGTCGATTTATTGTCCCGAATATAAGCCGTGCGGAAAAGCAATCAATAAACTTCCTCACTTTTCACAGCACGACTTGTTTTCGCTTTCAACATCAAGTGTTGTCAACTGCCGCAAACATTCTTTTGCCTGCTCCACACCTTTTTCTGAAATAGAATAGTGTGTCCATTTTCCCTCTTTGCGCCCGACAACTATTTCAGCGTCACAAAGAATTTTCATATGGTGGGAAAGCGTAGGCTGCGTGACATTGATTTCTTCTAGCAACTTGCAAGCACATTTTTCACCTGAACGCAGCAGTTTTATAATCCTAATGCGGTTTTCATCACAAAACGCTTTGAAAATTGCCGCAATTCTTTTTTCATCCATCTCTCTCAATCACCTCCTATAGATAAATGTCTATGTGTTATTATATGCAACACATAGAAAAATGTCAATATATTTTTTTGATTTTTTACACATAATATTTACGGAGGATTTATGCCCAGATTTTTTCTTGAAAATATAAATACAGATAATCCGGTATTGACCGGAGAAGACGCCCGACACATCGGTCGTTCCTTGAGAATGAAACCGGGCGAAAAAATAACCGTATGCTCATGCGGTACTGATTATTTCTGCGAAATCAGCAGTATAACAGAGGATACTGTATTTTTAAATATAAAAGAACAAAAGCTTTGCTCCGCTGAGCCTTCGGTCGACCTGACGCTTTTCCAGGCTATTCCCAAGCAGGACAAGCTTGAACATATTATTCAGAAATCCGTTGAACTTGGCGTTTCAAAAATTGTTCCCGTTCTTACCCGAAGATGCGTTTCCCGTCCTGATAAAAAGGACTTTGAAAAAAAGCTTGTAAGACTTAATAAAATTGCCCTTGAAGCGGCAAAACAGTCCGGAAGAGGAATTATACCGACTGTCGAACCTATGATTTCCTTTGAGGAAGCAATTATACAAATGAAAGAATATGATTGTCCGGCAATGCTTTATGAAGAGGGCGGAATAAGATTTTCCGAACTTAATACACAAGAAAAAAAAAGCTTTGCATTATTCGTAGGCAGTGAAGGCGGATTTGATGAAAGCGAAGCGGAAGCCGCCAGAGAAGCCGGTATTGCGTCAATATGGCTTGGAGAAAGAATCCTGAGATGCGAAACTGCTCCCCTGACTGCCATTTCGATTTTGATGTTTATCACAAAAAATTTATAAATTTAATGTTGAAATTTATTTAAAACTATGATATAATAATTTAAAAATAAAACTACGCCATTTAACGGACCGCAAGCCGTGGCAATCTTTCTTGCGGAGAAAAGAGGACTACAATGAAAAAAGGTTTAATTCTGGGACTTATTGCAGGCGCTGCCGCTGCAGGCGCTGCTGCACTTATTTATTCAAAAAAGAAAAACGAATATTGCTGCTGTGATGATCTGGAAGACGAAGATCTTGCTTGCGATGATTGCTGCGGCGACTGCTGTGACTGCGATGAGGATATCAATGATATTCCCGCTGAAAAAGCAGAAGAAAGCGTTATCATAACAGATGCATGCGCATGCGGCTGCTCTGAAGAAGAAATTCTCGATAAAGTCGAAGATACTGTTGAATCCGATGAAATATGATTTTATATTTTTTAAAGCCACGGTTAAACCGTGGCTTTTTAATTATAGTTTTCGGTTGTAGTAAAGTTTTCCTCCGACCATAAAAAGTGACTGAACAAATGTACATATAATGCAAGTAATACATACGATAACATTAAAATATCCGCATATAATAGCAGCTGCTATCATACAGCAAAGATATGCTGTAGCTCCGGCACTTTTGCCTTTTGTACATATTTCCTTTTTCCGTTCATCATTTTCTTTTACATAAAGTTTTTTCAGCTGTTTATTATTTTTTAATGCAATCAGGTTTTTTATCAATCCGAAAATCATGATAGCTGTGACTCCCAAAGCAACTCCGGCAATAAATCCGTTCCAGAAATCCGCCCAGCTTTTACCGGAATTTACAGGGTCTATCACGCCTGAATATGCTAATATCTGAACAGCAATCAGTACCGCCGAACATACAGAAAAAAATACATTCTGAATTTTTAATTTGTTACGATATTCTTCCATTTTAAGCACTCCTTTAATCATTTTCCAAATCTGAAAAATCAAAAACATCTTCAATAGTCAGACCGAAATAGTGTGAAATTTTATAGGCAAGAGGAAGCGAGGCAGTATATTTACCTATTTCAATTGAAGTAATTGTCTGTCTGGTAGTACCGACAGCTTCAGCCAATTCCTCTTGGGAAAGCTTTCTTGCTTTCCTTAATTCTTTTATTCTGGTGTTCATTTATATGCTCCTTCTTCTATATGATACGGTGTGCACTGCCGCAGCATACAGAATGCTAAGTTAACTTTGCATTTTTAGTATAGCATACTTTGCATTTTTTGTCAAGGCTACTTTGCAAAAAATAAACAGAGTAATTAAATTACTCTGTTTATTTTTTCTTTAAATATTTAAATAATTTTATTGCCAGCACCGTAAGTCCCGAAAGCAATATGGCATTAATAATTAAAAATATAAGTGTTAAAATGTCAATATTAATCAAATAAAATTCCCCCCTGTATAAAGCTATAGTATAATTATAACATATATTTTCATCAAATTTGTAACTAATATATTAATTTTTATGAAAAACTGATTTATAGTCCATAAAAGCTTTTACTAAAGACGATATAAAAGTTTGCAAAAGTAACTTTGCGTGTCTTTAAAAACAATTTTATATTAATAAAATCTGGCATAAAAGTTTTGGTTCCGCTTTTTCAAAAGCGGAGGCTTACTTTTTTTCAAA
>OGQQ01000498.1_pt1 | contig 38495 bp, 53 predicted proteins | sample 1553281 | NCBI WGS metagenome assembly OGQQ01 (sample SAMEA2579937, study PRJEB22360) | human gut metagenome | biome: human gut; feature: human-associated habitat; material: faeces | place: Denmark | collected 2008/2010 | reverse complement strand
CTTTAGCTCAGTTGGTAGAGCGCTCGGCTGTTAACCGATAGGTCGTTGGTTCGAGCCCAACAAGAGGAGCCAAAAAACTGATAAGTTATATTCTTATCAGTTTTTTTTGTCTTTATAAAAGAGTAAATATAAAGTAAGTATAGCTTTTAATTTTTAGACGCTAGTAATTTGCCAAGTAATGATATATAATTACTGAAAATATAATTAGCAAACAAATATTGCTATAAATTTATGGAGGCTGGTATTGGTGAAACAAGAGTTAGTAAGAATGAATTCTATTGATGGAATAGAGATGCCAGGAATTATATACGAACCAGAAACAAGAACTAATACAATAGTTATCGAAGTTCATGGTCTATGCGGAAGTTTTTATGAAAATCGTTTTATAGATATTCTAGCTAAAACATATACAAAGAAAGGAATTAGTTTATTGACTTTTAATAATAGAGGAACTAATTTTGTTGCAGAGTTATTACAAGGAAATGAATTTAAAGTCATAGGTGGTTGTCATGAAAGATTTAAAGACTGTTTATTAGATATAGAAGGTGCAATAAATTTTGTAAAAGAGAAAAATTATGATGAAATAATATTACAAGGACATAGTTATGGCTGTAATAAAGTGATTTATTATTATAATAATAAAAAAGATGAATTTATAAAAAAACTCGTATTATTAGGTCCTTGTGATATACAAGAGGAATGTAAAAAATATTTATCAGAAGAGGAATATGATAATTTAAAAACAGAATCAGCTAAATTAGTTAAAGAAGGTAAACCAAGACAAATGCTTAATTTTTCTTTAAATGGTAATGGAAAAATCTCAGCAGGAACATATTATTATGACTTTTTACCAAATACAGAAACAGATTTTATTAGATATCGTGAAGGAGTAAATAGTAAAAGTAAAGAATTAAACAACATCAAGGTTCCAGTTTTAGTCGTATTTGGAGATATGGATGAATGTGTATTAACACAAGATATAGAAATAGTAAAAGAATATTTAAAAAATAATATAAAAGAATGTAATATTCAAATTATAAAAGGTGCAGATCATTCTTTTACTGATAAATATGAAGAATTGGGCGAAGTAATTAATAATAATATCTAAAGGAGAATAATATGAAAGTTTTAATTGCAACGAAAAATCAAGGTAAAATTGAAGGAGCAAAAAGAGCATTAGAAAATTATTTTAACAATGTTGAAATTGAAGGAATACCTGTAAATTCTGATGTACCAGATCAACCAGTTAATAAAGAAATATATATAGAAGCTAAAAATAGAGTAAAAAATTTAAAAGAATATGCTAAAAATAATAATATTGCAGCAGATTTATTTTTAGGAATAGAAAGTGGAATAAATGATTTATTGGGAAGATGGATGATTACAAATATAGCTGTAATCGAAGATAATAAAGGTTTTGAGAGTTATGGAGCAAGTCCTTCTTTTCCAGTTCCAGATAATTTAGTACAAAAAGTATTAGATACAAATTTAAGTGAAGCTATGGATACTGTATTAGGAGAAGACAAGGAAAGACATAACCATAGTGGAGGAATTCAATTATTAACACATAATAAAATTTCAAGAATTGATTTAACAGAAGATGCATTTATAATGGCATTAACTAAATATATTAACGGGGAAAAGTGGAGATAAATTATTAATAAAAGAAGGGAATTTTTATATGAATATAGAAGTAAACAGAGTATTAATTACTGTAACGGTACCAACAGAAAATGCTGAAGAGTTAAGAAAAGCTATTTGTGATGCAGGAGCAGGAGTTATTGGCAATTATACATATTGCACAACAAATGTCATTACTAAAGGAACGTTTATACCAAATAAACAATCTAATCCATATATAGGAGAAAAAGAGAAATTAGAAATTGTGGAAGAAGAAAAAATAGAAACGGTATGTGATGTAAAAATATTAAAACAAGTATTAAAGAGATTACGAGAAGCACATCCATATGAAGAGCCAGCTATAAATCTTATTCCTCTTATTGATGAAGAAAGTTTATAAAATGCTATTATACTCCTGGATAAATTGCATATTATATGATAATATGTAAAAAAATGTTGAAAGGAGTTGCTGTTATGAATTTAGAGCTTCCAAAAAACAATGTTGTATTTGGCAATATGGGAGAGGTGAAAAATGGCATTTTGTATATCTATCGGCTAAATAGTTTTTATGATTTAATGTATGAAATTGCATATGCTGTATATGGCACAGATAAATGTTGGTATTGTGGTAAGCCTTGTAGAAGAGGAAAGGGAAGACAAAACGATTCACGTGCAAAAATAACATTAGATCATTTAATTCCAACAAGTATAGGGGGACCAACAATCGTAAATAATTTAAGACCAGCGTGTCATACATGTAATGATCAGCAAAAGGGGGATTTAACATCAGAGCAATTTTTCGAAATCTTATCACTACAAAAGCAATTAAATGAATGCACTAATCAAACGGATAAGAATTATTTAAATAAAAAGATTGCTATGAGACGTCTCGAAATGCGGAGGGAAAATACGGATAAGAGAAGAGGTATTATTCCATATTTACCAGAAGAATGGACGTCAAAGAAGATATCAGGTGATTTAATAGGTACAATATCACCAGACATACAGCTTGGTAGTCAATTCAAAAAACAAGATGAATTTTATAGGAAATATAAAAGAATAAAATTCCCATTGGTTATTAGTGATAACGGATATTTGCTGGCAGGATATAATTCAATAGCAATTTCTAAAAAGTACAGAATACCATGGCAGCTTGAAAAAATTGTATTGGAAAATGTTGTTGTTTATCTTAGAAGAGGAACGCCATATTAAGGCGTTCCTCTTGCATCTAATATCTTAATTTGGTAGAATACGTAATATATGAAAAATGGAGGTACATAAATAGTGAAAGAAGAATTTTTAATGTTATTAAGAAGTGTAAATAGAGAGGGAATGGATGAATTAATTAACTTTATAGAAAAATCAGACTTTTTTAAAGCTCCAGCAAGTACAAGATTTCATGGGAGTTATGAAGGCGGACTTTTAGAACATAGCTTAAATGTATATAAATTATTATGCGAAAAAGTAAAAAATTGTCCAGTAGAAATAAATGTATCACAAGACAGCTTAATAATAATTGGATTATTACATGATATTTGTAAAGCTAATTTTTATAAAGTTGATTATAGAAATGCAAAAAATAGTTTAGGAGTATGGGAAAAGGTACCATATTATACAATTGATGATACAATACCATATGGACATGGTGAGAAATCTGTAATGATGCTTAGTGAATATATAAAATTAACTGTAGAAGAAAAATATTGTATTAGATGGCATATGGGATTTACAGAGCCAAAAGAGCTTTATAACACTTTAGGTCAAGCGTATAAGAAATATCCATTAGCTTTATTAACTCATGAAGCAGATTTGGAAACTACATATTTTTATGATGTATAACAATTTTATTATAAAAATAAGAAAACTACTAAAATTATTTTTTTAGTAGTTTTTTACTATATTTAAGATTTTAAATTCATTTTTTTTATTACAGAATTAGGCACATAGCTAGAGATATCTCTATTATTATTTATAAGATCCATAATCATAGTAGAACTTATAAAACCATATTTTCCAGATCTAATATAAATAGTATCTAAATTTGAAAGTTCTTCATTAATTTTAGCGACATTTTCTTCATAATGATAGTCCATATCATTTCTAAGGCCTCTTATAATATAATTACAATTGCAAGAAATTGCTGCATCAACTGATAAATTATCATATGAAATTACATTAACATTTGATAAATTTTCTTCTATTAAACAATCTTTTATAGCATCTTCCATTAATTCTTTTGGAAAACGTCTATCTTTAACAGAATTTATACCAATACCAATAATTACTTTATCAAATAATTTGCTAGCAGATTTTACTACATGTAAATGGCCATTTGTGAAAGGGTCAAAACTTCCTGGATAAAAACCAATATTCATATTATTACCTCCATATAATTTAAATGTATTATACAATTATTAATTAGTAATTACAATAATTAAAAAATATAATTGCATAAAAAAATTTTATAATATATAATCAAAAAAATGGAGGAAATATAATGGATAAATTATCGATAGAAGAGGCATATAAACTACTAGAAGAGGCCCCAAGAAACAACAAAGAATTATGGATAAAGCATTCGGTAAATGTTGCAATAGTTGCCGAGAGATTAGCTGAACAATTAAAATTAGATGGAAAAAAAGCGTATGTACTGGGATTAGTACATGACATAGGAAGAAGAGCCAGAGAGCATGTAGGATTAAGACATATTATAGAAGGATATAATTATTTAAAATGTTTGGGGTATGACGAAGAGGCTAGGGGGTGTTTAACCCATACTTTTTATGCTAGAAATTTAGTAATACCAAACCTAACTAAAAAAAATACAAATCTTACTAGAAATGAAATTGATTTTATTGCAGATTATATAAATAAAAATGGATTTAATATATATGATAAAATTTTGCAAATAGCAGATAATATGGGAAGTGCAAGTGGAATAAACACAATAGAACGAAGAAGAACGGAAAGTATGTTAAGATATGGTATAACAGATATTTCCGAAAAAAACTTACAAGGAATATTTAATGTACAAGCTGAAATAGAGGAAAAATTAGGAGCTTCTATATATTATTTATTTCCGGAAGTAACAGACAATATTTCTAAAACGTTAATAAAAGATGTTGTAAAAATTAAAAAATAAAATTTTTTTGAATAAAATCTTGCAAGAAAAAATATAATAGTATATAATACAAATTGTAATATATATTCCTCTTTAGCTCAGTTGGTAGAGCGCTCGGCTGTTAACCGATAGGTCGTTGGTTCGAGTCCAACAAGAGGAGCCAAAATCCTAGAGCCAAGCTGATTATAAAAAACGACTTGGCTTTTATTTTTTTGTTTTCCCACATTTTTCCCACTTTAGTTTTTGATAAAATTATTTTATTAATTTAATATATGAAAAGGAGAACTTATGTTAAAAATATATAATGTTAAAGATAAACAAGAATATTTAAAAGAAGTTGCAACACTAACACAAAAAGAATGGGGCAAAACATGTAATGCTCAAGCAGAATTTAACCAAAAAATATTTAGAAAAATAGAAAAAATAAAAAACAACTTAGACAATAAAAATTATTGTAAATTAATTTTACTTGATAATGATGAATTGATAGGTTTTATATCTATATTTGAACATGATTGTGAGGAAAGAGAAGATTTATCACCATGGTATGCAACTATGTTTGTAAAAAAAGAGTATAGAGGAAACGGGTATTCAAAGATTTTAAATGATGCAATCTTGCAAGAGGCAAAATCAAGAGGATTTAAAAGAATTTATTTAAAAACTACATTAGAAAATTATTATGAAAAGTTTGGAGCAAAATATTTAGAAACTTTAGCTAATAATGAGAAAATATATTATTTTGAAATATAAAGACTAAAGGCTGTAAGATGTAGATCGTACAGCCTTTAAAAGAGAATTAATCTTCATATTCGTACCACTTTTTTTGTGGAGTATGCATAGCGGAATTGATATATGCTCCTTCCGCCAACATATTAATGGTGTTGTTGTATAAACACTGCGTAAATATTATGTCAAATTGCTGAGGGTCAAATTCTGCGATGTCAATGGTACTAAGCATTTCATCAAATAGTGGCCAAAAAGCCCTAAGTTCAGGGTCTTGTTTAAATTCAGTTAATCTCCGAATTATTTCTTCTCTTTTTTCCATGTTCAACTGCTCCTTTCAAGTGCTAAATATAATTATACTATACTTAACATAATTTGTAAAATAAGAGGAAAAATAAATATGGATAGCCTAAAAATATAAAGTATGTTATACTTACTGTGCAAAGGAGAGAAAGTATGAAATCAATAAAAGAATTATATAAAATAGGAAATGGTCCATCTAGTTCACATACTATGGGACCAAAAAAAGCAGCATTATTATTAAAAGAAAAATACCCAACTGCAGATTTATATCAGATAATATTATATGGTTCATTAGCTTTTACAGGGAAGGGACATCTAACTGATAAAATAATATTAGAAGCTTTAAAACCAAGTAATGTAGAAATAATTTTTAATAAAGAAACAAAAGAGCTAAAACATCCAAATACAATGGATTTAATAGCATTAAAAAATAAAGAAGAATTAGGCAAATTTAGAGCCTATTCAATAGGTGGAGGAAGTATACAAATAGAAGGAGAGGACTTCCAGGAAGAAAAAGACATCTATGATTTTACAACATATACCGATATAAAAAATAACTGTAAAGAAAAGAATATTTCATTATTAGAGTATGTATATACACAAGAAGATAAAGATTTAAGTGAATATTTAAAAACAGTGTGGCAGACAATGAAAAAAACATTAGAAGAGGGCTTAGAGCAAGAAGGCTTAATTCCAGGAAGATTAAAAATACCAAAAAAAGCAAAAACGTTATATAGTAAAGAATTAGAAAAAGAAACTGCAGAACTAAAAAGAACTAGATTGTTAACAGCATATGCATATGCTACAAGTGAGCAAAATGCATCAGGAGGAATGATTGTAACAGCACCAACATGTGGTGCATCAGGGGTTTTACCAGCAGTATTATATTATCTATATAAACAAGAAAATGTTAATGAAGCTAAAATTTTAGAAGGTTTAGCCATTGCGGGCTTAATTGGAAATTTGGTAAAGACAAATGCTTCAATTAGTGGTGCAGAATGTGGTTGTCAAGCTGAGATTGGAACTGCTTGTTCCATGGCGGCAGCCGCATATGCATATATAAAAGGTTATTCAATAGATGTTATTGAATGTGCAGCAGAAATAGCAATGGAGCACCATTTAGGCTTAACTTGTGATCCTATATATGGATATGTGCAAATCCCTTGTATAGAAAGAAATGCAGTAGCAGCGATTAGAGCTATAGATTCAGCAAATATGGCATCACTTTTATATAAAGATAGTAAAATTTCCTTTGATTTAGTTGTCGAAACAATGTATGAAACAGGAAAAGATTTAGGAAGCCATTATAGAGAAACAAGCAAAGGTGGACTTGCTAAAAAATATTGTAGAAATAAATTTTATAATGATAATTTGGAAGAGGAGTAAAATATAATTTTTAGTTATACCTGAATGAGTATTATGTATTTTACATAATACTATAAATGAACTATAATTTGACTTGTAAAGTTTGACTATAAAGGAGAGAAAAAAATGAAGATTTATGTAACAAGACATGGACAAACAGATTGGAATGTGCAAGGAAAAACACAGGGAAGAGCAGATATTGAACTAAATGAAGTCGGAATTAAGCAAGCAAAACAAACTAAAGAAGAACTAAAGAATATAGATATAGATTTAATAATTTGTTCACCATTAAAGAGAGCTAAAAAAACAGCAGAAATAATAAACGAAGGAAGAAATATTCCAATTATATTTGATGATCAGATAATTGAAAGAAATTTTGGAGAATTTGAAGGTGAAAAAATAAAATTTGATGAATTTTGGGATTATAATGCCCATCCAAGATACCAAAGAGCAGAAACAATTCAAGAAATTATCAGTAGAATTTCAAATTTCTTAGACAAAATAAAGGAAGAATATAAAGATAAAAATGTTTTATTAGTAACACATGGTGGTGTAAGTATAGCAATAAATTGTTATTTTAAAGGAATTCCTGAAGATGGTAAGCTTATTAATTATTGCTTACATAATTGCGAAGTACAAGAATTTGAAATCTAATTATATATTATGGTATAATATTTCTGTTAACATAAGCCAGAAGGCAGGAGGTAGAAAAAATGTACACATTAAAAGAGATTAGAAAACGGTAGACAGACATAAGGGAGCTTAAGAAAATAAGCAAAGTTTTCAAAATGTGGTATGGTATAACCACTAACATCATGTGTGCGCCATACTTACAGAACAGAGATTATATATTTTGCTTAACACAGAGATGAAAGTGGCAGGAAAGTTATATTAGGCTTCCTGCCATTTTTATTTAGATTGACAAAATTATAGTCTATAAACTAAGTAAAAGATTTGGATGATGAATTAATTTTGACAAATTTAAATATTAAATATATATTTATCAAAAAGGAGAGAATTATGAATATAATAATATAAAAGAGGTGTAAGTATGACTTTTTCGAGAAATACATATTTAGAAATTGATTTAGCCAAGATAAAAAATAATTTAAAAACAATAATAAATAATTATCCGACATATAAATATTATTTTGGAGTTGTAAAAGCTAATTGTTATGGCTTAGATAATGAAAGTTTAGCTGTTACAAAGACAATAATTGATGCTAGATGTAACTATTTAGCAGTGGCAACGTTAGAAGAGGCAATTGCAATAAGAAAAGAATTTAAAAGTATTCCAATATTAGTATTAGGTCATATAAATAAAGAGCACATTAAAGAAGCAATAGAATATAATATAACAATAACAATTCATTCAGAAGATTGTTTAGAAGAAATACTAGCTCAAAATTTACATGGATTAAAAGCCCATATAAAGATAAATACAGGAATGAATAGGTTAGGAATAAATAAGAATTTAAAAGGTTTATATGATAAGTGTATAAATAACAATATAAATGTAGAAGGAATTTTTACACATATCTATAATGCATCAAATGAAACAGATTATAATAAGCAAATAGAAGTTTTTGAGAAGTTATTAAAAGAAATAGATATTTCCAAAGTTCCAATTATTCATATTTCAGCAAGTGAAGCACTAACAAACTATAAAAAGCCAGAAGAAGCTAATGGGTGTAGATTAGGAATAATTATGTATGGATTTTCCGAAAAAATTGAATTAGAATCACCAGTAAAATTAATTAGTGAAGTAGTTCAAATTCATAATTTAAAAAAGGGCGAAGTTGTAGGATATAACGGAATATTTAAGGCAGAAGAAGATACAAAGATAGGTGTAATTCCTGTGGGATATGCAGATGGAATAATTAGAAAAAATACAGGAAGATATGTGTATATAAATAATAAAAAATACAAAATTGTTGGAAATGTATGTATGGATATGCTATTTGTAGAGATTGATGAAGAAGTACATTTATATGATAAAGTAGAAGTGTTAAAAGACAATAAACATATAAAAGAAACAGCAAACCACTTAGAAACAATACCGTATGAAATATTATGCCAGATAGGTGGGAGAGTTCCAAGAATTTACAAAAATAATTAAAAAGTATTGACTAACATAAAAAAACATTGTATACTATTACACAATTAAAAAAGGAGAGCTTTTTATGAGAAATATATTAAACAATAAAGGATTAAATCATCATCACAGGTAAGCTTGTGTCTATTAGGCACAGGCTTTAACTGCTTGTGCCTTTATTGTTTAAGAAGACCTTAAAGGTACTAAGAATGTATCTTTAAGGTCTTTTTTCGTATTTGTTAAAATTGGTCGCGACATTTTAACAAAAAGGTCTTCAAAATAACTAAAGGTGTAAACCTTATTAAATTAACAATGGAGGTAAATGATATGAGTAAAAAAATTTTAATTATTGTAGGAGTAATATTAGTAATTGCAATTATAGGAGTGGCAATTACATTTAACAAAAATAGTAAAGAAGAGGACAATACATTTGTATTGGGAATGGATGATAGTTTTCCACCAATGGGATACAGAAACGAAAATAACGAATTAGTAGGTTTTGACATAGATTTAGCTCAAGAGGTTTGTAATAAATTAGGGATGAAATTGGAAGTTCAAACTATATCTTGGGCAGCTAAAGAACAAGAACTTGATTCAGGAAATATTGATTGTATATGGAATGGATTTGGATATACAGAAGAAAGAAATGAAGCAATGACATTAAGCAATCCATATGTTAAAGATAAATCAATGTTTGTTGTAAAAGGTAGTTCAAGTTATACAAATCAAGATGAATTAAAAGGTAAAAAGATTGGTGTTCAGAGTGGTTCTGTACAAGAAAAGAGATTAAATGAATCTGAATATGGTAAGGAGTTAGACGAAGTAATAGGATATACAGATTATTTAACAGCCCTTATGGATTTAGAAACAGGAAATATAGATGCAGTATATATGAGTCAAATTTCCGGAAATTATATTATACAAAATCAAGACAAGGATTTTAAAACATTTGATGCTATTGGAATAGGTGAAGAATCAAAAGGAATGGTTATAGCATTTAAAAAAGGAAATACAGCTTTAAAGGATAAAGTAGAAAATGCATTAAATGAATTAAAAGCGGAAGGAAAATTAAAAGAATTATCAGAAAAATGGCTTGGAGCAGATTTAACAGCTTAGGATTTTTGGGACGGTACTTTTTTTCTTATTTAGAAATTTAATTAATTAAAAAATAAAAGAGGGATTTTAAGAACGTCCCAAAATCCCGAGGAGGAAAATATGGAAAACTTTTTAAATTTATTAAAGATTTTATCAGAAGGATTGGGAACAACTCTACTAATTTTTTTACTTACATTAGTTTTAGGAATTCCTGCAGGAATACTAGTTGCAGTTGCCAGAAATTCAAAAAATAGAATAGTTAAAACACTAATAAAAATATATATATTAATTATTAGAGGAACACCAATGATGTTACAAATAATTTTTATATATTTTGCACCATATTATTTGTTTAAGGTAACCTATGACAGGTTTGTAGCAATAATAATTGCTTTTGTAGTAAACTATGCAGCATATTTTGCAGAAATATTTAGAAGTGGAATTTTAAGTATCCCCAAAGGACAAAAAGAAGCGGCTTTTACATTAGGATTTAGCAAAACACAAACTTTTTTTAGAATATTACTTCCACAGATTGTAAAAAGAATATTACCAGCTATGTCAAATGAAGTAATATCATTAATTAAAACTACTTCATTAGCACAAATAATAGGAATTACAGAAATTTTTGCATTGGCGCAAAAACAAGCAAGTTATCAATTTTCTATTTTGCCATTATGTGTGGCGGGATTAATGTATTTAGTCTTATGTACAATAATTACTTATGCATTTAATAAGGCTGAGAAAAAATATAGTTATTACACTATAACTTAAGAAAGGAGCGAGAAGAATGAATAATATATTAGAAATCGAAAATTTGGTAAAAAGATTTGGAGAGAACTATGCAGTAAAAAATGTTTCTTTTTCTGTAAATAAAGGTGAAGTATTAGCAATAATTGGCTCTTCTGGCTCTGGTAAATCTACAGTGTTAAGATGCATAAACCAATTGGAAAAAATAGATGGTGGAAACATAAAAATATGTGGCGAACCTATGACAGAAGAAGTTAAAACAACTAATAATCTGCCTAAAAAGTATAATAAAAAGAAAAACAAGGTTATATATACAGCTAAAGAAACGTTAAATAGAATGAATTTAGAATGTGGAATGGTATTTCAAAATTTTAATTTATTTCCTCATTTATCTGTTCTAGAAAATGTAACTGAAGCAATGATACATGTTTTAAAAAAATCTAAGGAGAAAGCTGAAAAGGAAGGCATCAAAATTTTAACGAGAATGGGTCTAGAAGCAAAAATAAACCAATACCCATGTAATTTATCAGGTGGAGAGCAACAAAGAGCTTCTATTGCAAGAACACTTGCGATAAATCCAAAAATAATTTTTATGGATGAACCTACTAGTGCACTTGATCCAGAATTGGTAGGAGAGGTTTTAAAAGTTGTAAAACAACTTGCAAGTGAAAAGAGAACGATGGTTATTGTTACACACGAAATAAGTTTTGCACGAGAAATTGCAGATAGAGTTATCTTTATGAGTAACGGAGAAATTATTGAACAAGGCAAACCAGAAGAAGTAATAGATAACCCTAAAAAAGAAAGAACGAAAGAGTTTTTAAAAAGATATTTAAAATAGAGGAGGTATTTATGTTAGAAGAAATAAAACCATGTAAGGTAATGAGATACTTTGAAGAGATAAGCAAAATTCCAAGAAAATCAGGAAAAGAAGATAAAATTGTTGAATATATAAAAAAATTTGCTATAGAGAGAAAGTTGGAATATTACACTGATAACTATAGAAATATAATAATAAAAAAGAATGCTACACCAGGTAAAGAAAACAGTCCTGCTATTGCATTGCAAGCACATACAGATATGATTTGTGAAAAGCTACCTGAAAGTAATCATGACTTCTCTAAAGATGGTCTAGAGTTATATGTAGACGGGGATTTTATAAAAGCAAGGGGAACAACACTTGGAGCAGACAACGGAATAGGTGTTGCAATTATATTAGCTGTGTTGGATTGTGAAAAGATAAAAGCACCTAAATTAGAATGTATTTTTACTTCAGAAGAGGAAACAACAATGTTAGGTGCGATAAATTTAGATTTAGCTAACATAGAAAGTAATAGAATAATTTCGTTAGATAATGGAAAAGAAGGAAAAATTTTAATTAGTTCAGCAGAATGTAATGAATGGAAAGGAAAAGTAAATTTTACAAGAGAAAAAACAGCTAAGCCAGGTTTCGAATTAGTATATGATAATTTTAAAGGAGGTCACTCTGGTGGAAATATAGGGGATGAAACAAGAGGAAATCCGATAAAATTAGCAATAGAGATATTAAAAAAATTGGAAGATGTCCAGCTATCAAATATAACAGGTGGAAGCAGGGTGAATGTTATTCCAAGAGAGATGTCAGTTAAATTTGTTACAGAAAACAAAAATGCAGAAGAAATTATAACAAAAGAAATAACTAAACAAAAAGAATTTTATGGAAAAGAAGTAAAAATAGAATTAAATAAGGATTTAGAAATTATAGAGGTAATAAATAAAGAAAATAGCAATAAAATAATAGATTTTATTAAAGAATTTCAAAATGGAGCCATAAAGAAAGATAAGAAAGGAAATGTATTACAATCAGGTAATATGGCAAAGGTAAAAACAAATGAAAATGATATAGAGATAGAATTTTCAGAAAGAAGTAATGTACCAGCATTCGAAAAAGAATACTTAGAAAATTTAGAAAGTTTAATAAAAAAATATGACATAGAAATAGTATGGAATCAAACCTTAAAAGGTGTACCAAAGAGAGAAAAAAATACTTTAGCAAGTGAATGTGAAAAGGTATATAAAGAGCTTTATAATGAAGAGTTGGAAGAGATTGTATCACAAGGAGTAGTAGAAGGAGGATTTTTTATAAATAAAAAACCGAACTGTGAATATGTGTGTATAGGACCAAACACATTTGACGTACACAGCCCAAGTGAAAGACTTTCTATAAGTTCTACCAAAAAGATATGGAAATTTATTAAAGAATTATTAAATAAAATGTAAAACTATTGCGAAAAAATAAAAAATATAGTTTAATTATATTTGTATAGATTATCTTTTTTGGAAAGAAGTGATGTGATGAAAATATTAAAAAATCTTTTAGAAAACGATAATTGTATAAGAACCGAAAAGGATTTTCCTATAAAAGGAATGGAGTATTTAGATATAGTACCATTATTGCTAGATGCAGAAATTTATAAAGAAATTACTAATATTTTTGTAAAAGAAATTAGTAATAAAAACGTACAATATATTGTATCACCAGAATCCAGAGGATTTTTCTTTGGATGTCCGGTAGCAGAAAAAATGAAACTTGGTTTTATTCCAGTAAGAAAAAAAGGAAAATTACCTCCTACTACAGTTCAAACTACATTTGAGTATGTTAAAGAATATGGTAAAGATGAATTGGAATTACCTAAGTTAATAAATAATGAGGAATATAAAGATAAGAATTTTTATATTATAGATGATATTTATGCAACAGGAAATACAGTTCAAACATTAAAAAAAGAGATAGAAAAATTAGGTGGAAATGTAGTTGGAATTTCGGTTGTTATTAATATAAAAGAACTAAATAATGATGAGTTATTTTCAATTTTAGATGTAAACGAAGAATAGTAAAGAAAGGAATAAGCAAATGAAAAGAAAGATAATTACAAGTATAATTTTATTTATAGTAATAAGTTTATGTATGACATTTACAAAAGCAGATAATACAATAGATGTTAATAATTTAGATGATATAAAAGATTTAATACAGTCAAGTTCAGAAGGTAATGTAGATATTTATGATGTTTTACAAGCATATAAAGATTTAAGTGAAAAATATAGTAATGAAGAAATTGCAACAGCAATCGAAGAAAATAAAGAATTGTTAACAGAACAAGGAATAAGTGAAAATGTTATAGATTCTGGAACTAGTGTGTTAAGATCTGTTGATGCTAAACAATTAAATAAGATTCTTTCAGAAGATATTAATATAGATGAAATACAACAACAATTAGAAGATGGAGCAACACCAACAGAAATATTAAATAACATTCAGCAAGATATGAGTACAACAGATAAAATATCTTTAGGAGTTAATCTAATAATGGCTTTTACAGTAGTAAAGACTATAATGTGGATAATTGTTGTACTTATAATTTATAATATTATTGTTAGATGGAGAATTTATAAAAAAGCTGGAAAACATGGTTGGGCAGCGCTAATACCAATATATAGAGATGTTGTTATGTATAAGATATGTGATGTATCACCATGGGTATTATTGTTATTACTAGTACCAGTAGTAGGTTGGTTTGCATTAATAATTATAAATATTTATACTAAATTTACATTAGCAGAAGGGTTTGGAAAAGGAATTGGATTTGGTTTTGGATTATGGATATTAGGACCAATATTCGAAGCAATTTTAGCATTCTCTAGAAAATCAAAATACATAGGATTTAATAGAAAATAGACTGTAGTTTTTACAGTCTTTTCTTATTTGAATTAAGCAACATAATATATGCTATTATCATCTTTGGATAGGAGCGGTTAAAGCTAAAAAATATTGATATTTTCGCCAAAATGTGGTATAATAAAAAGGTAGTATGGTGTAAGGAGAAAAGATATGTTTAATGAGAAAAAATTTAAATTTGATATAGAAAATTTAAAACAAGATTTAGCTATAGAAGATATGTATGTAACAGAAGAGGACATATCTTTATTAAGAGATTATCAGGAACAAAAAATAACAGAACAGGATATGATAAATAAAATAAAGAAAATGTCTTTATAAGGGGCTGGTTTTATGTATGATCTATATGAAGCTAGGAATTCTATATACTGTTATGAAAATACAGATATACTAAAAAATAAATTAAATATAAAAGATAAAGAAAAACTATATGATTATGAAAGAAAAATAGTGTTAGCAAAATTATTTATATTAAGACAAAAAGAGATAACAGGGAATTTTGATATTCATCATTTTGTAGGAATTCATAAATTCCTGTTCGAGGATATATATGATTTTGCAGGATTATTTAGAAGTGAAAATATTGCAAAAGGTAACTTTAGATTTGCAGAATGGGAATATATAGAACAAGAATTAATAAAATTATTGGATAAATTAAAAGAAGAAAATTATTTACAAGGATTATCTAAGGAAGAATTATCGAAGAAACTAGCATATTATATGGCAGAATTAAATGTTCTGCACCCATTTAGAGAAGGTAATGGTAGAGCAATAAGAGAGTTTATAAGGGAGCTCGCTGCTTGGAATGGCTACGAATTAGATTTAACTAAAACAACTCCAAAAAATATGTTAGATGCATGTATAGAATCGGTAGTTGACACAAGTAATTTAGAAGAAATTTTATATAAATGTTTAGTATAGTCACCATTAAAGCATGGTGGCTATACTTTTGTGTTTAAAGCTTGTAATAAAAAAATTATAAAGAGGGGTATTAATATGAAAAAGTATTATTTTAGTTCAGAAAGTGTAACAGAAGGTCATCCAGATAAATTATGTGATTATATATCAGATAAGATATTAGATGAATGCTTAAGACAAGACGAAAATTCAAGAGTAGCAGTTGAAACATTTGCTTCTAGTAATAAGATTACAATTGCTGGGCAAATAACTTCAAAAGCTAATTTAGATATAGAAAAAATCGTGAGAGATACTATAAAAGAAATTGGCTTTGATAATAGAGAAACAGATATTGATTATAGAACTTGTGATATAGATATAAATATTACTAAACAAAGTGATGATATTGCACTTGGGGTAGATATTGGTGGTGCTGGTGACCAAGGTATTATGTTTGGATATGCAACAAACGAAACAGAAAATTATATGCCATATGCAATATATATTGCACATAAATTATCTAAAAGATTAACAGATGTTAGAAAACAAAATATAATACCATATTTAAGACCAGATGGAAAAACAGAAGTAACAGTAGAATATGAGAATGATATTCCAAAAAGAATAGAGAATATATTAATTTCTACTCAACATTTAGCTAATATTAGTATGGAACAATTAAAAGCAGATGTAAAGAAATATGTAATAGATGAAGTGATTCCACAAGACATGATTGATGAAAATACCAAAATTTATATTAATCCAACAGGTAGATTTGTTATTGGCGGACCTTTAGGAGATACAGGACTTACAGGAAGAAAGATTATTGTAGATACATATGGTGGATATGCAAGACATGGTGGTGGTGCTTTCTCTGGAAAAGATGCTACAAAAGTTGACAGATCTGCTGCATATATAGCAAGACATATAGCTAAAAACATTGTAGCAAATGGATATGCTGATAAATGTGAGATTCAATTATCTTACGCTATTGGAATAGAAGAACCTTTATCTATATATGTAAATACTTTTGGAACAAATAAGATAGAAGAAGAGAAGATTATTAATAAAATAAAAGAAAAATTCGATTTAACTCCAAATGGAATTATAAAATATTTGGACTTACAAAAACCTATATTTGCTAAAACTACTAATTATGGACATTTAGGAAAAGATTATTTACCTTGGGAAAAAATAATAAAAATGTAATCAGGTGATAAAATGGAAGAAAAAACAAATGTAATGAGGATATTAGATAAGCATAAAATAGTTTATACAAAACATACTTATGATCCATCAAAAGCTATAAGTGGAGTAGAAGTTGCTGATTTCTTGGGAGAAGATTATAACAGAACTTTTAAGACTTTAGTTACAGTTCGGAAAATCTGGTGAACATTATGTTTTTGTAGTTCCTGTTGCAGAAGAACTAGATTTAAAAAAGGCTGCAAAAGCAGTAAATGAAAAAAGTATAGAGATGCTTAAATCTAAGGAATTATTACCTCTTACTGGTTATATTCATGGTGGATGTTCTCCAATAGGTATGAAGAAACAATTTAAAACTGTAATTCATGAAACTGCCCAAAAATATGATACGATAATGTTTAGTGCAGGGAAAATAGGATATCAAGTAGAGATGAATGTTCAAGATTTAAGTAAAGTTATAAGGATAGAATTTGCAGATATAATAAAGGCTGAAAGTTGAAAATTATTATAAAATATGTTAGAATATAAGCATATAATTGTTAAAAATTATATAAAAAACACATAAGGAGAGTGGTTATCAAATTCACATAAGAGACTTTATAAAAGCTGATTATGTGTTATCAGTCTAATAAAAAACACGAAAAAGAAAAAAGAATTGGAGAGTGTTTAAAATGGAAAGTGCCTCGGGTAGTATTACTCTTAAAAAGGCAACTAGAAAAGACATCAAGGAAATCACAGAATTAATTTATATTACAGAGCCAGAACCAGAGCTCGAATGGGGATATGGTTCTGAGAAAGAAAGAAAACAAGTATTAGAACATTTAATGAAGATTAAAAATAACCGATTTTCATTAAAAAACTTTATTGTTGCAAGAAAAGACAATAAGTTGATTGGTATGGCATTATTAATTGATGGTAAAGATATTGACAGATTAACAATTAATAGTGAGAAAAAGGTAGTAAAAATTCAGAAAGGATTTTTAAACAAATTAGGATATATTTATTCATCAATAAGAGATTATTTCTTATTTAGAGAATGTGAAGATGATGAATTTTATATATCAAATATAGCTATAAAAAAGGAATTTAGAGGAAACGGATATGCTAAGGTTATGATTGATAAAATTAGCAAAATGGCAAAAAGAAAAGGTTACGATAAAGTTTCTTTAGTAGCTAAAAATGACAAGTTAATTAAGTTCTATGAAAGTTTAGGATTTAATTTAATTAATAAGAGAATAAGAAGGATGGTTTCTGAAATATAAAATATGGATAAGCATGAATTTATATATTCATGCTTATTTTTTTGTTTACAAAAGGAAAAGCCCCACATACCGAAGTATGTAGGGCTTCTCTAAAGATGCACTATCCGTCAATACGTTCAAAGTACGGGTCCGGAGACCACAATACTTGACCATCAGTGGTCATGACCATATTGATAGTTAAGCCGTTGTCCAGTTTTAATGGCAAACCATAATTACATCTAAAGGTGTAATCAGAGCTGTTAAGCTCATACTCTTTGGTACAAGAGTAATCAGAATACAGCTTCCTATCCGGAAGCAATCTGTAGGTGTTACCATCTGACGACCAGAAATAGAGATCGAGAAACTCCTGGAAGGTAAGACCTCCTTTTGTTTCGACTCCATTTTGCAACTCACTAACTTGATTATTCAAGTCAGCGATTTGTGCATCTTTGTCGGCAATCTGCTGATTCAGACTGTCAATTGTTTTCTGCACATTACTTTCATCCTGAGCAGTGGATGCAGTTGCATCACTTGTTTGAGCCACATCTGTTGGCGTATTATCGTTTACAGATGTTGTCTGCTCTGTTGTTTGTGTATCGTCGGACTTTTTCTGGTGAGTCTGACTCCACCAGGTAGCGAATATCAATAATGCTACAATAATTAAAATTGTTCCGATGACCCGTTTCCAACATATTTTGTTTTTTGACATATAAATGCCCTCCTTCTGCAGATTAATAAGTTAATTATACCACTTAATTAACATAAAATCAAATTGACCAAAAAAAGTAAAATAAGATATAATCTACATTATGTAACCCGAAGTTTATAGGTTCAGAAAAATAATTATTAGGAGGAACAAAGATGAGAATACGGACTAAAGCAGGGATAGAAGCTTTACCAGAGGGAAGAATAAGAGAGTTGGCAGAAACTACACTAAAAGTATTAAATCTGCAGGACTTTATTGAAATGGAAGTCGATGATGTATATGATGATATTTCAGAAGGGATGTTCATAAGAACAAGAGATGAAGAGATAAGTATTTCGTATCCAGGAGTAGAGAATGGAATGCTTGAATATAGATATTTGAAGCGAAAACAAAAAACAGACGGAATAAAAACATCTTCTTATGTTATTAGAGAAGATTCTTTAGTCATCAAGCAACATACTGGTGGTTTTAGAACAATAAACATGACTGGTAAAACAGATTTTTTTGCTTTATCCAAGAAAGCTCCACAAATTCTAGAACTATTGAATAGCAAAAATGGTTTTGATCCGTTGGATATGATTCCAAGAATAAGGAAAATGTTAGGTTGTAGTCTTAAAGATTTTGAAAAGTTTTGGATTGAAAATGATATCTTGCTGATAGAAGCTGGAAATATTGTGGAATTGGGTGAAAGAACAAAGGAATATTCTGTGTCGTATTCAGCTGATAGATTCTGGTATAGAGATAAATATTATGAGATTAGGCTTATGCCTAAAGATGAAATAGAAATCTCAGTAACTGGAAAATATAAAGAGCTTAAAGATGTTTCAATTAGTGATATAAGAAAAATCGCTGATAAAAAGAGAAAAGAAATGAAAGAGAAAGTAGAAAAACTTTCGACAGAAATATAATCTAGTTTTATCACCTGTAGAGAAAAACAGGCTTAAGCAATGAAAGTTTAAGCCTGTTTTCTCTATTTTTTAGTCATTATCTTTATTGCAACCACAGTCAGAGGTTTGCATATTATCACAATTCATATAAAACTTCTTTTCTGCTAGTTTATCTTGAACTCCACGTAAAGCTTCACCAAACCTTTGGAAATGAACTATTTCTCTTTCTCTTAAATAACGAAGAGGGTCAACAACATCTGGTTCATCACGACATAAATCTATTAATTTTTCATAAGTTGCACGTGCTTTTTGTTCTGCTGCTAAGTCTTCTTGTAAATTAGCAATTATATCACCTTTACAAGCTAAATATGCAGCAGTAAAAGGAACTCCGGCAGCAGATTGTGGATATACATCAACTCCATGGTCTGTATAATATGCACCAAGCCCAGCTTTTTCTATTTCTTCAATAGAAGCATTTTTAGTTAATTGGTGTACGATACTTCCAACCATTTCAAGGTGAGCAAGCTCTTCGGTTCCAATGTCATTCAAAATAGCCTTAGATTTTTGGTCTGGCATAGCAAATCTTTGTGATAAATAACGAAGAGATGCAGCAAGTTCACCATCAGGACCACCATATTGAGAAATAATAACTTTAGCAAGTTTTGGATTTGTACATTTAATATTTACAGGATATTGCAATGTTTTCTTATAAGTCCACATTTAAAACTCCTCCTTCCCATGGCCAAGGTTCTTCTAGCCATCTCCATTTATTACAAGGGTAATTAATTGTTAAAGGTCCATATACTTTTTGATATTTATCTTCTAAATCTTTTAATTCTTGGCAATATTTTCTGTGTAAACATAAAGCTTTTTGGTCAGTAGAATGTGTATCTAAATATAAAGCTAAGTCATTAATTGCAAAAGCACAGCATCTTATCTGTTGTAACATTCTTCCTTGCATTTCGCAATCATTATTTGACTTACACTCACATGTGCAGTTGCATTCCATATTTTCATTTAACATTTATTACACCCCTTTCCAATTTCATTTCTAGATTCTATATACCTAATTTGTTGCATAGATTGCCCTGGAGAATAAGGACTGACTAATTCAGGAAAAATAGTTCCCATTTTAAGTCCTATGCAAGGCTTAAAAGTCTTATCCATATATTGGATTGGAACATAACTTTGACCAAGCATTGGGTTATCTGGGAAGACATTAGTTTCTTCAGCAAATCCACAAGAGCAACTATCATAATCATCTTCTACATAAGAACTAACGGAATTACATTTAGTTTCTAACATATCTGTAGAATTGTCATTATTGTTATTGTTCATGCAATAACACTTTTGATATCTTCTGAACATATTTTATTCCTCCTTTTATAACATTATATGAGGTAAAAAATATTTTGCGACAAAAGTATACAAATAAAAACAAAAATGATAGAATAAAACAAAATGAGGTGGAAATAATATGAAAAAACTAATAATAGAAGTAGGTTCAACCGTTACAAAATTAGACGAAATAAATGAGGAAGAGATAAAACGTATTAACGAAGTGACAATAGAATTTAAAAGACATTTTAATAAAACGAAGAAACTGGATAGTAATGATGTAGTAAAATTAATAAATCTTGTAAAAGAGGTCGAATCAAAATACGATAATATTTTTGTTTGTGGAACCAGCATTTTTAGGGGATTAGAGCAACAGATGAAAGAAAAATTTCTTACAAAATTTAAAGCAGAAACAGGGTTAGATTTCCATATTATAAGCCAAGAAGAAGAAAATAAATATACAGTAGAAGGGGCAACGAGAAAAGTAAAAGGAAAAGTTGCAGTATTTATTGGTGGTGGAGGTTCTACAGAAATTGCTATTTATGATAATGGAATAAAAGAAATGTGCAATACAAAAATAGGTGTAATTGATGTAATGGAACAATATCCAGATTTAGGAGAAAATTTAGCAACAACAGATGTAAAAACAGTAAGAGAATGGGTAAAAACAAAATTAAAAATTCCTACTCAAAAAGCAGATGTATTGATATTAGCTGGTGGAGGTCATATGAAGTTTGCCAAAAATTCTGGTATTACATTTGAAAAAAATACTTTATTCGAAGATAAGCAAGAACCAATTATGATGGATATTAATACAAGAAAATTAGACACAGAAAGATATTATAAAAAAATTTCTTTAGATGAAATAAGAAGTAAGGTGAATGATCCAGAGTGGTGGTATGCAACTCGTGCGATGTGTGCAATGGTATTAGAAGTTGCAGAAAGCTTAGATGTAAAATATATTATACCTACAGATATATCAATGGTATATGGTTTAGCAAATAAATGATAAAAAAGGCACTATGTATAAAATGTTTACATAGTGCTTTTATAGTAAAATTGTACACTTATAAAGCATGAAAAACGAAAATTAGATAGAAAAATTAATTATATTGTAACAATTCTTTTTGTATAGTCTAAATTAGCGACAGAATTATTTTTATATGCTAAGGTATAAATATTGGTTGCTAAAATATCTTTACTTAACATATGCTTATAAGTTTTATTATTAGAAGAATCAAAGAAATTCTTAACAGAAGTTATTAATGTTATTTTTGGATTAGCATTATAAATCTTGGAAATAAGTTCTTTACCTTTTTGGCTATATCCAAGAATTCTAGCATAAGGTACAGTTTTACGAGAAATGTACATATCTTTTTTTGTTATATTTAGCAAAATATATAATAAAATTCTTTGAATTCTAGTTTGTGTATATCTTTTTGTCTTAATTATATTTATTAACTCTGCTAAAGTATTGCAAGAATTAGCTGCATTTTTAATAGAGTTTTCTAAGCCTTCATTTACTTCTGGAAATTTTTTAAGATCAGCTGTAGACAACCTTCTAATAGAATATAAAATTTCTTTTTCAAATTTTGATATATCTATAACATATTGATTATTTTCTATCTCTTGCATTAATAAGTCATAAGCAAGTCTAGGCATTACTTTTCTAATATCATTAAATTGATTATTTACAATCATATTTCTAATTGCTGTAGCACTTGCATATTCATCAACAATGCAATTACTATTATAAAAAGCTTTTTCACGTTTTATGGTTATTGGCATAATATGAGATTTATATTTCTTTAAAGCTTTTAAGTATTCAATTGCTAAAGTATTATTGGGTTGATTTAAAATGTTAGAATATTTTTGGTCATTTAAATATAGCAATATTGCATTTTCTCTAGCTTTTGGAAAAGAAAGCCCTTTTTTTAATTCTTCATTTAAGAATTCTACATATTGTTTTGGCTCTTCATATAAAATACCAGAAAATCTATTTAATATATCTATATCGGAATTCTCGGAACCAAATGAAACTGTATCTACAATTTTTAAGGAGTTTAAAAGTTTTATAGCGCCTTCTGCAAAATTTTCTGCACTAGAAATAGAATATACTGTTGGAAGCTCTAAGACTAAATCTATACCACTTTTTAGAGCCATTTCTGTTTTTACCCATTTATTAACTATTGAGGTATTACCTCTTTGAACAAAATTACCACTCATAATACAAATACTGTATTCGGCACCAGTTTCTTCTTTAGATTTGGTTAAGTGTAAAAGATGACCATTATGAAATGGGTTATATTCAGCAATAATTCCTAAAACTTTTGACATATTTATCTCTCCTTATATTGTAGTATAAACAAATTATTGATATAATATCATAAAATGGTAAAAATTACAAATATAGGAGAAGAAAATGGAAGAAATAACAATATATACAGATGGAGCTTGTTCTGGAAATCCAGGTCCTGGGGGATGGGGAGCTGTACTTATGTATAAAGGAAATAAAAAGGAAATATCAGGTGGAAAGCTAAATACAACAAATAATGAGATGGAAATTACAGCAGTTATACAGGCTTTAAAAATTCTAAAATATCCTTGCAATGTTAAATTATATAGTGACAGTGCATATGTTGTAAACTGTTTTAAACAAGGCTGGATATACAATTGGAGAAAGAATGGGTGGAAAAATGCCGCAAAAGAGCCTGTGAAAAATAAGGAGTTATGGGAAGAATTATATGAACTTACTAAAATTCACAAAGTTGAATTTATAAAAGTAAAAGGACATAGTGATAATGAATACAATAATAGATGTGATGAATTAGCAAGAACAGCAATAAAAAACTTATAGTTAATAGTAGAAGAGGAGTAAAATGGTAATTATATATGATTTTGATGGTACACTAACACCATATTCTTTACCACAATATGAAATAATAAAAAAATGTGGATATAATGAAGAAAAGCTAATGAATAGAATAGCAGAAAAATTAACCAATAGCGAAGGTTTATATGAAGCCTATTACAAATGTTATATAGAAATATTATTAGAGAATAATATTTTACTAACTAAAGAAAATGTTTGTTTAGGTGCGGATAAAGTAGAATTTAATAATGGAGTTATAGAATATTTTAAAAATTTCCAAAGTCGAAAAACAGGTGTAAAACATTATATTGTTACTTCTGGAATAAAAGATTATGTGAATAAAACAGTAATTGGAAAATATGTAGATGGTGTTTATGGAGTTACATTTAATGAAGAGAATGGAATATATAAAAATATAGATAAATTAGTAACAGATGAAAAGAAAGTTGATGCTATTAAGGATATTCAATTACATAATGAAGGAACAAATAAAATTATATATTTTGGAGATGGTTTAACAGATGAACTAGCATTTCAATATGTTCATAAAATAGGTGGAAAAAATGTATTTATAGCATCAAACAAACAATCAATAGAAAATTATAATAAACTAAATATTAATGGAATTATTGATAAATGTTATGAAGCAGATTTTGGAAAAGATACAAAATTAAGTGAGTATATTCAAAAAGAAATAGAACTAGAAAGAGAATGTTAATTTATTAAAAATGTTTGAAAAATATTCAATCAAAATACTTATTATGTTTACCCTAAATATTGTCTATTTATACAAAATATGGTATAATAGAAACGTGGGAGGTAGGCGTATGAAAATAATAGGCGTAACAGGAAGTTCCGGAGCAGGAAAAGATACTTTATGTGAAATTCTAGAAAATAAATATAATGCAGAAATAGTAGATGCAGATAAAATTGCAAGAGAATTATCTAAAAAAGGAACAATGTACTTACAATCAATAGTAGAAAGCTTTGGTTCTGGAATAGTAGATAGAAAAGGTGAATTAAATAGAAAAAAATTAGCAAGTATTATATATGAAGATGATAAAAAAAGGGAAGAACTAAATAAGCTTACCTTTATTTATGTTGTAGACGAAATAAAGAAAAGAATTAATAAAATAAAGAAGAAAATAATTGTTGTAAATGCTCCTTTATTATTCGAAAGCAATTTAGATCAAGTTTGTGATTTTGTAATTGCTATTATAGCAGAAAGAAAGGTTCAAATAGAAAGAATAATGAAGAGAGATAATATACAAGAAGACGAAGCAGAAAAAAGATTAAATATGCAAAATACCGACGACTTTTATATAGAAAATGCAGATTATATTATACATAACAAAGGGGATATAAAAGATATAGAAAAACAATTAAAAGATATAAAAATATAATTAAATAACTTTTGTTATTGACGATTCTAAAATTTTTTAGAATCGTTTTTTTCGTATTACAAAAATATTACATTTTAGTTATTTTATTGAAAAGAAAATAACAATGGCATATAATTAACAAAAATGTCATATAAGAGGAGTAATGAATATGTATAATGATAGCTTTGCAGATATGATGCTAAATGAAAGAAAATTAACTGAAAAAATGAAGATATTGTTGTATTTTAAGAAAAAACATAACTGCTTTTTTGATAATACAGTAATATTTAAAACAGAAATATGTAGAATGTTTTTAGAACATTCTAAGCCAGATGTTGATAATAATTTAGTATTAACAGCGTGTTTATTATATGCGTGTAAAAAGAGTGTAATTTCATTTACAGAAGAAAAAAGAAGAACTTATTTACGTAAAGGAGCAGAATATCTTGAAGAATTAGGATTCGACAAAAAGTTTTGTAGAATTTGTGAACAAGCTAATAGAATTGCTAACATTACACCAAGAGATAAAGAGGGAGACATATTAGAATTAATAGATAATTTTGGAATGCTTCTAGACAGGGATGATAGAAGAGCTTTTAATCCAACAGAAGCTTTATTCGTTTTGGAAAATGAAAATTTAAAAGGATTAGAAAATGTATATTTACAAGACTTTAAAGAATTTGTTATGGAATTTGAGAATTTAGAGACTCTTGGATTAGACAAAAGTAAAATAATTACAAGATGGCAAACTAAAATTAATATGATTCCAAAATATAATTTAGCACAAGGAATTAATGCGGCTATAGATTATAGAACAACTGCCAAAAAGTTATACATAGAAGGCAAAAAATTAGAAGTTAATAAAAATGGAATAAGAGACAATAAACAAGAAATAAATGCAGATAGAAGAATAAAGCATGAAATAGCAAAACAAATAGATGAAGAGCATAAGTTTTCTGACTTGTTAAATATAAGTGGGGAGGAATAAAAAATGAATGAATTTTTTGCAGATTTGCATGTACATATTGGTAGAGCAGAAAATAATAAGCCAATTAAAATTACTGCAGCGAAAAGTTTAAACTTTGCAAATATTGCAAAAGAATGTGAAGAAAGAAAAGGAATAAACATTGTAGGAATTATAGATTGTGCATCACCATATGTTATTCAAGATATAGAAGAATTCTTAAAAACAGGCGATGCATACGAGCTAGAAGATGGAGGAATTATATATAAAGATAAAGTATGTATAATACTTGGAAGTGAGACTGAAACATCAGAAAAAGGCAGAAACGGTAAAAAAGGTTCAGCACACAACTTATGTTATTTTCCACATCTAAAAGATATAAAAGCTTATTCAGAAGAAATGAGTAAACATATAAAAAATATAACATTAAGTACACAAAGATCAGATTTATCAGGATATGAATTAATAGATATTGTAGAAAAATATAATGGTATATTGGTTCCAGCTCATGCTTTTACGCCATTTAAGAGTTACTATGGAAATTGTACAGACAGACTAAAAGATATATTTAAAGAAAAATATGATAAGATTTTTGCAGTAGAATTAGGTTTAAGTTCTGATACATATTTAGCAGATATGATATCAGAATTAGAAGATAAAACATTTGTTACAAATTCTGATGCTCATTCATTACCTAAAATAGCAAGGGAATATAATAAAATACAAATGGAAGATATATCTTTTAAAGAATTAGTTAAAGCACTAAAAAATGAAGATGGAAGAAAAATTGTTGCAAATTATGGATTAGATCCAAAACTAGGTAAATATCATAGAACATATTGTGATGCTTGCAATTCAACAATTCAAACTAAAGAACCAGTAGAAGTATGTCCTTATTGTGGAAGTAGTAAAGTTACATTTGGAGTTTTTGATAGGATAGAATTAATAAAAGATAAAAAGGAATCTGCAAGTCCAAAATCTAGACCTGATTATATATATCAAACACCACTAGGTTTTGTACCAGGCTTAGGAAATAAAACAATAGAAAAACTATTAGATAATTTTGGAACAGAAATGAATATATTACATAAGTTGTCATTTGATGATATAGAAGCTGTTGTAGGAACTAAGCTAGCTACAATTATTGATGAATCTAGAAAAGGAAGATTACAAATAGAAGCTGGTGGAGGAGGAAATTACGGAAAAGTTTCCACAAAAACACTAGATAATTAGTTCTAAAAATCATTTTATTACATAGATATTATGTATAAATAATTCTATGGAGGATAAAATGAAAAAAACAAAAAATACATATATAGAGGTAATTTTAAAAAATTTACAAGAAAATAAAAAAATATATATATTATTATTAATTTTTTTACTTATAGGAATTGTTTTAGGAGTGTTTTTTATAAATAACTCTGATGAAGCACAAAAAAATGAGGTTAGTGAATATATAAATAATTTTGTTACAACATTAAAAAATAATAACTCGATAGATAAAAATGAATTAATAAATGTATCATTTAAAAGAAATATATTAATGGGAATAATATTATGGTTCATAGGTTCTACTATTATTGGTTTACCACTAATATATTTTTTTGTGTTGTATAAGGGGTTGTGTATAGGTTATACAATATCTGGTGCTATAATTGCATTAGGAACTGGAAAGGGTGTGTGTTTTTGCATAGGAAGTATATTATTTCATAATATTATATTTATTCCAGCATTGTTTTTTATAGCAGTAAGTAGTACAAAATTATGTTATGCAATTATGAAAAATAGAACTAAGGAAAATATAAAATTAGAAATTATACGACACTCGATATTGTCTATAATAGCAGTATTATTTTTTATGTTATCTTCTTTAATAGAAGTCTATATTTCAACAAATTTACTTACGTTTATAACAAAATATATTTAATAATTAGCAAAAAGATATTTACAATTTTGAATATCTTTGATATAACATATATAGTTTATGTAAATAATATATGTACATAAAACTAAAAAAAGCAGTAGAGGAGATAGTAGCATGGAAAAGAAAATTAAACTTTTTTTAGAATTTTTACAAAAAGATAAAAAATTATCAAATAACACACTACAATCATATAAGAGGGACATTACCCAATATGAATCATATATAAATGAAGAAAATTTACAATATTTAAAAGTTACAAAAGATGATATAAAAAAATATCTTGAAAACTTAAAAAATATTGGTAAAAAAACTTCAACAATTTCTAGAAACTTAGCATCAATAAGATCATTTTATCAGTATTTAGTAAGAACTAAAAAAATAAAAGAAGACCCAACAGAGGGAATACAATCTCCAAAAGTAGAAAAAAGAGTACCAAGTGTTTTAAGTTCTAAAGAAGTAGAATTATTATTAGAGCAACCTAAAGCTGTTGATTTAAAAGGAATTAGAGATAAAGCAATGTTAGAATTTGCTTATGCAACAGGAATGAGAGTAACAGAAATAATAAATCTAAATCTAGAAGACGTTAACTTAAAAGAAGGATATGTTTCTTGTACAAATGCCAATAAACAAAGAAATATACCACTAGGAGCAATTTCTATTAATGCTTTAAAAGAATACATAAAGAAAGCAAGACCATATTTAATTAAAAGTGAAGATGAAAAATCTTTATTTGTAAATATAAATGGTAAAAGATTAACAAGACAAGGTTTTTGGAAAATAGTAAAATTCTATAAAGAACAAGCTCATATAGATAAAGACATTACACCACATGTGTTAAGACATTCTTTTGCAACACATTTATTGCAAAATGGGGCAGATTTAAAAGCAATCCAAGTTATGCTTGGTCATTCTGATATTTCTTCAACCCAAGTATATATGCAATTTCAAGATGAAGGACTTAAAAATATTTATAAGAAAGCTCATCCAAGAGCATAAGTTATATATTAAAACCACCAATGCTAAGACATTAGGTGGTTTTTTCTGGATTTAAATATAGGAAAAAAGAACGCTCATAAATCCCTATTTTGCATTCACTTTTTTTTTATGTTATGTTATACTAGTAAGCATGAAAAGACATGGAGGTTAATATGAATGAACTTACAAGTGATGAAAAATTAAAAATACAAACAAACTTAGAATATATAGGACTAGATTTAAATAATATACCACAATTTATAAAAAATTATAGACCTCTTGAATTTAGACCTATTAGAGGCTTTAGCGAAAATAAAAGTAGAATATATAAATATTTAAACATAAAAGATATTCAAATATATATAACTCCAAGAAATAAAATGGATTTGCTTTCAAAGAAATATGAGGAATGTAACCAACTATATGATTATTTAAAGCTTGAATCAGAAGATGACATAGTAAAACATGGCGTGTTTTTAAAAATGGTGGATAAGATAAATATAAATGAATTAGAAAGAATAGCTGCCGAACAAGAAATCTTAAATGAAGAAATTCCATTCGAAGTAAAATATAGCGAAAATTATCTTTGGCAAATTTATTATTCCGACATAACAAAACAGTATTTTATGATGGTAACTCTAGAAGATGAGGAATTTGAAGCATTTTTTTATCTTCTAAAGAAACAAATAGAAGCATATAAAGAAAATAAGGATATATATATTTATGTGCCTGTATGCAATACAGAATATTCTGGTGAGTTATTAACAAGAAATGAGATTGCAGATACAGAAAATTATATATGGTTATTTACTAAAGATTGGCCATTTGTTTATGAGGTGTATGACAAAAATGGAATAATGAATGTATATATTATAGGAAACACTATTTGTTATGAAAAGATTAACAGTCATTATAAAATTGTAATAAAAAATGAAGAAGAAGCAATTAAGTTTTTTAAATTAATTAAAGCATTATTTATTTTACAAACAGAAACAAATGGTAAATATGTATTCGAGCCAAGAATAAAAAAAGATGGAAGCTTAGAATTTTTATATAACGGAGATATAATAGAATATGGGAATTTAACTAATTTTATAAAAACAGAGTTTTATAAGACAGATAATGAGATTAATGATATCGTAGAAAAACTAAATAAATGTGAAAAACAAAAACAAGAATTATCAATAGAAGAAAAAAACAAAGTAAAAGAATTTCAAGACAAAGAAAAGGAAATATCAATATATTTAGATTGTAAGCGTAGTTTTTTTGGAAAGATTAAATTCTTTATGCAAAACAAGAAAAAATTAAAAGGAAGAGCAAAAGAGATATTAGATAAAGATAGCAAAGAAGAGGAAGAAACACAAGAAATAGAAGAGATTTTTAAAGAGAATGATGGTATAGATAGAACAAAGGAATTCTTAACAATAGAGGATTTAGTTTTATTGATTAAGGCTTTTGAAAGACAAGATAAAAGACTAAAAAATGATGAAATGGATGTACGAGCATTAGAAAATAAAATAAAAATTTTAAATAGTAAAATTCGCAATGCAGAGGCATATTTAAAAGAAATAGATGAGCATAACAAGAGTATTTTTGATTTTTGGAAATATACCAATAAGGATAATAACTTAATTTTATCAGAGATAGATGCAGAAGAGGAAGTTCCAGTTACAAATTTAGAAAAGACATTTGATTATTTAGAAGATTTAGAAGAGCTTGGCAAGAACATGGATAAAATAATAAGGAAAAAGTTATCTAAAAAAGAATGTGACAGTATATTTTTAGCTACAACAGAGATTTTGGAATTCATCAACAAGATAAAAGATAAAGATGACCTAAATGAGAAAGAATTGCATCTAATAGAACAAGAACTTAATGATATAAAAGAGAAAACTACAATTGTAAGTTCATTATTTCCAAAAGAAGAATACGATATTTTTGGTGGACTTTCTGAAGATAAAACAAAAATTAGAGTATTAGCAGGAAGAAAGCATCGTGAAATAGAGAAAAATATGTACAGAGTAATAGATGTAAATAAGAATACGTCATTAGATAGGTTTGTAGAAAAATTAAAAGTAATTGTAAGTGATATAGAAAAGGCTTTATTACAAATAAAGGCACCAATGAATTTATCATTATATGTGGCAGAAAAAGATATAAATAAATCTAATTTCGAAATTTATCATGTAAATCCAGAAGAAGCTATAAATGATATAGAAAGTACTGATGAGCATATCTGTAGGATAAATATAAAAAAGGGAATGCCACTTATATTTTTAACTAATACAGTTTATTATGACAATTATAATAAGACACTTCCAGAAGGTATGGAGCTAAATGATTTGGTATTACTAGATAATTCGAAATTTGAATTTTTAAAGAAAAGAGAATCATTTTTCAGAATGAATAAAGAAGTAAAGAAATTTGAATACCAAAATTGTGATATACATGTAAAAGAATATAATTTGAAATTAAAACATAAGAAGGAGGAAAACAATGATAAATAGAACAATTATTGTTGTTTTAGATAGTTTTGGAGTTGGAGAATTACCAGATGCAGATAAATATGGTGATGTAGGTGCAAATACATTAGGACATATTTATGAGCTTGCAAAACCTAAATTAACTAATATGAAAAAATTAGGTTTATATAATATTGATGGATTAACAATTCCAGAAAAAGAAGAAAATCCTATTGGAAATTATGGTAAAGCACAAGAAAAATGTGCCGGTAAAAATAGTCCTGTAGGACACTGGGAAATCTCAGGATTTGTAAAAGAAAAGCCATTTAAAACATATCCAAATGGCTTTCCAGATAAGATGATAGAAGAATTTAAGAAAAAAACAGGATTACAAGGCACTTTGTTTAATGGTGTTGGTTCTGGTACAGAATTATTAAAACAATATGGAGAAGAACATTTAAAAACAGGATTTCCTATTGTATATACTTCTGCAGATAGCGTTTTTCAAATTGCAGTACATGAAGACATAATTCCTGTAGAACGATTATATGAAATTTGTAGAATAGCAAGAGAAATGTTAAGTACAGAAGAATATGATATAGGAACAGTTATTGCTAGACCTTTTGTAGGAGATAAAGCAGATAATTTTACTAGAACATATAATAGAAAAGATTTTGAATCACCAGAATTTGGTAAGACAATGCTTGATGTACTTTATGAGAATAACGAAGAAGTAGTTGCAATTGGAAAGATTGAAGACTTATTTTCAGGCAGGGGAATATCAAGAGCAATTCATACAGAAGGAAATGCTGATGGAATAGAAAAAACAATAGAAGAAATAAAGAATAGTAAAAACGCAAAATTAATTTTTACAAATTTAGTAGATTTCGACATGCTTTATGGTCACAGAAATAATGTAGAAGGTTATGCAAAAGCCTTAGAATATTTTGATAATAAATTACCAGAAATTATTGAAGCAATGAATGAAGATGATTTATTAATTATAACAGCAGACCATGGAAATGATCCTTCAACACCAAGTACAGATCATGATAGGGAATATATACCTATTTTAGTTTATGGAAAAAATATAAAACATGGTATTAATCTTGGAATAAGGGACACATATGCAGATATTTCAGCAACTGTATTAGATATTTTTGATTATCCTATCTTAAAATACGGAAAGAGTTTTAAAGATTTGATAATTTAATTATTGCAAAATAAAAAAATATATGCTAATATGTATTAGCATATAAATGCCGATGTGGCGGAACTGGCAGACGCACCAGACTCAAAATCTGGCGGGAAACCATGTGGGTTCGAGTCCCACCATCGGTACCAAGAATAAAAACTATGTAACGCCTTTAAATAGCTTATTACATAGTTTTTTGCTTTACTTTTAATGCAATTTTAATGCAACCCAATATTTTCTTTATCTAAATATGCATTAAATTTGTCGTCTTCTTGTAATTGAAATTTTTCGAAAACAGATGCATAGGTGTCCATTGTTGTTGTTATATTTTTATGGCCTAATTTTTTCTGTAAAACTTTTGCAGACATTCCACTTTCTATACATCGTGTAGCATAAGTATGTCTTAACATATGTGTGTGAATATGTTTAGCGATAGAATACTTTTTATTTAGTCTTTGTAAATAGGAATTTAATTCATTAGGAGATATAAAATTATCTTCTTCGTCATCATAAAATAATAATCCGTATTTGTTATGAGAATCAATTTTAAAGGCATTTGATAGTATAATATGAATAGAACTATTAATTGTTATATTTCTAACAGAATTTTCAGTTTTTGTTTTATTGCCTAATATAACTTTATCATTTTTATTTCTTGTTAAAGTTCTTTGAATATAGATTTTATTATTATTAATATCAATATCTTCTTTTTTTAATGCTAAAACTTCTCCAATTCTCATACCAGTATATAATTGCATTAGAATAATTAAATCATATTTACTATTTAAATCTAAAACATTTATTAAATTTCTTTGTTCTTCTACGGTTAACGCTTCAATTTTTTTATTTTCTTTGTCTGAATTTGGTTTTTTTATAATTTCGCTATTAGTTGGATTGAATATTATATATTTTTCAGACATTGCAATTTTAAAAGCTTTATTCATCATTGAATACATTTTCTTTATAGAGCTATCAGAATAAATAGTAATGGTAGTCAAAAAATGTTTTATATCTTCTGTAGTTATTTTTTGTATATTTTTATTGGCAAAAGCAGAGTCGCATTTTATTATTTGTTTTAAAGTTTCTTGATTTCTCAAAAAACTTCTATCACTAATCTGATTAGTATCATATTTGTAGCTTATATAGTTTTCAATTAATTCTTTAAATGTTATATCTTGTTTGTCAATAAAAAGCCCTTTATTAACATCTACAAGAGCTTTATTCATTTTATCTTTTACTTCTTTACGGGTTTTACCATATACAGATTTACGATTCAATTTACCATCCGCTTTTCTTCCAGCAGTAAATTGGCCTACCCAACGATTTAATTTTTCAGAATAGAAAATAGAGCCTTCTCCATTACCTCTTTTTGCCATACAAAACATCCTTTCGTTATATTAGTTAAAAATTAAATGCTAAAAAATATAGCATTTATCTTTTGCAATCAAAAATTGTGAATATTTTTTATAATATAGAATACAATATTATTAACTGTTGAATATTTGACAGAGTAAATATAATATGTTAAAATATATTTACAGAAGCAGGGAGTATAAGATTCCTCGTCAGGAGTCTAAAGGATTTTCAGAAAATCGCTCCTTGCACTTTTTATGCAAAATAATCACTGTAATCATCATATTTTATTGGCTTGCCAGTGCTTCCTAATATAGTACTAATTTTTTCGTATATTTGTAGACAATGTTGTTTTTTATATGGATCCATATTAATTAAATTTCTAGAAAGACAATGAAATTTATTTATATAGAAAGAACATATATCTGCAATTTGTATAAAGTTATTCTTTTTAGAGTCCAAATAAAAAGTTTTTTCTATAATATTTTTATTTTCCGTATTTAATTTAGGATATAATATTTCTAAACTTTTTTCTATATTTTTTAATTCATCACAAAAAATGATTCCATATTGATTGTTTCTTAAAAGAAAATTATTAAACTTTTCATAAAGAGCAGCAAAAGAAAAAAGATAAGGATCAACAATTATATTATTGCCATATTTCTTTTTGTAATTCTTTTTATTTATTACTGTGCAAAAAAGTTCTATGTCTAATGTAATTATAATATCAACTAGTTTTTCAAGTATTTCTAAATTATCTTTCCAAAAATTATGATAAAAAGCAGATTTTCTATTAGAATTAAAAAGTTCATTTGTATGTATCTCTAAATCCTTAAAGTCAGGATAAATTTTTATTTTTTCACGTTCAAAAATATCGTTTACTTTATGCCAATTTTTGTCATTAACAATTATTCCAGCCAAGACAAATATAGGTTGGTTATTATTCTCTAAATCTAAGCCTGTACTGCCACTTTCATCTAAATACATTAAATACATAAAAACACCTCTATAAATATCCATTTTCTTTATAATAATTATAAGCAAATTCCACAGTATTGGTAGATAAGTTAAAATAATCTGCAATATCATAAGCAGTATTCATTCCGTTTATTAAAAGCCTCTTTAAAATCATTTATCGTAATTAATATTGTATTTTTCCATTTGTTAGCTCTATATTCTTTTTGCTCCATTATTAGCTTATCTGTATTAACATTATACAAAGCATTATGATAATAATGTCCAAGTTCTTCTGCTAAAAGTTCCTTTTCTTCGCACGAGGTTTTAATTTGAGAGTAATTTAAACCGAATACAATACTTTTTATCAATCCTACCAATAATTGCCTTATTTTTCATTTTAAAGTTAATTATTGTAATATTTTCTTTATCAGCAATCTCATATAATTTATTTAAATTCATTATAGCCCCCAAAATAAATTAATTATCAGATTTATTTTCTTTGTTACCATATTTGATTTGTTTATAAAACCTTAGAGCATCTGCAATTTCTTCATCACTTAATCCTTCCATTTCTTTATGATAAGCAAATTCAAATTCTTGTTTTATTTGCTCTTCTGAATTGCGTATATCTGTTTTACACATCAAGTAATCCAAAGAACAATTAAAAATATTGCATAATTGAAATTTTACTTCATCGCTAGGAAGATTGGAACCATTCTCATAATTAGCTATACTGCTTTTCCCTTTTACAGATTTTAATTTGTTAGCTAATTCTTCTTGAGTTAAATTAGCTTCAATTCTAAGCTGCTTTATTCTATTTCCTATGTTCTTTTTTAGTTCTTCATTGCTCATTAAAATCCACACTCCGTTCAAAAACTATAAACATTATAACATAATGTTCAGAGAAAGTAAACGAAAATATATTTTTTTGCTTAGAATATCAATGAATGTACAGAAATAAAAAACTTTTTTTAAAAAACATATTGACAAGTTCAAAAACACTGTATATAATCGGTACAGTAAAACTGAACAGGAGGTGCGATGTGGAAAAAGATTATAAAAAATATGTAAAAACAGAAGAACTTAAGAATGAAAGAGAGTTCAGGCATCTTTCTTATAGAGATATGTCTAAATTAATGGGATTTAAAAGTCCTGCAACTTATTATAATATCGAAAATGGATTAGTAGAACCTAAAATTTCGCATATAAACAAAATAAGTAAAATTTTAAAAAAGCCATGTACAAATTTTTTTAATTTTAAAGTTCAGTAAAATTAAACAAATATAAATCAGAAGAGGTGATAAAAAATGCAAGAAAAGAAGTCAATTCTTAATTATGAAAATTTACCAGAAACAATAACACCTTATGATTATGCAGACTGGAGAGGAATAGGAGAGAATAAAGCAAGAGAGATATTTAATAGACCTGACTTTCCTAGAATTAAAGGAACAGGAGTAAAACAGTTAGCGGATAAAAGAGCAGTTTTACTTTATGATTTAGGACTAGATGAAAAAGATAAGCAAGAAATACTACAAGAAATAGCAAAACAAATTATATAGAAAGGAGTGAAATAAAATGAGTAAACAAATGAAAAAATATTGCATAATTGGAAAAGCAGTATGTAATTTTACAAGTTATGTAATACCTACAGCAGCAGTTATAGCAGCAGGAGCATTAGTAATAATGAAATTTTTTATAGGATAAGGAGTGAAAATATGAAAGAAGAAAATAAACCAAACGGATTAAGTTGGTTCGCTTTAGGGTTTTCAATAGCTTCTTTAATAGCGATCTTATTTAAATAAAGCAATTATAGAAATAACTGTTGCTATAATAGAAAGCCAATTATTACATAACCAACTTAAAATTGAAGATTTTGTTAAAGTTTTAGCTTTATAAGTACTTTTATATTTATTATCTCCAAGAGAAATTATATATTGATTTTTACTTAAAGTTTTAATAATTTCTACAGCATCCATAAACTCGAGATTAAAAGTATTTCGTAATTCATCAAACGAAACTTCAGAACGTTTATTAAAAAACTTTATAAATTTATTAAATGACTTGTCCATAAAAATAACCTCACTTTCAAGGTTATTATAATACAAAAATTAATAGAAAGGAAGTGATAAAAAAAGATGGATAGATTAGATCAAATATTTATTTGGCACATCATTACATTATCAAAAATGAAATTAGAAAAAAGGAGAATAGAGAACAAATGGAAACGATAATAATATTTTTACTTTTAGGAATTATAGGAATGTTAGTGGCTTATGCAATAGTATCTACAGAGATATATAACGACAAAGTAAATAATTTAGAAGAAGAAATTTACGATACAAAATGTGAATTAAGCGAAAAAGCTAATAAATTAAGATTAATTAAGAACGAAATAGATAACACAGATTTAGCAGAAACAAGCTATTTAGAATTGTACAACAGTTATAAAAGAATAAAAAAAGTGATTGCTAATGCTCACGCATCAACAATCACAAAAGATTGATTAATTAATGAAATATAAATAAAGAATAGCACAAATTTAATAAAAATGCAAGAAAAGAGGAACAAATGGATTTATCTAAAGAATTTCATCCTGTGCCAAAACCACCAAAAACAAAGAAGAAAGGACAAAAGAAAATAAAAAAGAAAAGCAGCAAACTAGCAAAGTTAGAACGTAATAGATATAGCATAATTACATACAATTTAGATATTTGCTATGTATGTCAGAAACATAAAAAAGATCATTTAGATGAAGTGTTTGGTGGACGAAATAGACAAACTAGCATGAAATATGGACTAGTTATACCTATTTGTTTTAAATGTCACAGAGAATTAACAGATAATCCATTAAAAAAGAAGGCAATTCAAGAAGAAGCGAAAAAGATTTTTATAAAAAAATATAGTGAAGAAAAATTTATTAAAGAATTTGGGAGGTAAATATAATGGGTCCAGATATGATTGGAAATAAAATAGTCGAAGATATTATGAATGGAAATAATGAAGAAGTGTACTTAGTTGCAGGACTAATAAATGCAACAGGAAGAGTATTACACTGGAGAACTAAATCTGAAATAGAACTTGGAGATTATGCAATAGTAGAAAATATGAATGGATATGATTTAGTTAAAGTTGTAGGAATTGTAAAGACGACTAAAAAGAATGCAATTAAATTTTCTAATACGAAATACGAAAATATGAAGAATGTAATATTAGAAATTAAATCAAACATAATAGAAAATAACAACTAGGGAGCAGACATAAACAAAACTGCTCTTTTTTTTACAAAGGAAGGAGGAAAAATGGCACAAAAAAGAATGTTTAATAACTCCGTAGTTGGGAGTGATGAGTTTTT
>OGQQ01000495.1_pt1 | contig 38666 bp, 35 predicted proteins | sample 1553281 | NCBI WGS metagenome assembly OGQQ01 (sample SAMEA2579937, study PRJEB22360) | human gut metagenome | biome: human gut; feature: human-associated habitat; material: faeces | place: Denmark | collected 2008/2010 | reverse complement strand
AAGATTCGGCTTGCCCCGCCGAAGCGGGGATTATACCAGGCGAGCCACGGCTTGAGAAGAAAATGCGGGGATGATACCGGGGAAGTTCCGGTTTGATTAGGAAATGAGGAAAGAGAAATGAAGAAAAATAAGATGCGTTTAAAGGGGCAGCTGCGGATGTATATGCACTGGCCGCTGATTATGACCATCCTCCTGTTCGCTATGAACATTTGGATGTACATGGTGGACAAAAAAGCGGGAATGATGATGTCTGTGTTCATTATCATTTATTTTGTCATTGCGGGCGTGCTGTATTTTTACAACCGTTCCCTGATTCTGGCGGATTTGATTCAGTTCTCTACACAGTACAAGGGGATTCAGACGACATTGCTTCAGGAGCTGGCGCTCCCCTACGCGATTGTGCTGGAGGATGGGAGGATTCTCTGGAAGAACGACAGCTTTTCGAATCTGTTGGAGGGGCGCAAGAAGGAGCCCTACTTATACAAAATCATACCGGAGCTCAACCGGGGAGTTTTTCCGAAGGATGATATGGAGCATGTTGAATTGGAAGTGACATACCGGGAACGCAGTTACCAGGCAGTCCTGCGCAAGGTTTCCCTGGAGGGATTCAGCAAGACGGAAGAGCTGGTGCAGATACCGGAGGAGAAGGAGTACTTCATCGCGGTTTATCTGAAGGACGTGACGGAGCTCAACGCGTACATCAAAGAGAACGAAGACCAGAGGCTGATAGCGGGGCTTATCTATATCGACAACTATGATGAGGTCATGGAAAGTGTCGAGGAAGTGCGGCAGTCTCTGCTGGTTGCTCTGATTGACAGGAAGATAAATAAATACATCGGCGATGTGGATGGGATTGTCAAGAAGCTGGAGAAGGACAAGTACTTCATTGTTATCAAGAAAGAGAGTTACCGCCGGATAGAGGCGGATAAGTTCTCCCTTCTGGAAGAGGTCAAGCAGGTCAACATCGGAAATGAGCGCTGCGCGACGCTCAGTATCGGTCTGGGAATCAATACCAGGACCTATGCGCAGAGTTATAACTATGCTCGTGTCGCTATTGATTTAGCGCTGGCGAGAGGGGGAGACCAGGCGGTCATTAAGGACTGCCGCGGCATCACGTATTTCGGCGGCAAGAAAGAACAGACGGCAAAGAATACCCGCGTCAAGGCGCGTGTCAAGGCGGAGGCGCTCCGGGAATTTATCGAGACCAGGGACCAGGTTATTGTCATGGGACACAAGATTGCCGATGCCGACTCTTTTGGCGCTTGTATGGGAATCTACCGGGCGGCTTCCAGCCTGGAGAAGAAGGCGCATATTGTTATCAATGAAGTAACCAGTTCCCTGCGCCCTCTGTATGATGAGATTGCGGAGAGCCCGGCATACGAGGACGATATTTTCCTGACGTCTGAGCAGGCGCTGGATTATATCACGGACAACACCATGGTTATTGTGGTTGACACCAATAAACCACAGATGACCGAGTGTCCGGAGCTTCTGAAGCGGTCAAAGATGACGGCGGTTTTCGACCACCACAGACAGAGCAGCAATATCATTGAGAACGCGGTACTCTCCTATGTAGAGCCCTATTCTTCTTCCACCTGTGAGATGGTCACGGAAGTGCTTCAGTACATGGTAGATGACATCAAGTTCCCGTCAGGGGAAGCAGACTGCCTGTATGCGGGAATCATGATAGATACGCGGAACTTTATGAACCGCACGGGAGTGCGAACATTTGAAGCTGCCGCATTCTTGCGCAGGTGCGGAGCGGATATCACCCGTGTGCGCAAGATGTTCCGGGATGATATGGCGTCCTACCGCGCGAAAGCGGAGGCAGTCAGAAGGGCGGAGGTTTACCGCAAGGAATATGCCATCGCGGTGTGCCCCAGCGATATTGACAGCCCCACTGTGCTGGCGGCGCAGGCAGCCAACGAGCTGCTGGATATTGGCGGGATTAAAGCGTCCTTCGTATTGACAATTTATGAAGGAAAGATATTCTTAAGCTGCCGTTCCATTGATGAGGTGAATGTGCAGATTATCGCCGAGAAACTGGGCGGAGGCGGACATATCAATTCAGCCGGAGCACAGTTTGAACATACAGATATTGACGAGGCGGTCAGCGCCTTAAAAGAAACCATCGACCAGATGATAGAGGAAGGAGATATTTAAGATGAAAGTGATATTATTACAGGATGTGAAATCTCTCGGAAAAAAAGGAGAGATTGTAAATGTGAGCGATGGATACGCAAGGAATTTTATTCTGCCTAAGAAAATGGGTGTGGAGGCGACAGGCAAGAACTTAAATGACCTGAAGCTCCAGAAAAATAATGAGGTAAAAGTGGCACAGGAGCACTTAGAAGCCGCAAAAGAGCTGGGAGCGAAGCTTTCCGACGGGAAAGTGACACTGGCTATTAAAGTGGGAGAAGGCGGCAGGACGTTCGGTTCCGTATCCAGCAAAGAGATTGCGGCAGCAGTTAAGGAACAGATGGGTCTGGATATTGACAAGAAGAAAATCCAGCTCAAAGAGACCATCAAGATGCTGGGGACACACAATGTACCGGTTAAGCTGCACCCTGAAGTGACTGCAGAGCTTAAAGTTGTCGTAACAGAAGAAAAGTAAGAGGCATAATAAGGAGATAGATTCTTTATGGAAGCAGCCATTAAGAGAATACTTCCGCACAGTGCAGAGGCAGAACAGGCGGTCGTCGGCGCTATGCTGATGAACAAAGACGCCATTGTGGTGGCTTCGGAGATTGTGACGGGAGAGGATTTCTACCAGACCGCATACGGTATCCTTTTCGATGCTATGGTGGAGCTGTTTCAGGCAGGCAAGCCTGTAGATTTGATTACGCTCCAGGAACACTTAAAGGAAAAAAATGTGCCCCCGGAAGTGAGCGGCATGGAATTTGTCCGGGAGCTCATTGCCAATGTGCAGACTTCCGCCAATATCAAATACTATGCGGAGATTGTGCAGGAAAAGTCCACCTTAAGAAAGCTCATCAAGATAAATGAGGAAATCGCCAACACCTGCTATCTGGAGAATGAACCCTTAGAAGTTATTTTGGACAGGGCGGAAAAGGGTGTTTTTGAGCTTGTAGAACATGGGAATATGCAGGAGTATACGCCCATCAAGCAGGTCGTGCTAAACGCCCTGGATGTCATAGAAAAGGCGTCCAAGACCAAGGGAACGGTGACCGGAATACCGACCGGCTTTATTGATTTGGATTATAAGCTGTCGGGCTTGCAGCGCTCGGATTTAATCCTGATAGCGGCGCGTCCCTCCATGGGAAAGACGGCGTTTGTTTTGAATATCGCTCAGCACGCGGCGTTCCGTCAAAATCTGGCGGTGGCAATTTTCAGTCTGGAGATGTCCAAGGAGCAGTTGGTGAACCGTCTGTTTTCTCTGGAAGCGCACGTGGATGCGCAGGTGCTCAGGACAGGAAATTTAAAAGATACAGACTGGGAGAAGCTGATAGAGGGCGCCGGAGTCATCGGGAAATCCAGGATGATTATCGATGATACTTCGGGAATCTCCATCTCAGAGATGCGCTCCAAATGCAGGAAATATAAGCTGGAGCTGGGGCTGGATTTAATCATCATCGACTATCTCCAGCTCATGACGGGAAGCGGCGGCAGGAGCAATGAGAGCCGCCAGCAGGAGATTTCGGAGATTTCCCGTTCTCTTAAGGGTCTGGCGAGGGAATTGAATGTGCCGGTTATCGCACTGTCTCAGTTGAGCCGTGCGGTGGAGCAGCGCCCCAACAAGCGCCCCATGCTCTCCGACCTCCGTGAGTCCGGTGCCATCGAGCAGGACGCCGATGTGTGTATGTTCATCTACCGGGAAGATTACTATGTACCGGATACAGAAGATAAAAATATTGCGGAAATTATCATTGCCAAACAGCGAAACGGTCCGATTGGTACCGTGCGTCTCGCCTGGATGCCGCAGTACACCCGGTTCGGCAACGAACTTCGACAGGACCAAAACCCGAACTAACGGTGTACGTGTATGACTTCATTCTCGCCCATTTTCACCTGGCTGCCCTGGCTTAAAATATCCCGCATGATTTTTTCCTGTGAGGAGATGTTCATATCCAGTTCCCTGGGGTAGCCGATGCTGTTCTCGGACTTTTTCTCAAAAATATAAATGTGTCTGAAATCCGGCACAAAAGAAACGGCCGAACCGGAACCTCCGGGTATTGTATTATCGACGGAAATCACTTCTTCTCCGTTCATGCGGAAATAGATGCCCATTTTATTTCCGTAATCTTCGATGTAGTCGATTTCTCCGCCCAGGCAGTTATCTGAAGGTTCGGTCCGCAAATGAATGTGTTCAGGGCGGATACCCAGATAAAACTCCGTTTCTCCGGAAGCGATGACCAGTTTCTCCCACATTTCGGGGAGCTTCAGGGAGTACTTTCCGCAGTGGAGCAGACCGTCTTTCCATGTGGCGGAGATGATGTTGGTCGCCGGTGAGCCGATAAATTTTGCTGTAAAGACATTTGCCGGACGGTGGTACACATTGTAGGGAGTGTCCAGCATCATCAAATCTCCCTCGCGCATGAGCGCGATACGGTTTCCGAGCGTCATTGCCTCCACCTGGTCATGGGTGACATAGATAAAGGTCTGATGATAGAGCTGGTGTACTTTGACCAGCTCTTTGCGTGCCTGGAGCCTGAGCTGGGCGTCCAGATTAGACAGCGGCTCGTCCAGAAGCAGATAGGGAGAGCGTTTCACCAGTGCTCTCGCCAGGGCTACACGCTGTCTCTGTCCACCGGATAATTCTTTGGGCTTTCTGTTCACATAAGTTTCAAGACCGAAAATTTTTAAGACCATCTGCAGGCGCTGTTCGATTTCTGCTTTATCTTCTTTGTGTGCCTTTAAGGCGTAGCAGATATTGTCCCGGACGGTCATGTGGGGATACAGGGCATAGTTCTGGAAAACCATGGACACGCCGCGCTTCCCGGCAGGGACGTCGTTGACACATTTCCCTTCCATGATTAACTCTCCGGAACTGATGGTCTCCAGTCCGGCAATCATCCGCAGGGTCGTGGATTTCCCGCATCCGGAGGGACCCAGGAGAATCAGGCGTTCACCTTCCCGGATATGGAGGTTTAAATTCTTGATGACTTTTGTCTTACCAAAAGTTTTTTCTACATTCTTAAATATAATATCTTTTTCGTTTGACATAATACAACTCCTTTTCTCTCTAACCTTTGATTCCCGACGAAGCAAATGTACTCATGATATGTTTCTGGAAGATTAAGTACAGTGTGAGCGGCAGTATCATGGTGATGACCGCCATTGCCAGCGTTATCGTGTATTCCACGCCGCCCTCGGAATCTGTAAATACCTGCATGGCAAGAGAGAGGGTATAGTTTTCTCTGCTGCGCAGTATCAGTGTCGGCCACACATATTCATTCCAGGAATTGATAAAAAAGATGATTCCTGTGGAAATGATGGCGGGCCGGCATATGGGGATGATGATGTTCCTCAAAATTTTCATCTCTGAAATGTCATCCAGATGAGAAATTTCAATCAGCGGTCTGGGAACCGTTTTCATTGTCTGGCGGAGAAGAAAGATTCCTGAGGCGTCCGCCAGCTGCGGAAGTACAACACCCCAGATTTTGTCCACCAGATTCAGGTTGGAGACCGTCAGATAGTTGGGAATCATCGTCACGGTAAACGGAATAAAAATCGTACAGATGAGAAAGAAATAAATCACATTTTTTCCCTTAAAGTCAAAAAATACAAATGCGTATGCGGCTAAGGTACTGGTGATGACTTTAAACACTGTGACTGTCACCGCGATTATGAGTGTGTTCAGGGTAATCTTAAAAATGGGAAGAGAGGACAAAATCTCTCTGTAATTGCCGAATGTAATCTGCGATGGCAAAAGGCTCCCGTTGTACAGCTCCTGCATGGACTTAAAGGAGCTGACAAAAGCGAACAGCACAGGGAGCAGCGCCACCAATACCAGGAGAAGCATCAGCAGGTGCCATCCAATCTGCCGTTTATAAAAAGGGCGGGTGGGCTTTAAATCTTGATTAGTTTTCATAGTAAACTCCCTTCTCCACATACTTGAACTCCAAAACCAGAAGGAAAATAAAGATGACCATCATCAAAATCGCGTAAGCAGAGGCAGAGCCGGTCTTATAAAAACCGAAGGCCTCATTGTATACGTTATAGATGAGGTTGCTGCTGCCGTAGTCCGGTCCTCCCTGCGTAATCATGTTAATGGGAGTGAAGACCTGCTGCATTCCCTGCACAATTGCCAGAATCAGTACATAGACGCCGGTGGAGCTGCTCATGGGCACCACAATTTTTAAAAATATCTTGTGCAGAGGGATATTATCCACTCTCGCTGCCTCGATGATTTCCAGCGGGATACTCCCCACGCCGGATAAAGCCACGATGAAATTATATCCGAATATTTTCCATGAGGTAATGATACTGATAACGACGATGACAAGTCCCTGTGTCGTGCTCCAGATGGGGACTTCCTGCCCAAAAGCTTCCATGATTTTAGCGGCAGGACCGGAAATCGGATTTAAAATCCAGACAAAAATCATGGTTCCTGCTACAAGAGAGATGACGCTTGGCAGGAAAATCGAGCTTCTGTAAAAATTCTTTCCTCTTTTGATGACAAAAGAGAGAATAAAAGAAAAAATATAGGGAGCCACAAAGTTAAAAAGCAGGAGCAGGAAAATATACAGGAAGGTGTTCAGCAATATTTTCTTTATGTTTGGGTCATGGAACATGTTGATATAATTGGCGAGCCCGACAAACTCTTTTACGGGTTTTACCATATTCCAGTCAAAAAAGCTCAGATAGATAGTGTATATCAGCGGGTAAAACATAAAAATTGCAAGCACTGCCACAGCAGGCAGTAAAAACAGATAGGGACGGATAAAATTTCCGGTTTTTCCGACCCTATCTGGTCTGTTTTTGTTTACCGCTGACTTATGAATTTGTCTCATAAATATCAGCCTTTCTTTTATTTAAACAATGCGTTAATGGAATCCTGACACTCTGTGAGTGCGGTGTTGATGTCCTCTCCGTTTAATATTTGGTCTCTGGCATCAGAGATAAACTGCTGCGCCTGAAGACCGGAGTCTCCCGGAAATGCTGCCCACGGGATGATATCTTCTACCTGGGAGGAAGCCGCTTCACGCAGGCTGTCTTCTGCCAGAAGCTGCTGCATACCTTCAGACTCCAGCGCGCTGTTGGTAGGAGCCACGTAACCTGTCCCGTCTACCCAGTCTACGATGTTGTCATCTTCGTACAAAAATTCAATGAATTTGGCAACCGCTTCTTTTTTGGCATCATCCTGTGAAGTGACAGCGAGTACACATCCGCCTGCGGGTACTGCGCGTTTTTCACCTTCAAATACCGGGAAGGGGGCTGTGCCAATCTCAAAGGAAGCAGACTCCTCAATTCCCGCCAGATTTGCGCAGGAGGAAGCAAGCATACCCAGTTCTCCGGCATTGAATGCCTGCAATGCCTCGTCGGTGCTGATATGTACGGAGGTCTTGTCCACCAGAGTCATATCCGCATACAATTGGAATGCATCTGCGCTTGCCGGGTCCGCTATTGTACATTCCGGCGTTCCGTCTGTCCATGTCAGAAAGCTTCCGCCATTACACTCCAGTAATGCCTGTAAAGCCCATGTGTCATTTTCCTGCAGATGGAAAGCACTTTTTCCGGTCGTCTCTTTGATGGTCAGAGCGTATTCCTGTAATTCCTCCCACGTCTCAGGAGCTTCGGTAAGTCCTGCGGCTGCAAGGATATCTTTATTGTAGTAGAGGATTGGGTTGCTCACCGCGTATGGAAAGCCTACTAGGTCTCCCTGGCTGTCCGTTCCGAGGCTGATGATATTTTCGGCAAAGCTTTCGGAAATGAAATCCGGGTTATCAGAATATTGCTCCATCAGCTCATCCGGCGCTGTGTAGGAAAAGTTATTCGGAAAATACTCCAGGTTGGAATAGGAAACCTGCACTAAATCCGGTGTGTTGCCCGCTGCCGCATCTGCCTGCAGATTCTGCATAAGTCCATCGTATCCGTCATTATAGCGTCCTACGACTTCGATATCCGGATTTGCCTCGTTGAAAGCCTGAATCTGTGCTTCCACTGTCGGGCCTCCGCGTGTCTCGGAATTGGTGTGCCAGTATTCGATAGTGACCTTCCCGCCATTTCCGTCAGAGCCATCGGAGCTTCCGCATCCGCTCATCAAACCTCCCAGCATGGAAACCGTTAAAAGCAGTATAATTAATTTTTTTCTTCTCATTTTTTCCTCCAAGTTTTGTTCAGAAATTATCTTTTAAAGTGTTTTGTTAAGAGCAAATCTGTAAAAGACAGGCTCATAAGGGGTCAGAACATGCATGTGGCTGACAACATCGCCATCGTCTTTTAACCAGCATGTACTGTATCCTTTCGTCTCAGTGTATACAACCTCTTGTTTTCTTGTCTCAACTCCGTAGTTAAATGCCTCAGCCGTCAACTGCATAAAAGTCCCCAGATTCCGGGCTTCCTGAAAGTGTGCATGACCGCACAGGTAGGCGAGTACATCTGTCTTTTGCAGATTCTCAATGAAATTTTCGGGCAGCCGGGTCTCAAACCATGCCTGTTCACTTTTGAAAGGATGGTGCCCCAGTAAAACCGTCCCCTTTTCACTGGGCGATTCTAATTGGTGAAAGAGCCATTCTGCCTGTTCTTTTGAAATGTATCCATTAGCTTGTCCTTCTATAGAAGTGTCAAGTCCGATAAAACGGTAGCCATGAATATGTTCAACGTATCGCGCCGGTTCGGGTGATACGCTCTGACAAAAACCTTCCGAAAAGGTTTTTTTAAAATCATGATTTCCAAGAACCGGAAGCACAGGTTTTCCTCCTGCATATGTATCAAGCAGTTTCTTTAAATATCTGTAGTCCTCTACAGTCCCTTCGTGTACCAAATCTCCGGTGAGCACGATGACGTCATAGTCTGCTTTGGCGATTTCTTTTAACGCGGTGATAAAATAGTCCGTCGGCATCGTTCGCTGGCAGATAACTTCTTCCATGTATGTGCCGCAATAGTTAGAACGTAAATGTATATCAGATAAATGCGCTATCTTTAACATCTTTTCCTCCTTTCTTCCCCATGAGTGGTCTGTATACAGTGAGATATTATATAAGTGGTATGTTAAATAAAAAGGCGAAAGTAAGTTAAATTTTTGTTAGCGGTGCGGGAGAATAAAGTGGACAAGGACGAAGGGCTTACTTATGAAATAGAGTTTTGTCCAAAAGAAAAAGGACTGCGCGAATTTGCGGCAGTCCCGGCTTTTATGTAAACATTTTTTTGAATTTCACAATAGGATTTGCTTTTACGGCTTCTTTCCGATTCGCCTGCTGCTGGCGAATCAGGCAGTCCAGCTTGCGGAAATGTTCTTCCTCCTGGCGTTCTTTTGCCTGGAAGAGGAAATCCATCTCCCGGATGACATCCGTAGTCACGGATTTGCTGATTTCCTTTTTCAAAGTGTCATTGTTGGCTGTCACTACGTCTGTGAGGACATCCCCAATCAGAGAGCGGACCTGCTCAAGCTGTGTGACCGGAATGACGTCGGCTGCATTGGAAGAGGCGGCAGGCGGCGCAGGAGAAGCGGACGAAACTGCAGATGGAGCCATGACAGCGGGAACAGAAGCGTTAGCCTTCTTATCGGGAGCTTCCTCCGATTCTGAAGCCTGCTTTAATGTATGTGCCTGTTCTAAGTCATGCGCCTTTTTCTGCTGTGCCTCTTTCTCTGATTCTGCCGCCTTTAGCTTGAGACGGGTATTCTTAAGTTCAGGGATGAGAGGTTTTAAGTCCTTCAAGAGCATCCCTTCATCTTTCAGTTTTTTTATACAGCAAAACAGTTGTATATCATCTTTGGTATAATATCGGTGTCCCATTTCCGTGCGCCCAATCTTCAGGTCCAGTTCTTCCTCCCAGTACCTTAATACGTGAGATTCCACCGCCACCTGTTTGGCTGCCTCGGAAATCATGAATCTGACTTCACCCATTAATTATTATACCTCCTTCAAACAATCTGAGAGCATGTCTGTTAGCCTGTTCATATTATAGCATAGGCGGACAGGCTATAAGGGTGGAATCGTTCGTCAAATTCTGCCAGCAGGGGACAAGAGGTGAGGAAGAAAGGGGAAAGATGAGGAAAGGGCAAAGGAAGAAACGACGGACAAAAGGCAAATAAAGGGATGATAAAAGGAAAACAGCCGCTCATACCCGCGAATCCATCTAATGGGAATCCGCTGTATGGGCGGCTGTTATTGCTTGTGATCACTTAGCGATATATCTAAATTATTCTGCTGAGATAGCACCTGTAGGACAGGCTGCTTCACATGCTCCGCAATCTACGCAAGCATCAGCATCGATTACGTATTTGCCATCGCCTTCAGAGATAGCACCTGTTGGGCATTCGCCTTCGCAAGAACCACAGCTTACACATTCATCACTAATTACGTGTGCCATAATATGTAACCTCCTTCTTATATTTACAACAGATTATCTGTACTGCTGTTACCCTCATTCTAATACAATTAAAATAAATATACAAGCAGTTTTATGCTCTAAATTCAATACAAAGTTACAGACCCAGCCCGCGCTATTCATAAAACGGTGTGGCGGAATCAGCATTTAATAATAAAAAATTAAGAAAAATTTCCTTTCTTTTTTTAGAAGATTCATGTATTGTATATAAGTAATAGTTTTAGATTCACAGTACTGGAGGCTGTAAGATGAAGAAGAAATTAGCCATACTTACTTTGGCAGCCGTTGGTATCACAGCGGTCCTGGGAGGATGCGGTTCGGATAATACGGGAAGCACCTTCACGGGGAAAAAGACAGAAGAACCGGCGTACCAGGCGAATTTGAATGCAGTTTCCCCGGCAGCATACAGGGATGTGGACGGGTTGAATTTAGAACCTGGGACATATATATCCATCATCGGGAAAGATAACAGCTCTGCTTATTGGAAGACCGTACAGGCGGGAGTGGAGCAGGCGGCAGAAGATTTGAACAAGGCATTGGGATACAGCGGAGACGATAAGATTAAGGTGACGTACAATGCACCGGACAGTGTTGAGAATATTGACGAGCAGGTGAATATTCTGGATGAGGAGCTGGCGAGATATCCGGATGCACTGGGGATTGCCAGTATCGATGAATCCGCATCCACAGTACAGTTTGATTTGGCAGCGGAAAACGGAATCCCGGTTATCGCTCTGGATTCGGGAAATACTTATCAGGGCATACAGTGTACCTGTAAGACAGACAACGCAGATGCTGCCAAGACCGGCGCATATAAACTCTGTGATGAGATAGAAGACAGCGGAGAAATCGTCCTGTTTGTCCATGACTCCATATCCAGCACGGCAAAAGAGCGGCAGGAGAGTTTTGTGGCGGAGGTGGAGGCAAATCACCCCGATATCACGATAGCGGAGGTGATTTACTGCGACCAGCTTGAAGAGATGAAAAAAGCTGCGGCAGAGGAGAAAAATTCAGAGAAAGCGGAAGATGAACCGGAAGTGACTGCCGACAGTTTCACAGATGAGGATGTCGTGCAGTATTATCTGGAAAAACATCCGGATGTAAAAGGTTATTTTGGTACGAATATCACTGCCACCCAGCTTGCACTGTCAACGCTGCGGCAGATGGAAAAAATCGACGATGCAGTGGTGATGGGATTTGACGCGGGAAAAGAACAGCTTGAAGCTCTGGAAAATGAAGAACTGGACGGACTGGTCGTACAGAACCCCTTTGGCATCGGTTACTCTTCTGTGATTGCGGCGGCGAGGAGCGCCCTTGAGATTGGAAATGAGGCGATTGTAAATACCGGATATACATGGGTGACAAGAGATAATATGGAGCAGGAAGCCATTCAGAATATGCTCTATGAGTAGCAGTAGTGTTGAGAAAAGTTTACGGCGGGGATTTCCCCGTCGATTTTGAAAAAGTTTTCCGGGGGGGTTTCCCCCGCCGTTTATCGTTGCTGAGGCAGCCGAAATGAAAGAGGCTGAAAACGAAAAATCACTTTGCGTCATTATACTGAAAGCCAATGAGACAAGTACACTAGGACTCTGCCTTGCTTAAGGAGAAGATAAATTCCGTCCCCACGCCCTCTGTGCTGATGACGTTGATATGCTCATCATGGGCGGAAATGACCTCTTTTACAATAGAGAGCCCAAGCCCGGTGCCCTTCTTATCCTTTCCGCGGGAAAGGTCGGATTTATAGAAACGCTCCCAGATTTTGTTGAGCTCCTTGCGCGGGATTCCGATTCCGGAGTCCTTCACAGAGACAAATACTTTGTCGTTCTTCACCGTCACTTCGATAGTGACGGAGGAATCGTTTTCACTGAACTTAATCGCATTGTCCACCAGATTATAGAGAACCTGCTGAATTTTACGCTGGTCAGCATAGACTCTGACGGTATCAGGGAGGAGCAGAAGCTGGATAGCCACACGCTTCGATGTGCAGACTCCTTCAAATGAGGCGGCTGTATTCTTGATGCTCTCCTGGATATCGAAAGCAGTCTTGTCAAGCAACAGTTCCTTTGTGTCAAATTCATTTAACGTCAGCAAATCTTTTGTCAAATCCGTGAGACGTTCCGTCTCAAACAGAATAATCTTCAGATATTTTTCGTGCAGTTCCGGGGGAATCGTCCCGTCAGTCATTGCCTCCACATAACCTCGAATGGATGTCAGCGGAGAGCGGAAGTCGTGGGATACATTTGCCACAAATTTTTTCTGGTAATCCTCCATGTCGTTTATCTGGGAGGACATGTAGTTGAGAGAGGCGGACAGATATCCCATCTCATCATGAGTATAAACGGGAATCTCATACTCCAGGTTCCCCTTCGCGTACTGCTTGGCAGCCTCCGAAATCTGCGCCAGAGGACGGAAGACAAGAAAGTGGAAGCCCAGCAGAAAGATAAAGGACAGCACATAGAGGACGAGCATTGTGACATAGACGGTAAACATCAGGCTGTCGCAGGTCTCGCTGATAGAGGAGACGGGACTGTGGATAAGGAGATATCCTTTTGTCTGAAATCCCTGGGTCACGGGCGCCATCACGGTGATAACGTTCTCGTCAAAATATCCGTGGTAATCGCTGATAATGTACTGGTTGTTCCCAATCTCCACAGGGTCGAAATCATCAATGACTTCGGGGACAGCTGTGCCCTCCATGGGGGAGGAGGTAATCATGACTCCCGCGTTGTCCACAAACCAAAGCGAGGCGTCCAGATAGAGGCGCATCGCTTTGAGCTGCGAGTGGACGGACCAGGAGGTCATATTTCCCGTGAAATAGGAAGGCAGGTATTCATTTGCAATGAGGTTTGCCTCCTTAAATAAAGTCTGGGTTGTATTCTCCTCCAACCGGTCCTTGATAAGCTGAGGGGAGAGCGTGGCGGTAGTGAAGATGCTCAAAAACCCGAATATGATATAAATGATGATGAACTTTAAGTACAGCGTACTTTTCATAAGTCAATCCCCCGGTTATTTCACTTCAAATTTATAGCCGATTCCCCAGACAGTGCTTAGGCTCCAGGAGGGATGGTCTTTGATTTTCTCCCGCAGCCGCTTGATGTGTACGTCAACAGTCCGCGTGTCGCCGATATATTCATACCCCCAGATGCGGTCCAAAAGCTGCTCTCTTGTAAATACCTGGTTGGGTGAGGCAGCGAGAAAATATAACAGCTCCAGCTCTTTGGGCGGCATTTCCACCGGTTTCCCGTCACAGAGCACAGAGTAGTTGGTCAGATTGATGACAAGCCCGTCGTACTCCACACATTTTGTCTCGTCCTTTTTGGGAGCCTCCGGTTTCGCCGGCTGGTAACGGCGCAGGACTGCGCGCACACGCGCCACCAGTTCTTTGGGGTCAAAGGGCTTCATCATATAGTCGTCAGCGCCTAGCTCCAGCCCCAGAACCTTATCAAAGACCTCTCCCTTGGCGGAGAGCATGATGATGGGGGTGGGAGATTTGGCGCGGATTTCCCGGCATACCTGATAACCGTCAATCCCCGGCAGCATCAAATCCAGCAGAATGAGGTTGGGATGGTAGCTTTCAAATGCGGTCAGCGCATCTTCTCCGTTGTAAACCATTTTTGTATCAAAACACTCTTTTGTGAGATAGAGTGAAATCAGTTCCGCGATATTTTCGTCGTCATCGACAATGAGAATCTTCTGTTTTCCTATCAATGTGGACCTCCTTTACTTGATATCTAGTATTATTTTAACTCTGCAATCGTTACTCCGGCATCGCCCTCGCCAAATTCTCCGAGACGGTAGGACTTCACATGCTTCTGACGGCGCAGGTACTCGTGGACGCCCTTTCGCAGAGCGCCGGTCCCCTTGCCGTGGACGATGCGCACGGTGTTTAAGTGGGATAAAATAGCATCGTCCAGATATTTGTCCAATTCCGCGACCGCCTCGTCCACTGTTTTTCCAAGAAGATTGATTTCCGGGCTGACTGACAGGGACTTGCTCATCTTGAGTTTCCCCTTGTTGGTGCGCCGCATGTTCTTGGCTGTGTAAGGGTTTTGCTCCTCAATAATCTCTAAATCTGATATATTGACCTGGGAGCGCAGGATACCCATCTGTACAGTCAGGTTTCCCTTGGAATCCGGCAGTGAACTGACCGTTCCGGTGAGGTTCAGACTTAAGACCTTGACAGACTCGCCCAGTTTGAAATCGGAAGGCTTGTGGGTTTTCTTCGGCGTCTGCCTCTGGATGGCAGAGGAAGAAGACGTATCCTTTATCTTCTGGCGCAGGCGTTCCCTTTCCTTTTCCATTTCCGCCGCGGAAATATTTTCCTTGCCGAATTTGCGGAAATTTTTCATGGTCTCATCGGCAACTTCTTTGGCATCCCTGAGGATTGCCGCCGCCTTCTCATTTGCCTCCCTTATGATGCGGTCCTTCTGCTCCTCCAGTTTCTCCTGTTTCTGGAGGGTCTTTGCTTTCAGCGCCTCGATTTCCCGCTTGTAGGCTTCAATCTCTTCCCGCTCTTTTTCGATGGTGTGGCGGCTGGTCTCCAAATCCGTGAGCAAATCTTCAAAGGAAACGTCCTGGTCGCTGAGCCGCTTCCTGGCGTCCTCGATGATATAGTCCGGCAGTCCCAGCTTGCCGGAAATGGCGAAAGCGTTGCTCTTCCCCGGAATCCCTATCAAAAGCCGGTAGGTGGGGCGCAGACTTTCCACGTCAAATTCGCAGCAGGCATTTTCCACGCCGTCTGTGGAGAGGGCGTAGACCTTCAGCTCGCTGTAGTGGGTGGTCGCCATGGTGCGGATGCCCCGTTTGTGGAGATGGGAGAGGATGGAGATGGCAAGCGCCGCTCCCTCTGTGGGGTCTGTCCCCGCTCCCAACTCATCGAAGAGAACGAGAGAATGCTCATCCACATCTTTCAAAAAAGAGACGATATTTGTCATGTGGGAGGAGAAGGTACTTAAGCTCTGCTCAATACTCTGCTCATCCCCGATGTCCGCGTATACTTGGCGGAATACGGACAATTCGCTTCGGTCCCCGGCAGGGATATGAAGCCCTGCCTGTCCCATAAGTGTGAACAGTCCCACCGTTTTCAGAGACACGGTCTTTCCGCCGGTGTTGGGTCCGGTGATGATTAAAAGGGAAAAGTCCTCCCCTAAGGAAAGCGTGATGGGTACGACTTTCTTCGCATCCAGCAGAGGATGCCGTCCGTCCCGGATACGGATGCGCCCTTCTGTATTAAAAAGAGGACGGCTGGCGTTCATATCCACCGCAAGGGCACCTCTGGCGAAAATAAAGTCCAAATCCGTGAGTGCGCGATAATTGGTGCGTATTTCCTCAATATAAGCGGCAGTTTCCTCACTCAGGCGGGCAAGGATGACTTGAATCTCCTCCTGCTCCTTGGCATAGAGTTCCTTTAAGTCATTATTTAATTTCACCACTGCCATCGGCTCGATAAAAAGAGTGGAGCCGGTGGAGGACTGGTCGTGTATCAGACCATGCACCTGTCCCCGGTACTCTGCTTTGACAGGGAGACAGTAGCGGTCGCCGCGCATGGTGATGATGGCGTCCTGCAGGTACGTGCGTAAGGGACCGTTGACAAGTCCCGTCAGGGTCGCGTGTACTTTGCCGTTGATGGATTCCATATTGCGCCTTATGTTCTTCAATGTGCTGCTGGCGTCATCGCTTATCTCATCTTCGGAAATGATACAGCGCTCAATCTCGCCGGACAGGAGAGTCAGCGGCTCCAGACTCTCAAAATACGCATCCAGACAGTCGGAGAGTTCCTCCTGTGTGTCGTGCTTCCCGTAAGATTTCGCGCGCGCCGCGTTGAGGAGCAGGCGGCAGATGCGCAGGAGTTCTCCGCTGCCTAAAGTTCCGCCGATTTCCAGACGCTTCATGGATTCTTCCACAGGAGCCGCATCCCCAAAGGAGGGGCATCCCTTCTTTATAATCCTGGTAAATGCCGCCTCGGTCTGCTCCTGGTACGTGTTGATTTTGTCAATATCCGTCATCGGCTTTAAGCGGCGGCAGAGCTGCCTGCCCCGGAAGGAGGAAGCCTGCTCTTCCAGCATAGCCGTGATTTTATCATATTCCAGTTTGTATAATGTCTTCTGGTTCATTGCTTACACCTTTTCATAAAATTCGCTGTAGATTTATTAGTAAGTTATTTTTGCTTAGGAAAGCCCCGCGGGCTGCCCTGGGGCTTGTGTGCTCTTGTAAAGAGAGAGCATTTAAAGACTACATTACATTTTACCCTATTTAGGAGGCAAAGAAAAGGGTTTTGTTGCAGTTGAACAATCGGGGGGAATCGGTTATACTATAGTCTAAAGGAGATTTAGAGCCTATGCCGTACGATGAAGACCCGAAGCAGAGTCCGAAGGAGGGCTCTGGACATGAGGAAGAAGAACCGTTTTCCTTTTTGCAGGAAACCATCAAACCGAAGCCGTTAAGCAGGGAAAAGATCTTGAGCCAGTTGGCGCGCATTGCCATATACGGGCTGCTCTTTGGGATTTTTGCCTGCCTTGGTTTTTTTGCGCTCAAACCATGGGTGGAGAAGCAGTTTCAGGGTGACCCGAAGACTGTGACAATCCCCGAGGATGAGGAGGAAAAAGAGGGGGAGGAGACGTCCGGGGAAGTAGAAGCCACGGAAACGGAACAGCCTCTCAGCGCGGGCAGCTATGCACAGATTATGGAGAGCATGTATGAGACTTCTTCCGAGGCATATAAAGGGGTGGTCTCTGTACGTGCGGTCACAGATACAGAAGATTGGGAGAGTACGGCTACCGGTATCCAGACCAGCGTGACCGGGCTGATTGTGGCGGATAATGGGCAGGAGCTGCTCATCCTTTCAGATGATTCCATCTGCTCGGAGGCGCAGGGATGGACTGTTATTTTCGCGGACGGGAATTCGTATCATGCCGGCCTGAAAAAGAGAGATAAGAACCGGGGACTCGCGGTGTTCGGTGTGGCGAGAGAGGGAATCGCCTCTACCACATGGAGTGCCATTAAGGTGGCAGAGCTTGGCAATTCCAATCTTGTACAGCAGGGAGATGTGGTCATCGCTCTTGGAAATACATTTGGCTATGCGGACGGAACCGGCTATGGAATCATCAGTTCCAATGCTTATCAGGAAGTTTTCTCTGATGGGGAGTGCCGGGTGCTCGCCACGGATATTTCCGCGGCAAAAGGCGGCACCGGAATCCTTTTCAACCAGGAGGGGCAGGCTATCGGTCTGATTTCACCGGATATCTGGGAGGAGGAAGAGAGCACCACGGCAAATGCGTATGCAATCTCCGATTTAAAATCAGTCATCGAACTGCTCGTGAATGGCGAGAGTGTGCCCTACATCGGCATTTTCGGGACCACAGTGACAGATGATATTTCCCAGCAGCAGGGTATGCCCGACGGGGTGTACGTAGTCCAGGTGGATGCAGATTCTCCGGCGATGACTGCAGGAATCCAGAGCGGAGATGTCATCCAGTCGGTGGGTGGCACGGAGGTTGTGACGACCTCCGCCTATGAGCAGGCAGTCCGCAAATGCAGGGCAGGAGAACCGGTGAAAATAAGAGGAAGCCGCCTGGGAGCAGACGGATATGTAGATATTGAATTTGATGTGACAATAGGCAGCCGGGAATAAAGATAGAGAGCCCTGAAATCAGTAATAAGGCAGTGATTTTGCGGTCAGAAATAACAGGCAGACAGTGAAAGGCAAAATAAAGACAGAAAGAGGATTAAGCGAAGATGAGATATATTGACGGACTATGTGAAGGCGAGACAATCAGGAATATTTATCTGTGCAAGGGTAAACGTTCCGCGGAGACCAGAAACGGCAAACCCTATGACAACCTGCTTCTGCAGGATAAGACAGGGACGCTGGACGGAAAGGTGTGGGACCCCAATTCCCAGGGAATCGCGGATTATGATGAAAAAGATTTCATCGAAGTGTACGGGGACATCATCAACTACAATGGAAATCTGCAGATGAACATCAAGCAGATTCGCAAAACCGAAGAGGGAGAATACAATCCGGCAGACTATATGCCCACCACAGAGAAAAATGTGGAAAATATGTACGAGGAACTGCTCGCATACATCCGGCAGATTTCAAATCCCTATCTCAAGCAGGTGCTGGAGTTTTATTTTGTGAAAGATGAGGCGTTTATCAAATCCTTCCGGGGACATTCCGCGGCGAAGACAGTTCACCATGGGTTTTCCGGCGGGCTGCTGGAGCACACGTTGAGTGTGGTGCATATGTGCGAGTATATGGCGGGGGCGTATTCTATTCTGAATCGCGACCTCCTCTACACAGCGGCAATCTGTCATGATATCGGAAAAACGCGGGAATTATCCAATTTCCCGGATAATGATTATACAGACGAGGGACAGTTGATTGGGCACATTGTAATCGGTGTTGAAATGTTGGGCGATGCCATCCGCTCTATTCCCGGATTTCCGGAAAAGCTGGCAAACGAGCTGAAACACTGCGTTATTGCCCACCACGGGGAACTGGAGTATGGCTCTCCGAAAAAGCCGGCGCTTGCAGAGGCGCTTGCCCTCAACTTGGCGGACAATGCGGATGCCAAGATGCAGACCCTGACGGAAATTTTCAAAGGCAAGACCGGGACCGAATGGCTGGGATATAACCGCCTGTTCGAGTCCAACCTGCGCAGAACCTCCAAATAGAGGACTGTGCGGGCTGTTGTGGCGTAATTTTATGATGTGATGGAGAAAAAGAATGAAGAAAAATGAGATTGTCGAAGTGACAATTGAAGATATGGGAATCAATGGTGAAGGTATAGGCAGAGTAAATGGCTATACCTTATTTATTAAGGACGCGCTCATCGGTGACCGCGTGGAAGCAAAAGTCATGAAGGCGAAAAAAAGCTATGGCTATGCCAGACTCATGCGGCTTATCGAAGCCTCCCCCGACCGGGTGGCTCCCAAGTGCCCCTTTGCGAGAAAGTGCGGCGGCTGTCAGATTCAGGAATTGTCCTATGAAAAGCAGCTTGCCTTTAAAGAAGAAAAAGTCCGGGGAAATCTCAAGCGAATAGGCGGATTTTCACAGGAGCTTCTGGATGAAGTGATGGAGCCCATCGTTGGTGCGGCTGACAAGAGCAGAAGTGCGGCGCCCTTCGGCTATCGAAATAAGGCGCAGTTTCCGTTTGGCACAGACCGCGATGGAAACCCGATAACCGGATTTTATGCCGGGCGCACCCATGATATCATTGCCAATACAGACTGTGCGCTGGGAGTGCCCCAGAATCAGGAGGTACTGGAGAAAGTTTTGGCATTTTTAAAGGAGTATCACCTGCCTTCATATGATGAAAAGACAGGAAAAGGGCTGCTGCGCCATGTGCTCATCCGCTATGGTTTCCGGACTGGAGAGCTGATGGTGTGTCTTGTGGTAAATGGGGACGGGATTTTGCACGCAGAACATCTGATTGACAGCCTGCGGAAAGTCAAAGGGATGACCAGCATCACCTTAAGCCCCAATAAACAGCAGACAAACGTTATCATGGGGGATTCCTATAAAGTTCTGTGGGGGAAGGGATTTATCACGGATTATATCGGAGACGTGAAATATGAAATTTCTCCGCTTTCCTTTTATCAGGTCAATCCTGTGCAGACAGAGAAACTTTACGGTCTGGCGCTGGAATACGCCGAATTAAAAGGGCAGGAGACGGTCTGGGATTTATACTGCGGAATTGGGACCATTTCCCTCTTCCTTGCCCGCAAAGCAAAACAGGTTTATGGCGTGGAAATCGTTCCCCAGGCAATTGAAGACGCCAGGAGAAATGCAGAGAAAAATTCCATAGACAACGCCGAATTTTTCGTGGGAAAGGCGGAGGAAGTACTGCCTGCGTACTACGAAACATACGCGGAAGAACATCCGGGCGAGCGCGCCCACGCGGATGTAATCGTCGTGGACCCGCCGCGGAAAGGGTGCGATGCGGAGCTGCTTGAAACCATCGTGAAAATGAAGCCGGAGAAGATTGTGTACGTAAGCTGCGATTCCGCGACTTTGGCGAGAGATTTGAAATATCTGTGCGGGGAAGGATATGAGCTGAAGCGGGGGAGGGCGGTTGATATGTTTCCGCAGACGGTGCATGTGGAAAGTATTGTGCTTCTGTCCCACAAATCACCAGATAGCAAGATTAATGTGAAAGTGGAATTTGGAGAAGATGATGATAAGATATCGTTGAATGCAATTGCAGAACGGGCGAAGAAATATCAGCCGAAACCGAAAGTTACGTATAAGATGATACAGGAATATGTAGAGCAGGAGTATGGATTTAAAGTACATACTGCGTATGTTGCAGAAGTGAAACGTTCTTTGGGGTTGACAAATTATGATGCTCCGAATGCGGTGGAAGAATTGAAACAGCCGAGAAAACATCCACCCAAAGAAAAAGTGGAAGCCATAAAAGATGCACTGAAATACTTTGAGGTGATTTGATGGAAGAAAGTATACTTCAAATTGCAGAACAGATAAATCAAGTTAGTCGATGATGTATGTGGGAGGGAAGTATCAGAAAAGGAATTATCACATTTGTTCGATTTGTTATTGGATTTTGCATGCGATGAAAAAATATTGGTCTTGTATAAAAGCGTGTGCAGGAGATATTTGTATACATATCCAAATTGTATTAAATTTTACATTGAAGCATATAGGAATATGTGGGAAGATGAAGAAAAAGAATGTGTAAACAATCTTTAAAATGAACAGAGTTTACGTTTGTGATGTGATAAAAGGAGAAAGCATATGGCAAGAATTGTTAAAGAAACCATTCGTGCTAAAGGTATTGACATTGGCATATATACAACAAATTTTGAAAATGAATTTATTTCATTGACAGATATTGCAAAATATCGCAATGAGGATGACCCGAGATTTGTAATTCAGAACTGGATGCGTAATAGAAACACAATAGAATTTTTGGGTGTTTGGGAAGAATTGCATAATCCAGATTTTAACCGTGTGCAATTCGAGGCGGTTAAAAACGAGGCAGGATTAAATCGTTTTGTTATGACACCAACGAAGTGGATTACACAGATGAATGCTATTGGTATTGTTTCAAAAGCAGGACGCTATGGAGGAACATATGCCCATAGCGATATTGCGATGTCTTTTGCAACATGGATATCTCCTGAATTTCAGTTGTATATTATGAAAGATTACAGGCGGTTAAAAACAGATGAGAATAGTAGATTATCTCTGAACTGGAATTTGAATAGGGAAATTTCTAAATTAAATTACAGGATACATACAGATGCAATTAAAGATAATTTGATTCCGCCGGAATTAACACCTGCACAGGTGGCGCATACCTATGCTAATGAAGCAGATATGTTGAACGTTGTATTGTTTGGAAAAACAGCGAAACAGTGGAAAGATGAAAATCCAACAGCAAAAGGAAATATGAGAGATATGGCAACGTTGAATCAGTTATTAGTGCTTGCAAATCTGGAAAGTTATAATGCTGTTCTCATTAATCAGGGGAGAAATCAAAAGGAACGAATGGAGATGCTTCGACAGTTGGCAGTACAACAGTTGCATACATTAGAGAGGGTAAGCTTGCAGAATTTACCGAGATTAGGAATGGATAAATAATAAAATAAAAAGGTACTTTAGATACCGGCAAGGAGGAAATCTATGTCTTTGACTATGTCATATTTAACATCTGTAAAAAATGTAGAAAGTATATTTAATTCTATCCTAGGTGCAAAAGCACCAGAGCGATTTACAACAAAATTTTTAGAGGATTTAGGATTTAAAAGTAGCACGGATAGACTTTTTATTGGAATGCTAAAAGCATTGGGATTTTTGGATGAAGGAGGTCAGCCAACTCAGAGGTATTATGAGTTTTTGGATCAGTCGCAATCAAAAAGAATTGTTGCAATGGGAATAGAAGAGGCATATGAAGATCTTTTTAATCTCAATAGAAATGCGCAGAATATGTCTAATGATGATGTGAAAAATAAATTTAAAACGCTTACTCAAGGTCAAAAAAGTGATAGAGTTATAGAACAGATGGCAATGACTTTTCGTTCTCTTTGCAGCTATGCGGATTGGTCTATTCATGAGGAACAGAGGGGTAATACAAATAATGTTACGGAAAATATAAATCATGAGGAAAATGCGTCAGTGCCAATTAGCAATATCAGTAAAGCTGAAAAGCTAAATGATTCAAAGCTGAATTTGCATTATAATATACAAATTCATTTGCCTGAAACAACTAACATGGCAGTATATGATGCCATTTTTCAAAGTTTAAAAAGACATTTGTTATAAAGAGGATAAAGAAAATGGATGAAGATAAATTATATTCGTTTATAATGAGAGGAGAATTGACAAAAGTTACTCTTAATGCTTCTGGTGTTGTTAGTAAACATTCTTCATCGGAATCGTTGGTGCAGGATTATATAAAAAGTCTTTCATTAGATTTATTAGATGATGAATGCGTAAATAGTGCAAAAGAAATGGCAACTGTTTATACTGCTATTGCGGCATTTGAAAATATGGTGCGCAAATTTGTGGTTAAGGTATTATTGGAACATAAAGGTGAAAACTGGTGGGATGAATGTGTTTCAGATAAAATAAAAAAATTTGCAGAAGCTCGAAAAAAAGAAGAGGAAAAAATAAAGTGGCATACACAACGAGGAGATTCGATGATAAACTATATCGAGTTTGGAGACTTGGTCTCTATTATGCAACAAAACTTTGAATTGTTTGAAGTTTACATAGTATCAATTGATTGGGCAAGACAGATTATTCAGACTCTAGAACGGTCAAGAAATGTTATAATGCATAGTGGAGAATTGGGGAGAAAAGATATAGAAAGAATTGGAACAAATATTCGTGATTGGATAAGTCAAGTGGGTGGTTGATGATATTATTTGTGGGAATCTGGTAATACCGTTGAGACGTGTGTCCTTTTGGGTAGGAAAGAGTGAGGAGACTGGGATTTCCTATCCTGATGATGACACGTTGAGACGGTTGTAATGCTTTCCTACAAAAAACCGACAGTCATATTAATGTAAAAGTCGAGTTTGGCGAGGGAGAGGGCAAAGTGCCGCTAAAAGCTATTTCTGAAAAAGCAGAAGCCTACAAGCCGAAGGAGCGAGTGACCTATAAGATGATAAAGGAGTACATAGAAGCAAAATACGGCTTCAAAGTACATACCGCTTATATCGCAGAGGTAAAGAGAGATTTAGGCTTGCCGATGTACGACACTCCCAATGCGGTGGAAGAATTGAAACAGCCCAGGAAACATCCGACAGCGGAGAAAGTGGAAGCGATAAAGGACGCTTTGAAGTATTTTGAAGTAATGTAGAGTTGATTACCGGATGTTCTGATATTATGTATTGTAATTGTTTTTTGGCTGAAGCTACGCAACTTCTGATTAATTCTATTTTTCTATATGAAGAAGGTTATTTTGATTGTGCATTTTATTCTGTACGTCAGGCAAGTGAAGTATTTAATGCCATGTTATATCTTTCAGAAGATAAGGATGAATTGAAGAAATGGACAACAAAAGAAAGATTTCCGATGGACTCAAAAATCAGAAAGAAATTAGAAGAGATGGTTTGGGGATATCAAGAAATAAAAACAATACTTTGTGATTATTTTAAACATCATAGAGAGTTGATTAATAGATGTCATAAAATTATACACAAACAAGGTTTCGATACATTTTATGCTACAAGAAGGCAGAGGGAGAGTTCAATTGAAGAAGATAAAAAGCTGTTTGTTGAAACGTTAAAGTATACAATAGGAATTGGAATTATTCTTTTTGTGATTCTTGAACCATTATCTTTGGCATTAGCCGATGATGAGGTAAATGGAAAATTAAATTTTGATTTTATGACAGAACCGATTGATTGTGACTATTTTGAGAATTTTTTGGGATTGAAAGATATTGTAGAAAAATTATTGAGAACTAAGTATTACAAGGAATTTGCTGCACAATTTAGGGATAAAGAGCAAATGAATATGGCTACATATACGGTAATAAGAGATGGGGCATGGGACATAAGCTGTCTTGAACAAATAGAAAAGCAGATACATCTTTTAAATATATACGAACAATATATGTTTAAAATTTTAAAATTAGGAATAAAAGTTACTAATTTTTATTATCAGGATGGATGGAGAAGGTATATTACTACAAATAAGAGCAATTATCAAAACGATTATTTTGACAGTAGTGAGTTTAAATTATATATAAGTGGAAGAATGAGAGAACAGACGGACATGGAGTATAGAAAATTAACTGAAAAATTAGAAAAAATACAGGAAATATGGAATACGCAAAAGGGATAAATAGGCTATATAATATATGTCATACAGAGAGGAGGGTCAATAAGCATAATGGCAAAAAATATAGAAATAGTTTTGGATGAATATATTGATGTGTTAGAAAAGATAAAAGAGCAAATCACACAGGCTCAGTATCAAGTAATGACAAATGCAAATATTGAACGTAATATTTTGTTTTGGAATATAGGGAATGTGCTTCTTCAATACAGCCAATGGGGAAACAAATTTGTTGAAACACTAGCACGGTACTGTCACATCAGATAGAAAGTGGTCTGTATTATAGACAAGCATTAGCAGATAAAACAACAAATTTTAAGGAGCATTTATCCAATCCGTTCAGTGAGCAAGCAGAAGAAATTATTAAAGACCCATATATTTTCGATTTTATACCGAATGCGAAAAAACTTAAAGAAATTGAGCTGGAAGATGCGCTTGTTCAACAAATAACAAAGCTGTTATTGGAATTTGGGTCTGGCTTTGCTTTTATGGGGCGGCAATATCCGATTCAGGTTGGAAAAAGAGAGTTTTTCATCGACTTATTATTTTATAATGTGAAATTGCACTGTTATTTTGTAATAGAGCTAAAAACTGTGGAATTTGAGCCGGAGTTTGCAGGAAAGCTATCTTTCTATTTATCGGCAGTTGATGGAGAACTGAAATCTCCAAGTGATAATCCTAGGATTGGATTGTTATTGTGTAAAGGTAAAGATAAAATGGTAGCGGAATATGCCTTGAAAGATGTAAATAAACCAATGGGGGTAAGTGAATATAAACTTTCTAACCATATTTCAGAAGAATTACAGGATAAGTTGCCATCGATAGAAGATATTGAAAAAAGGATTAATTGAAATTTTGCATCAGGGTGGTGCAAAATTTATGGAACTAATATTTTATGGGAAAGGGGATGCACGTGCAGTATTAGTACTGTATAAATATTGCCCATATTTCTGTGGTTTTGTGGGGATATGTTTTAATTTGGTATGCATGTGGAGACGTGCGTCCTTTTGGGTAGGAAAAATTAGCGGTAAAGATGTTGAGTACGCTTACGTGGATATTCCTACAGAAAATGCCGATTATTTGAAATACACAAAAGAATTTGCAACATATGATGGATATGCTTAAAATTTGACGAATACAGGGAGGACAACCGCCGCGAGGTAAAGAAAGCCAAAGGCGACCTTCCGACAAGCCTGTGGGAAACATATTCCGCGTTTGCGAATTGCTACGGCGGAGTCATTATCCTTGGGGTTTCAGAGAATGCTGACGGCTCCTGGAGGACAACGCTGACGTTGCCGTTCCAAAAGGTCAAATCCCAAAGTGCCAAAAATTCAAATGGCACTTTAGATGACGTTTTAGACACTTTGCGAAACATTTTGTGTTTACTCCGGAAGGTAAAAAAGCCGTAATAAGCACCTCAAAAATTGTTTTGATGTTTCAGTAATGGTAGGCATCGGGTGCGGGAACACTCCTATTTCCCTATAGCTAATCCTTACCCGATATGTTAAAATCAAAAGGCAAAGATAAAAACGCAGCACAGGAGAATATGTTTGCGATTTAGTTCGGCTGTAGCTGCTGATGTAAAACGGTCGCGCCTGAACGAAACGGGAGGCACATATGAGAAAAGAAGCAACGACGGAAGAATGGAAAAGATTGTACGAAGCAGCCACTCGGATTCGGGAATTAAAACCATGGGAAGACCTGTGGGATTTAGATATCATCGGAATACGAGTGGGTGAAGAACCGGAAAATACGGTGTTTTACAGTATATTGGGAAAAGGCGGAGACTGTTACGGGATTACGGTCTATGAAGGATATGACGCTTTTAACAGCTTTATGATGCTGACCATGCAGGAGAGTCTGAATCTGTCCGTAGAATATGCCATGTTCAACCAAAAAAATCTGACTTGCTACTGGGGAAATCGTGAGGAATTATCCGCAAAGCAGAGAACGATTATCAAGGAGTTGGGCTATAAATACCGCGGCAAAAACCAATGGCTGTATTTTATGTCTTATGAGCCCGGATTTTATCCTTATAATCTGGACCAGGACGAGGTTGTGCGTATGGCAGAGTATCTGGAAGACTTAGAGACAGCCTTTACTTATTATAAAGAGACAAAAATTCCGGTTCATTTTGATGAGGGGAATATGTTTTCCTTTATATATTCGCCGGATAAAAAGACGTGGCGTTTTGGAGAGGAATCATTGCCGTTTACCTGTTATAATTTTCAGAGTCTTACGATTACAGACGAAGAGCTTTTGGAAGCATTGGGTGAAGTGCCGCAAAGTGAATATATATTGGAAGCGGACGTGCGGTCATTGGGAGTCGCAATGACGGATGAGAAATATGATAAGCCTGTAAATCCTGAAATGAGTATTTTGGTTGAAGCGAATACCGGGCTGGCGATTTCATGTGAATTAAAAGGACCGGATGACGATCCGATGATAGATTTGGCAGAGGCATTGATAGGTTTCATCTTTGAAGCCGGAGCGCCAAAGGAAATAAGAGTTTCCAATGTCATTGTGGAGGCGGGATTGGAGCAGATTTGTGACATATGTGGTATCAAGCTGCGCCGGATAAAAACATTGCATGGAATAGAGGAGTTCTGGTTGGGAATGCAACGATTCAGATAAAAGTGTACAGAACGAGTAATATCACACAGAAGATGACTCCCGCCTATAGACGGTGAGCAGCAAATTTTCATACAGGGACATTGATTATGAAAACCAGAGAAGAAGTGATTCAATATTGCCTGACCTTCCCGGGTGTGTTCGAGGATTATCCATTTAAAGACGCGAACTGGACCTGCATGCGCATCCGTAGGACACGGCGTATCTTTGCCTGGATTTTTGAAAGGCAGGGGAACATCTGGGTGAATATAAAATGCGATACCGAATGGCGGGATTTCTGGCGTAATGCTTATGCTTCCGTGCAGCCGGCATATCATATGAATAAAACGCACTGGAACTCCATCATTTTAGACGGCAGTGTGCCAAAGAAGGATATCTGCCGCATGATTGGAGAAAGTTACGATTTGTGCGCGGGAAAAGACAGAGGGAAAGAGCAAAACGCAAAGAAAGAAAACAGAGAGGAACGAGAAAGGTGATACAGAAGACAGCGATTATTGGCATGGGCGCTCTGGGGATGCTTTATGCGGACAAGATAGCGGAAAATATCGGGGAAGACGCGGTGGAGTTTGTGATGGACAGCCGCCGTGTGGAGAAATACAGAGACGCTGTGTTTACGGTAAATGGCAGAGAACGGAGATTTAAAATGGTGTCGGCTGAAGCGGCAAGTCCGGCGGATTTGGCAATCGTGGCTGTGAAGTATCCGACTCTTGCGAGCGCTTTGGACTGCATGAAACATGTGGTTGGAGCGCACACGGTGATATTATCTGTCATGAACGGCGTCACCAGTGAGGAGAAGATTGCACAGCGATATAGCGGCGAAAATGTGCTTTACACGGTAGCACAGGGCATGGATGCCATGAAGTTTGGCGGAGATTTGCAATATACGAGAGCTGGTGAGCTGGTGCTCGGCGTGAGAAAGGCAGGCGTGGGGCAGGAAGCGAAAGTGGAAGCTGTGGCAGAATATTTGGGGAGAGCGAAGATTTCAGCTGTAATTGAAAAAGAAATTTTAAGAACCATGTGGGGCAAATTTATGCTGAATGTGGGCGTCAACCAGGTCTGCATGGTTTATGGGATAAATTACGGACAGTCACTCGCTCCGGGAGAGGCAAACCGCATGATGATTGCGGCTATGCGTGAGGTCCGTGCGGTCGCGGAGCTGGAAGGCGTCAAAGTGACGGAGCAGGATTTGAATTTTTACGTGGACCTTTTAAAAACGCTCTCGCCGGAGGGCATGCCTTCTATGGCGCAGGACCGCATTAACAAAAAGGCAAGCGAGGTGGACATGTTCGCCGGAAGTATGATAGAGATGGCAGAGAAGCACAACATACAGGTGCCGGCGAACCGTTATCTGTATGAACGAGTGAAAGAGATTGAAAAGGAGTATGTCTGATGCCATTTTGTGTTGTATTGGGAGATATCACAAAAGTGAAAGCCACCGCTATTGTCAATGCGGCGAACTGCTCTTTACTGGGCGGCGGTGGCGTGGACGGAGCCATTCACCGCACAGCGGGTCCTAAGCTTTTGGCAGAGTGCAGGACGCTGAACGGCTGCCGGACCGGGGAAGCGAAGATGACAAAAGGGTACCGCCTTCCGGCAAAATATGTCATCCACACGCCGGGGCCCATCTGGAGAGGCGGCGGACACGGTGAGGCAAAGCTTTTGGCGTCCTGTTACAGAAATTGTCTGGAGCTCGCCAAAGCGAACGGGATAGAGGATATTGCGTTTCCGTCTATCAGTACAGGCATTTACTCCTATCCGCTGGAAGAAGCCGCGCAGATTGCGGTGGAGGCCATTTACGGGTTTCCGGATATGGATGTGCAGATGGTCTGCTTTGATGAGCACACGAAAGCGGCGTACGAGAAAGCAGATGAGGATTATCGGCGGAAATATGCCTGCGAGGATGAGACAGAGACTGTTTTTATCGAGTATGAAAATCTGCCCATGAAAAGAGCGTTTGAGAACCGCGGTATCAGAGAGCAGGTGCTTTCCATTTTAAGAGAGGAAGAAATTTTAAGAGCAGAAGAAACTTTAAGGGCGGAAGAAACTGCGGAAAACCGGGGATTGACGGAACGACTCATGCGTGCGGAGACGACGTTTCGCCAATATACCTGCCTCAAAGGGGAGGAAGGATTTTCACAGAGAACATGCGAGGCGGTTCTTAAAGTGATGAAAGAATGGGACGAAAAAGAACCGGTGTCCTTTACGGAAATGTATCCCTTTGTGACGGAGACAGAGTGGTCATTAGAGGGAAAAGATATCAGCTATCTGAAAGTGACGGCAAGTCTGGATGATGAGAAGCAAATTGAAATAGAAAAAATAAGGAAAAGCGGGAACAGCCTATATCTGGAGGGCAGCGGGACGATGTACCAAGTTCCTTTAAAGAATACAGTGATGGAACAGAAAATCCTAAAATGCCTGGTGCTGGACGGGCATGTGGATTTGCGTAAATTTCAGGTAAACGGAATTGCAGTAAATAAAATCACAGCAGATAAGATGTGATGTGTGATTACAGAAGCGGAAAGGCAGGAAGACGAATGACAAAGAAGAAGCTGGCGCTGGAGGTTATAGAGCGTCTGAAAAAAGAATATCCGGATGCGGGATGTACACTTGATTATAATGAGGCGTGGAAATTGCTGGTGAGCGTGCGGCTGGCTGCGCAGTGTACTGATGCCAGAGTCAATGTGGTGGTGCAGGATTTATATGCGAAATATCCCACTCCTGAGGCATTGGCGGCAGCAGACGTGGATGACATTGAAAAAATTGTGCGTCCCTGCGGTCTGGGAAAAAGCAAGGCGAGAGATATCAGCGCCTGCATGAAGATTTTAGTGGAGGAATATGGCGGTAAAGTGCCTAACGATTTTGACGCTTTGTTAAAGCTGCCGGGTGTGGGAAGAAAAAGCGCCAACCTGATTATGGGAGACGTATTTGGAGAGCCGGCGATTGTCACCGATACCCACTGTATCCGCCTTGTAAACCGTATAGGTTTGGTGGACGGTTTTAAAGAGCCGAAGAAAGTGGAGATGGCACTGTGGAAAATCATACCCCCGGAGGAAGGAAGCGATTTCTGCCACCGGCTCGTATATCATGGGAGAGATGTCTGTACCGCGAGGACGAAGCCATTCTGTGATAAATGCTGTCTGGCGGATATCTGCGCCAAAAACGGAGTGTGAGCGGCTCGCGCCGTATATCTAGGAGTTCTCCGTCAAAAGCCAAAAAACTTTAGGCATCTGCGTTAAAACGGCGTATGAAACTTCTGAATCTGCGCATAGTAGAAGTTGAGAAATACTTTAAAAATGGCAGAGAAAGAAGGCGTGTGAAATGGAAGACAATACCAGAAAGCTGCTGGAAGAATGTAATTCCGGCTGTAAAATGGCGATTGAGAGTATGGACCAGGTGGATCCCTATGTGACAGACGAAAAGCTGAAAGGGACTATACAGGACTACAATACAAAGCATAAAGAGCTGGAAAAGGAATCTTCAAGGCTTTTGGCGCAGGAGGGAGAGAGCGGAAAGGAACCCGGCATGTTTGCCTCCGCGTTTTCTTGGATGACGACAGAGGTAAAGATGATGGCGCGGGATGACAACAAGCAGGCGGCAAAGATTATGATGAATGGCTGCAATATGGGAATCCAGTCCATCACAGAGACGATGCATGAATGTAAAGAGGCATCCAGAGAAAGCATGTCGCTGGCGAAGAAACTGGTGCGGACAGAAGAGGATTTTATGCAGGAGATGAAGCATTTTCTGTAGAATTTACGATGAAATGTGACAGGAGGGCGCCCTGACAGTCCGCAAAGGACACGGGGTCCCCTTTTTGTAACTGCGGGGAGCCAAGACGTAAGTCTGTCGGAAACCTTGGCGACCGAGCAGTATCCCGGAATATGCCTTTTGAAATTTTACGGCGATTCCATAGTACAAGAGAGAAGGGAAGAACATGTACATAGCGGATTTACATATCCATTCCCGCTATTCCCGTGCCACGAGCAAGGATTGTACACCGGAACATCTGGATTTGTGGGCGGCAAAAAAGGGAATCCACATCGTAGGGAGCGGGGATTTTACACACCCTGCCTGGAGAGAGGAATTAAGAGAAAAGCTGGAGCCTGCGGAGGACGGGCTGTATGTGCTGAAAAAAGAGTATCGACTCACAGATGAGACAGCTGGGGCGGATTTTCGTCCCCGCTTTGTCATTACAGGTGAGATAAGTTCCATTTACAAGAAAAACGGTCGTGTGAGGAAAGTGCACAGCCTGATTCTGCTTCCCGGTTTGGAGGCTGCCGAAAAGATTTCGCAGAAATTAGAGGAGATTGGGAATATCCATTCCGACGGCAGACCTATTTTGGGACTAGACTGCCGGGATTTGCTGGAAATCATACTGAACATCTGCCCGGAGGCAATCTATGTTCCGGCGCACATCTGGACGCCGCATTTTTCTCTGTTCGGAGCCTTTTCCGGATTTGATACGGTGGAAGAGTGCTTCGAGGACCTTTCCGGGCATATTCACGCCATGGAGACGGGGCTATCCTCTGACCCGCCCATGAACTGGAGAGTTTCTGCTTTAGATAACTACCAGCTTATCTCCAATTCCGATGCTCATTCCCCTGCAAAGCTGGGGCGGGAGGCAAATCTTTTGGATATCGAACTGTCCTATGCGGGGCTCTCTGAGGCTATCCAGAAGGGGAAAGGGCTGTACGGAACCATAGAGTTTTTCCCGGAGGAAGGAAAATATCATATGGACGGGCACCGCAAATGCAGTTTGTGTCTGACGCCTCTGGAAACTGAGAATTACAAAGGTATCTGCCCGGTGTGCGGCAAAAAGATTACCATCGGCGTTTCCCACAGGGTGGAGCAGCTCTCCGACCGGGCAGAGGGATTTGTCAGGGAAAACGCAAAGCCCTTTGAAAGTCTGGTGCCGCTGCCGGAAGTCATCGGGGCTTCGGTGGGACATTCCAGCACCAGTGTAAAGGTACAGAAAGAGTATCAGAACATGCTGCGCCGTCTGGGACCGGAATTTGAAATTTTGCGCACCATTCCTGTGGAAGAGATACGCACCGTTTCCGGCAGATTGGTGGCGGAGGGGATTGAACGGCTCAGAAGAGGAGAGGTGAAGCGGATTCCCGGATTTGACGGAGAGTACGGGACCATTCAGCTCTTTGCGCCAAGAGAGCTGGAGGACACCGATGGACAGATGAGCTTCTTTGATATGCTGGGTATCCGGGAAAGCGCGTCAGGCACTGCCGCTAACAGCCGGAAAGGAACTGCCCTGAGCGAGGAGGCGCAGGCGCCAGACAAAAACATGCCTGCGGATATAGGGGCGGCTGAAGACGCACCTGATGCAGCGCCTTCGGAAAGCACCGTTGATACAACAGAAAGCGTGCAGAAGCAGGCCTCAGACGCGGTACACTTTCAAAAAGAATCTGCCGAAAATCCGGCGAAACTTCGCGAAACGCAGGTGTTAAATCCGGCGCAGCTTCGCGCAGTGCAGGCTTCCGCGCGGGATATTGCGGTCATCGCGGGTCCCGGAACGGGAAAGACAAAGACGCTGGTTTCCCGCATTGTCTATCTGATTCAAAACCGGAAGGTGAAGCCCTCGGAAATTACTGCCGTGACTTTCACGAACCAGGCGGCAGGGCAGATGTTTGAGAGGGTACAGGAAGAACTTGGGCGAAGGAAACGCTTAAATGGTCTGCAGATAGGGACGTTCCATGCCATCTGTCTTTCTTTTTTAAAGGAACAGGGGGAAGAGTTTACGCTCATTGACAAGAAGGAAGCCAGAGAAATTGCCAGGGAGGTACTTGCCGAGGGGAATCTAAACATGAAAGCGGGAGAATTTCTGGAGACGGTTTCCCGCAGGAAATCCGGTATTGCGCAGGACATTGCGGAGAAGGCAAAGTGGATGGAAATGTATGAGGCGTACCAGGCAGCGCTTACAGAGCGTCACCTGCTGGATTTTGACGATTTGCTGGTAAAGACTGTGCAGATAATCCGGGAGGGCAAGGCTTTGCCCGGATGGGAGAAGAGGTTTTCTTATCTTTTGATTGATGAGTTTCAGGATATGGACCCGCTGCAGTTTTCGCTTATGGAGGCGTGGAGAGAGGCAGGAAGGGAGCTGTTTGTCATCGGGGATGCCAACCAGTCTATTTACGGTTTTCGCGGTGCAGACTCCCGCTGTTTTGAGCGCCTTGTGGGTGAGACTGAGAATCTGGAAGTCATCAGGCTTGAGGAAAATTACCGTTCCTCACCGGAAATCTTATCCGCTGCGCTGGAGGTGATTGCCCGGAATCCAAAGGGAGAGACAAAACTGAACGCGAACTGTCCGCACAATGCTCCGGTGCGGCTGGCAAGTGCAAAGACAGATATGGGAGAGGCGATTTTTATTGCCAAAGAAATCAACCGCATCACCGGCGGGCTGGGGATGCTGGAGGCACAGTCCCACGCCGCGCATTTACAGGACAGGAAGATACGAGGCTTTGACGAGATTGCCATTCTTTACCGTATCCATCGGCAGGCGGATTTACTGGAGGTCTGCCTGAAAAAAGAAGGGATTCCCTATGTGGTGGCGGGAAGAGAGAGTTTCTTGGAGGAGGAAAAGGTGCAGGGCAGCATCCAGTTCTTTAAATATCTGGGTGATGAGAAGAATCTCTGTGCCAGGACATGCAGTCTGGAGCTGCTGTGGAAGCTGGAGGCTTCCGCTCTTTCAGAGGAAATCTTTGAGAAAACGGTGCAGAAGTTCAGACCTCTGTATCAAAAATGTGTGCCGAAAGAGTTTGTCCGTCTCTGGATGGAGGAGATGGGGCTTGTGGAGAATCCGGCCATGACAAAGCTGGAGAAGACAGCGATTTTTTATGAGGATATGACACAGTTTATTGAGGCGCTGGATTTAGGCGTGGAGAGTGACTTGAAACGCTGCGGAGATAAGGAATATACTGCCGGCGCGGTACAGCTTATGACCCTGCACGGCTCCAAAGGGCTGGAATTTCCGGCAGTGTTCATTTTCGGCGCAGAGAAGGGGAAAATTCCCTTCGAGAGTGAGAGATATCCGGCTGATACAGAGGAAGAGCGCCGGCTTTTGTATGTGGGAATGACGCGGGCAAAGGAAGAATTGATTCTCACCACATCCGGGGAGGAATCGCAGCTCCTGGAAGGGATGACGGAGGAATTGATTCTGAGGGAAAGTGCCCGGAAGGAAAAAAAGGACGAAGGCTATGAGCAGATGTCGTTTTTTATTTAAAAGGAAACATGTCGCTAAAGCGACTGCGCTCGGCGCACAAAGTGGGCAAGCTCCTTATGAATGAGGGCGGGGAGCTGAAGCGGGCTTGCCCGCTTTACGATAAAGGTAAATGAGGAGAGAACGATGAAACGACAGGTAGATTTATCTGAAATCTCGGATGGCAGATTGTACAGTGCCAACGATATGGTCAAGGCGGACTGCGGCGGCTGCGAAGGGTGTTTCGCTTGTTGCGTGGGGATGGGAGAGTCCATTGTGCTGGACCCTCTGGATGTACATCGGCTTATGAGGGGGCTGAATGTGGACTTTGAAGGGCTTTTGCAGGCGGGCATGGAATTACATGTAGTGGATGGGCTGATACTGCCGAATCTGAAAATGACAGGAAAGAGAGAAGGCTGCTCTTTCTTAAGTGAGGAGGGCAGGTGCACGGTACATGCCTTTCGCCCGGGAATCTGCAGATTGTTCCCTCTGGGACGTTATTATGAGGACGAAGGCTTTCGCTATTTTCTGCAAATCCACGAGTGCCGCAAGGAGACGCGCGGCAAGATAAAGGTAAAGAAATGGCTGGAGGAGCCGAACCTGAAGGCGTATGAGGCTTATATCCTCAGGTGGCATCGGTTTCTGCTTGCCTGTGAGGAGGCGGCAAAAACGCTGGATGAAGAAAATCTGCGGATTCTCACCCTCTATATCCTTAAGACATTTTACCAGACACCGTACACAGAAGCGGATTTCTACCGGGAATTTTACAGAAGGCTGGAAGAGACACAGGAGAGGCTCGGACTGGCAGACTAAGAGGCAGATATGGAAAGAGCAAGAGAAGTATTAAAAACATATTTTGGATACGATACCTTCCGGGAGGGGCAGGAGGCTGTCATCCGGGAGATTTTAAAAGGCAGGGATGTGCTGGCGGTCATGCCGACGGGCGCGGGGAAATCGGTCTGCTATCAGATTCCTGCGCTTTTGATGGAGGGAATCACCATCGTGGTATCTCCGCTCATTTCGCTTATGACGGACCAGGTGAAAGCGCTCAACGAGGCGGGCGTCCACGCCGCTTACATCAACAGCTCCCTGACGGAAACACAGACGGCAAAGGCGCTTGAGAATGCGGCGAAAGGTGTGTACCGTATCATTTATGTGGCGCCGGAACGGCTGGAGACGGCGCGGTTTCTGGATTTCGCGTGCCACGCGGAGATTTCCATGGTAACGGTGGATGAGGCGCATTGTATTTCCCAGTGGGGGCAGGATTTCCGTCCCAGCTATCAGAAAATCCTTTCTTTTGTACAGAGACTGGCAAAACGCCCGGTCATCAGTGCGTTTACGGCGACTGCCACAGAACGTGTCCGGGAGGATATTCTGGACAGCCTGAAGCTTGTGGAGCCGTTTGTGATAACCACCGGTTTTGACCGCAAAAATCTGTATTTCCAGGTGGATACGGGAAAAGAGAAGAAAAAGAAGATACGGGAGTATCTGAAGGCGCACCGCGAGGAGAGCGGGATTATCTACTGTGCGACCCGCAAAAATGTGGATGAACTCTATCTTTTGCTGGACGGGGAAGGATTTCCTGTGGGCAGATATCACGCAGGGATGAGCGCGGATTCCCGCAGAGAAAACCAGGAGGATTTTATCTATGACCGGAAGAAGATTATCATTGCCACCAATGCTTTCGGTATGGGAATCGATAAATCCAATGTTCGGTTCGTGCTGCATTTTAACATGCCGCAGAGTATGGAGAATTATTACCAGGAGGCGGGAAGGGCAGGGAGAGACGGCGCCCCTGCGGAATGTATCTTGTACTATTCGCCCCAGGATGTGAGGGTCAATCAGTTCCTTCTGGACAATAAGGAAAATATGGGCGACTATACGCCGGAGGAACAGCGGATTATCTGGGAACAGGACAGGAAGCGGCTGGCAAAAATGACAGCTTACTGCACCACGAAGAAATGTCTGCGTAAATATATCCTTAATTATTTCGGGGAGGAAGCAGGAGAAAAATGCGGGAATTGCTCTAATTGCCTGGAAGATTATGAGGAGATGGAAGTCTATGAGATTGCGGCGGATATGGTAGGCTGTGTCAAAGATTTGAGAGAGCGCTTCGGTTCTACTGTGGTTTTGGGCGTGCTGGCGGGAGCGGATACGGCAAGACTGCGCACCGGCGGGCTTAAGAACAGCCGGTATTACGCAAGACACCCCAAGTCCCAGGAACTTTTAAAAGAGGTGCTGCTGGCGTTGACAGAGGAAGGGTATCTTCGGGTGACGCAGGACCGCTATCCGGTGTTGAAACTCACCGACAGGTCGGAAGAGTTCCTTCAGAAAGAAACGGAGTTCTATATTTCCAGAAAGAAAAAGGAGACTGCTGCGTCCACGCCGAAGCAGCGGCGTAAAAAGGGCTCAGATGTGGAATTGTCTGCTTTGGGGATGGAGTTATTTGATTCCCTGCGCAAGCTCCGCATGAATCTTGCGAAAAAGCGGGGAATACCGCCCTACATGGTGGCTTCGGACAAGGCGCTTAAGGGCATGTGTGAGCGGCTTCCCCGCACAAAGGAAGAAATGTTGGAAGTGGGCGGCATTGGTGAGAAAAAGTATGAGCAGTACGGGGACGAATTTCTGGCGTGCATCCGCAGTTTTTTGGGAGAGAAAAAGGATGACACGGAAGTGGAAAAATGTGATATGATAGAGACGGCAGCAGGTCTCTTTCCGACGCCGGAGGAACTGCGGCAGGAAGAAGAAAGAGAGAAAAACGGAGGGAAACAAAGATGAAGTGTCCAAATTGCGGCAGTAAAATAATAGAAGGTTCTGCGTTTTGTGAAAATTGCGGGGCGCCGGTTCCGGAGCAGAAGAAGCAGGAAAAAGGGAGTTTCTGCCCGTTCTGCGGCGCGTGGAATGAGGGGGACGACCGGTTCTGCGCGGAGTGCGGAAGAGATTTGGCAGAGGTAGAAGACGAGATGGAGGAAATTTATCCGGATGATACGCGCGCGCCGAAAAAATCCAATAAAGCGCTCGTTATCGTTATCTGTATCCTGGCGGCGGTCATTGTCATCGGCGGGGCAGCAGGCGGCGGATATTTTTATTTCCACCAGAAACAGGTGAAAGCCGAGGAAGAACGGGAAGCGGAGAAGGAAGCCAAAGAAGAGGAAGAGGCAAAGAAAAAGGCTGAGGAAGAAGAGCAGGCAAAGAAGGAGCAGGAAGAGAAGGAAGCCGAAGAAGAACAGGAGAAAGAGGACGAGAAGAAAAAAGAAGAGGAAGATGAGAAGGATAAGGATAAAGAGAAAGATGAGGAAGACCGCCTTGAGGCAGACTATATCCTTCCAAACAGCTCTTCGGTACTTCTGACCCAGTCGGATATTTCCGGGCTGACACTCCAGGAACTGAACTATGCGAGAAATGAGATTTTCGCGCGCCACGGGAGAAGATTCAGTTCTCAGGAACTCCAGCAGTATTTTGACAGCAAGAGCTGGTACAACGGCACTATCAGTCCGGAGGATTTTGACGCCAATTATACAGGTACTTTGAGCGAAGTAGAGAAAAAGAACATTGATTTGCTGAAAGCGGAAGAGTACGGACGCGCTTCCAGCGGCTACCAGTTAGACCAATAGCAGGCGATACAAAAGAGGGAAGGCAAAAAAGAAAATTTTGAAGGGGTGGAAATGTGATGTGGATGGACAGACTCAAACAAGGGAAGAAAAAAGCAGCACTTCTGTGTCTGGCGCTGTGTCTTGTCCTGTCTGTTTCAGGCTGTGGTCTGGTGGGACTGCAGAAGGAAAAAGAGGAAGAGGCTAAGCGGCAGGAAGAGGAAGAAAAAGAGCAGGAAGAGCGGGAAAGAGAAGCGCAGGAGAAGGCAGAGAAAGAAAAAGAGTTAGAAGAGGAACAGGAAAGAAAAGCGCAGGCGGAGAAGGAAGCGGCGGAAAAAGCCGCAGAGGAAGCCAAGGATAAAGGAGTCACGATTGTGATAGACCCCGGACACTCCGGTGTAGTGGCAGGGGG
>OGQQ01000474.1_pt1 | contig 39399 bp, 36 predicted proteins | sample 1553281 | NCBI WGS metagenome assembly OGQQ01 (sample SAMEA2579937, study PRJEB22360) | human gut metagenome | biome: human gut; feature: human-associated habitat; material: faeces | place: Denmark | collected 2008/2010 | reverse complement strand
TTTAAAGAGGGTGTGGAATTTAGTCCTGCACTGGAATTTACTTTTTCAAGTCAGCTTTCTTTGTTCTGAGACAATAGCTGTAAGTAGTTCTTTGTTTTCCCCTCAAAAAAGCAGATTCCTGTATTGTATTTTTTCATTAAAAGTATTACAATAAGAGTTGATTTACCTGTCAATTACAGGACAGGCAGTCATCTGACAGAAAGGAGAGCATTACATTGAAAAAATTCTTAAAATGTTTTTTGATTCTCGCAGCCGTTGGCACCGCAATCGGAGCTGTCATTGCATACTTCTGCAAGGGAAGCTGCCAGGAAGAGGGTACCTGCTCCGGAGAGGATTCTGATTTTACAGAAGATGAAGATTTTGATTTAGACGTGGATTTAAAACCTGTTGGCGACAGAGAGTATGTTTCTCTCCAGAAGAACACAAGCGAAGATACAGAAGAAGAAAAAGAAAGTGAATAGGCAGTGGCTTCTGACACAGAAGTTTCTACCAGTAATCAAAAAATTAATAGACTAGCGGCGATGTTATATAGAGAAATTCCGTTTGATAATATCGCCGCTGTTTTCTTATCGCATAATTTGTCCCACCTCAATGCTGTTAATCACATTTAATCAAGTGTGTTTCGTGCCTATTCCAAATAGTATCGTCGTATCTTACACAATCGCTAGGTTCAGAGTATTCTATCATTTTACATTCAACCGCTGGTAAGGGCGGCAATAGAATAGACATCCATGCCGAAACTTCTTCCTTTTCACTATTTATACATATAATCAACTGATTTCTTATTTCTGTATTATATTGGCGTACTTCGATATCACCACACTTTTTTCCAGTTTTTTCGGCTTCTTTTTCTGAATCAATCTTAATTGCTTTAAGCAACTCAAACGTTTCCCCTATTGAATTAGCAATCGCCTTGGTTCCTCGGTTTTCCATTAAGGAGGCTTCTGTGGTAATTTCTGAATCTTCCTTCGCCAACAAAAACTCCAATTTTCCGCCTTTTGCCAAATGATTAGTTAAAACTCGTCTATAAGAATGAGTAATACCTAGAGCGGAAAACCCTAAAATTTTGATAGTGGTACAATTTTTCATAGTTTTTTCAAGCGACTTTATATTTTTACCGTAAGGATATATTCTTTTAATACCATTTGAATGTAACTCTAGTCCTTTTTGCAATTTAGTAATAATTGCTGATAATATACCCGCAGTAAAAATTGATGAAATTATAGAAGAAACAACTATTTCAATAACCCAATTCATCTTTATCCGATTCCTTTCTTAATCATTAACTCAAAAACACCTATCTATTCATCCACTTTTTTAGCTTACTGCATATCTTTTTAGCAATATTCCCACGCCTCTCCCAACAATTTCACCGCTTCCCGAATCTTTCCCTCCCCCATATTGGCATATCCAAGCAAGATTACAGCACCTTTTCCTGATTTTTCCCCTTCTCTGTCTTCTTTTTCACCACTTCCAACAAAATATTCCGAGAGTCCGTATACTTTGACTCCTTTCACCGCCGCTCTTTCTATCAATTCACGTTCGCTCTTTCCCGCAAAATGCAGAAGCAAATGAACGCCTGCGTTCTCGCCGGAAATCTCGAAATCTAAATTCATCCCTTTTAAGCAGCCGAGCAGAGTGTCATGCCTACTCTTATACAGTGCCCTTGACTTATTTAAATGCCTCTCATAATGTCCCTCTTCAATAAAACGCTGCAAAATCAACTGGTCCACTTTTGATACGGTAGAATTTAAAAACCGGCATTTTTCCCGGTAAATTTCTAAAATCGGCTTCGGAAGTACAATGTAGCCCATGCGTATTGCGGGGGCTATGGATTTGGAAAATGTTCCGGTGTAAATCACCTTTTCATGGGCATCATATCCCTGGAGCGCCGGGATAGGCTTTCCTTTGTAACGGAATTCACTGTCATAGTCATCTTCGATGATATATCTTTCCGCTTTTTCCTCCGCCCACCTCAAAAGCTCCATTCTTCTCTTGATGGGCATAACGATTCCCAGAGGGTATTGGTGGGAAGGCATCACAAAGGCTATATCCGCTCCGGATTGTTCCAGTTCTGGGATACACATTCCCTTTTCGTCCATATTCACAGTACAGACCTCGTAAGAAAGATTTTCAAACAATCGGTACGCCTGTCTGTATGTGGGATTTTCCAACGCCACCTTATGATTCGGACCGATAATCGTCGTCAGCAGCATAAGCAGATAATCGTTTCCTGCACCAACGATAATCTGCTCTGCATCGCAATTGACCCCTCTTGCCTGATGCAGATAACTGCTGATTGCATTTCTAAGTCCGTATTCCCCCTGCGAATCTCCCAGACGAAAAAGCTCTGCCTTATCATCGCCCAGACTTTCTTTGGAAAGTTTTCTCCAGGCATTGTAGGGGAAACTTTTCAAATCCACACCGTTTGGAGTAAAATCGTATAAATAGTCCTTCTCCTGCTGTTTTTTCTGCACGTCTGTCTTTTTCGCCGGGCGCTTCAGTCTGTACAGCCCTTCAATAGCAGAGACGAAATAACCTCTGCATGATTGGGCTTCCACATATCCCTCTGATAAAAGCTGTGCATATGCGGAATCCACTGTACTCCTGCTCACTTCCAGGTAAGCGCTGAGCTGCCTTGTTGAAGGAAGTTTGTCCCCGCTTTTGAGTCGTCCCTCCTGGATATCCTGTTTAATATAGGCATAAATCTGTTCGTACAGAGGTGTTTCGGAATCTGTCCGCAAATGAATGGTTAGTTCGTTCATCTCGTTTTCCCCTTTCTTAACCAAGCCAGTTGAGAGAAAAAATGTGGCAGGGCACTGGAAAGCAAAACCGCCATATTGTATGAAAAGCAAACCTGCCATATTTTCTATTTTGGAAGTTTAAACGAGCTCTTCAAGGATACAATCCGGTTAAACACCAACGCTTCCGGCGCGGAATCCTTCGCATCGATACAGAAGTATCCGTTCCGCACAAACTGAAAGCTGTCGTATGCCTTCGCACCTTCAAAGCTCGGTTCCACATAAGCTTCTTTTACAACAGTCAGGGAGTTGGGATTTAAGTTCAAAGAGCCATCTTCCTTGTTGTAGACTCCCTTCTCCTCGTCAATCAGATTCTCATACAGCCGCACTTCCGCTTTCTGTGCGTAAGCCGCGGGTACCCAGTGTATGGTTCCCTTCACTTTTCTTCCCGTGAAGCCGCTTCCCGCTTTCGTCTCCGGGTCGTAGGTACAGTGCACTTCCGTCACCTTTCCATTCTCGTCTTTCACAAAGCTGACGCACTTCACGAAATACGCATGCATGAGACGCACCTCATTGCCGGGGAAGAGGCGGAAATATTTCTTCGGAGGTTCCTCCATGAAATCGTCTCTCTCTATATACAGTTCCCTGCCAAACGGCACTTTGCGCACGCCCAAAGCTTCATTTTCCAGATTATTCGCTACATCCAGGTATTCCACCTGTCCTTCCGGGTAGTTGTCGATGACAAGCTTGATGGGGTCAAGCACCGCCATCATCCTAGGCTTTTTCATCTTCAGGTCTTCCCGGATACAGTATTCCAGCATGGCGTAGTCGACAGAACTCTGGCTCTTAGACACTCCGCACATGTCGATGAACATTTTGATAGACTCCGGCGTAAATCCTCTTCTTCTGAGAGCTGCGATGGATACCAGACGCGGGTCATCCCAACCGTCCACAATATGGTCTTCCACCAGCTTTTTGATATAACGCTTTCCTGTCACTACATTTGTTAAATATAATTTGGCAAATTCAATCTGTCTCGGCGGATTCTCAAACTCACATTCCTGTACGACCCAGTCATACAGCGGTCTGTGGTCCTCAAACTCCAGTGTACAGATGGAGTGTGTGATGCCCTCAATGGCATCCTCGATAGGATGCGCAAAGTCGTACATCGGATAAATGCACCATTTATCCCCTGTGTTATGGTGGTTCATATGTGCCACACGGTAAAGGATGGGGTCTCTCATATTGATGTTCGGCGATGCCATATCAATCTTCGCCCGCAATACTCTCTCTCCATCTTTAAATTTCCCGTCCTTCATCGCCTCAAACAGTTCCAGGTTCTCTTCCACGGTACGGTTTCTGTAAGGGCTTTCCTTTCCCGCTTCTGTCAGAGTCCCTCTGTATTCCCGGATTTCCTCCGGTGAAAGGTCACACACGTATGCCTTTCCTTTTTTGATGAGCTTCACCGCGCAGTCATACATTTCATCAAAATAATCGGAGGCGAAGTACAAATGGTCCTTCCAGTCAGCGCCCAGCCATTTGATGTCTTCCTTGATGGAATCTACAAACTCCACCTTTTCTTTGGTGGGATTGGTATCATCAAAGCGCATATGGAACTCTCCGTTGTATTTCTGGGCGAGTCCGTAGTTTAAAAGTATTGATTTTGCATGTCCTATATGAAGATAGCCGTTTGGTTCCGGCGGGAAACGGGTACAGACATGGTCATACACTCCTTCTGCCAAGTCCTTATCGATTTCCTGCTCTATAAAATTCTTTGAAACGGTTTCGTTTTCCATGATTTCCTCCTCAAACGCGAACTTTTACGTTCCTAATCTTACCATAAAAAGCCAGGCTCTACAAGGTCTGACTTGACCTTTCTCTTGCTGCGCTTTTCCTTCCTGTTTTGAGACTGCCTCTTACAGACAATATGTAACGACTGCCGTTTTCATATTTTTTCTTTTTGTTTCCTTTATGAGTGATTCTATGGTATACTTGAGAAGTTGACATTCTATATCGAAAATCAACAGCATACATAAACGCAAATTTGATGGAAAGGATTTACTATATGAAAAGAGAAAAATTTGGCTCCCGCCTCGGTTTCATCCTCGTCTCGGCAGGATGTGCCATCGGACTTGGAAATGTGTGGAAATTTCCCTACATGACCGGGCAATACGGCGGGGCTGCCTTTATCCTGATTTACCTTTTGTTCCTGGTCATTCTCGGCATGCCTATCATTGTCTGCGAGTTCAGCGTAGGACGCGCCAGCCAGAAAAGTATCGCCACCTCCTACAATACGCTGGAGCCCGAAGGTTCCCGGTGGCATTATACAAGATGGTTCGCCATTGCCGGAAATTATCTACTGGTCATGTTCTATTCCATGGTGGGCGGCTGGATGCTGTACTACTGCTTCCGCATGGCAAAAGGTGAATTTGTCAAAGTGTCCTCCGCCGTTGTGGAACAGAAATATGATGCTATGCTCCAGTCACCGGGCACACTGCTGTTCTGGACCATTGCCGTGATTTTGATTTCTTTTGGTATCTGCAGCATCGGTCTGCAAAAGGGTGTGGAAAAAATCATGAAGATTACCATGCTCTGCCTGCTCGCCATCATGGTCGTACTCGCTGTGCGCTCCGTCACACTCTCCGGCTCCGCTGAAGGGCTTAGATTCTATCTGATTCCGGATTTCCAGAGGATGAAGGACAATGGAATCGGAAACGTGGTGTTCGGCGCCATGAGCCAGTCATTTTTCACCTTGAGCATCGGAATGGGCGGAATGGCAATCTTCGGAAGCTACCTGGACAAGTCCCGCTCCCTCACCGGAGAATCCTTGAGCATCGTTCTTTTGGATACCTTCGTAGCACTTACAGCAGGACTCATCGTTATCCCTGCCTGCTTTGCCTTTGACGTGGAGCCCGCTGCCGGTCCCGGACTGGTGTTTATCACCCTGCCGAACATCTTCGCGCAAATGACGGGAGGCCGTATTTGGGGCGCGCTGTTCTTTCTGTTTTTATTCTTTGCCGCCCTTTCCACCATTGTGGGTGTTTTTGAAAATATTGTCTCCTTTGGCATGGATTTATTTGGGCTCTCCCGGAAAAAAGCGGTGGGAATCAACATTCTGCTCATCATTGTGCTGAGCATCCCCTGCATTCTGGGCTTCAATCTGCTGTCAGGATTCCAGCCTCTGGGAACAGGCACAAATATCATGGATTTAGAAGACTTCCTTGTCTCCAACAACATCCTGCCTCTGGGCTCTGTTGTATACCTGCTATTCTGTACCCACAAAAATGGCTGGGGCTGGGACAACTTTATCCGCGAGGCAAATTCCGGACAAGGGCTGAAATTCCCGCAGTTCCTGCGCGGGTATATGACCTATGTGCTGCCCTGGATTGTCGTTATCATCTATCTAAAAGGATATTATGATAAATTCAGCACACAGAGCTCTGCCGTGTTTATCATCTGGATGCTCATCGCTTTTGCCTTCCTTTTCATGATACTGGCAGTCAGCCGGAAAAAAGGAAAATCTGGCACGGGGAAATAAATAAAGAATCGCAAAGAGTTCCGCCTGCGGAACTTTCGCGCCGAGCAGGGAACGAAGTTTCCTAGAACTTTCCTAATATTGAACAAAAAGTCCTGACAACACGCAATGAATTGTCAGGACTTTTTCTCGGATTCAACATATACTTTCTAATCCGTTCCCATTCTCTCTTTTAATTTCCCCAATGCCTGCACGATGATTGCCGCGTGGTCCGCCGCTATCCTTCCCCGCTCTTTTATCTCATAGCGCTCCTCCCTGATGATTCCGGTGCGCACCTTTCTCTCCACCACCGCGCAGGTCCGAATCCCTTTTTCCCGGTTTTCTACTTTCAGGCTATAGGTCGTCCGAATCCATCCGCTCTCTTCCGCTCTGGCAGTCTCCTCAAGAGAAACATCACACCAGACAGCATCTGCGGCGTCATCTCCTGCTTCCACTTCCACCTCGCTGCGCTTCACAAGCGCCATGTACGCAGTGGTGATGACACGCGCCCTGGGGTCCCTGTCAAAATCTCCCCAGGTGCCTATCTGCTCCATGGCAATTCCTCTGACCTTTGTCTCCTCCTCAAGTTCCCGCCGTGCTGTATCATCCAGATTCTCTTTCAGATTGATAAATCCGCCCGGCAATGCCCAGAAACCAATGCTGGGATGGTTTTTCCGACGAATGAGCAGCAGCCGGAGATTTTCCGGCAAATTTGCCGGGTTTTTCTCGAACTCTCCCTCGTAAGAAAACACCACCGCATCAGTCGTACAGCTTGGGGTTTTATATCTGTAGGGGTCATATGCCTCAAGAAATTCATCCAATGTCTGACCTGCTTCGTTCTTCTCTCCTGTACCGTAAAATGCAGAATAATCTTTAAAAAATGCTGGCATGACACGTTCACTCCTTTATGAAAAATACTGTCCAATCTCTATGGAAAGATATATAAATTCTAGCACATCTTCCTTAAGTTTTCCTGTATTTTTCAAAAAAATATCATAATCCGGAATCCCTGTATATCTGTCGTTTGCCGCCGCCCAGTCCCTGTACAGAACAGCGCTCAGCTTGTCCATATCCTTATCCTCTGTCCGCTCCGCAATCTCGATATTATTTTTCATCGCTTCCAGATAACGGCTGAAATGAGGTTTTCTGTGTTTCTCCATACGCTTGAGAAATGCCATCATTTTTGACAGGCTTTCTTTTAAACATTTCATTTCTTCTGTGCTCAATACCCGCATGATTCCTGCTTTACCGCACCTTGCACACCTTAGACCTACTATTAAGTATAGCACAGTTATTTTACCTTATTTTTACATTGTAAAGAATCGTGGCACACCGGTTTTAAGTACGCACGTACTAAGATATAGAGATTTTCTCCCGGCAGTGTCTCGTTATTATTTCAATAACCAGTCCAGAACATATAATTGTCTTATTCCATTGTGTGAGACTACCGGCCCATAATCCATTGTGAGCAGATACTTTGGATTATGGTCTTTTATCGCATTCAGCGGCGCAAGCTCTCTCTCCAGTGTTTTTCCATCCGCATCTTTCACCGTATATGCCACCTGGTAATATTCTTTCCCCTCCGCATTGACTGCGATAAAATCAACCTCAGCGTTTCCAACCTTACCGATATAAACATCATACCCCCGGCGAAGCAATTCCAGATAAACTACATTTTCCAGAATATGACCATCGTCAGCTTTTTTGCTTCCAAGAACATGATAACGCAGCCCCATGTCTACGGCATAGTATTTATCGCCTGTTTTCAAATATTGTTTTCCTTTTATATCGTAGCGCCCTGCTTTATAAAAGACAAAACTTTCCGTGAGGGACTGCAAATAATTCTCCACCGTGTGGACTGTAATCTTGCGCCCTGCCGATGTCATTGTATCCGCGATTTTCTTCGTAGAACACAGATTCCCTATATTGTCAAACAGAAAACGTGCTACACTCTTTAGCATATCCAAATCATAGATGCGTTTCCGCGCAATGACATCCTTTAATATAATAGAATCATAGATTCCCTCCAAATACTGCTGCACATCTTTTGTTTCATTTAACGCTAATGCATAGGGAAAAGAACTGTTATAAATATAATCCTGATACATTCTTTCCTCGCTGATATCGCCTGTCTGCGCCCAATACAACATTCCCGTTTTATTATCAACTTTTTGCAGTCATAAAACAAAAACTTTTTACAATCTATTATTTCTTGCAATCAAAGTTTATCCTCATTTCTTAGAACTATACAAAAAAGACCTCTCAAGGAAATCTCCTCAAAAGGTCTTCATTTTACATATAAAAAAGCTGCCTAGCGGACTTGAACCGCCGACCTCCGCCTTACCAAGGCGACGCTCTACCGACTGAGCCAAGGCAGCCTATCGCTGCTGTTACGCAACGATAATAATATACAACATCCCCCTACGGTTGTCAAGAACTTTTTAACTTGAGTTTCATGGCTCTGTTACTATTCACAGCCGACTCCAAGTTGGCAGCAGAGGTGTCGTGCTTGCACGCTAGTGTTCTTCCTTCTTCTCCTCTGCAATCATATCACGGATGGCTTCCACTGCCACTTTGATAGCACGGTCTGTGTCGTGAGCCTGCTTATTGGGAAGTCCCTGCTTTTCCCGCTCCTGGTTGGCAACAACCAAAAAGACGGAACCCACTTTCACTCGGCGGTACGCCCCCACGATAAAGAGTGTGGAGGACTCCATCTCCGATGCCATACATCCCATGCGCAGCCATGCTTCCCATTTATCCAGAAGCTCATAGCTGACCGGATGCTTCTCCGGCTGATGCTGCCCATAGAAAGAATCCTTGCACTGCACCACCCCTGTGTGATAGGCAGAGCCCGTCTTCTTCGCCGCGTTTACCAGGGCATTGGTCACTCCTAAGTCCGGTACCGCGGGGTATTCAATGGGCGCGTACTCCTTGCTGGTTCCCTCCATACGGATAGCTCCGGTGGCAATGACTAAATCTCCGCCGCACACTTCAGTCTGCATGCCTCCGCAGGTCCCTACCCGGATGAAAGTATCCGCCCCGCAGTTGCACAGCTCTTCCAGAGCGATGGATGCGGATGCTCCGCCGATTCCGGTGCTGGTGACGCTCACCTTCACCCCGTCAAGAGTACCTGTATACGTAACAAATTCCCGGTTATCTGCCACGAGTACCGGGTTCTCAAAATATTCCGCTATCTTTTGACAGCGCTTCGGGTCTCCGGGGAGAATCACATATTTTCCCACATCGCCCTCCTTCAGCCCTACATGGTACTGAATCCCTTTTCCTTCTGTGTAATCGACCATATCCATCTGCTCCTTTCTTCTCTTTGCTCTCGGCTGTCTTCCGCCCTCTTTCCTTATCCCGCATTTTCATTCGGCATCTGCTTTAAGAGAGCTGAAATCCCAGCGGGGTCAACTCTTCTAATGTCACTATTTTATACCTTTCCCTGTCAATTGCAAGAATAATTTCAAAATCCGGTTTGCAGAACTCCAGCATCACCTGCCTGCACACTCCGCAGGGCGGGCAAAGTTCCGTCGGTTCTTCCTCGCCTTTTCCGCCCACGATGCAGATTGCCTTAAAATCTCTTACGCCCTCGCTCACCGCTTTAAAAAACGCAGTCCTCTCCGCACAGTTGGTGGGAGTATAAGCGCCGTTTTCAATATTGCACCCTGTATATACGCATCCGTTTTGGGCGAGCAGCGCCGCCCCTACCCGGAAACCAGAATACGGGACGTAGGAAAATTTTCGTTGCGCCAGGGCGGTATCAATTAATTGATAAATCTCTGTTTGCTCTAACTTGGACTCCATCCCGATACCTCCTTATATTTTTAATCTGCATCCCCTATCACAAATTGTTTCATCGAGGATAAATGCTCTTCATATCTCTCCAGCCCGCTCTTGTCTATCATAGACTGCTGTACTCCCACACGGGTCACGCTGACCCCGGCTGCATAAGTGGCAAGCCGTACAGCATGTACAATGTCGTGGTTCTTACTCAAGTCCGCGGTCATCGCGCTGATAAAAGCATCGGTAACACCAATGGCATCCACTGCCGGAAATTTCTCCGTTTCAAAAAACTGTGCTATTTCATCATTTTTGAGATAGCTTTTGCTGTAACCGACCGTGATGATAACGTTCTTTACTCCCTGCGCAAACAACTTTTCCGCTCTCTCCTCCACGGTCTTTTTACCCGGAGCAATGCGTTCTGCCTCCTGTCTGCTCGCCACCAGATAATCAATCTTATTTAAAATTTCTTTATCCAGCTCATCGGTTGCAGGTGCTTTCACAATCAGTCTGACATCTTTTTCTTTACACAGCTTTACCGTCTGCTCTATCGCTTCCTTCGGGAGTTCCATGCTCAGAAGACAAAAGCGGGCGCCATCAAACACATTGGAACACTTTCTGATATATTCTGCACTCAAGAAGCTGTTGGCGCCGTCCTGCAGGATTACCGTGCCTTCTCTGTCCGCTCCCATCACAATGTAGGCTTTTCCTGTGGCAGCAGTATTATAGAAGGTCACGCCTTCGGTCCTCACGCCTGTCTCAACAAGACTGTTTAAGACAACTTTTCCATCCTGGTCATTTCCCAGGCACCCCAAAATATATACATTGCCGCCCAGCTTTCCGATACCTACCGCCTGGTTTGCTCCTTCTCCTCCGGGAAAAGCAAGGGTATTTTTTATCCGTATCGTTCCACCTCGCGTCAGAACATCCTCTATCATAAAATAATAGTCCATATTCATGCTTCCGACAACTACGATTTTCGCATTTTTCTCTTCTGTCAGATAATGAACACTGTCCCGCTCCACAATTTGAGGTTCTATTTCCGTATAAAACTTCCGCCCCGGCTCCTGCTTCTCCATCATGCCGACCAAGGCTTTCACCGCATGTTTTGCCATCTGGGAAATCGGGAATTCCACGGCTGTCATCTTCGGCACCAGATGTTCGCCTATCCCCGCATCCCCCAGACAGATAACCGACATCTGTTCCGGGACAAATATGCCATGTCTGCGCAGTTCCTCATAAATCCTGCTGCCCTGTTCTGCTCCCGGACATACAATAGCTGTCACGCCATCTCTGACACACTGCGCGGTGATTTCATCCAATGCTTCCTCTTCCCAGCGAAAGAGCCACTCCGTCCTGGGCGGTGTAAAAATTTCTTCGTATGCTTTGATATAACCTTCTTTTGCCGCCTCAAAATCTCCTTTGATAAGGCACGCAATTTTCCGATGATTCCTGCCAATCAGGTATTTCACCGCAATATAGCATTTCTTCTGTAAATCGTATCGGATATACGCCCGGTTCTCCTCCTCCGTATTTTCCGCCTCACCAACGATAGATACCATGGGGATATTATGATTTAAACCGGAATTGTCTCCGCACAATGTAATGACCCCGTTGATGCCTTTATTTTCAAGCACGTGCAGATATTTCTGCTGTTCTTCTTCACTGCCGGCATCACAGAGGATGACATTATATCCCCTCTGAAATGCCTCTTTTTCTATATGATATAAAAGCTCTCTTTTGAAATACGAATCATCCAATATCACAGCGATGACATTCATCTTCGGCCCCGCGTTTTTAAGTACCGCAGAATAAGGGACATAATTGTATTCTTTTACAACACTGAGTACCCGCTCTCTTGTCTCGCTGCTTATCGTGCCCTCATTATGCAGGACTTTAGATACCGTGGCGGCAGATACTCCGCAAATTTTAGCTATGTCTTTGATATTCATATTCTATCTGTTCTCCTTTGACAGTCTGTCAGTCAAATCCGCATATCTTTTCGCCAGTACATCGTTCGAAATTTTCGAAACGATGTACTAGCTCTATTATATGAATATCTCAGGTATTTTTCAATTCATCTTTTCCGTAAGTCTGTAGAATAAATCTCCGAAAATAAAATTTCTCCAGCAGTACGTCGCGACTCTGATGGAATGTCTGGTTTCATCCTTTTGGTAAGAGAGGTTCTCCTCCAAAATAGGGGAACTTACATATCTGGAGAGTACCCAGTTCGGATTTTTCAAAAACGCAATAGTAGAGATATCCCAGATGATTCTGCTCCAGCTTATGTGCTCTGTTTCAAACTGCTCCAGATAAGATTCCTCAAAATCTTCTCTCCCCCACAGATAACCGCCTCTGTCAACGACCATAAAGGATTTTTCCGCCTCAATGTCCTGAAAATTTTCAGCAACACTGTTGTACAGATAATCGCCTATCTCATTTTTTCCCTTCAGCGCTTTCCTCAATTCTTCCTCGGTCACATCCAGCATGGACGCCACATTCATGCAGGGAATCAAGACAAGGGGCACGCCGCTGTCAAACACAACCTGTGCAGCTTTTGTATCCTGCATCAGATTAAACTCTGTTCCATGCCCGAACTCCAAAGGCTGTCCTGCCAGCCAGACCACCACAATCTTCTCTACGATATCGGGTGCCATCAGGATTGCTGAAGCAATGTTGGTGATTGCTCCAATGGCTGCGATATACAATGTCTCATCGGACATCCTCGCCCTTCTCACCAAATCTTCTGCCGCCTCACTTTGAACAGGAGTCAAGTCTTCTCCGATATATCTGTCTGAACCATAGAACACTTTTCCCTCACAGTCCATCTGAAGCAGCTCATATACTTTTTTAATCTCCTCATAACTCTGACGCATCCCATCCCCCGGATTTTCAGAACAACCTATCAATGTACTGCTTTTTTCAATACTCTCTGCGGGTGCTTTGAAATTTTTCAAGCAATCGTGAGAAAAAGGTGCCGCATAGACCGCTTCTACCTCAAACCTCTCCGGCGACCTCAGTGCCCAGGCAATGGCGAACTGGTCGTCCACCTCATTTTTCGCATCCGTATCTATCACTAATCTGATTTTTCCCGGAGGGATTCTCAATTTTTGTTTTCTTTCTTCATTCTTCATGCCTTACCTCCATTATCAGTCATTTATCCAGGCTGTCTATCCCTTGACACCGCCGCTGGTGATGCCCTGCACGAAATATTTCTGGAAAGGCAGGAACAAGGCGATTGGTATAAGTGCGGAAATCGAAGCGGCAGCATAGATATATCCCCAGTGAATGACATTCTGCTCTTTAAAATTTGCCACTGCCAGCGTGATAACCTTCACATCTTCAGAACGCGCCACCAAAAGCGGCCACAGATAATCGTTCCACTGCGTCACAAATATCATCAATCCCGCTGTGATAATAATGGGTTTGGACAGGGGCAGTACAATTCTGGTAAAAGAAATCCACCAGCCGCCTCCGTCAATCTCTACTGACTCCAACAACGCTTTGGGAGTCTCGCTGAAAAACTGTACCAGCAGGAACAATACAAGTCCATTCGCCAGCGCAGGCAAAATCAAGCCCGCATAGGTATTCACCAATCCCATAGAGTTTACCAGGGAATACAGCGGCAATGCGATGGATTCCCCCGGAATCATAAATGTCAAAAGGAATAGTGTAAATAACTGCTTTTTAAATTTGAAATTATAAAAAGCAAACGCAAACGCCGCCAGGGAACAAATAGCAATTGTGCCCGGAATTGTAATCGCCACCATAATCAGGGTATTGCGCAGATATCTGAGAAAATCATATTCCTTGAAAATAGCGATATAATTTTCCAGTGTCCAGTCAACAGGAACGATTGTATGCCAGTTAAAGGGTGCCATATTAGCAAACAGTTCGTTATCTGTACGAAACGAAGAAAATACTGGATATATGATAGGAAACAGGGAAATAAAAAGTACGATAAGCAAAATAACATATGTCCCTGCTTTTGACAGCATCTTTTTACTCTTCATAGTTATATTTCCCTCCTAATCTTCCTGTTTTGTCAGTTTAAACTGGAAAAATACGATAATCAGAATGAGCACCACCAGAACACAGGTCGTTGCCGCCCCTTTCTCATAACTTCCATATTTAAACGCCTGTTTGTACGCCTCATACATCAGCACATTTGTAGAATTATTCGGACCACCATTTGTAATCAACTGGGACGGAGCAAACAAAAGAATGTTAATACTCGTATCCGCCACCATAACAAACAGCGTTGTCTTTTTCACCAAAGGTATCGTAATGTCCCACAACGTACGCAGAGCGCCCGCTCCGTCAATTTTAGCTGCTTCATACACTGCTGTATCTATATTTTTCAGCCCTGCCAGATAAAACAACATCCAGTATCCACAGCCTTTCCATGTACAGAGCGCCACAATACACCACCAAGCCTGGTTCGCATCAGTGAAAAATCCCTGTGCCTCAGCACTCGTGAAAGAAGTAATGATACTGTTCGCAAGACCATTATTGAATGACAACATCAGGCTCCAGCAGATTGCCGCCACCGGCATGGAGATTGTGTTCGGCAGGTAGTAAAGGGTGCGGAACAGTCCCACACCCTTTACTGTCTTATTTACAAGCAATGCCATAAAGAAGGAAAGTACAATCTGCAACGGTGTCATCACAATATTGATTTTTATGGTAACCCACAATGAATGCCAGAAGGTCTGATTTGCGAACAAAATCTGAAATGTCCGTATCGACCACTCTCCTTTGAAGTGAAAGCCCTGGATAAAGCAGTACAACAAAGGATATATTTTAAATATCAACGCAAACGCCAGTGCCGGAAGCAGCAGGCAGTATGGCAGAGCCAATTTCTTCATCCTTCTGCCGGTAATCGCAGATTGTCTCATGTTCCTTTCCTCCTATTTTTTATCTGCTATTCACTGTACTCAGCAAGAACCGCATCAATCTGCTGTACTGCATTTTCCAGTGAGGAATCAATATCTGCGCCATTTCTGATATCCTCCCACATTGTGGAAAGCGTGTTGGAATACTCATTAAACGCAGGAGTCACTGCGCGGGCCACTGCTGTATTTGCAGCTTCATATCTCTCAATCTCCAGGCACGGATTTGTCGCAATCAATTCCTCTGTGAATCTGGAATCCATGTTCGGTCCCATTCCGGAGAGCGGCAGGAAGATATCGTTTCCTTCGCCGTAAGTCATGTAATTCACGAATTTACCGGCTTCTTCTTTATTTTCGGAGAATGCGCTCACACCTAATGTCCAGTTTCCACAGCCTGTGGCAACCTCATCCTCGTGTCCTTCAAAGCACGGCTGATAGGTCCAACCGAAATCATCCGTTGTCATGTCCGCACCTAAGCAATAAACATAGGAGTCCACTGTCATCAGTTCAAATACACAATTTCCCGCATAGAAGTTGCTGTATGTTTCCATTCCGGAAACGCCTTTTGAAAATACACCTTCTTCTACAAGTCCCTGATACCACTCGCAGGCTTCTTTCCATTCCTCACTGTCAATCACACCAGAAACCGTGCTTCCGTCTTCACTGATGTTCTTTCCTCCAAGACTGTTGGCAAACAGGTTCATCTGGTAAACAGCGCCGACCTGTCCTATCTCAATTCCGTAGATTCCATTTGTTCCGTCCGGGTTCAGTTTATTTACCGCTTCTTTCGCAATATCCACCAGTTCTTCATATGTAATCCGGTTCTCGCCCGTATACTGAGACCAGTCTATATCAATCCCTGCTTCTGCCAGAAGGTTCTTGTTGTAGAAGAGTGCTGTAGAACTATCGCCCAGCGGCGCGGTATAAAAGGTATCCTGATATGTTCCCTGGTCCACAAGCGCCGGAGAGAAGGAGTCAATTTCTTCCTGAGTGAAATAATCAGTCAAGGGCTCCAGATATCCGCGGCTTACATATGCAGCCGTATTCGGTCCGTCCGCCATAATTAAATCATATTCTGAAGAACTTGAACTCAAAACAGGTTCCAGCGTATCTCCAATGCTGTCGTAACTGGTCTCCTCAATCTCCAATTTGACCCCTGTCTCCTCTTCATATTTGGCAGCCGCTTCTTTAAATGCATCTCCGTAATGGGTGAGAATCTTCAAAGTTGTCACTTCGGAATCTCCGCCTCCATCGGATTTGCCGCAGCCGGCAAACAACATCGCGACCATACCTGCGCTCAAAAGCAGACACAACATTTTCTTTTTCATTTTTAGAATCCTCCTTTTCATAAACCGTTTTTGTGCATAATATATAGGAAATAGTTTTCCTAAAATATTTTCTTTAAATATTTTATAACACACATGCAAATAAAAATCAACATAAAAATAACCGATTAGTCTTTTTTTCACCCAGACCAATCGGCTATCTATTTACAACTCTTTATTCTCTTTTCCCTAAAACAGCGGTACGTCCAAATTGTAAATATCCCCTTCACAATCAGCTTTTCCTATCCGCTCCCAATCTCCACATCACAATTTCCCCGTCCGCTGACTCTCCCTTTTTACAGCTTCTCCGAGTCCAGCAGTATGGTAAAGGGTCCATCGTTTACCAGAGCGACTTTCATTACCGCCCCAAACACGCCGGTCTCAACACACGGAATCTGCTCTCTGCATTTCTCTATGATATACTCATATAACTCCTCCGCCTTTTGAGGATTCCCCGCCTCGATAAAGCTGGGGCGGTTCCCCTTTTTACAGTTGGCGTACAAGGTAAACTGGGAGACGAGCAGTAGGCTGCCGCCCACATCTGCCAAAGACAGGTTCGTCTTGCCCTCCTCGTCCTCAAAAATCCGCAGGCCAATCAGCTTTTTTATCAGTTTATCGGCGATGTCGCGGGTATCTTCTTCTGCTACGCCAATCAGCACCAGAAATCCCTTTCCAATCTCACCTACTACTTTATCTTCCACAGTGACGGAAGCTTCCGACACTCTCTGTATGACAAATCTCATCTTCTTTCTCCTTTACTGCCCCAGCAGTTTCTCCGCTTTGTTTTTAATCCTCTGCAGGGCATTGTCTATCGCCTTTGGGCTCTTATCCAAAAGCTCCGCGATGGTCCGGTAATCCGTTCCCATCAGATGCAGATAGAGAACATGATTTTCCAGGGGGCTCAAGTTTTCTTTCAGTTCTTCTATCAGGGCTTCCGTATATTCCCTGCCGAAGTATAATGCCTCCGGGTCATTCTCCTTTTCCGGCTCAATGGTGTCGATAAGGGCGAGCTTTTTCCCCTCTCCCTCCGACTCACTCTCCTCGTACAAGGAAATGTAAGAGTTTAGGGGCAGGTGCTTCTTTCTCTTGGAAGCCTCAATCGCGGTATACATCTGCCGGGATACACACAGTTCCGCGAAGCTTGCAAAGGATGCGCCCTGGGATTCATCAAAATCCCGCACCGCTTTGATAAGACCAATCATTCCCTCCTGAATCAAATCCTCATTCTCGCCGCCGAGCAGATACATCGCCCTCGCTTTTTTACGCACCATGGACTTATATTTCACCATGATAAAATCCATGATTTCCGTTTCCCCGCCGCGCAGCTTCACAATAAGCTGCTCATCCGGGATTGTCTCATATTTTTTCATCCTGTTTCCATTCATTCTTCGCGCGCCGCGTTTACTTCGTCATTCTCTGTCTTACAATCTCATATGCCAGCACCCCTGCTGCCACGGAAGCATTCAGGGAGTCAATCTCCCCTTTCATGGGGATTGCCGCCGTAAAGTCGCATGTCTCCTTCACCAGACGCCCTACGCCCTCACCTTCATTTCCGATGACCACTCCGATAGGACCTGTTAAATTCAGACTGTACATTGATTCTCCGTCCATGTCCGCGCACACGAACCACAGCCCTCTCTCCTTCAACTCCTCCATCGTCTTTGCGAGGTTCGTCACTTTCGCCACCGGGGTATAGTTCAGTGCGCCCGCAGAGGTCTTTGCCACCGTAGCCGTAAGCCCCACCGCTCTCCTTTTGGGAATGATGACGCCGTGCGCCCCTGCCAGGTTCGCCGTCCGGATGATGGCTCCCAGATTATGCGGGTCTTCAATATTGTCCAACAAAATCAAAAACGGGTCTTCCCCTCGTTTTTCTGCCAGCGCAAACATGTCCTCTATCTGCGCGTACTCATACGCCGCAGCATAAGCTACCACACCCTGATGCTGTCCTGTTTCCGACAACTGGGAGAGCCGTTCCTTTCCCACAAACTGAAGGATGGTATCTCTCTTTTTCGCCTCCCGCACAATGGTGCGGATGGGTCCATCCTGGCATCCGTCGAGGATAAACACCTTATCGATGGGCTTCCCGGAGCGAAACGCCTCCAGCACCGCGTTGCGCCCCTCTATAAGAAGGGTATGCTCTTTCCTGTGTGCCTCCGCTCCCTGTGTTTCTGTGTGCCGTTCTCTGTGCATCTTATCCATTCTTTTCTTCCTTTTCCAATAAACTGTCCAGACCGATTTTTACAAGTTCCATCAGACGCTCATATTCTTTCTTCAGATACAGATAGCCCAGAAGTGCCTCAAATCCCGTGGCTCTCCTGTAGTCCGTGATAGACTGGTTTTTCGCCGGGGAGACGGATTTCGCATTCCTCCCTCTGCGGTAGATGGCATGTTCCTCCGGATTCAGATATTCCTGCATCGAGCGCATCATCAGCGACTGGGCGGAGGCTTGCACATACCGGCTGGTGTCCTCATGCATCTTGTGTACCTGACGGTTGCCGCCGCTCATAATCCAGGTCTTAATGATAAGGTCATATACACAGTCTCCGATATAGGCGAGCGCCAGCGGAGAGTACTCCTGCACATCCAGCTCCTTGATTCCCAGAACTTTCTGTATCCAGCCATCCAGGCTGTTTTCTATGCTCTTTTCCATTTTACTCCTTCTCGTGTATCCTTAAGAATGATTCCTTTTGCCAGCAGCTCATCCCGGATTGCATCCGCGCGCGCGAAATCTTTTGCTTTTCTCGCCGCCTGTCTCTCTTCGATGAGCGCTTCAATTTCGGCATCCAGAACTTCTTCCTTTTTCTCTACAATGATTCCCAGCACATCTGTCAGCGCGGTCAGTCTGGCAAGGAGGCTTTCCAGATACTCTTTCGAGCTGTCCTCATTTGCCGTGGTATTAATATATTTCACCAGTTCAAAGACGGACGCGATGGCATCTGCTGTGTTGAAATCATCGTCCATCGCCTTTTCAAAGCCATCCACAAACTCCTGGGACTTCTCATATGCCGCTTTCTCCGCCTCAGACATACTCTCCTGCTTTGCGTTTTCCTTTAAGAACCGCAGGTTTTCTGCCGCTGTGACGATTCTCTCCAGCCCGTTTTTCGCCGCTTCCATCAAATCCGCGCTGAAGTTCAGCGGGCTTCTGTAGTGAGCGCTTAACATAAAGAATCTCAAAATCTGCAAATCATATTTCTCACTGATTTCTCTGACTGTAAAGAAATTTCCCAGAGATTTGGACATCTTCCGGTTGTCAATATTCAAGAACGCATTGTGCAGCCAGTATTTCGCAAATTCTTTGCCGTTCGCCGCCTCGCTCTGGGCAATCTCATTCTCATGATGGGGGAATACCAAATCCTCGCCTCCCGCATGAATGTCAATCTGCTCGCCCAAATATTTTTTGGACATTTCGGAGCACTCGATGTGCCATCCCGGACGTCCCTCGCTCCACGGAGACTCCCACGCCGGTTCCCCTTCTTTCTTCGGCTTCCAGAGCACAAAATCCAGGGAATCTTCCTTTTCATCTTCCCCTGTCACGAGCAGAGAGCGCCCGCCGGACTGCAGGTCATCCAGATTTTTGTGAGAGAGCTTTCCGTAATCTTTAAACTTTCTCGTGCGGTAGTAAACCGTACCGTTTTTCTCATAGGCATACCCTTTATCGATGAGCGTCTGAATCATGTCCACCATGCCGCAGATTTCCTCTGTCGCCAGCGGGTTTTTGGTGGCTGGCTTGACATTCATTCCCTCCATATCCTTTTTGCACTCCGCGATATAGCGCTTGGATATCTCGTCCGCTGTCACGCCCTCCTCAATCGCTTTTTTAATAATCTTATCGTCCACATCTGTGAAATTGGACACAAAGTTCACATCATAACCCTTATATTCAAAATATCTGCGCACCGTATCGAACACAATCATCGGTCTGGCATTTCCGATATGGATAAAATTGTAGACCGTCGGTCCGCACACATACATTTTGACCTTTCCTTCCTCCAAAGGTACAAACTCTTCTTTTGTTTTTGACATTGTGTTATAAACTTTCATTTCCTGTTCTCCTTTTTTCTTCTATTTGCACTGGTATCCGTCTTCTTCCATGCATTTCATTTTCTTTAACATCTCAACAAGCTGCTCGTGCATCTTCTCATTGTCACCCTGCAGCGCGCGGATATCGTTGAGCACCGGGTCCGGCAGATGAATCTGGTCCATGTCGCTTCTTGGAACTTTCTTATTCCCCATACGCACAACTCGTCCGGGCACCCCCACCACCGTACAGTTGGGCGGGACTTCCTCCAGGACCACAGACCCCGCGCCAATCTTGGAGTTTTCCCCGATGGTGAAAGACCCCAGTATCTTTGCCCCCGCGCTGACCATCACATTGTCCTCCAGGGTGGGATGTCGCTTGCCCTGCTCCTTACCCGTACCGCCTAAGGTCACCCCCTGGTAAAGTGTCACATTATCGCCGATGACGGTCGTCTCACCGATGATAACGCCGCTGCCATGGTCGATGAACAATCCCTTACCGATGGTCGCTCCGGGATGAATCTCAATCCCGGTCTTTCTTGCTGCCCTCTGGGAAATCCAGCGGGCGAGAAAATAATGTTTTTTCAAATATAGTTTATGCGCCACCCTGTATCGCAGTATAACCTTGAAACTGGGGTAGAGCAGCACTTCCAGATTGGATTTAATGGCAGGGTCCCGCTCCCGGATAACCTCAATCTCCTCCCTGATATAAGATATAATACCCATCCTTAAGCCTCCTTAAATAGAAAAAAGAGTTTCGCTTGCGGAACTCTCGCGCCGAGCGCAGTCGCTTCAGCGACATATTACCTCATGCGCTCGTGCGTTCTTCGTTTCACTTCTGTCGGCGCAGAGCAAATGTCCCCAGGACATTTTGCGCCTCACCCAGAGGACTTTTTATTGTATAGGAAACAAAGTTTCCTATACAATAAAAAAGACCCCGTCTCATTTAGAGACGAAGTCATATCCGCGGTTCCACTCTATTAAAAGAATTTCTTCTTTCACTTTCGCGACATGTAACGTATGTCTCTACGGATTTTGCTACCAGCCTAAACTCGCCTTCACAAAACCGGCTCCCGAATGCACTTCACAGATTCTCCCCTCAAGACTGCTTTCAGCCGGTGACAGTCTCTCTCTGGCAGCTTCAAATCTGCTACTCTTTTCGTTCTCCGCCTTTTTCTTCATTCTTTACAAATCATAGATATATCTTATGCAAATTTCCTCATTTTGTCAACTAAAATCATTCTGCTCATGTAAGTAGGGGTTACTATTCGCAGGTACCTGTGAACAGCAACAAGTAGGCGGCTGTAAATAATGGCATTCCATCTATGCTGCTTCAGCCGCAAATCCATCCCCGCTGCTTGTCCTACACAACTTCATTTAAATAAACCCTGCACAGCTTTCTGATTTTTGACAATTCCGCCTCCAGGTGCGGCGTGAGAATCACTCCCTGCAATTTCCGTATTTCCTCAAGTGTTCGGTATCCGAACAGAAGCGAAGTAAGCTCTGCGATTGGCAGTATGCCCTCCGAATCTTCCGTCTCCTTCACTGTCAGTCTCCCGGTCTGTTCCTCTGACTGCACACGGAAAACCCGGCTGTTCTTCACAAGAATGGTATCCAGCACGGCAAAAGAACAGGAAATCTCCTCCCCCTCTTCTGCCTTTAGCGCTCCAAGAAAGTTCTCCAGATGAAGGATGCGCGCCATAATCATCGGCTTCTTTTCCCTGGTGAGCGCTTCCTCGCAGGCATGCAAAAGGCAGCCTTCTCCCGGTTTTCTCAACATTGCCGCTGCTTTTAAGAACGCTTCTCTCCATTTCGGCAGATAGTTCGGTTCCCGAATTTCCAACCTGCCCTCTCTGGCATAGGCGAACATCCCCACCAGTTCTCCTTCATATCTCATGAGGCAGACGCCGCCATTCTCACTTTTCTGCTCAAAAATCATGGTCTGGTAGTAGGCTTCATCCCGCACAGCACAGACCTGGTAGTCCGAGGCAAAATTAGCATTGAAAAAATCAGCCATCTCCTTCGCGTCAGACAATCCCGCTTCCACAAGCTCCACTTCAGGTTCTCCGCAGATTTCTCCCAATTCTCCCTTTGTCTGGTCGTAGACAAACCGGAAATCATAGGGCGAATAGATTGCCTCCGCAGCAGGCATAAGGAAGGTAAAAGGCTCTTTTCTCCTGTACATGTCTTCCATCGCCTTTAAAAGCAGGCGGCGCATGTACCCTCTGCCCCGGAAATACTCCTCTGTCGCCACTGCCACGATGTAATGGCAGGGAAATGCTGTCTCTTCTACGCGCACAGTGTAAGGGTTGAGCTGGAGCATGGAGACGATTTTCTCCTCTTCTTCTATGACATAAATCTCATTGTCCCTCGTCTTGATAAAGTAATAATAATCCAAAAATTCCCTTGTATCCTCCGAAAAGACCTTTTCCCACAAGCACCTTGTCTTTGAGTGCTCGTTTGTCTCCAGCTTTCTCAGTACCATATTCAAAAACTCCCCGCTATGAAACCTGATTCTCTTTTTCTCTCACGCACCCGCCGCATCCGGCGCATTGTCTTTCCTGCGTCACATCAAAACTTGAATAGTTCGTATATTTTTCCAGCGCGCACACAGCCTGGGAAGAAATCCCCTCTCCGCTTCCGGTGAAGCCCAGTCCTTCCTCCGTGGTTGCTTTTATATTAACCTGGTCTGTCTCAATCTTTAAGGCAGCCGCTATATTCTCCCGCATTTGGTCAATGTAGGGACGCATCTTCGGCTTCTGCGCAATGATGGTGGCATCGATGTTCTCCACCACATAGCCCTTTCTGTCTAAAAGCGCCGCCACATGTTCTAAAAGAAGGATACTGGAAATCCCCCGGTACTGCTCATCGGTATCGGGAAAATGCTTACCGATATCTCCAAGCGCCGCTGCTCCCAGCAGGGCATCCATCACCGCATGCACCAGCACATCCGCATCCGAGTGCCCCAAAAGTCCCTTCTCGTAAGGAATCTCCACTCCTCCGAGAATCAGTTTTCTTCCTTCTGTCAGTTTATGGACATCATAACCCATTCCAACTCTCATTATCATCTCTCCTCGTAATCACGTTCCAGTTCTTCCGCCTCTTCTGCTGACGTTTCTTCCTCTTCCGCGTCTTCCACCGCTATTCTTTCGACCTTTTCCTCAGGTAACGCTGCGCTGCTTTCTTCTGCTACATCCGCCGATACTGCCGCGCCGCTTTCTTCCACCACTTCCGCTGATACTGCCGCACTGCTTTCTTCTGCCGCATCATCGGATACTACCGCGCCGCTTCCTTCTGCCGCATCAACGGATACTGCCGCGCCGCTTCCTTCTGCCGCTTCCGCTGATACTGCCGCGCCGCTTTCTTCTGCCACTTGCACTGAAGCTGCTGTACCGCTTTCTTCCGTCACTTTCTCCAATGGTGCTGCCGCGGTTTCTTTTGCTCCCGGCAGTACGGAATGTGCCTCTTTCTCTGTCTCACGCGCACTGCTGCCGCTCTCCGCCCTCTCTTGTCTCTGTTCTTTAAACATGTGGATGAGGGCGCCCACTGCGAACCACAGACCCACCACACCAAAGAATACACCCATGATAATATTGAAGGTGGCATTGGTGGGTTTTTGTTCCAATGTCTCTGTCACCAGCTGTACTCCCAGATAAGCCAGATAGGCTCCTGCTACGATGCGAAAAATATAACTTGTCCGGTTATTTCTCATTTGTCTTCTCCTCCGTATCTTTTAGTATGCTCTTCAAACAGTTTTTTATCATTTGGTTCCATCCGCGAAATGTAAGCGCAGGACGCCGCACAATTTTCTTAAGATGCAGAAAAGCCCGTACTAAATACGGGCTTTTCTGGCAATAGCGGAAACTGGATTTGAACCAGCGACACCACGGGTATGAACCGTGTGCTCTAGCCAACTGAGCTATTCCGCCATATTATATTGATATCTATGGGACCTATAGGGCTCGAACCTATGACCCTCTGCTTGTAAGGCAGATGCTCTCCCAGCTGAGCTAAGACCCCATAATACTATTTCTGTAGGTCTGGATGTTTTTGCCACCCGCAACCTGCTTTGCTATTATACTATCATATTCCGTCAAATGTCAACACTTTTTTAAAACAAATTTTTAAAATTTTTCAAACAATTGTCACAGTTCATCTATTACGCAGACTGTGATGAAATCCAAAGCTTTAAAAGTCGCCTTTGGAGAGAGGACCGGAGCATACATCCCATCTTTTTGTCTCCCCTTTTCCGGGAAAAGATGTATACCCCGCCTGTCCTGAAACCCTCTGTCAGAAGCGTTTTCTATCTGAAATATGCCACGCCGGACTCAAATATCTTCATATCCTGCTCGCCATAAATATTGATGGCTACTCCATCTCCTCGTCTCTCGGAATGTGCCATCTTGCCGAGCACTCTTCCGTCAGGACTTGTGATACCCTCAATCGCGCAGTAGGAGCCGTTGACATTCCATGTCTCGTCCATACTGATTTTTCCGTCCAGGTCACAGTACTGTGTCGCCACCTGTCCGTTTTCAAACAGTTTCTTTAACCACGCCTCACTGGCAACAAATCTTCCTTCCCCGTGTGATGCCGGATTTGTGTAGACTCCGCCAAGCTCTGCCTTCATAAGCCAGGGTGACTTATTGGTTACAACTTTAGTGTAGACCATCTTTGAGATGTGGCGTCCTATGGTGTTATAAGTCAGGGTCGGAGAATCTTCTGTCTGCCCGCATATCTTTCCGTAGGGAACTAATCCCAGCTTGATGAGCGCCTGGAAACCGTTGCAAATCCCCAGTGCAAGTCCATCTCTTTCATTAAGTAGTTTTTCCACTGCCTCTTTCATCTTCTCATTCTGGAAGGCAGTAGCGAAAAACTTCGCGGAACCATCCGGCTCATCCCCAGCGCTGAATCCGCCTGGGAACATAATCATCTGTGCTTTTTCAATAGCTTTTTCAAACTCGTTTACAGACTCCCGGATATCGGCTGCGCTGAGATTTCTGAATACCCTTGTAATCACGTTCGCCCCTGCGCGCTCAAACGCCTTCTGGCTGTCATACTCGCAGTTTGTCCCCGGAAATACAGGGATAAACACCGTAGGCTGACCAATCTTGTGGCTGCAGATGTGAATATCAGATGCCTGATACAGCTTCTCCTCTATTGTTTCTGTGTTGTCCGTTGATTTTGTGGCAAATACACTTTCGATACTTCCTGTCCATGCTTTCACTGCTTCCTCAAGGGAAATCTCCACATCTCTGTAGGTAAACATCTCATTTCCTGTCACTTCTCCGATGACGGTATAGGAGATACTTAAATCACCCACTTTATCAGCCGGGACTTCCGCCACGATATCGCCGAATGCGGGCATGAACAAGTCTCTCTCATCGATATTGTGCTCTATCTTCAGACCCATGCCATTGCCAAATGCCATCTTGCTCACCGCCGCGATGACGCCGTGTCTGTCCAGAGCGTAGGCAGATACAATCTTGCCGCTTCGGATGTCCTCGGTAAACTTCCCATACTGGTCCATCAGATGGTCATATACAGGCAGGTCGTACGCATCCCTCTCGGTGCGCAGCCATACCAGCTTATTGCCCGCCTTTTTCAGTTCCGGCGTAATGATATCGCCCTGAAGCGCCATATCCACCGCAAAGGAAACCAGAGTCGGGGGCACGTCGATATCCTGGAAAGTACCGGACATGCTGTCCTTTCCGCCAATGGAGGGAAGCCCGAATCCAAGCTGTGCGTTATAGGCGCCCAGAAGCGCCGCAAACGGCTGGCTCCAGCGTTTCGGGTCCTCGGTCATTCTGCGGAAATATTCCTGGAAGGTAAAGCGGATTTTTCTGTAATCTCCGCCTGCTGCCACAATCTTTGCCACCGATTCCGTCACCGCGTACACTGCGCCATGGTAGGGGCTCCAACTGGACAGATAGGGGTCAAATCCGTAACTCATCATGGAGACACTGTCTGTCTTTCCATTCTGTACAGGCACTTTCGCCACCATTGCCTGCGTTTCTGTCATCTGGTACTTTCCGCCATGAGGCATGAAGACTGAGCCGGCTCCGATAGAACCGTCAAACATCTCCACAAGCCCTTTCTGGGAGCAGACATTTAAATCCTTCATGGTATCCAGCCATGTTTCTCTTACATCCAACACGTTCTTTCTGACAAACAGGCTTTCATCCCGTCTCGGTATCTCCACTTCCACGCTGGTCTCCTGGTGTGCCCCGTTGGTATCCAGAAAGGCACGGGAGATATTGACGATTTCCTTTCCTCTCCATACCAGCACCAGACGCGGAGATTCTGTCACTACTGCCACTTCCGTAGCTTCTAAGTTCTCCTCTTTCGCATAAGATAAGAACTTCTCCACATCTTTTTTATCTACAACAACTGCCATTCTCTCCTGGGATTCGGAGATGGCAATCTCTGTTCCATCCAATCCCGCATATTTCTTCGGCACCTTGTCCAAGTCCACGCGCAGACCATCCGCCAGCTCACCGATTGCCACAGATACTCCGCCTGCGCCGAAATCGTTGCACTTCTTGATAAGGCGGCTGACTTCCTCCCTGCGGAACAGACGCTGAATCTTACGCTCTGTGGGCGGATTTCCTTTCTGTACCTCCGCGCCGCATGTCTCGATGGATTCCTCCGTGTGTACCTTAGAAGAACCGGTCGCTCCGCCGCAGCCATCCCGTCCGGTGCGTCCACCCAGAAGGATGATGATATCTCCGGGGTCTGAAGTCTCCCGGATGACAGCGCGTCTGGGCGCCGCGCCTAAGACTGCTCCAATCTCCATACGTTTCGCCACATAATTGGGGTGATAGATTTCCTTTACAAGCCCTGTCGCCAGACCAATCTGGTTTCCGTAAGAGCTGTAGCCGTGCGCCGCCTCGCGGACCAGCTTTTTCTGGGGAAGTTTCCCTTTCAATGTATCGTCCGCAGATACCGTTGGGTCCGCGGCTCCCGTCACGCGCATCGCCTGATACACGTAAGTACGTCCGGAGAGCGGGTCACGGATTGCCCCGCCCAGGCAGGTTGCCGCGCCGCCGAAAGGCTCAATCTCTGTAGGGTGATTGTGTGTCTCATTTTTGAAATTGATGAGCCACTCTTCCTCCACGCCGTCCACTTTTATCGGTACTACGATACTGCACGCGTTGATTTCATCGGACTCTTCCTGGTCTGCCAGCTTCCCTTCCTTTTTCAGCTTGCGCATCGCCATCAGCGCCAGGTCCATAAGGCAGATAAACTTATCATCCCTGCCCGCGAAAATCTCGCTGTGGTCTTTTCTGTACTGCTCATAGGTATTTACGATAGGTTCTTTATAATCTCCATCCCCAAAAGTGACTTCTTTTAACTCTGTGGAGAATGTCGTATGGCGGCAGTGGTCGGACCAGTATGTATCCAACACGCGGATTTCCGTCATAGTTGGGTCTCTGTGCTCTTCTTCTCTGTAATAGTTCTGGATATGCAGGAAATCTTTGAAAGTCATGGCGAGATTCAATGAGTTGTATAACTCTTTTAACGCTCCTTCTTCCATATCTGCAAAACCGTCAAACACCTTCACATCCGCCGGCTCCTCAAAAACTGTCACCAGCGTTTCCGGCTTCTCCATCCCGGTCTCTCTGGAATCCACCGGATTGATACAGTGATTCTTCACTGCTTCCATCTCTTCTTCCGTAAGGTCGCCCTCCAACACATAAGTGGTCGCCGTCTTTATCACCGGTTCTTCGTCCTCTTTGATGAAGCGCACACACTGCTCCGCCGAATCCGCTCTCTGGTCAAACTGTCCTGGCAAATATTCCACAGAAAATACATAGTCGCCGCTCTGTCTGGGGAAATCCTCCTCATACAGAATATCAACCGGCGGTTCCGCAAACACCGTCCGGCATGCTTTCTCAAACGTTTCGCCGGAAAGATTCTCAATATCATAGCGAATCAGCACTCTTACCCCGGTCACGCCCCAGATTCCCAGATAATGCCGAATCTCATGCCGAAGCGCCTTCGCCTGCACGGCAAATTCCGGTTTCTTCTCAACATACACACGTCTTACGCTGCTCATACATACTCTCCTTTACTCTTTTATGAATTCCTCTATGTTCCAGGCTTTCTGTATATTATCCCACCAAGGTTCCTAATACTTATCCTACCACACCCTTCTTCATTAGTACAATTAATATAATTAAACTAATTAATAAGTATTGTTAATCTTTTGTGCAGTACTTTTCCTTTGCCAAAAACCGCTCACTCTTTAGGCAGACATCTTCTGCCCGCTCTTATGTCTGCCCAGAAAAATACTCACTGCCAAAAGTATCAGCAGACCGCCGATGAACAGCACGCCAATCCTCGCCACCATATCCGCAAAGAGTCCCTCCGGCAGCATCCGTATCATATAATCCTCCGCCGGGTCAAAGAGCCATAAATCATTGTCAAAAAAGATATGGTGAAACTTCACAAACACCGCATTGAAGTCCACCGCCGCAGCAATCCCCAGCAGCACTGTCAGGGCTCCGGCGGCTGCCAACGCAATCTGATAAGACCTGCACAGCAACATTTTAAGCTTCGCCTTTGTGATAAATAGCAGTATCAGGCAGACAACCATCACGATAAGAGCGCCCACGCGGATATGAAGTCCGCCAATAAAGAGTTCTTTTACTTCCGCCATGTGTAAGCGGTCCTGCTCATTAAAGAAATCCTGCTCTTTTCCCTCCACCGTCGTGTAGACCTCCAGTGTCTCCCTGTCTCCTCTTAAGTATGCCATCATCTCGTGAGTCACGTACATGACATCCTCCATCTCCATGTCAAGCTGCTCTAATACTCCGTATTTTTCATACTCCTTCTCGTAAACTCCGAAGTCCGCGTACATCGCAATCTCAAAGCTGGAGATTAAAAGTACAACGATGAGCGCGAAAGAACAGATAATTCCTAAAAACCAGTGTAATTTTTTCATGTCTTTTTCCTCTCTGTTGTCAATTCTAATTGTATTTCTTTTCCATATCCCTTATAATACAAGTAACACTTATTAGGGGGTCTAATGAATGGATATTAATTATGAATTATACAAAGTCTTTTTCTATGTAGCAACTACCTTGAGTTTTTCTGAAGCGTCCAAGCTCCTCTTCATCTCCCAGTCTGCTGTCAGCCAGTCTATCAAGACGCTGGAGCGCAAGCTGGACCAGACGTTGTTTCTGCGAAGCACAAAACGCGTACAGCTCACCCCGGAGGGCGAGATTCTCCTGCGCCACATTGAACCTGCCATGAACCTCATCCAGCGCGGGGAAGCCCAGCTTTTAGATGCCGCCTCCACAGGAGGGCAGATACGCATCGGAGCCAGCGACACCATCTGCCGTTACTTCCTCGTTCCCTACCTGGAACGGTTCCACAAATCTTTCCCCAACGCACACATCAAAGTCATCAACCAGACGTCCGTCAAATGTGTGGAACTTTTGGAGAGCGGTCAAGTGGACCTCATCGTCGTCAATTATCCGAACAATTACTTAAGCAACGTCTCTGCCATTCGCAAGATTAAATCCTTCCACGATGTCTTCATCGCCGGGGAAGCATTTAAGAACTTAAGGGGCGAAAAGCTGACGCTCAAGGAACTGTCCGGCTATCCTATCCTCATGCTGGATAAGAACAGTACCACCAATGAATTTCTTCACCGCCTGTTCCAGCAGTATCAGTTGGACCTTGTGCCGGAGATTGAGCTGACCAGCAACGACCTGCTCATTGACCTTGCCCGCATCGGGCTTGGCATCGCTTTTCTTCCGGATTACTGTGTCGCCGGGAATACTTCCGGGCTCTTTATCGTGGACACGATGGAAGACTTGCCCGGCAGGGAGCTTGTCATCGCCTACAATGAACAGGTGCCGCTCTCCAAAGCAGGGGAGGAATTTTTGAGTTATTTCTAAATGATTTATTTCGATTATTTATGGGCTGCTTTCTAATTTGTAAGCGCTTTTCCATGTGGCTCGAACCAACGGGAAGTACCTCTGTACTGCCCGTTGGCTCACTAAAACATATCGAGTACATTTTAACATTTGCTTTTTGATTTATCTATCCTGCAATCAAATAGATATTCTTATTATCAAAGCAAATTCGCTCTGTGTAGTTATAAATCTGAATCATATCTTCCATTTTATCTATAAACACGCGTATTTCTGGATTGCCAATTTCTGCAAATGCAGTAATTGCACTCATCTCAATTTCTTTAGCGTTAGATTTGATATGTTTGCCGCCATCCTGCAAAAATTCATCAATCTGACCTTCTTTTACAAGTGGAATTCTACCGATAAATCTTCCAACTGCTTTACTTGCTGTCCCGATTCCTTTAAGTACGTTTGCCTCAACAGAAACACCACTTATTTTTTCCAAATAATCAGAGCAATGACCAAACAAATCTCTATAGACTGATGACTGCTTTTCAAGCTCTTCTTTAATACCGGTGATATATTCTTCTTTAAAATTGCCACTCAGCATAATCTCCAGCATGGAAGCCATTGAGAATGTATATAAAGAAAGCCTATAATATTTGAACTTTTTCTGCAAATCCTCCAATATTGAATTCACCTGATTTTGTACCACTACAAGTTTTTTCGAATTAACCACCTCTGCAACCTTTTTCTGATACCCCTTCATATTCTTACGAGCTGTTCTTTGAATATCAAGAACCAGTTTATGATTACTTGCAACAAAGTGCTTGTTGTCCCAATTCAGCTTATACTTAGATATGATATCTGATAACGTTTCAACGTCTGCTTCTATTTCAGATTCCTTTTCAATTTCCAAAAAGGAAATTATCTGCTTCTGCATTTTTTCAATTTCACCGAGCTTCTCCTCAATAGAGAACAGTGCAACAGCCATCATCATCGTTGCTGGATTGATTGCAGCAACAGATTGTGTTGTTGCAGTCAATGGGTCAGCGGATTGAAGCTGCGCAAATTTAGAAGTACCATCTGCTGTTTTGAAAGCACCCCAAAAGTTACCGTTGCCAGCAACCTTCAACGTATCTCCAACTGCTGCATTAGCCAGTTGATAAAAACCGGTTGCGTTTATCGTTATTGTTTGCGTTACTGTTCTAAGCGCTGGAAGCAGCGATGATACACCAGAACCAAGCGTCGCCAGCTGTGCAATAGGAACACTCCGTAATTTCTGTTCCGCTATATTTGCACGGGCATCAAACAACAAACCATCTGCTATTTCCACCAGTGTGCTTTCATTTGTTTCCTCTGACTGTGCCATTTCTGAAGCAGGCATTTTTATGATATCTGCCATAATCGTTCTCCTCCTTAGGTATATATTTAGACTTCATTACATACCTTGTAATTTTCGCGAACTATATTTAGTACATCCATTTTTCGATTTCCGAACTCAAGGTCACATAGACGGCAGCCACTGGACATCATAAATTTACCGCTCGTGCGCCTCTTTTCCTGCCTTACCAGCTTCTAATCCTTGATATTCCTGATTTAATTCCCGCAATAGTTCCCTCTCGCTCGATAATATAATTTATATTTTGAGGCAATGAAACATTTTAAAAAATAATTATAAAATACAAGGTCAATTCTAAATTGACGTCCATCAAATGTTATTCTTTTCTGCCTTGAGACAAACAAAAAACCTCTGCCAAGTTCCAAAAGGAATTTCTGCAAATGTATAATTAACGCTTGCTCTAAATCACTTTCATAAAAATCATCATTAGGGGGCAGTCTAAGAAATTCCAACACACGGGGCATGGATAGCATCTTCTGGTTTCTTTTCCGGCTCTAATTTCTGTATTTTCTTTGCAACTTTCTCTTTATTTTTACTGGATAATAACCTTTCATAAAAGAAAGAACTTATCTGACGTTCGAGTTGTCTGGTACTCCATTGGGGTTTTACTGCTTCTTGTATATAAAATTCTCTTATCTCATCATTTTCCACTTTCATCATAAGCCGATAATGCGTCCAACTTAATTCGTCACGCAGTGCGTGACCATTTGGAAATGTCAAGTAAAACTGCCTCATATACTTTAAATTTGTTACTGTAAATCCTTTGCCGAAATCTTGTGTCATTTGTTTTGACAGCTCTTTTAGCAAACCCATACCATACTCTGCCTTTTCATTGCCACCTTGCTCTTCAATAATTCATTTCCCGATATTCCAGTGGGCTTCAGCCATCGCAAAATTGGCTGTTTAATAGACCTTATTTCTTGCTGTAACTAAAATTTCTTTGATTTCCTTATAAAAATTTTGATTCATAGCCCCTTTATCACTTTTAAATCGATAAAAACCATGCCTCATCAATTATGTAGTCATTCACTGGTGAAAACTAATTATACCATTCAGCTTAACAATTCCCATACCATCTATTCCACCATCGCCTGTTTTTCCAGTAACTGTAACCTGTATGAATCCGGATTCTCTTAATATTCTTTGTGTTAATCGTTCAAAAGCATCTGGTTTTATATTGATGTATCTACACCATCATTTTCCAGATACCCATCTTTGATATTTATATTATTGACATCTTTTATTTTTAAAAAAGTCATTTCACGAACCTTTTGTACAACTTCATCAGGATTAATCTTTTCCAACTCTCTCCCTTTTGCTGTTAAAGACCATATCCCTCGTGAAGAGTTTTCCAAGATTCCTACTTTTTTCATATATGTTCTTGTCCATGCCAATCGATATTCAACCTCTGTCTTACTGCTATTGCCATGCATGATTTCTTGCACTTCTGTTGGCAACTCTAATATCTCAATTGTTTTATCATCTATTTCTCTAATTGTGCCAGAACCGCCTAATTCTTTCATAGCCTGAAGCAGTTCACATATCATATCATTATAAGCAGGTATTTCTAAATGGTTTCTCATTTCTAATCACCTCTCATCTCTACATTTATTACTTTAAAATGTCTCAACACATCCTTTATGTTTTCCATTTTCTCCGCTGTCGACTACTTCCTCATTTGTTTCAATTCTTCTACTACATTAGTCTCACCGTACATGGGCAAGCTTAACCTCCCTTTATCTCTGCGATATAAGCGATATATATCTTAAAACTATAGTTTGCTTCTATATACTCCTTATCATTTTGTATGTAACCCATTCTTTTGGCTTTTAATCTTCTGCTCTTTTAGCGATATTATCAAGCGGCACTTTGCCCTCTCCCTCGCCAAACTCGACTTTTACATTGATATGACTGTTGGTTTTTTGTGGGAAAGTATTACAATCGCCCCCAAATGAATACCACATTAAAACATATCTCCACAAATACGAAAATATTTACAATATTTTTACAGTATGAATACCGCTCATCTACCCCTTTTCCCCAAAAACCATACTATCGGCATCATCTCAAACCTCTTTCCAGAACCCCTCAATAACCTCCTTAGCGCTGTCCAGTCTGCAGGTACGCCACCCCGCCCACTCGCGGGGGAATACCTCCTGGTAGCGTCTTGTCAGGAAGCGGTCATCCAGCAGAAGAATAACGCCTTTGTCCTCCTCGGTGCGGATGACTCTGCCCGCGGACTGCAAGACCTTATTCATACCGGGATAGAGGTAGGCATAATCAAATCCCTGCATGTTCCGCTTCTCAAAGAAGTTCTTCAATATCTCACGTTCATTGCATACCTGCGGAAGTCCGGTCCCCACGATGGCGGCTCCGATGAGCCGGTCCCTGGACAAGTCTATCCCTTCCGAGAAAATCCCGCCCATCACACAGAAGCCAATCAGAGTTTCCTCTCTGTCTGTTTCAAAGGTCTGCAAAAACGCTTCCCTCTCCTCCTCATTCATATACTGGGACTGCACCACGCAGGCGATGTCCTGTCTGTCTGCTGTCTTTTCCGCAAAATACTTCAGCACATCTTCCATAAAGCGGTAGGAAGGGAAAAACACCATATAGTTTCCCTTACGCGCTTCCGCCATGTTCAAAATATACTCCGCGAACCTCTCATACATAAGAGCGCCCCGCATGGTGTACTTCGTGCTCACATCTGTCCCCAGCAGAAGGAGCCTGTTTTCCTCCGAAAAAGGAGACTGTGCGTAGACCGCATAATCTTCCGTCTCTGTACTTAACAGCTTCTTATAATAGTTCACCGGAAGCAGCGTCGCCGAGAAGAAAATCGTACTGTTCCCCTGCTCCAGATAACCGGCGAGGTTGGCTGCCGGATTCACGCAGAAAAGCTTCAGCTTAAATCGTCCATCTGGCTCCATCTCTGTATATATCACATAATTCTCATCCAGCAGGTCATGGATGTTCACAAAATCTCTCACCCGAAAATACAAGTCCAGAATCATTTCCCGCTTCTCCTCATCGCGGCACTCTTCCAGAAACCGTTCCGCCTCAGACATCAGATTCATCAGCTTCACAGCAATGTGGGAGACGCTCTCCAAAACCTCGTAATTCTCGCATTCCTTTTTCAGCGCCAGCAATACCTTGTTGCACTCTCCTAACTTTCCCGCCAGCTTTTTATCCACTCCCTGTACAGCTCTCTTTGCCTCCAGGAAGTCCTCCTTATACAGCACAGCGCTGTACATCTCTCTCCCGCGCTCTACCAGATTGTGCGCCTCGTCAATCAAAAAGAGATACTCTCCCTTCATCCCCTCGGAAAAGAAGCGCTTCAAGTGGGCGTTGGGGTCAAAAGCATAGTTATAGTCGCAGATGACGGCGTCCACCCAGTTGGAGACATCCAGCGACATCTCAAAAGGACAGACCCTGTACATTTTTGCCTGTTCCTCGACTGCCTGCCGGTTCAGCGTATCCTGTGAGGTGATAAGCGCGAACACCGCGTCATTGACCCGGTCGTAATGTCCCTTTGCATAGGGGCAGGAATCCGGATTACAGGCAGCTTCCTCCAGAAAACAGATTTTTTCTTTTGCTGTCAAAGTCAGCACCTTATACTTTAGCCCCTGTTCTTTCAATGTGAGGAATGCCTGCTCTGCCACTGTCCGCGTGATGGTCTTTGCTGTCAGATAAAAAATCTTCTCCCCCAGACCTTCTCCCACCGCCTTGACAGCAGGAAATACCGTTGCCATGGTCTTCCCCACTCCCGTAGGCGCCTGGATAAACAGCTTCTTTTTCCGCAGAATGGTGCGGTACACACTGGCAGCCAAATCCTTCTGTCCCTCCCGGTAAGAAAAAGGGAAGGTAATGGGGTGGATGGAGGCATTGCGCTCCTTCTCCCATTCCAGCTGAAATTTCGCCCATTTCTCATATTTCTTTACCAGATTTAAAAACCACGCTTCCAGTTCCGGATATGCATACGCTTCTGTAAACTGCTTGATTTCCTCAGTCTCCAAATGGCAGTAAGTCATCTGCACTGCGATGTTCTCAAGTCCCGCCTGCTTCGCATAGATATAAGCGTAGCATTTCGCCTGCGCCAGATGCATCCCTACGGGCGCCTTCAGATGCTCCAGGTCCCGCAGAACGCCTTTTATCTCATCCACCGTAACTTCCGAAGCCCCCTCCTTGTAAATGATTCCGTCTGCTCTGCCTTCCACCTGCAGCAGGAATCCGTCACAGGGAACCTGTATCTTTAACGCCACCTCCGCATGATAATCGGAGCCCATGCGCCTCTGTATCTTGCGGTGCAGGCGGCTCCCCATCATCATGGCATCTTTCTCCATGCCTGCGGATATTCGATTGTCGATGTCTCCCTCCCGCAGTATAAATTCCACCAGACTGCGGACGGATATTCTGATTATTTTCTCTTCCATGCAGTCTATTATACCTTACTTCGCCCTAATAGACCAATGTTTTCTGTCCACAGCTTTTCACTTGCCCCGGTTCATCCCTTCCCGCTGATTTTTGTATCGGCCGACCCGTGAATTTCTAAATGCTTTCCCGCAGACTACGCCTTTTTAAATTCCACCATATCTCCCCGATAACGGATAGGAAGGTGATTCCGCTGACACGCCGGATTCTTCCTCTCCTCAATGGCAATCGTGTGGAAAAACCGTTCCCACAGTCTCTCGTACTCTTTCTCCTTATCAGAGACATCTGAAACCGCTGCTTTATCCGGTGCCTCACCCCATATAAGCCCCCAGGCACTCCCCGCCCGGTGTACCAGATGTACCTGGTGGGTCTTATCATAGATGAGAAAATTCTCCAGAGGAAACCGGTCAGAGAAATGGTCTCCTATGCAGGTAAGCACCTGGTTTTTCGGTGCAATTTCCGAAAAGAGTACCTTGTTTTTCAACTCCCGAAAACGGATAAACTCGATAAAGCAGTGCGCCTCATTCGCCACCTGCCTGCGCAGTTCAAACACTTTTGCCACCGCCGGATTCCCCAGATGTTCCATAATCCGCCTGCTGTCCTTCAGCCATCTCGCCTCCTGCATAGTCTGAAAGACCGCTGTGCCCTTCCCGGCATCGTCGGAGAGAAGCGCGTAGTAGATATCCCGGTAGGCTCCCATCCCCAGATTCTTCTGTATCAGCTTCTCCACAGCCTGCGCTTTCTTCTGGGACTCTTCCACCTCCCTGTACTCGCAGAACAGCTCTGCCTCCATATTCCCCTGTATGGCAATGCCCGCCTCGCCATCCCGCCTTTCCATCCAGGCATCGTAGATGGCAGAGTACAGCCCTGTGATTGTATCATGGCACAGATAGACCCGTTTCATGTTCCCACCTCCATCTTGTTCCCCTCTCATCATGCTCCTCCGATATCTCTCGAATGCGTTTCTTTCCACTCTCTTTATCGACCGTGTGTGCCCTTGTAAAGAGAGGGTATCATTGGCTGATAATACGGCACGCCTCATTCTGAGAAAATCCCATATCGTCAAACAAGGAGAGCTGCCGATAGGTCATGCCGTCCACTCCCTGTGGGAGACGTTCCTTTGTATTGAGCAGATTCCGGGTGATGTAGTCCTCCTCTATCTTCATGGGATACATCATCTTCCCGCTGCAGGTCAGAAAATACATCGCCCGCTTTAACACCACACCCATCTTTTTCAAGTCCTCGAACTTCAGACTGCCAAACCTGCGCGCCTTCACAATCCTGGAAGCAGATTTACAGCCAATTCCCGGAACCCTCAGCAGTGTCCGGTAATCTGCCCGGTTCACCTCCACCGGGAAACACTCCAGATGGCGCAGCGCCCAGGTACACTTGGGGTCCAAAAACACATTAAAATTAGGATTCTTCTCATCCAGCAGTTCCTTCGCCTCAAAATGGTAAAACCGAAGCAGCCAGTCCGCCTGGTAAAGCCTGTGCTCACGCAAAAGGGGCGGTCCCTCCTGCGTAGGCGCGGGCAGAAGGGAACATTCCTCATTCACTGAGACAAAAGCCGAGTAAAAAACTCGCTTTAGCTCAAACTTCTTATACAGCGCCTCCGCTACATTTAAAATCTGGTAATCCGTCTCCGGCGTTGCCCCGATAATCATCTGTGTACTCTGCCCTGCGGGGACAAACTGCGGCGCGTTTCTGTAGAGGGCAATCTCCTGCTTATTCTCATTTGCCCGATTCTGCACAAGCCGCATAGGCGTCAGGATATTTCTGCGGTTCTTGTGGGGCGCCAAAAGCTTTAGCCCCTCCGCCGTCGGAAGTTCCAGATTCACACTCATACGGTCGGCAAGAAAACCAAGCCGCTGTATGATTTCCTCATCCGCACCGGGTATCGCCTTCACATGGATATACCCCTGAAAGTGATGGACATGCCGAAGCTTGTAGATAGTCGTATAAATCAGCTCCATGGTGTAATTCGGACTCTTTAAGATGCCTGAACTTAAAAACAGTCCTTCTATATAATTCCTCCGGTAAAATTCCATGGTGAGCACGCACACCTCATCCGGCGTGAAAGAAGTCCTCACCACATCATTAGAAGAACGGTTCACGCAGTACTTACAGTCAAAAATGCATTCATTCGTAAACAGAATTTTTAAAAGTGAAATACATCTGCCATCTGTAGAAAAACTGTGGCAGATTCCACACTGTGTACAGTTTCCCATTCCGGAACCATCACCTTTTCTCTTCGTTCCACTGGAAGTACACGCCACATCATACTTTGCTGCATCCGATAAAATATTTAATTTTTCATAGATAGACATGGGATTCTGTATCTTCATATTCTTTCCTGCTTTCCTAATATCATAGTGCAAACATCTGTTCTGTTTTTATTATAAGAACATTTGTTCGATTTGTCAATTTATATTTTAATGATGCCAGGATAAAAAAAGAATAACCAACTGATATCTTTCTTCTCACATATCAGTCGGTTACTCTTTCTTTTATTGTTACATGAAGTACATCTCTGCACTCTTATCAGCAAATATTTTTCAAAATATTCCTTGTAATCTTCTTATATTTTATTTACTGCATCTGCCAGGTACTCATTCGAAACTTCATAGAACTTCTCATTCTCTACCATCTCAGAAAGAGCCGGATCAATCGGCATCTTACCAAGAACCGGAATACCTAACTCAGCTGCCACTTCATCGATATGGCTTTCTCCAAATACGGAAATCTTCTTTCCACAATCCGGGCAAGTCAGATAACTGTAATTCTCTACGATTCCGAGCACTGGAATATTCATCTGTCTTACCATCTTGTAAGCTTTCTCTACAATCATACGCACAAGATCCTGTGGAGATGTTACGATCACTGCTCCATTCACCGGAAGTGACTGGAATACTGTAAGTGGAACATCACCAGTTCCAGGTGGCATATCCACAAAGAGATAATCCAGATCTCCCCAGATAACATCTGTCCAGAACTGCGTCACAACACTTGTAATAATCGGTGCTCTCCAGATTACCGGATCCGATTCATTCGGTAAAAGCAGGTTGACAGACATAATCTTTGTTCCGTCTTTTGCAATCTCCGGAAAGATTCCATCATCGCTTCCTTTTGCTGTATCATGGATTCCATACATCTTCGGAATAGACGGTCCTGTAATATCTGCATCCAGAATTCCTACAGAAAATCCTTGTTCTCTCATCATTCTTGCCAATGATGCAGTTACCATCGATTTTCCGACTCCGCCCTTTCCACTGACAACTGCGATCACATTACGAATGTGTGATTTTGCATTCGCCGGTTTATGAAAATCCTGCGGTTTACTATTACAAGTCCCTGCATGTGCACACCCCTGGCAATCGGATGGTGAGCATCCTTTCTGATTCTCTGACATAACTAAAACTTCCTTTCTGGCCTCTTTT
>OGQQ01000464.1_pt1 | contig 39994 bp, 36 predicted proteins | sample 1553281 | NCBI WGS metagenome assembly OGQQ01 (sample SAMEA2579937, study PRJEB22360) | human gut metagenome | biome: human gut; feature: human-associated habitat; material: faeces | place: Denmark | collected 2008/2010 | reverse complement strand
TTTAAAGAGGGTGTGGAATTTAGTCCTGCACTGGAATTTACTTTTTCAAGTCAGCATTTTTTCACGTCTTAAAACGAAAAAGTAAATTCCGCACCCCAACTTATGGTAGAATTTAGGGCACTCCACATGCCTTGTCTGTGATATAAAAAATGCAGAGACCAGCTTTATAACGACAGCAAATCTCTGCACTTCATATCCAGTTATATTTCAGTATACAAGTATACGATTAGATTTTGACATGCAAATCTATAACTTATATAACACTTCTCTGCAAATACTTACGCAATCTTCTCTTTTGCGATATCTGCAAGTGCTGCAAAACCTTCCTTATCGCTAACTGCAAGCTCTGCGAGCATCTTTCTGTTGATGTCCACCTCTGCTAACTTCAGCCCGTGCATGAACTTGCTGTAGGACAGTCCGTTCATTCTTGCTGCCGCGTTGATACGCGCAATCCACAGCTGTCTCATCTGACGTTTGCGCTGTTTTCTTCCTGCATATGCGGATGTGAGAGCTCTCATGACAGACTGTTTTGCCACTCTGTACTGTTTGGAACGTGCTCCTCTGTATCCTTTTGCCAGTTTTAATGTTCTGTTATGTTTTTTCTTTGCGTTCATTCCGCCTTTAACTCTTGCCATTTCTTAATCCTCCTTATAAAATCCGAATCCATTTTTCATACGTCCGGCACGACGTCCCCATGTATGCCTAAATGACATCACACGGATAAACCATTCCTACAGATACGGCAGAACTTTCTTCATGTTCTTTACGTTTGTTGCATCTGTAATCGTTGACTGTCTGAGATTTCTTTTTCTCTTCGTCGTTTTCTTTGTTAAGATATGGCTCTTGTAAGCTTTATTTCTTTTCAGTTTTCCTGTCCCTGTCTTTGTGAAACGTTTTGCTGCCGCTCTATTTGTTTTGATTTTTGGCATGATGTTCTCCTCCTTTGATTGTGATGCCCTGTCGGATATTCCATCCCTCGGAACATATATTTTTTAACGCTTTTCCGTTAAAACCATGCTCATGTTTCTTCCTTCGAGTTTTGCCGGTTTCTCAATCACCGCGATATCCGCGAGCAACTCGGCAAAATCATCCAGAATATGTTTGCTCTGCTGTACATGCGCCATCTCCCTGCCTCGGAAACGCAATGTGACCTTGACTTTATTGCCCTTTGTGATGAACTTCTTGGCATTGTTCACTTTCGTGTTCAGGTCATTTGTTTCAATATTCGGTGATAAACGCACTTCTTTAATCTCAACAGTCTTCTGTTTCTTCTTGACCTCTTTTTCCTTCCGTGTCTGCTCATACTTATACTTGCCGTAGTCGATAATCTTGCAGACCGGCGGTTTAGCCCCAGGTGCAATCTTTACTAAATCCAGCTCCGCTTCCATCGCACGTTTCAAAGCTTCCCTGGATGACATGATTCCTAACTGTTCCCCGTCCTCACTGATCAGGCGCACCTCTTTGTCTCTGATCTGTTCGTTAATCATTAAATCGCTAATTGTCGTATACCTCCGTCTAATGAAATTTCCTTCAGGTTCTGTGCGAAAACACAAAAAAACGAGTGAATACAATATCCACCCGACTCTCAGCAAAAGAATCTTCCTCCGTCCCACTGACAAATAAGCTGCTCATAGAAAACTTCAGAAAAGACTTTGTTCAATATCAGACCAATAGTCACCCAATCGTGCTATGGTGAGAGTGGATACTCTACTTTGTTTTTTGCTTCACGCAGTATTTACCTTACCACATCAGCTATTCTTTGTCAACAGATTTTTCTGCTATAAATTTATCTTGAAGTATGATATAATAATGCAAGTGCTGCCGGGGAGGCGATTCTGTTTTCCATGCGGCATGCACTGTTTTCAGGGAAGGCAGCCTGCTGCTTCTTTCCTGAGAACATAAATCCGTTCATTATTACAGGAAAGAGAGTATTGATTATGAAAAGTATACAACAGACAGATTCCAATGACAAGTTCCGAAATAAATGGGGATTTATCATTGCCTGTATCGGAAGTTCCGTGGGAATGGCAAACATCTGGCTTTTCCCCTACCGTGTAGGTGAATTTGGCGGCTCCGCCTTTTTGATTCCTTATATCATCTTCGTTCTTCTCATCGGCTTTACCGGTGTGATTGGGGAGATGGCATTCGGGCGCGCCATGCAGTCCGGTCCCCTGGGAGCATTTAAGAAGGCATTTGAACAGCGCGGTTCCAAGCTCGGTACTTTTATCGGTCTGATTCCCGTCATCGGTTCCCTGGGAATCGCCATCGGCTACAGCGTCATCATCGGCTGGATTTTGAAATATCTTTTTGACTCCATCACAGGGAAGATTGTGAGCGGTCAGGACCCGGCCGCGGCATTTACAGAACTCTCCCAGAATTTCGGGAGTATTTTCTGGCATGTACTGGGACTCATCCTCGTCCTTGTCTGCATGTCCTTCGGGATATCCAGAGGCATCGAGAAGGTGAATAAAATCATGATGCCGGCGTTTTTCGTGCTGTTTCTTCTTCTTGCCATCCGGGTGGCGACCCTTCCCGGCTCCGGTCCGGGATACACATATCTCTTCAAACCGGACTGGTCCGCCATGGCAAATCCTCAGACCTGGGTCTATGCCATGGGGCAGGCGTTTTTCTCCCTGTCGCTGGCCGGCAGCGGCACCGTCGTATATGGGAGCTATTTGAAATATGATGTAGATATCGTGAGCAGCGCGAAATACGTGTCGCTCTTTGACACCCTTGCCGCTCTCCTCGCCGGGCTGGTCATCCTCCCGTCTGTCTTTGCTTACGGGATGGCGCCTAATTCCGGTCCGGGACTTTTATTCATCACGATTCCGGCAGTCATTCAGAGTATCCCCTTCGGGCACCTGTTCGCTGTCATCTTCTTCCTGGCGGTTCTGTTTGCGGGAGTAACTTCCCTTATGAACCTGCTGGAAAGCCCTGTAGAGGCGCTGCAGAGACATTTCGGAATGTCCCGCATTGTTTCTATATTAATTGTAGGTATCACGACCATTCTTATCGGCGTTTTTGTGGAAGGCAGTCTGTTAAGTCCCTGGATGGATACAATTTCCATCTATGTCATTCCTCTGGGCGCTCTGCTGGCAGGCATCACCATGTTCTGGATTTGCAAAAAGGGCTTTGCCAGAAATGCCGTCCAGACCGGAAGGAACCGGACTCTCGGCAAATGGTTCGAGCCTATGACAAAATATGTATTCTGCGGGGTCGCTGTTTTAGTATATATCCTCGGTATTTTTTATGGAGGGATTGGTTAAATTAGCGGAATAGTCTTGTATTTTATGTCTGTTCATGTCATAATATCGCTACTGATGTCCGTATAAAAAGCAGTTTTAAAAATCACAGGAAACTCAGAGGAGGAAATCATATGAAAGACAGAAGTAATTTTACAGGAAGAGTCGGCTTTGTCCTCGCAGCGGCAGGTTCCGCAGTCGGACTTGGAAATCTCTGGCGCTTCCCCTATCTTGTAGCTCAATACGGCGGAGGTACTTTTCTTATCTGCTATATCATCCTGTCCGTCACCTTCGGTTTCACACTCATGACCGCAGAGATTGCCATCGGCAGGAAGACCCGCTTGAGCGCCATCGGCGCCTTCAAAAAGCTAGATAAACGTTTCGGATTTCTCGGAGTGTTAGCAGCCATTGTTCCCATCATTATCCTGCCCTATTATTCTGTCATCGGAGGATGGGTCATAAAATATTTTGCAGCTTCCCTTACCGGGCAGACCGCTGCCGCTGCCGGGGATACGTATTTTACTGATTTCGTGGGCGGATTATCAGAGCCTATTACCTGGTTCCTTTTGTTTGTTGTATTTACCGCAGTTATCGTCATTTTTGGTGTGGAGAAGGGAATTGAGAATGTCAGCAAGTTCCTGATGCCCATTCTCGTCGTGCTCACCATCGGAATCTGTATTTATGTGCTCACCCGCGATGGCGCCTCAGAAGGTTTGAAGTATTATCTTCTGCCGCATATGTCCGATTTTTCCATCAAGACATTGCTTGCCGCCATGGGACAGCTCTTCTACTCCATGTCGCTGGCGATGGGAATCATGATTACTTACGGTTCTTATATGAAAAAGGAAACCAACCTGGAGTCCTCTGTTAAGCAGATTGAATTCTTCGATACCGGATTTGCCTTCTTCGCAGGATTGATGATTGTGCCCTCTGTCTTTATCTTCTCAGGCGGAGACCCGGCACAACTCGGACAGGGACCGTCGCTGATGTTTGTCACTCTCCCGAAGGTGTTTAACAGTATGCAGCTCGGCGGAGCCATCGGTACCGTCTTCTTCCTCCTGGTGTTCTTCGCGGCACTGACTTCTTCCATCTCCCTGATGGAGACCATCGTCTCTATCTTGATGGATAAGTTCAAATGGGGACGAAAGATGACCTGTATCATCGTCTTTATCTATGTAGTTGCAATGGGGATTCCTTCCTCTCTCGGATTCGGAGTATGGGATTTCATTCAGCCGCTTGGCATGTCCATTCTGGATGCATGGGACTTCATAAGCAACAGTGTACTCATGCCCATCGTTGCGCTGATTACCTGTATCTTCGTGGGATTCTTCATCAAGCCTAAGGCTGTCATCGAGGAAGCGACTGCCGACGGCGCGAAGTTTAAGAACACAAAGCTCTTTACCGTGATGATAAAATGGATTGCTCCTATCTTCCTGGTAGCTATCCTCTTAAGTTCTGTAATGAACGCATTCGGAATCATCACACTGTAGCAGAGCAAAATAAATATAATCGGGCTTACACACTCCCCCTCTCCTTTTGACGATGTACGTTTTTGTAATAGGGTGGATAAGAACAGATTAAACGAGAAGAGCCGCGGCATCTGCATATTCGGTCATTTATTCCGCAGATACCACGGCTCTTCTCTATATTTTTTAACAAGCAGGTTAAAGCGATTTGATATTCTTTCCTCTCCTCTCTTCCATTGCTTTCCTGATTCTCTGCAGCGCTGTTTCCAGTGTCGCTTTCGTACAGCCGATATTAATCCTTTCAAATCCAACTCCATCTGGTCCATACGCTGCTCCATCTGAAAGTCCAACCTTTGCTTTTTTCAAAAAGAAATCATACAGCTCCTGCGAATCCATCCCCATCTCCCGACAATCAAGCCATACAAGAAAGCTCCCCTCCGGTCGAATCGGTCGAATCTCGGGAATGTATTTTTCAAAATACTCCATCAGGTAATCTACATTTTCTTCTATATATAATGCAGCTTCCTGATTCCACTTTTCTCCTTCCGGACTGAATGCGGCAGTTGTTCCTGCGATGGAAAACGCATTTGTAGCAAAATTGAAAGAGTATCCATTTAATGTTTCCAAAAGTTTCTCTCTCTTATATGTATCCGGCGCTATGATAACACAATATGTCAAATCCACAATATTCCAGCTCTTACTTGCTGCTGTCAATAAAACAGTATTCTCCGCAGCCTCCTGTGAGACAGCCGGTGCAGGAGTATGAACCACGCCTTTAAACAACAAATTCGCGTGTACTTCATCCGATATGACCATAACATGGTTTTCATAGCATATTCTCTGCAGCCGTTCCACCTCTTCTCTGGTAAACACCCGCCCTGTGGGATTTTGAAGATTGACCATAAAATACAGAGCAGGCTGCTCTTCCTGAATTTTTTTCTCGAAATCTTCAAAATCGATTTCAAATCTTCCATTTTTGAGTGTCATCGGATTCAACACCAGATGTCTTCCTGCGTTTTTCACAATCCTTGCCAGAGGACCAAACCTAGGTGACTGCACAATAATCCTATCCCCCGGTTTCGTATATGTTTCAATACAAAGCCTGGTTGCCGCCCAAATTCCCGGAGTACTGAGCATCCATTCCCGTTTTACTTCCCAGTCAAATCTGCGTTTATAATATCCTGTCACAGCTTCAAAATAAGCATCCGGTTTCATATGATAATTAAAATATCCTCTTTTTGCCGTTTCTTCCAAAGCCCGGATGATACAGTCGGGCGCTCTAAAATCCATATCTGCATTTGCCATACCAAGGACATCGGGGTCTTCGAACTGGTCCCACTTAATCGACCATGTCCCCCGTTGTTTTTCCTGCTTATCAAAATTATATTTCAATCTTCTGCCTCCTCCATTTTAGCTTTGTCACTTCACCTTTGCCGCATATTTAATTTTTTGCTGAATTATTGTTAAGTCTCGCCTGCCGTTTCTTTTCTTTCTTATCAACCATAAGTGTACATACAACATCCCCAGTACAATTTAAACCGGTAAATACCATATCATTCAGATTCTCTACGGCAGCCAGAAGACCAATAAGCCCTCCTGCCGGCAGTCCCAGCGATGTAAACAAGAAGATATTAAATACCATGCCTGCATTCGGAACCCCTGGCATACCCACGCCGGCAAGCGTTGAAATCAGAATCGCGACTCCAATTTGCGGAAGTGTGAGATTCATTCCCAGTACAGTAGCTGCCAGAATTGCTTTTAGTCCCATTCCCAGAGCCGCTCCGTTCATATTGATTGTACATCCGATTGGCAGCATAAATTTTGCGATTGTAGAATCCGCCTGTAATTCATTTGTTGTTACGCTAATCGTAACAGGAAGAGTCGCCGAGCTGCTCCTTGTCGAAAAAGCGGTAATAAATACTTTACTTCCATATTTCAGAAAATCTCTAACCGAAACATTGCTGAAACACTTCACAAAGATAATATATAAAACGATTAATATGACTGCCCCTATATACGAAAGGATTACAAATGTTCCCAGCGTAGCGAGCACTTCTGCTCCATTTTTTCCAATTCCGCTAGCAAGCAATGCAAAAACCCCGATTGGTGCTGCCTTGACTACAATCCCTATCAAAGCCATCAGGACTTCATTTGCACTTGCTATCACCTTCTTGACCGGTTCTGCTTTTTCTCCCAAAACGACACACGCGATTCCAAATAAAATAGAAAATGTGATACAGGGTAACGTATCAAAATTTGCCATAGATTCTATAATATTATTCGGCACCATGCCCGTTATCACTGCCAGGACTGTGGGCGCTTCTTCCACATTTGAAAGCGGCTCCGGAGCAACGCTGACCCCTGCGCCTAAATGTGCAACCTTTGCAGTTACAATACCTACTCCCGCTGCAAGGGCAGACGTAGCAATATAAAGAATAAGCATCATAGAACCAACGCGTCCCAGCTGGTTCATATCTTTCATGTTCATAACGGATGTTGCGATACTGCACATGACCAGTGGTATAACCAGCATCTTGATTAGATTCAAAAATATATCGCCGATTGGCTGCAGTACAGTTGCTTTCTCGCCAAATATCAGACCTGCAATCAATCCCAATACAACTGAGATTAAGATCAAAACTGTAGAATTTAATTTCTTCTTACTTTTTTCCATCATTTTTTCTCCTCTGCATTTTTTGTATTGCTGATGTTTTCGATTTATATTCGCGAATATTTTCAAATCTGTTATCTATAATATATCCTTGGGTTTCATGAAAATAAAGCGCCGTTTTCGCACAGTTGGGATTACAAATCAGCACAATATATCTCTCCTGTCCAATAGGATTCAAGTCCGCAATGCGTTTACTTTTCACCTGCTGTATAGTACAATATCAATTATCAAAAACAAAGGAGTTACTTTTATGGATATTTTAAAATGCACTGCATTTCTGAAATCTGTAGAATTGGGCAGCATTCTCGCTGCTGCCAATGAACTGGATTATTCTCCTTCCGGTATAAACCGCATGATTAGTTCTCTGGAGGACGAGCTGGGGATTATCCTTCTGAAACGCGGACGCAACGGCGTCACTCTCACGGAAGATGGACAGACTGTCCTTCCTGTCATAGGTCAGATTGTCCATTACAATACCATTCTACTGGAAACCTGCACAGAAATAAATCAGCAATCCAAGAAAAAGATTAATATCGGTTCATTCAGCAGTATCGCTGCGAACCGACTGCCGCAGATTGTCCGTGATTTCAGTAATTTGTATCCCGGTGTTTTTCTGAATATCTCTGAAAGGAAACCACAGGAATTGACAAAATGTGTAAAATCCGGCAGTCTTGACTGTTGTTTTCGCCATCCTTCTTCTGATGAAGACCTTGATTTTATCCCTCTGGAGGAAGACCCCATTGTAGTCTGGCTTCCCGAAAATCATCCTCTTACAGCCTACCAAGCAGTGCCCCTACACGAATTAGAAAACTATCCATATATCAGCTGGAATAACCAAAAAGACTCCTTCAGTCACCAAATGTGCGTAAAGTACCATTTAAATCTGAATATTCAATACAACGCGGAAGATGCCGCTACCATTTATCATATGGTAGAACAAAATCTGGGAATTTCTCTCAACAACGCCTTAACCAGCAGTAAATGGAATGGCAGTGTAGTGGTATTGCCTTTAGAGCCGCCGCAATATATCAATCTTGGTCTTATCACCTCAAAAAGCCGGCGAAATTCTATATTGCTCGAACACTTTATTTCTTTTATCAGGGAAAATTGGGATTTCTATATTGATTCGTAAGAACTGTGAAAAAGCAGTGCTGACAACAGACAGATTATCAACAAATAGCAGAATAAAAATATGCCTTTTTCGTCAAATCAGAGATAAAGAGAGACTGGGGCTGCCGCAACATATAAAGTTTCTTCAAAATATTGTGCAGGTCTACATAACCATTCCCAATATCCTGTTTAAAAAATATATTTTGCAGCAGCCCCAGCTCTTCACACTTTTAACTATAACTTTCCTTTCCCAAAAGGAATCATCTCTTCTCTCCCATGAAGAATACCGCCACAACACCCGGTCCGGTATGGCTTCCGATGACGGTTCCGATATTGTTTATCAGAATCTGCTCAACTCCCAGCTTCTCTCTCACCAGCCCGGCTACATACTCCGCATCCTCGATACAGTCACCGTGGGTAATCATCACCATATCATTGTCCCAGCCCTTAGACTGCTCTACAGCCATATCCACAATCTTATTTAGAGAGCGTTTTCTTCCGCGCTCTTTTCCGATGACCTGCAGCTTTCCTTCGTTATCCATGTGGATAATAGGTTTAATCTGAATCATCGTCCCCACGATAGCGGTCGTCTTGGACACTCTGCCGCCTCTGTGCAGGTGGTTTAAATCATCTACTGTTACATTGTGGCAGATGTGGAGTTTGTTCTCCTCCACCCACTTTGCCACTTCCTCGATGCTCTCCCCCGCCTCTTTGTGCTGCAACGCCTTATAAAGAAGCAGGCCCTCTCCCAAGCAGGCGCACAGTGTATCAATAATAATAATCTTCGCCTCCGGGTATTTCTCGGAGAGTTCTTCCCCTGCAATGCGCATACTGTTGAACGTACCGCTCAAACCGGAAGAAAAACCGAGATGCAAAACATCCTTTCCCTCCTTTACAAACGGTTCCAGAGCGGCAATCGCTTCCTCCGGGTTCACCTGGGATGTCACGGACATCTTCCCTTCTCTGAGCTTCGCAAAAAATTCCTTCGCCGACAGCCCGTACATATCTGTATAAGTTTCCCCATCCATCGTATATTTCAGAGGAATCACCGGGACATTTCTCTCTTCCAGCCATTCTTTCGGCAAATCCACTGTACTGTTCACTGTGATTACATAATCTCTCATGCTTTTATCCTCCATGGCTTCCTATTCCAATTTCTTGTTCCTCTATCATACCATTTTTCCGGATATTTAGCAAAATTTTTTTACGATATATCGGACATTATGTTGAACATCCCTTGCTGTTCATTCCTGGCATTTTTCGAAAATACACAAAAAGCCTGTCAGTTCAGTTTTACATTCATATAATTTCTGCCGGAGAGTGTCTTGTTGAATATCAGGAAGCAGAGTACAAACACGCAGCCTGCCGCGAATCCAATCCAGTTGAAGCAGGCAGTCAGTGTCAGCAGCAGCAGACGCATAAATTTGAGGGCGTATCCCAATTCAAAGTTTGGCTGGGTATAGTTCGCCACTGCCACAAACGCCATATACAGCATAACCTCCGAGTTAAACCATCCCGACTGCACAGAAAATTCTCCCATGACAATACCGGCAATGACGCTCAAAGGAGTACTCAGCATACTCGGCGTGTTCATCGCCGCAAGGCGCAGACCGTCGATGGAAAGCTCCAGGATGAGAAGCTGGAAAAAGAGCGGTATATTCACCACATCCCTCACTGCCACAAAGGCAAATATATCCGGCAGCCACTCCAGATTCTGCATGAACAGAAGAAATAACGGTGTCATGAACACCGTGGCAATGGTGATGAGCGCGCGGGTCACTTTAAGATAAATGCCTGTCAGCGTGGGGAAGTAATAGTCATTCGCCTCCTCAATCATGTCCAAAATCGAGGTAGGCAGTATCATGGCGGAAGGAGAATTGTCCACCAAGATGACGACCTTTCCTTCCATCAGACAGGCAGCGGCAGTGTCCGGACGCTCTGTGAATTTAAACTTGGGGAATGGATTGAACCACTTCCGCTTAAAGAGCGCTTCCGCCAGGCTCTGCTGGTTCATCCGCAAATCCTGGATTTCCAGCGCTTCAATGCGCCCTTTCACATTCTCAAGCAGCTCCTTATCCACCCGGTCCTGCATATAGCAGATGGCGATATCGGTGCGGGATATCTGCCCTGCCTCCGTCATCTCCATGACCAGATGAGGGTCCCGGATGCGCCGCCGCATGAGCGCGGTATTAAAAACCAGCGTCTCCACAAAACCATCCCTGGAGCCCCGCAGAGATTTGTCTTTGTCCGGCTCATCCACACTTCTCGCCGGATATGTGCGGCAGTCGATGCAGATGCCCGCCTGATATCCGTCCACAAAGAGCACCGAAGCTCCGGAGAGAACATTCCTCACGACCTGGTCGAAATCTCCCAGCACATCCACTTCCACATAGGGCACGCATTTTTTTGAAAAAGCGCTGGCATCCTCCGGCATCTTATCCTTGGTTATGCCGATAAAAGAGGTCATCAGCTTTAACATCGTCTCGTCTTTTACAAAACCGTCTATGAAATAAAAGACCGCATCTTTCCCGCCAATCTCCAAATTGCGCCGGATGATGTCAAAGCTCTCATCCACCGGGAGAATCCGGTCCATATAATCGATATTTTCCTCAAACGAACTGCTGATTTTTTTCGTAATCTTCTCAACCATAGAATCCTGTCCTTTCCCTCCGCAGATTTTTCGCGTCCGACTGCCTCTTTGTTTTCCCGGCGTTAAACGCGTCTCATTAACCTGCACTGCTTGTATACTCTATGGTTAGATTCCCCTTTTCTTCCTGAATTATGCAGAAGAAACGTGATTCTTACTATTCTTCCAGAAATCCTGCCTTTCTCATCTTCTCCAGCACCTGCGCCTGTCTCTGCATGGCAAGGTACGGATTTATCAGCGGATTATAGTCATTGGGAGCGTTTGGGATTCCTGCCAGCAGCGTACTTTCATCAAAATCCATCTCCCACGGATACTTCCCGAAATATCCAAGGCTGGCATCCATGACACAATAATATCCATTCCCGAAATAAATGGAGTTGAGATACAGCTCCAGTATCTTGTCCTTATCCAGAGTCCGCTCAATGCGAAACGCCATGAACATCTCCGAAATCTTGCGCACAATCTTTTTATCCTGGGTAAAGAACTGGTTCTTCGCAAGCTGCTGGGTAATCGTGCTGCCGCCCTCCACATAGGCACCCGCCTGGATATCGTGGACCAGCGCCCTGCCGATAGCAATGGGGTCGATTCCGGGGTGTTTGTAAAATCTCTTATCTTCCACCGCCAACACAGCATTTTTATAGTCTAAAGGCATCTCATCCAGCGTTGTATAATTTTCCTTTGCCTCTATCTCCCTTACCATCTCCTCCACGCTCTTCTTATCGAGAGCTTCCCGGTACCCCTGGTAGCCCTGCCACACAAAATATGCGGCAATGATAAGCGCGCAGAGCAAAAGAAAAGAACACAGCCGTTTTATCGTCTTCATACTGTCCGTCACCCTGTCTTTCGTACTCTTCTTGTCATCCTTGTGCAGCCTTAGTATCCGGTCTGCGACAGTTTCTTTCAGGTTACAGGTACAGTATAGCGAAACTCTCTGTGTTCTTCCATAATATTTTCTTACGATTCTCTGAATTTTCCTTACATTTCTGTAAGGTCTTTCCTATTTTGTGGTGCTTCCGAATCCGCCATTCCTGATTTCTGTAGCGTCATCGTCAACGGTGATGCCATACTCCACAAAAATCCCCTGCATAAAGCCGGTTCCTGCTTCGATTTCCACGTTCTTTCCCTCTTTGGAGTCGTTGGTAATCTTTGCGAACATGTGTCCCTCATTGTCAGAGTAGAAATAGTCGCTGTCAATGATGCCCACAGTGTTGTTTAACTGCAGACGGTATTTAAAGCCCAGTCCGCTCCTGGGATAACATTTGAGCACCCACTCTGTGTCCATCTCCACGCGCACTCCTGTGGGAACCTTTACGGTTTCCCCCGGCGCGAGCGCGAAACGCACCGGCGCGAAGAAGTCATACCCCGCGCTGCCCGCAGTCGCCCTCCTCGGAAGTTTTACGCTGTCGTATATCTCCTGAATCTTCTGCTCATCCTGGGGGCCAAAGGTGTCCACCCAGTCTTTCTTAAACTGTTCAAAGCTGACTTTGTGAAATTTTGCGATTCTTTTCATGTTTCTTCTCCTATCGGCAAACCCTTGCCTGTGTTTTCTGCTTTATATCGATTCTGCCGGGGGCTTACCGGCTGTGCAGCACGATTTTTCCTGTCTGAAGGCTTTCCCTCACATCAATGACCCTCTGATTGGCGCTTCCCTTCCAGTGGAGCTGGGTATCCTTTAACGCTTCCTCAAATCTCCCGTCCACGACTACATCCACATAAGAGAGAATTTCTTCCTCCATAATCTCCTCCCAGCAGTATCCGGTATAGAGCCACTGACTCTTGTGCGGAAATTTTTCTCTAAAGCGCTTTGCCAGAGCTGACACCTCTCTTATATTTGCCTTGTGGAGCGGGTCACCCCCGCTGTAGGTGATACCGCTGATATATTCTTTCTCAAGCTGTTCTTCTATTTCCTTTTGTGCCGCCTCATCAAAAGGCAGTCCGCCGCCTGCATCCCACGTCACCGGATTGTGGCATCCCGGACATCCATGGGAGCAGCCCGCCACCCACAATACTACCCGCAGTCCGTCTCCGTTTAGCATGTCATCTTTTGTAATATTGTGATACCGCATCTACATACTTTTCCTTTCCGCGATTTCTGCCATCTTGGCGTCATTTAACCGGGTGTCTCCCTTTACTCTGGAGTAGGACAGATAGCCATTCATCCGGTCAATCTTCGTCAAATTCTTGCTGCCGCACTTGGGGCACACATCCATATCCAGTTCCTCGTGCCCGCAGTCATCACAGTAGGAAAGGGAAAGGTTCACCCCTTCATAATATCCTTTTGCCATGGCTCTTCTGACCAGAGCCTTGACCGCTTCCACATTGTAGCTGATGGGATACTTCACGTACTGAATCTTTCCGCCGTTCATCAGATTCCAGAACCGTCCCTCTAAATCCTGCTTCTCAATAGGTGTAATATCCTCTGAAACATGGCAGTGGAAGCTGTTGCTCACATACTCTCTGTCCGAAACATTCTCAATGATACCGTATTTCTTGCGGAACTGCTGCACCTGTACGCCGCAGAGATTCTCCGCGGGAGTACCGTAGATGGCATAGAGGTGTTTGTCCTCTTTCTTAAACCTGTCTACCTGCTCATTGATATACTTCAGTGTATCCAGCGCAAACTGCCCGTCCTCCGCCAGAGATTTCTTATTGTAGAGCTGCTGCAGCTCATTGAGCGCCGTAATCCCATAGGACGCCGTCGCTGCTTTTAACAGCGGTTTAATCTTATCGTAGAGCCCTAAATTTCCTCCGTAAAAACCTCCCTCGCAGTACGCCAGCGGATTCGTGGACGCCTTCATCTCTCCGAGGTAATCATAGGTCCTCTGGTGGAGCTTGCGAATGAGGTTCAGATAATAGTCCAGCACCTCATAAAACGGCTTGCTCTCCTGGGTTGACTTTGCGTAAATCATGGGAAGGTGGAGACTGATGGCGCCGATATTGAAACGTCCCACAAAAATCGGCTCATCCTTCTCATCTGCCGGCTCCATGCCGCCCCTCTCATACCAGGGTGATAAGAATGCCCGACAGCCCATAGGACTGATAATCTTGCCGTATTTCTTATACATACTGGGGACATACCCCTCTCCTGTAAGACTCAGCCAGTCAGGGTACATGGTCTTTCTGGAGCACTCGATTCCCGCCTCAAACACATCTTCCAAGGGCTTGCCCGGTCCGTGCAGGTTCTCGTCATACAGAAATACAATCTTGGGGAACAGAACCGGTTTTTTATGTCCTTCTCTTCCCTGCCCTTTGCGACGTACTTCCAGCATCTTAATAGTGGCAAGCTTCCCGTATTTGCTTGTCTGTGTCCCGGCAGTCACGGTGATGAACGGATAATCTCCCCGACTGGAGGATACGGAATTGAATTTGTACTCCCAGCCCTGGAAGCCCTGCTCCATCTCTTTTTCCAAATCCGCCCAGGCAACCTCCTGCACTTTCTCCTCATCAAGCCCCAGTTTTCTGTATTTCTCTATCAGCCGCTTGTGGGATTTCTCCGCGTAAGGCTCCAGTATCTCATCCACACTGGGAACCGTGAAGCCTCCGTACTGCTGGCTCGCCGCGCTCAGCACGATATCCCCGATGACATCGAACGCCGTATCCAGTGTCTTGGGCTCATTGTACCAGAGATTTCCCATCTCAAAGCCGCCGCTTAAGACATTTTTCACATCGAACAGACAGCAGTTCATCGTGTCGCGTCTCGCCGACATGTCGTGGATATAGATGTATCCTTCCCGTATCGCCTGAATCTCCTCCACCGTGAGGAAAAACTTCTTATACAGCTCTTTGTTCAGTTCGTTGAATATCAGGCTCCTCTTCGTAGAGACAAGGGCGCTGTCCGTGTTGCTGTTCTCTTTATCACCTATGTACATAATGGATTGGCTCTTCTTATAGACCTCGTCCAGCATCTGCACAAAATCCTGCTTATAATTGCGGTAGTCGCGGTAACTTTTGGCAACCACCGGATTGACCTTCTCCAGTGCTCCCTCCACAACATTGTGCATCTCCGCGATGGGAATCTCCGTGATATCCATCTGCTTCACCTTTTCTTCCACAAAACCGCAGATATAATCCAATTCCTCATCGGTAAATTTAATCAGCGCACGGTATGCGGATTTATTCACCGCCACCACGACTTTCTGCACATTAAAATCTTCCTTGGTGCCGTCCTTTTTCACTACTCTTATCATCCTGCCTGCTCCTTTTTCTGCCTTTTTCTTGTATAGGAAACTTACTTCCCCATGCTCTCTCTGGGGCGCAAAAATGTGCGATGCACATTCTTTTTACTATATTTAGTGTTTCCTTACCATTTTTCTCTCTATATGGTGTACATCGGTACTATCCATAATATCACCCGGAACCGCACCAGTCAACTTGGAATGTTACACAAAAAAGCCGTTTAATTTTCCATTTATTTTTGTCTAAAATATTTCTGCCTTTCCAAGAACTTCCAGCATCTCATTTATCGTCTCCAAATCCGCCACAAGCGCCATGCGCACATAGCCCTCTCCGCCTTTTCCGAAGGCACTGCCCGGCGTGACGATGACACCAGCCTTCTCCATCAAGGTCATGGTAAAATCAAGGGAAGAGGCATAACCGGAAGGAATCTTCGCCCATACAAACATGGTCCCCCGGCTGTCCGGCACATTCCACCCCAGGTCTCTTAATCCCTGACAGAGTGTGCGGTTGCGCCTCTCATATTCCTGTCTCTGGGTCTCAATAAAATCATCCGGTCCCGTCAATGCCGCGATTGCCGCGTACTGTACAGGCAGAAAAATCCCATAGTCAATCTGGGAACGGAAAATTTTTACTTTATCCACAATCTGCCGATTCCCCACAAGGAAGGAAATCCTCGCCCCTGTCAGGTTGTAGGACTTGGAAAGGGAATAAAATTCGACTCCCACTTCTTTTGCCCCCTCAAAAGCCAGAAACGATTTTCCCTGCTTTTCTGTAAAGATAATGTCAGAGTAAGCGTTGTCATGGATGATAACAATCTCGTTTTCCCTGGCGAATGTAATCAATTCCCGATAAAAGTCATCCGGCGCGCAGACGCAGACAGGATTCAGCGGATAGGAGACAATCATATACTTTGCACGTAACCGCACGTCCTCTGGTATCTCGGATAGCTGCGGCAGATAACCGTTCTCCTCCTTAATGGGGTAAGTCTCCACCTTCGCCCCTGCCATCATCCCGCTCATCTCAAAAAGCGGATAGCCGGGGTCCGGCACCAGCACCGTATCGCCCGGATTGCACAGCACCATGCCGATATGCGCCATTCCCTCCTGGGTGCCGTACACTGCCGTTATCTCCTCCGGCTTTATCTCCACACCAAAGCGGCGGTGATAGCGGTAACAGACCGCCTCTAAAAGCTGAGGCAGGTCTGTGAGAGCATATTTATAATTCTCCGGGTCGCTGCACGCTTTTTGCATGGCTTCCATAACATGAGGCGCAGGCGCGAAATCCGGTGTTCCCACGGACAGATTATAAACCTTTTTTCCCTCTCTGATGAGTTCCTCTTTCTTCTCATTTAACACAGCAAAGATTCCCGGCTGGAACTGATTTACTCTGTCCGAAAAATGTATCTTGTCCATTTGGCTTCTCTTCTCCTTTAATACGAAAAATAAGCGGAAACAGCCCACGCTGCCCCGCTTATTTATCATATCACAATTTCCCTTCTGTTACAAACGGCACTTTTATTTCCGCCGTATTCCGGCGAGTGAGAGAGAGGCGCCGCCATTTTCCTGCAAAGGGAAGCTGTGAATATTCTATATGATACCGCGAATCTCATCCAGTGATTCCAGATGATTGTCTTCCATATATTTCTCCATACCGGCAATGATGTCCAGTGAGATATCCGGCTTCATGAATGTCGCTGTTCCCACCTGGATAATCTGAGCGCCTGCCATGATGAACTCAATGGCATCCTGCCATGTAGAGATACCGCCCAGACCCATGACCGGAATGTTCACCGCCTTGCACACCTGATGTACCATACGCAGCGCGATAGGCTTGATTGCCGGACCGGACAGTCCCGCATATCCGTTGTTGAACACACATGCTTTTTTCTTGATATCGATTGCCATAGCAAGGAAAGTATTGACAAGGGATACACCATCCGCGCCTTCCTCCTCGCACATTTTTGCCAGAGATACGATATCTTCCGCATTCGGGGACAGCTTCACAACCAGTTTGTGCTTGCTGATTTTGCGCACTTCTTTCACCAGTTCCCTGGCTGCTTCTGTCTTCACACCGAAGTTCATACCGCCCTCTTTTACATTCGGACAGGAGATATTCAATTCCAGGATATCCAATTTCACGTCATTTAAACGCTCCACGCCGCGGAAATAGTCTTCTTTGGAATGTCCGCCCATATTTACGACATTGACCACATCTTTTCCGTTAATCCAGTCCAAATCCTTCTCAATGAAAGCTTCGATTCCCGGATTTTCCAGACCAACGCTGTTCATGATTCCGCTGGGTGTCTCCCAGATACGGATTCCGTCATTCCCGCCATGAGGATGTACAATCATACCCTTTGAGGAAAGACCTCCCAGTTTTTCAATATCAAACTGCTCGGCAAGTTCTCTGCCGAACCCGCATGTACCGGAAGCAAGCACTACCGGATTCTTAAATGTAACCCCTGCAAACTCTGTTTTTAATCTGCTCATCTATGCAAACACCTCGCTTCCTAAAAATACCGGACCATCCTTGCAAGCCGTCTTGTTTCCGCTCTTCGTCTTGCAGGTACAGACTTTACACATTCCAATGCCGCATGCCATGCGGTTCTCCATAGAAACATACAGAGGAGCCGTAGCGCCCATCTTTTTACATTTCTCATATAAGACTTTCATCATAATCTCCGGTCCGCATGTCAGAATCACGTCATAATCCAGAGGATTGATGGAGTCTGTGATAAAGCCGCCTACATCGATGATTACATTGTCCGCAACACTCTTGTATTCTTCCTCCAGCATTGCCTGTCCGCTGAAGCCCAGGTAAATGTCAACCTGGCTGCAAAGTCCAGCCTCTTTATATTTCTTTGCTGTGTAGTAGAACGGTGCGATACCCACGCCGCCTCCTACCATTGCAATCTTGCCTTTCCCGTCTGTGGGGAATCCGTTGCCGTAAGGTCCCTGAATGTTCAGTTCCTCTCCCGGCTCCAGTCTGCGGATGAGCTCTGTTCCTTTCCCGACAACTTTGTACAGAAAGGACACTGACTCCCCGTCCGAGTCAAACACACTGATTGGTCTGGACAGTACCGGGTACTCCTCCCAGCCGCGCAGCATGTAAAACTGTCCTGCCTTCGCCTGGTTCTTTTCCTCTACCTGTACCAGATAAAAGTCGTCTGATACCTTTTCATTCCTCAGTATTTTTCCCATAACCGGCCTCCTTGTTTATTCTTTATCTTCATACACAATCTTGCCTTCACAGATTGTATACTTCACTTTGCCATACAGCTCCTCGCCGATAAACGGAGAATTGCTGGATTTCGAGTGGAAGTTCTCTACTTTCCACTTTTCAAATTCGTCAAATATCACCAAGTCCGCCTGCGCGCCCACTTCGATATAGCCTGTATCCAGACCATAGAGTCTCGCCGGATTTAAGCTCATCTTCTTTAACAGATATTCCATGGTAAGGCTGCCTGTACGCACCAGGTTGGTGATACCTAAAGCAAGCGCTGTCTCCAGTCCAATCATCCCGCTCGGAGCCTTGTCGATAGGACGTTCTTTCTCCTCCGTGGAGTGCGGAGCATGGTCTGTAGCGATAATCTTAATGGTGCCGTCCTTCAAGCCCTCGATGATGCCATAGCGGTCTTCCTCCGTACGAAGCGGCGGATTGACTTTCGCGTATGTCTTTTTCTCCAATGCTTTCTCCTGTGTGAGAGAGAAATGCTGTGGGGTCGCCTCCGCCCATACATCCGCGCCGAGCTTCTGTGCCAGTCTGATAAACTCTACAGATACTCTGGAGCTGATATGCTGGATATTAATCCTTGCCTTTGTATTGAGCGCCAGTATGCAGTCTCTCGCCACCATGAGCTCCTCTGCCAGAGCTTCAGCGCCTCCGATTCCCAGTTTCTCGGCGACAGGCCCTTTGTTGATACCTGCCTGGTATACATAATCCGGGTCCTCCTCGTGAAGACTCACCGGCATGTCCACCTCTTTTGCCTTTTTGAGTGCTTCAAACATCAGACGACTGTCCTTGATGGGGATACCATCATCACTGAGCCCTGCCGCTCCCGCCTGCTTCATCTCTTCAAAATCTGTCAGTTCCTGTCCCTGCATACCTTTTGTCACAGCGGAAACTGACAACACGTTGATTCCGGTCTCTTTTCCCTTCTCCAGCACATAGGAGAGGGTCTCCGGGTTATCTACCACCGGTTTGGTATTTGCCATACAGATGACGGTCGTGTATCCGCCTGCCGCCGCCGCTGCCGCGCCGCTTTCGATATCTTCTTTATAAGTCAGACCCGGGTCACGGAAATGTACATGTACGTCAATCAGTCCCGGAGCTACGATTTTTCCTTCCGCCTCTATGACGCGCTCATAATCGTTGCTCCTCTTGTACTTTCCGATACCTTTAATCTTGCCGTCTTCGATTACAATGTCTAATGTTTCATCCATTCCGCTCTTGGGGTCAATGACCCGTCCGTCTTTGATTAAAATCATTGATTTTCCCTCCTGATATGTTCGTAGATTACCCTTGCCCCGCTGCAGATGTCATTAATCGTGGCAAATTCCATCTTGTTATGGCTGATTCCCTTATCACACGGGATAAAGAGCATCGCCGTATCACATATATTCGCGAATGACATCGCATCATGTCCGGCTCCGCTCACCATCACGCGGTTGGAGATATTTAAGGACCTTGCCGCCTTCTCCAGCTTCATCTCCAAATCCTTTGTCATCTCGATTGGCGGGATACTGCTTAACTTCTCCTCGATGAGCTGCAGATTCCGTTTTCTGCATATGCTTCTCGCAGAGTCTAACACGCCCCTCTCGATTCTGTCAAGACTTGCTGTGTCGATACCTCTGATATCGATTCCCATCTGTACCTCTCCCGGAATCACGTTCATGGCATTTGGCCTGTTGTAAAGCACGCCAACCGTGGCTACGGACTGATACATGGACTCTCTCTGTCCTAAGCGCTCCACCTCAAGGATGACCTCTGACGCCGCACACAGCGCGTCATTTCTCATCATCATCGGCGTGGTTCCTGAATGTTCCGCCATTCCATGGAAATAGAGGTTATAACGGATGGGTCCCGCAATGGTGCTGACGATACCGAGCTCTGTATGACATTCCTCCAGGACTTTTCCCTGTTCGATGTGCAGCTCTAAGTACTCCCGAATGCCTTCAATCTTCTTCGGACGGATATTGAGTCCTCTCTCTTCAAAAATATCTCCCAGCAGTTTACCGTCCTTAGAAAGCAGCCCTTCAATATCCTGCTTGTAAACTTCTTTGGTGATGAGTCCGCTGCCAATCGTACAGCAGCCGAAATTGCTGGACTCCTCACAGCGGAATGCCCCCACGCGGATAGGCACGTTCAAGCCATCCTGTTTCGCCCAGCGCAGAACCATCATCCCGGCAATGACTCCGGCAACTCCATCGTATCTGCCTCCCTCCACAACAGAATCCAGATGGGAGCCAATCAGATAATAGTTGTCCTCTCCGCTGTTGCAGATATAGGTATTTCCGACCTCATCCGCCATATCAGAATATCCCAGCTCGTGACCGGCCGCGATGAGTTCATTATGCATCTCGTCTTCTTTCTCCGTATAACCAAGACGTGTTACCCCTCCGTCTGCAGTCGCACCGATAGCGTAGAATCTTCTGAAAAGTCCTTCACAATATTGCAAATCTTCCCGACTATGTACCATCTTATTCTCCTCCTACTTTACCATTTCATTAGCGTTCGTGCAAAGGTATTTGTTTGTATGAAAACAGTATATTCCTGATGGCACTCCAATACTATGTTCACAGGCGCAAAAAACAAAGCCCCTTTTTGTTTATTTAGACAAAACAGAAAAAAAGTCCCAAAATAGCAGCGCTTTTTGTGCAATAGGAACATCCTTTTTGCTCCCGTGACATAGAAAAACGGGAAGTTTTCTTATCTCTTCCCGTTTTCTTACTTTATATATATGTAATTTTACTCAGAGCTTTTTTATTTCTCTCGGAACGTTTTATCTGCTACAGAGTTTTTTCTCCAACACCATGAAATACAGCTTAAAATTGTCTTCCTGATTTTTCACGTCCAGCCCGGTCAGCTCTTTAATCTTATTAAGCCTGTATTTTATCGTGTTCTTATGAGTATACATCCGGCTCGCCGTCTCGTCCATATTTCCGTTACACTCAAAATAGATGATAAGGGTATCCACCAGTTCCTGATTCTTTAATTTCCCCAGAATACTGGAGAACAGACTCTCCTGCTTGTGCTGCAGAATTTCCCGCAGACTGCTGTACAGCTCCAAATCCCGGAACTGATAGGTCTTTTTCATGGGCTCCATGATTCTTCCCAGCTCCATCGCCTGCACTGCCTCTTCATAGGAGTGACGGATTCCCGCAGCGTTCTTCCGAACCGTTCCAATCCCCACCTTCCAGTCGCAGGGTATGGAAAGGCTGTCCAGTATCACGCGCATCTCCGTGAGCACAAAGGGCAGATACTGCTCCAAAACCTCCTCTTCCCGGCTGTACAGGAGGAAGAACATTCCCTTTTCCATTTTAAAGCTCCCGCAGAACAGTTCTTCAGACAGGCTCTCTGTAAAATTCGCCAGCCTGTCCACAGCGAATCGAATCATCCGAAAGACATTGCCCTCCTGCACCTCATCAATGTCAAACTCCAGTATCAGAGACTGAAAGAAATCTTTCTCAATGTCTACCTTTAAAAGACGCCCCTCCTCCTGGAGCAGTCCCTCGTTGGGTGAGGGATGAAAAATGATATCGGATATATATTTTCCCAGCATCTCCTTGCGGTTGCTCTCCGTCATGATAACATTCATGGCGTCCATGATAATATCAATATATGTCATCTCATAAGGGATACGAAGCAGCGGGAAATGATTCTTATTGGCAATATCAATCATTTTATCACAAATCCGAAGCGCATATTTCCCGGTCTTAATCGCCAGACAGGCACTGCGGGTCTCCAGCAAATCATAGAGAAGACGGCACTGCTTTTCTTCGTCATCACCAATAGCATAGAGGCTTGTAATCAGAAAGTCCTCCCCTCTCAACCATTGGATAACATCGGGTACCTCCATCACAGTCACGGTCCCCACATTGACATCCAGGCATTCCGTGCCTGTGATCAGTTCCAGATTCTTCAGCGAACGAAACTGTAGTAAATCCCTGAGTTTTGCCATCTCTGTCAGCTCCTGTACTTTATCCCAATATATCTTTCAGCTGCTTTAAGCCGCTGATTCTGTATGTGCTCTTCTCATCCTGCCCTGTTTCCTGCACATCGCCTCTGATAAACCAGCATGTGTCAATACCGTAGTTCAGTCCGCCTTTGATATCGGAGCTGTAGGAATCTCCGACAATAAGCGCTTTCTTTTTATCGAAGCCAGGAATATGCTTTTCCACATATTCGAAAAATTCTTTTGACGGCTTCTGCGCTCCCACTTCCTCGGAAACAAAGACATCTTCAAAGTATTTGTCCAGCCCGGAAGCCTTCAGACGCTTCTTCTGTGTCGCTGACACACCGTTGCTGATAATGAACATGCGGTATTTACCTTTGAGCCACTGGCACACTTCCTCCGCATCCTCTATCATCTGCGCGCCTTCATTTAAATAAGAGCGGTATTTCTGTTCCCATTCCTCTCCATTGACTTCCACACCGAACTCCTGCATTGTCAGAGAAAATCTCGTGTTGAGGACCTGACTTCTCTCGATAGCGCCCTCTTCATATTCTTTCCAGAGTCTGTCATTTATCTTCTTGTAAACCGGGAGATATTTTTCCGGTTCTTCATAGCCGTATCCTTCCAGAACATGGAGGAATGACTCCCTCTCATTTGCCTGGAAATCCAGCAGCGTATCATCAATATCCATCAGAAGATATTCATAGTTGTTCGCCGCTTTTATCTCATCAATCTTCTTATTTGTATCGAGTACCTTTTTCGCTATCATCAGCAGGTGCAGCTTGAAGCTGTCCTCCGTATCATGAACGTCAAGACCTGTAGATTTCTTGACATTTGCCAGATACTCTTTGACTAAATCTGACGGGATATCGAGGACCTTCGCCGTCATATCAATGTCTTCTTTACATTTGTAGTATTTTGCCAGCACATGAATCTCTGTTTTTGTGAGCTGTCCGAATACAATGTCTGTAATCTGCTTTCCGTAATTGGTGACCATGGCGTTAATGGAACTGTAAATCTCCATTCCCATGTAATCTAAGAGCACTCTCTCTTTCTTAAAGATTTCGCCTGCCTTCACTGCCTTCATCGCGTAAGTATAGGTACGCTTGATTCCCGCGATGCCTTTCTCCGGCAGTCCGATTCCCACACGGACCTTCTTGTCTGTCTCAAGGGTATCCAGACGGTCCACCGCTTCCTTCTTAAATGCGGGGAGTATCTCTGTGATTTCATCCTTGCTGTGTCCTACCAGGAACGTCGCCACTCCGTTATCTACATAAAAGAGCTGGTTCCCCTCGACCGCCTTGTTGACCGAAGGCAATGCCTGCATACCTGCGAGATGCTCTTTTAACTGTTCCTTCTCCTCAAAGCTTCCCTGTTCTGTGGAAGGATAGAGAAAAACCACTGCCAGGAAGACATCTTCGTTCACATCGAAGCCGAGTTTCTTCCCGAACTGTGCCACCAGTCTCTCATCCTCATAAAAATAGTTCACCACATCATTGAAATAGGTCGAGAATCCGATTGATTCCATGCTGCTGTACATCTTACTACCTCCCAATTGCCTGACTCATCATTTCTTTGTCATTATCCTTGTCATGATTCCTTCTTTCCCGTCTTATCTATTCCAGGAAGAAAGAATAATAATACAACACTATTTTTGATTTGTCAATACAATTCGCTGTTTTTACCGGATTTTAGCGCCATCTTAACACCTCACACGCCTTATGTTTATTATGTATTTCTATATTTATAAAAACTTTGTTAAATAAGACAAAATTTTCTATAATTTTTTATCCTATTGAGGATTGTAACTTCTCTCCCTATCCGTTAATATAAATAACATAAAGCGGCGGCGTACAATGGTGTACAACAAATAAGTCACACATGTTCAGTCGCCTCTTCGTTTTTGCAAAAACGTCATATTTTTAACAAGGAGGTTTTCATACCATCATGAAAAAGCAAAAATCTACAAATTCTCTTGCACGTAAAATGGTCATCGCTCTGATACTTGGTATCGTGGTCGGCTTCTTCTTTATGTGGCTTAGAGAGACACTGAACGGTTCCGGAAAAGAAGCTGTCTGGAATACCATCAACAATATCCTCTTCCAGGATATCACAGCGGAAGGCGCTAACAGCGCAATCGGATTGTTCTACATCATCGGTCAGATGTTCATCCGTTCCCTGCAGCTGGTAATCGTTCCTATGGTATTTACATCCATCGCTCTGGCAATCGGTACCATTTCCGATACCAGGACACTGGGACGTATCTCATTCAAGACAATCGCATGGTTCCTGCTGTGCTCCTTCTTTGCTCTGCTGCTTGCAGGTATCGTAGGTATGGCACTGTACTCAAACGGATTCTTTGACGCGAGCATCTCCGGTCTTACTGCTTCCGAAGGTTCTACATCATCCAATCCGCTGCTCGTTATCCTCAACGCGGTACCGTCCAACGTTACGGCTGTATTCAGCGACAACACCGCAGTGCTTGCCGTTGTATTCCTTGCAGTCTGCATCGGATTATGTATGAATGTTGTCGGAGAAGAGAAATCCAGCACACTGAAGAAGCTGTTCACAGAGCTCAATGATGTCATCGTTGTGTTCCTGAACTTCATCGTAACAAAAATCGGTCCTTTCGCAATCTTCGTTCTGCTTTCCAGAACCTTTGCTACATATGGTATTGACTATCTGCGTCCGGCACTGGTTTACGTTATCACAACGGTCATCCTCCTGCTCATCTACCTCTTTGCAGGATACGCTTTGATTATCCGTTTTGGTACAAAGTTGAACCCGATGCCGTTTGTTAAGAAGATTTCCAAAGTCGCAATGTTCGGTTTCTCCACTTCCTCAAGTGCAGCTGCGCTTCCGCTGAACCTGGAGACAACCTCTCAGGAACTCGGTGTAGACGAGAAGGTCGCTTCCTTCGTACTTCCGCTGGGTATGACCATCAACATGAACGGAACAGCTATCATGCAGGTCATTGCTACTCTGTTCGTTGCAGGATGTTCAGGACAGCAGGTAACCGTTCCCACATTGATTATGATTGCTTTGCTGGCACTGTTATGTTCCGCAGGAACACCTGCAGCTCCGGGAGCAGGCGCAGTCATCCTGTTTACCATCCTTTCCGGATTCGGATTTACGACTGAGCCCGCGCTTCTGGCATACAGCCTGATTCTGGCAATCAACAGACCAATCGAGATGTTATGTACATCCTTAAACGTAGTCGGAGATTCCTGTACATGTATCTATGTTGCGAAATCTGAGGGACTGCTCAACGAGGACGTTTACAACAGCCCGGTTAAATAAGACCTGATTTGCAGATTACACTCTAAAGTTTAAAAATTTCTTTGTCAATATTATCTTACCAAAAAGGTGCTGCCATATGGATATCCACACGGCAGCACCTTTTTATTTCCTCTTTATTTTCTTTCTATGATTTCATGCTATAATCAGGAACTAATGCTCTTATCTTGTAGGAATCAATAGTACCCTCCCGCGGGGCGGTTGCACTCATTCACTGATTGTATTTTTCCGCTGTTGACGCAGGCTTATCCGAGGCGTTATAATATAAGATACGTATAAAAAACGGAAGGATTGAACACAGATGAGTGAAGAAACGCAGCAGAAGGAGCAGAAGCCTTCTAAGAGCGGATATTACATAAAACAGCCATCGTTAAAGACGAGCGGGACATCCAAGATTAAGCAGCAGTTCGGGAAGGGGATGACTATCTTTATCGTCATCGCCGCCTGTATCCTTTTTTATTTCGCGCTGCTGCGTCTTACGGTGATATCGGCTGTTGTGGGGAAAATTATCCAGGTATTAAAGCCCATCATCTATGGCATGGCGATTGCGTATCTTTTAAATCCCATTGTCAAAAAAGTAGATAAATATCTGGTGCCGGCGTTGAATAAAAAATTCCCCCGTCTGACAAAGCAGAAACAGATTTCCCGGGGGATTGGCATTGTAACAGGTCTTGTAGTTCTCATCGCTATTGTGGTGGTATTGCTCAATATGATGATACCGGAATTGTACCGCAGTATACGCGATATGGTGAAGACTGTGCCGAGCCAGATGAATCAGTTTCTGGAAACGTTTACGGAGATGAACACGCAGGATTCTACGATTAGTCAGATTCTCACCAATGTGTTAAAGGAAGGAACGGATTTCCTTCAGAATTGGATGCGCACAAACCTTGTGGACCAGGTAAATGTGGTAATGTCGGGTCTGACAGTAGGTGTCATCAATGTCATCAGCGAACTTTTGAACATTGTCATCGGACTTATTGTCTCGGTCTATGTCCTGTTCAGTAAGGAGAAATTTTCCAGACAGTCCAAAAAGATTGTCTATGCAGTATTTAAGCCGTCATCAGCCAATATGATTCTGCACCTGACTATCAAGAGCAATGAAATCTTTGGAGGATTCATCATTGGGAAAATCATCGATTCCGCTATCATCGGAGTCCTGTGCTTTGTTGGTCTGTCTCTGCTTGATATGCCATATACGATGCTGGTGAGCGTTATCGTGGGAGTGACAAATGTAATTCCGTTTTTTGGACCGTACATTGGTGCCATCCCAAGTGCTATCCTGATTTTGCTGGCTGACCCGAAGATGGGGATTTATTTTATCATCTTTATCCTGTGTCTGCAGCAATTGGACGGAAACATCATCGGACCCAAAATACTGGGAGATTCTACCGGATTATCTGCTTTCTGGGTTGTATTTTCCATTCTCCTGGGAGGGGGATTATTCGGTTTTCTGGGAATGATTCTGGGAGTGCCGACCTTTGCGGTCATTTACTACATCACAGATATGTTAGTGACAAACAGGCTGAAAGGTAAGAAACTGCCGACAGAGACGGACTGTTATGATACATTTAGCTATGTGGATACAGATGGAACTTATGTACATTCTGATGAGAACGAACTAAAAAAGAAAGAAAGAGGAGAGAGATAACATGCCCATTCGAGTACAAAATGATTTGCCGGTAAAAGAGATACTGGAACAGGAAAATATTTTTGTGATGGACGAATACCGTGCCGCGCATCAGGATATCCGTCCCATCAGTATCGGGCTTTTGAATCTGATGCCGCTCAAGGAGGATACAGAGCTGCAGATTCTGCGTTCTCTTTCTAATACACCTCTGCAGGTGGATGTGACTTTTGTGAGGGTGTCAAGCCACGTGTCCAAAAACACTTCCACCAGCCATATTTATAAATTTTATGAATCCTTTGAGAATATTAAAAAGCAGAAATTTGACGGTTTTATCATCACAGGGGCGCCCGTGGAGCTGCTGCCTTTCGAGGAAGTAGATTACTGGGATGAATTGAAGGAAATCATGGACTGGACGACCACCAATGTCACTTCCACCCTGCACCTGTGCTGGGGAGCGCAGGCGGGCGTATACCATCATTACGGGATAGACAAAGAAAAACTCCCGGAGAAGAAATTCGGCGTATTCAGACACCGCGTGCGGAACCGGAAGATTCCTCTGGTAAGAGGCTTTGACGATGCCTTTTACGCGCCCCATTCCAGACACACGACAGTGCCCCAGGACTTGTTAGAGAAAGATGAACGTATCACCATCCTAGCGGATTCCGAGGAGGCTGGGGTATTCCTGTGTATGGCAAAGGACGGCAGGCAGATTTTTGTCATGGGACACCCGGAATATGACCGGATGACGCTGGATGCGGAGTATAAGAGAGATAAGGCGAAGGGGCTGGACATTCAGATTCCTGTCAACTATTATCCTGACGGGAACCCGGAGAACAAACCACTCCTCACCTGGAGAGCCTGCGCCAACAACCTGTATACTAACTGGTTGAATTACTACGTATATCAGGTGACCCCGTATGACTTGTACGGAACGCCGTTTTAAGCAGCCCAATACTTAGTCTGCTTGTATATAAATACTATTTTTCCCTCACCGTCACCGCGATATAATTTACGACAAAGAAGATTGCCGTGGGAATGAGGATTCCGGGAATGTCAAATCCGTTCCTGAAAATGACACAGTACATGAGAAGATAGACGACGAGGAAAACGATGGTATTGACAACTGCCTGTATGATTGGTTTCATAAAAAAGACCTCCGTATGATTATCGTATTGCAAAACAGTGTGTCTTTATTATAGCATGGAATCATAAAACGAAAGAGAGAATCACACTCATCGGATTGGATGAGTCTGCGATTCTCTCTTTCGTTTCCATATGACTTTTTATGCTGCTGTTACATATCCTGTCACATCTTTTTGTGAATCAGGTTTAGCTGCGGCAGACAAATGTGGCACATTCAGTACCCTCACACTGACAGGCGTTGCTGCCCTCCACGCTGATTTTTCCGGCGTTACATTCACAGTTGTGATTATACTTACAATCCGTCGCCTTACAGTCTACACATGCGCAGTCCGATGCGGTTCCTGTAATGTCAGAATAGCTGTTTGTATACCCTTCCTTGCGTTCCTGGAAGCTGTCACAGCATGTCTCCTGCGCTGTCTTCGCGCTGCTGCCTCCTACCTGTATCTTATCCAGGTCACACAAAAACTGTTTGTTGTGCACACATGTCTGCACGGTACATTTTAATTCCGGCATAATGATATCCTCCTTTTTTTACAGAATCTATCAGCGCCGGTGCACAAACAGATGTACACCGACGTTATCATTATGCCCCGCAAAATTTTTATTTATTCTTTTTCTGTTTTCTTTACTTCACGCACGGTTTTTTCCGCAATTTCTTTTTTAATATTTTCGATGAACGCCTCAATCTTCGTCTGACCTTCATCCCCCTCAAAACGGCTTCTCACAGACACAAGACCTTCTTCTTCCTCTTTTGCCCCGACAACGAGCATGTAAGGGATTTTCTGCATCTGCGCTTCGCGAATCTTGTAACCAATCTTCTCGGCACGGCTGTCAATTTCTGCCCGTATTCCCGCGTTTTCAAGCTCTGCGAGCACTTTTTTGCCGTATTCCATATGCTTGTCGGAAATCGGCAGCACTTTTACCTGTACCGGAGCCAGCCAGGTGGGGAAAGCCCCTGCGAAATGTTCGATGAGGATTCCGATAAATCTCTCGATGGAGCCGAATACCACCCTGTGTATCATGATTGGTCTGTGCTTTTCTCCATCGTCCCCTGTGTATTCCAGTTCAAAACGCAGCGGAAGCTGGAAGTCAAGCTGGATAGTACCGCACTGCCATGTCCTTCCGATAGAATCTTCCAGGTGGAAGTCAATCTTCGGTCCGTAAAATGCGCCATCCCCTTCATTTACCACATAAGGAAGACCTAAGTCGTCCAGCGCTCCGCGCAGCGCATCGGTCGCCATCTCCCAGTCCTCATCGCTTCCCATACTGTCCTCCGGTCTGGTGGACAGTTCCACATGATATTTGAATCCAAACAGGCTGTATACCTCGTCAATCAGCTTTGCCACATTTTTGATTTCCTCGCGAATCTGCTCCGGCATCATGAAGATGTGCGCATCGTCCTGGGTAAAGCAGCGCACCCTCATCAGTCCATGGAGCTGACCGGATTTCTCATGACGGTGTACCAGCCCCAACTCTCCCATGCGAAGCGGCAGGTCTCTGTAAGAACGCGGCTCTGACTCGTATACAAGGATACCGCCCGGACAGTTCATCGGCTTGATAGCATAATCTTCATCGTCAATCACTGTGGTGTACATATTGTCTTTGTAGTGGTCCCAGTGTCCCGATGTCTCCCATAGATGGCGGCTTAAGATAATTGGCGTGGCAATCTCCACATAGCCGTTCTTCCTGTGAATCTCGCGCCAGTACTCTAAGAGCGTATTCTTTAAATCCATTCCCCTCGGCAGGAAGAAAGGAAATCCCGGTCCCTCTTCTCTCATCATAAAGAGCCCCAGTTCTTTTCCCAGCTTGCGGTGGTCACGCTTTTTCGCTTCCTCCAGCATATTCAGGTACTCCTCTAACTCTGCTTTCTTGGGGAATGCGGTGCCGTAAATCCTCTGCAGCATCTTATTCTTCTCGCTTCCCCTCCAGTAAGCGCCCGCCAGGGAGGTCAATTTAAATGCCTTCACCGGCTTGGTCGTCATAAGATGGGGACCTGCACAGAGGTCTGTAAACTCTCCCTGGGAATAAAAGCTGATGGTCTCTCCCTCCGGCAAATCTTCAATCAATTCCACCTTGTAAGGCTCGTTTTTCTCTTTGAAATAAGCGATTGCCTCATCTCTTGGCATGGTGTACTGCTGGATGGGAAGATTTTCTTTTACAATCTTCTTCATCTCCGCCTCAATCTTCTCCAGGTCCTCTGTGGTAAAGGGGATATCCCTGTCCACATCGTAGTAAAATCCGTCTGCTATGGACGGTCCGATTGCCAGCTTTGTGTCCGGGTACAGTCTCTTTACCGCCTGCGCCATGATGTGGGACGCTGTATGGCGGAACGCGCCCTTTCCTTTCTCGTCGTTAAACGTCAGGATATTCAGCGTACAGTCTTTGTCGAGGACCGTACGCAAATCTACTACTTCACCGTCCACTTCGCCTGCCGTTGCCACACGCGCCAGCCCTTCGCTGATATCCGCGGCAATCTCAATCACGGACTTACTTTCTGCATATTCCATACAGGAACCGTCTTTCAATGTAATCTTCATTCTCTTATCCTCTTCTTTCTATAAATTATTTGTATTTAACTGAGAAACTTCGTTTTCTATTAAAAAATCTCCGGGAGATGTATACCGGTTTTATGCCCCTGCAGGACTCATTTTTATGATATCAGCCCGCCTGTTCTGCCGGCACTCTGACCCGGTCCGGGTGTTCCCCTGACCAGCCGCACTGGGGCATGGTCTCCAGGCGGTACATATCTTCCTCACTCAACGTAAAAGAAAATACATCCTGATTCTGCTTCATCCTCTCCAGGCTGGATGATTTCGGCAGCGGCACAACGCCTCTCTGTACCGCGTAGCGCAGACAAATCTGGGCTTCTGACACTTCATACGTTTTCGCCATGGTTTTTATCAGCGGCTCCTCTAAAACCCTCTTCCTCCCGATGGGACTCCACGCCTGCACAAGAATGTTTCTCTCCTGGCAGTAGCGAACTGCCGCCTCCTGGCTGTATCCCGGATGAAATTCCAACTGGTCCGCCATGGGTCGTACACGACAGTCCTCCAAAAGATTTTCTATATGGTGAGGCAGAAAATTGCTCAGTCCGATGGACTTTACTCTTCCCTCCTCATAGAGGTCTTCCATTGCCCTCCAGGTCTCCTTATCCAATTCCTTCCAGTCTTTATACTCCGGATTCGGCAGAGGCCAGTGTATCAGGTACATGTCCAGATAATCGGTATCCAAGCGCTTTAATGTCCTCTCAAAAGCCTCTTTCGTCTCTTCAAATCCCATCTCGTCCTTCCAGACCTTGGAGGTGATGAAAAATTTCTCCCTTGGTATCCCACTCATGCGGATTGCCTCTGCGAGATATTCTTCTGTCCCATAAAAGGAGGCTGTGTCAAAATAGCGGTATCCCATATCAATTGCCTGTCTGATGATTTCCGCGCTCTTGCCGTCCGCCGCTTTATAAGTCCCATACGCCATGCAGGGAATCTTTACCCCGTTGGACAATGTATAACAGTCGTTGATACATTTAGGCATGTCTCTCTTCTCCTTTCCTCTTCGCACTCCTAGAATAAAGAGTTCCGCTTGCGGAACTCTCGCGCCGAGCGCGGTCGCTTTAGCGACAAACTTCCACTTTGCGCGAGTGCGCATACCGCGGAGCGTTTTATTTAATAGGAAACGAAATTTCCTATTAAATAAAGCCCCTTCCTGCATCATCTGCAGAAAGGGGCGAGTTTTCATTCCCGCGGTTCCACCCTGTTTGAGCTGGCTTTCGCCAGAACCACTTCATTAACTGATGATAACGGTATCACCGGGCTGTTTTGCAGCCACTCCGAGGTAGTTTTCAGATGGTTCCTGTGACAGGAAGCTTCCAGCCTGCGGCTTCCCTCTCTGTGTCCGTTTCCCAACCTACTCTTCTCATCTGCGTGTTGTCTTATTTCTCATGATATCTCATTATAACATGCCTTATCTCATTGTCAACCGAATTTTTTGCGATTTTTCCGCAGCTCTTTGCAGTCTTGCCGCAAACCTCAGCAACTGTGCCGCAATCCTTTACAGCTTCACCGCAAACCTTAACGACTCCGTCTCACCTTCAGCGCCAGTACCGCAAAAAACTCCCGCACCAGATAGTTCAGCTGAAAGACCGGGTGAGAATCCGCCGCAAGTCCTTTCAATCTCTCATAGCCTTCCCGTTTTCCAATCAGCATCGCGCGGTACAAATGGAAATCGTTGGTCACAATCACCACAGTATCTGTTTCCTTGTCCAGAAGAGCGCTGCTAAACCGCAGATTTTCCCGGGTGGAAGTGGATTTGTCCTCCAAAAGAATACGCGCTCCCGCGATGCCGTGTTCTTCTAAATAGCCCGCCATTGCCTTCGCCTCAGATATCTCCTCACCGCGCCCCTGACCACCGGATACGATGACCTTTGTCTCCGGATGTGCGTTTAAATACTCTTCAGCGGCTTCCAGTCTTTTTAAAAGGGACTTGGTAATCCTTCTTCCGCGCACCTGGGCGCCCAGCACAATGAGATAGTCCACATCGACCGTGCACTTTGACTTCATGGCAAAGAAAATCTGCACTTCCACAATGAGGAAGAGCACCCATCCCGCCAGGATACATACGAAAAGCCCTGTCTTTACAGGATAAGAAAGCGGCACACATCCCAAAATCAGGTGTGTACCGCCTGCTGCCAGCCAGAATCCTGCAAATGTAGAGTTCCATTTTCCTGAATACCATGCAAGTACCAGATAGTAAAGGATTCCAAAGATACCCGCACACAAAAGATATATTCTCATCTATGCATTTCTTCCACAGCACTTTTTATATTTCTTACCGCTTCCGCACGGGCAGGGGTCATTTCTTCCAATCTTCTTCTCTTTGCGAATCGTACCGGACTGCTTCTGCTCACGGTACAGACGCTTCTTCGTCTCCTCGTCAAAGATGCTGTCCCACTGCGGCAGCTCATACAGCCAGTCCGCCTTCGCGTCCACCATGTTCTTGTACAGCTTTTCCTTGTCAAATCCAAGGCTTACAACGGTATCTTCCTCCATGGTCTCAATCGGATTTTCCACTTTCAGACTGTCGTTGATGCCATCCAGGAATCCGACCATCGTCATGACGTCCTGTCCATATTTTTCCGCCAGCTCTTTTACGGTTCCTTTGACTTCCACATCCGGGTCAGTCAAGAGCTGCTCGTAAATCTCTTTCTCTATTTTAAAATAATCACCCCAGAACCGCTCAAGCTGGTCTCTGGACAGTTCTCTGTTGTATGCCATTGCCCGCCACTGGTCTAATAAACTCTTTTCGCTCATTGTATATTGCTCCTTTATCTTAAAATTCAATCGCGCATTTATTATATACCAAATTTGCTTTGCCGTAAACCACTATTTTGGTATATAATGTCCCTGTAGCGCCCATGTATGACAGCCGGTGTGACCGTCTGCAGACTGCCGCTGCCAGCCGGATGCAGATAAACTGTCCTGCCTCCGCGAAATCCATCCGAAAGGGGAAGATATACCATGAATAAATCCAAACGTATCCTCGCTCTTGCCGCCGCGGTACTGCTTGTCTGTATGTACGGCGCCACACTCGTCTTCGCGGTCATCGGCTCCGAATTGTTTTCAAAACTTCTGGCTGCCTCTGTCGCCATGACCATTTTGCTGCCCGTGCTCCTCTATGCCTGTATGCTCATTTACCGCCTGGTAAACAGACACGATGATAACTAAAGCGGCATCTCCGGCTGCGAGAGCCCCGGCTCACCCGACCCAGCCTCCGGTTCATCTGGCTCAGACTCCGACTCATCCTATTCAAGCTCCGATTCACACATAGAGTAATTCTGCCAGTTCAAGGGCGGTGGTCTTATCTTCCGTCCTCTGTTCTTCCTGCCTGTACTTCAGCGCTTCTTTTCTCTTAATCGCCTGTCTTTTCTGCAGGTATTCTTCCAGCGATATCATCTCCTGGTTTCTCCCCTTGTTGCTCTGACGCATAAAAATACCTCCTTTTTACTGAAAACCCCAGCTTTATATTCTATTCTCCCCTGGCTGGGAATATGACGAAAATATGCAGCAACTGTGCCAAAAAATATTCTTTTTGTTCTGGCATGATTTGATGATACCGGACAAATGTGTCCCTCTTATGGAGATTCTATAAAATTTTGATTATGTGATTCTTAATACTTTCTTACGGTCGCGCGCATTCTGACTCCGAGCCTCTGAGTATCTTAAGACCGTGCTCCACATCTTTTAAAATCATCGACAGGCTCTCCTCCACCGCCTTGGGGCTTCCCGGCAGATTGATGATAAGTGACCCCTTGCGGATGACAGAGACGCCCCGCCCAAGCATCGCGCGCCCGGTTATCTTCATGGACTGACTGCGGATATACTCTGCGATACCCGGCGCATTTCGCTCCGCCACCTCCATCGTCGCCTCCGGCGTGCAGTCGCGCCTGGAAAACCCGGTTCCGCCGCTTGTCAGAATAAGTTCTACCTGCCGCCCGTCCGCCAGACGGATGAGTTCTCTTTTCAGACGTTCCGGTTCATCCGGAAGAATCAGCGTCTCCACCACCTCATAGCCCGCTTTCTCCAACATCTGTTTTGCTTTGGGACCGCTCTCGTCCTTTCTCTCGCCGCGTGCGCCCTTGTCGCTCATAGTGATGACTGCCGCCGTAAAGGGACGGTCCTTTTTCGGCAGTTCTACGGTCATAGCATCTCCCTGTTGAATCGTTCCGCCCTGTATCACTTCAGCAAAAACGCCCTGCCGGGGCATGATACATTCTCCCATCCTCTGATAGATGGCGCAGTGGGTGTGACATTCCTTCCCTATCTGGGTCATCCTGAGCACCACGTTGCCTGCTGTGAGCTTAGTTCCCACCGGCAGATTGCGAAAATCCAGACCTTCCACCACCAGATTTTCTCCAAAAGCGCCGTCCACCACGTCTGCGCCTCTCTCATTAAATTCCTTCACCCGGTCATAGGACAGAAGGCTGACCTGCCTGTGCCAGTTTCCTGCGTGGGCATCCCCCTCAATCCCATATGCTTCTATAAAATGCGCGGACGGCACTGTATGCTTTTCCACGCCTCGTCTCTCACTGATACAAATCGCTCTTACAATCCCTGTCTTATCCATCTTTTTATCCTCCTATCGAAGACATTGTATGATTCTCTGTAATATCCTCCGGTGCTTCAAAGCAATGGGCCTCTGCTTTCCTTCTGACTGCCCCCTCCATCGCCTTTAATAGCCTGTCTTCACGTCTTTGTTTTTCCCACGCCCCGTCAAATGTCTGTCCTACGTCCTGGTTTTCACGACTTTTTTCTTCCTGTGCTCCGGCAAATGCCTGCCCTGCACCTTGCCCTTCACGCAGAACCGCCCGTAAATCCGTCCCATCATCGTAGCACAGACAGGTCTTAAGCATTCCCTGGGCGGTCAGCCGTACCCGGTTGCACTGATGGCAGAACTTTCCGTGTATGGCGCTGATAAAGCCGATACTTCCGGCAAATCCCGGAATATGATAGTACACCGCAGGTCCAAAACCATGAGAACTGTGGTCTTCTTCCATCTGCGGATACCATGCTTTCATTTCTTTTTTCAGTGTCCTGTGGTCAATGGGGGAAAATTGCTTTCCATATCCAATGGGCATGATTTCGATGAACCGCACATCTACGGGGTAGGTACGCGCCAACTCCACCATCTCCCTCCAGTCTGCCTTTGCTTCTTCATCTTTGCACTGCGCCGCGAGGTGAGACCAGTCGGCGGACACGCTATTGATTTTCACGCGGATGCCCATATCCAGGGCACTTTCTATGGACTGAAACACCTTCTTCAAATCACCGCCTCCTGTGAGCAGACGGTATAATGCTTCGTTCCTGGTATCCATACTGATGTTGATTCCGTCAATCCCCGCAGCCTTAACCTCTTCCAGACAGGATTTAAGCAAAATGCCGTTGGTCGTCATCGTGACCGTCTCTATTCCTGGCAGTTTTTTTAAGCTCTCCACGAAGCCACAGCATCCTTTTCGCACCAGCGGCTCTCCCCCTGTCACCTTGATATGCTTTATCCCCAGTTTCGCGGCACAACCCGCAATCTCCAGCATCTCCTCAAATGTCAGGATGTCCGCCATGGGGACAGTCTGTATCCCGTCAGGCATGCAGTACCGGCATCGCAGGTTGCATCGGTCTGTGACAGATATCCTCAGATAATCGATATTCCTGCCAAATGAATCCTGCATGCGTCTTCCTCCTTTTTATTGAAAAACCTCTGTCACTGTTTTCCTTATTCTCAAAACAGAGACAGAGGTCTGGTTAAACCCTTATATGATTATTTGTTTCTGTAGATGATGTCATTTCTTCCCGGTCCGTTGCTTATCATGGTGATAGGATAGCCAATCTGCTTCTCCACAAACTCGATATATTTGCGGCAGTTCTCCGGCAGTTCTTCGTAAGCCCTAATTCCCCTGATATCGGTCTTCCATCCCGGAAGTGTCTTCCATACCGGTTTTGCCTTTTCCAGAAGATGTGTTACCGGGAAATCTGTGATAACCTCTCCGTTCACTTCGTATCCTACACACACCGGAATCTCGTCCAGATATCCGAGTACATCCAGTACCGTGAATGCAACGTCCGTGGTGCCCTGCATCCGGCAGCCGTATTTGGATGCCACACAGTCAAACCAGCCTACTCTTCTGGGACGTCCGGTGGTTGCGCCGTACTCGCCGCCATCGCCGCCGCGCCTTCTAAGCTCCTCTGCCTCATCGCCGAATATCTCGCTGACAAAAGCGCCGGCTCCCACCGCGCTGGAGTAAGCCTTGCACACCGTAATAATCTGCTTAATCTCATAAGGCGGAATTCCCGCTCCGATGGCGCCGTAAGCTGCCAGCGTGGAGGAGGAAGTTACCATCGGGTAAATCCCGTGGTCCGGGTCTTTTAATGACCCTAACTGTCCCTCTAAGAGAATACTTTTGCCTTCCTTCAATGCATTGTGCAGATACAGGGAAACATCACACACATAAGGCGCTACCATCTCTTTGTACTCCATCAGTTCTTTATATAAATCGTCCGGATTGATTGCAGGTTTGTGGTATAGATGCTCCAGCATAACATTTTTCTGTTCTGCCACTCTTACGACCTTTTCCTTCAGCAGCTCCTCATCAAAGAGCTCGCTGACCTGGAAGCCAATCTTTGCATATTTATCAGAATAAAACGGTGCGATTCCAGATTTGGTGGAGCCAAAAGATTTGCCCGCCAGTCTCTCCTCCTCATAAGCATCGAAATTCTTGTGATAGGACATCACAATCTGTGCCCGGTCGGATACGAGAAGCTTCGGTTTCGGCACTCCTTTTTCCACAATGGACTGGACCTCCTTGAACAATACCGGGATATCCAGCGCCACTCCATTACCGATGATACTCGTTGTGTGACTGTAGAACACTCCCGACGGCAGTGTATGCAGCGCAAATTTACCGTAATCATTTACAATAGTATGACCTGCATTTGCCCCGCCCTGGAACCGGACAATGATATCGGCTTCTTTGCCAAGCATATCTGTAATCTTGCCTTTCCCCTCATCGCCCCAGTTTGCACCAACTACTGCTTTTACCATTTCAAACCCTCCTGCGTATTTTGCTTTTCCTGTTTAACAGGCAGTGTCCCCGCACATAAATCTTTACAGGAACTGCCCTAAGAATTATACTATACTTTTCAGATTATGTAAAATATTATTTTCACATCAGCGGCGCAATCAGCCGCAATACTCTCCCGCACAGCATCATAAAGGGATTGATTTTCTTCACATCATCCAGCGTTATAAGATGACACTGGCGCAGAGTCTCCTGAAAATCCTGCTCCACCTTATGCACCACTGGATTGTCATAGATGAACACGCCGCACTCGTAGTGGAGATAGAGACTGCGGTAGTCCAGATTGATGGAGCCCACCACCGCGGTATCGTCATCAGAGACAAAACTCTTGGCGTGCACAAATCCCGGTGTAAATTCATAAATCCGCACCCCTGACTGTATCAGGTCTTTATAAAAGGTTTTGGCGACCGCGAAGGCATACCATTTATCCGGAATGTGCGGCATAATGATACTCACCTCTATACCAGTCTTTGCGACATGGGTCAGGGTATCAAGCATCTCATTGTCAATAATCAAATAGGGTGTCATGATATGCACATATTTTTTCGCATGGTTCAGGATGTGGAAATACACTTCCTCTCCCACATTTTCGTTGTCGTAAGGGCTGTCCCCGTAGGGAATCACGAATCCGTTTTTCTCTTCAAACCCTGTTCTCATCTGCGTACGGTATGCCTTATAATTCTCCGCCCTTGTCTCCGTTACATTCCACATCTGCAGGAACAACATCGTCAGACTCTGCACGCCATCTCCCCTGAGCAGGATTGCCGTATCCTTCCAGTAGCCGAAGCGGACAATCTCATTGATATACTCATCCGCCAGATTCAGCCCTCCGGTAAAGCCCACTTTCCCGTCCACCACACAAATCTTTCTGTGGTCCCGGTTGTTCTGCGTGGTGGAGAGCACCGGGCGGATGGGGCTGAATATTTTACACTGAATCCCATAGCTGTTCAATTCCTTCGGATATCCGTAAGGGAGCTGAAAGAGACTGCATGTACCGTCGTACATAAACCGCACTTCCACTCCCTGCTTTGCCTTTTCTTTCAGCACATCCAGCACAGCACCCCACATCTTCCCCTGTGCCACAATAAAATACTCCATAAAAATGAACTTTTCTGCCTTTTTCAGTTCTTCCAGAAGAACAGGAAACCAGACTTCCCCACTCTCAAAGTATTGAAGTTCGGTATTCTGGTATGTGGGAAAATCCAACTGATACTTCATGTAATGGGCCAGGTTTGCATCCGCCGGTTTCTTCTTTCTTAATCGCTCTATAATCTCCTGGTTCTGCCCCATATAGGGGTACGTCTCAATCCGCAGTTTACCCAGGCGCTTTCCGATGTATCTCGTCCCCAACTGAGATTTCACATAGAGATAGAACAGGCAGCCAAACGCCGGAAATACCAGAATCAAAAGGACCCAGGTCATATTGAACGCCGGATTCCCCCTCTGGTTGATGATATAGATGATGACAGCAGCTCCCGCCACTGTAGAGACGCCATATATGTAAAACGCATATTCATGCAGTATCGTCGCCAGCATAAAAATCACATAGAGCTGGATAAGTACCAGCGCCAGAATCAGCGCCGTCCGCCCGAATATCACACTTAATATGCCCTTTCTCGCTTTCTTTGCAGCCTTATTTTCCATTTTTCGCCCGCTTCCTTTCCCCTCGTGAGCAACTGTCGCCGATGTATAAAGGCGATATGGCTAGTGTATCACAAATTAAGGGGTATCGCAATTCGGGACGGGTATTTCTTTGTTCTGCCTAAAATGAAATTTTAAATTCCACTTTCCCATATCCTTGTGGAGTTTACTTTTG
>OGQQ01000460.1_pt1 | contig 40058 bp, 32 predicted proteins | sample 1553281 | NCBI WGS metagenome assembly OGQQ01 (sample SAMEA2579937, study PRJEB22360) | human gut metagenome | biome: human gut; feature: human-associated habitat; material: faeces | place: Denmark | collected 2008/2010 | reverse complement strand
CGGCAATCGGTGCACGATGCCTGATGCGACGCTTGCGCGTCTTATCATGCCTACAGCCGTTGCCGAACGTAGGCCGGATAAGGCATTTACGCCGCATCCGGCAATCGGTGCACGATGCCTGATGCGACGCTTGCGCGTCTTATCATGCCTACAGCCGTTGCCGAACGTAGGCCGGATAAGGCATTTACGCCGCATCCGGCAATCGGTGCACGATGCCTGATGCGACGCTTGCGCGTCTTATCATGCCTACAACCGTTGCCGAACGTAGGCTGGATAAGGCGTTTACGCCGCATCCGGCAATTCTCTGCTCCTGATGAGGGCGCTAAATGCCGCGTGGCCTGGAATTACTGATTGCTCAAACCATTTTGCAAGGCTTCGACGCTCAGTATGGTCGATTCCTCGAAGTGACTTCCGGGGCGCAGCAGCGTTTCGAACAGGCCGACTGGCATGCTGTCCAGCAGGCGATGAAAAACCGTATCCATCTTTACGATCATCACGTTGGTCTGGTCGTGGAGCAACTGCGCTGCATTACTAACGGCCAAAGTACGGACGCGGCATTTTTACTGCGCGTTAAAGAGCATTACACGCGGCTGTTGCCGGATTACCCGCGCTTCGAGATTGCGGAGAGCTTTTTTAACTCCGTGTACTGTCGGTTATTTGACCACCGCTCGCTTACTCCCGAGCGGCTTTTTATCTTTAGCTCTCAGCCAGAGCGCCGCTTTCGTACCATTCCCCGCCCGCTGGCGAAAGACTTTCACCCCGATCACGGCTGGGAATCTCTACTGATGCGCGTTATCAGCGACCTGCCGCTGCGCCTGCGCTGGCAGAATAAAAGCCGTGACATTCATTACATCATTCGCCATCTGACGGAAACGCTGGGGACAGACAACCTCGCGGAAAGTCATTTACAGGTGGCGAACGAACTGTTTTACCGCAATAAAGCCGCCTGGCTGGTGGGCAAACTGATCACGCCTTCCGGCACGTTGCCCTTCTTACTGCCGATCCACCAGACGGACGACGGCGAGTTATTTATTGATACCTGCCTGACGACGACCGCCGAAGCGAGCATTGTTTTTGGCTTTGCGCGTTCTTATTTTATGGTTTATGCACCGCTGCCCGCAGCGCTGGTCGAGTGGCTACGGGAAATTCTGCCAGGTAAAACCACTGCTGAATTGTATATGGCTATCGGCTGCCAGAAGCACGCCAAAACCGAAAGCTACCGCGAATATCTCGTTTATCTACAGGGCTGTAATGAGCAGTTCATTGAAGCGCCGGGTATTCGTGGAATGGTGATGTTGGTATTTACGCTGCCGGGCTTTGATCGGGTATTCAAAGTCATCAAAGACAAGTTCGCGCCGCAGAAAGAGATGTCTGCCGCTCACGTTCGTGCCTGCTATCAACTGGTGAAAGAGCACGACCGTGTGGGCCGAATGGCGGACACCCAGGAGTTTGAAAACTTTGTGCTGGAGAAGCGGCATATTTCCCCGGCATTAATGGAATTACTGCTCCAGGAAGCAGCGGAAAAAATCACCGATCTTGGTGAGCAGATTGTAATTCGCCATCTCTATATCGAGCGGCGGATGGTGCCGCTCAATATCTGGCTGGAACAAGTGGAAGGTCAGCAGTTGCGCGACGCCATTGAAGAATACGGTAACGCTATTCGCCAGCTTGCCGCTGCTAACATTTTTCCTGGCGACATGCTGTTTAAAAACTTCGGTGTCACCCGTCACGGGCGTGTGGTTTTTTATGATTACGATGAAATTTGCTACATGACGGAAGTGAATTTCCGCGACATCCCGCCGCCGCGCTATCCGGAAGACGAACTTGCCAGCGAACCGTGGTACAGCGTCTCGCCGGGCGATGTTTTCCCGGAAGAGTTTCGCCACTGGCTATGCGCCGACCCGCGTATTGGTCCGCTGTTTGAAGAGATGCACGCCGACCTGTTCCGCGCTGATTACTGGCGCGCACTACAAAACCGCATACGTGAAGGGCATGTGGAAGATGTTTATGCGTATCGGCGCAGGCAAAGATTTAGCGTACGGTATGGGGAGATGCTTTTTTGAGTAAAGCTTCCATATAATTTTTCTCCGCAATGTATCGAGGGTTATCCGTAAAGCCAAAGCTTTCAGCCATCTTATTTAATGTATTAAGGATTAATTCAGCAATAACCCGGTGACCAAATTCAAAAGCCAACTCAAAGGCAGAGTATTTTTGTGGCGCTTTGTGTTGCCAAAAATCCATAATATCTTCAGCGGTAAATCCAAACAGGCGTGCATGGTCAGATAAAGCAAGATAAACCGTCTCTACAACATTTTGTTGTTTATGCTGTATCGCTGAAAACAAACCGGGATATTCATTAGAATTATTTGCCAGGAGGAGGGGCTTCATATTTTTTTTATCGAATTTAAACGTATTAAACAGAGTGGGTAATGCGTTAAAAATAGTATTAATAACGTTCATATGTCCACTATTATAGGCAGTCAACATTTCTGTTCTATGTAGTTCTGGCATTTTCTGGAGCTGAATCATCAGTTGCGTAAGTTGGTGATTCTGACCAATTGCCATTAGCAAATTCATCGTTGCTGGTGATAATGGAGGGGTTATTTCATCCACAGATCCTTTTAACATCAATAGCTGTTCTTTCGGAAGTGCTGGAATTATTGCAACAGATTGGTTAATAACATGATCATTTGACCATTTCAGGAGGCTATAATCTACATTCATAAAATCCATCAGAGAATAGTGTTTAATATCCTCTTTGCTTTCGCTCATAATTCTTATTTTATCGTTAGTTACATTAGGATCATAAACCGAAACCACGTAATGGGTACATCCTTCAGTTGTGTTCTTTATTCTTAGCCGGACCGTCAAAGCATGGTTATCCACCAGTAATATGGCTGCCATAACACTGATGCCATTTGATTCCATCTTGTCAAAATATGCTTTCATAACTAGCCCGAAATCACCGCAGGCAGCAACGCAACGCCCCTCAGGACGGCTGGAAACCAACGCCAAAGTCTGGTTTTTGCATTTTTTGTTGAAGTGCGTGAGAAATTTTTCAGCTGAAGAGTAATCATCTTGATGGGGTTTGTAATCAACATTCTGATAAATATCATTAATATATTGTGCAGCAATGTGTCGGCATACTATACGGTTTTGGGGTCGCCCCGGAAAATAACATTGACCATTAAGTTTAATTCTTGGGAATTCTTTTTCTTTTCTATCTGATTTTAGGTTTAATTCTTGTTTATCAAGAGTGTCTGAGCGTTGAGGTAAAATTTCCATTAGGTATTCTTCAAATATTGGGGCAATGGTTTGAGTAAGTGTCGTGTTTTCGTTTTTATTAATTATCGTAATTTCTTTCTTATCAGCTTGTAAGACGGACGTGGAAAATTTAATGACAAAATCCTTGTTGCTAAAGATATGACGACCATTTTGTCTACAGTTCTCTGAGAAGCTTTTTAATAGAGGCGTCGCCAGCTCCTTGCCAGAAAATTTATCCTCGAGTTCTTTATAAAACAATTCACTCAGGGTTTGGTGTTCATTTGTCTGGGCTGTATTATTAATATTTGCAGAGAAAGAACTACGAGGGATACGAGTAATCATTTAAATATCTCATTGTTTATTGATGTCTTGAATTTTAACTATCAGAACAGTGAAAAAATTTAATATGATTACAAGTAAAGAAATATCATAAATCGCTCAATCTCATAATGCAGCCGTAAAAGTTTCGGTGGAATGAGATCTTGCGATTTTGTTAATGATTAAGTGGTTTGATGTTTAAAAATAATGCTGAGTTAATAAAAGTGTGTGAAGTGTATGACATTAAGTTATTTTGGCGTCAATGCGATTAACAGACACCCTTATTCTATTGCCACTCAGGTATGATGGGCAGAATATTGCCTCTGCCCGCCAGAAAAAGTCAGCGCATTCCACCGTACGCCAGCGTCACTTCCTTCGCCGCTTTAATCACCATCGCGCCAAACTCGGTCACGCGGTCATCGGTAATGCGTGAAATCGGTCCGGAAATTGAAATTGCGGCAAACGGTTCGCGGTGCTCATCGAAAATACACGCTGCAAGGCAACGTAGCCCCAGTGCATGTTCCTCATCGTCAAATGAATAACCCCGTTTGCGCGTTTGGGCGAGATCTTCTTTTAAATGCACAGGAGACACCAGCGTTGCGTGGGTATAGGCATGTAACCCTTTGCGGTGCAGCAGCTTCGTCACCTGTTCTTCGCTCAGTTGGGCTAAAAAGGCTTTACCCGCACCGGAAGCGTGCATCGGCAATTTACCGCCGATAGGCGCGGACATTCGCATCAGATGCGTACACTGTACCTGGTCGATAATAATCGCTTCGTGATCGCTTTGATCAAGCACCGCCATATTGACCGTTTCGCCAGACTCTTCCATTAAATTGCGCAGGATAGGGTGAACAATCGCTAACAAATTACGGCTCTGGAGAAAGCTGCTGCCGACCATAAAGGCATGTGCGCCGATTGCCCAATGTCCCAGTTCGCCGACCTGACGCACGAAACCCTGCTGTTGCATCGTGGTTAGCAGGCGGTGGGTCGTGGAATTGGGTAACCCGGCTTGTTGCGCCAGCTCTGTGAGTGCCACACTGCCATTGGATTCGGCAATCCACTCCAGTAATTTCAGGCCACGCGTTAAAGACTGAACCTGTCCAGTCGCTGGTGCGGTGGCAACGGCGGGTTTTCTGCCGCGTTTCGCGGGAATGGGTGCGACCATGACAGCCTCCTTTTTCTGTATCGTGGAAATCATTTTCATTTTTATTGTTAGCTAATGCAATAGTTGCTGAACTGATCCGATGAGTTAATGTTGAACAAATCTCATGTTGCGTGGTGGTCGCTTTTACCACAGATGCGTTTATGCCAGTATGGTTTGTTGAATTTTTATTAAATCTGGGTTGAGCGTGTCGGGAGCAAGTGTGAGCAGCAAAGTGGAACAACTGCGTGCGCAGTTAAATGAACGTATTCTGGTGCTGGACGGCGGTATGGGCACCATGATCCAGAGCTATCGACTGAACGAAGCCGATTTTCGTGGTGAACGCTTTGCCGACTGGCCATGCGATCTCAAAGGCAACAACGACCTGCTGGTGCTCAGCAAACCGGAAGTGATCGCCGCTATCACTATACCCTGTCAATGCCCCGTGATATCTGTTTTCTTTAATCTGCGCAATTGCAGAATCGGCAGATTTGTTGTGCTTTAACTCCACGACCATTGCGATGGCGGATTACCAGATGGAATCCCTGTCGGCGGAAATCAACTTTGCGGCGGCGAAACTGGCGCGAGCTTGTGCTGATGAGTGGACCGCGCGCACGCCGGAGAAACCGCGCTACGTTGCCGGTGTTCTCGGCCCGACCAACCGCACGGCGTCTATTTCTCCGGACGTAAATGATCCGGCATTTCGTAATATCACTTTTGACGGGCTGGTGGCGGCTTATCGAGAGTCCACCAAAGCGCTGGTGGAAGGTGGTGCGGATCTGATCCTGATTGAAACCGTTTTCGACACCCTTAACGCCAAAGCGGCGGTTTTTGCGGTGAAAACGGAGTTTGAAGCGCTGGGCGTTGAGCTGCCGATTATGATCTCCGGCACCATCACCGACGCCTCCGGGCGCACGCTCTCCGGGCAGACCACCGAAGCATTTTACAACTCATTGCGCCACGCCGAAGCTCTGACCTTTGGCCTGAACTGTGCGCTGGGGCCCGATGAACTGCGCCAGTACGTGCAGGAGCTGTCACGGATTGCGGAATGCTACGTCACCGCGCACCCGAACGCCGGGCTACCCAACGCCTTTGGTGAGTACGATCTCGACGCCGACACGATGGCAAAACAGATACGTGAATGGGCGCAAGCGGGTTTTCTCAATATCGTCGGCGGCTGCTGTGGCACCACGCCACAACATATTGCAGCGATGAGTCGTGCAGTAGAAGGATTAGCGCCGCGCAAACTGCCGGAAATCCCCGTAGCCTGCCGTTTGTCCGGCCTGGAGCCGCTGAACATTGGCGAAGATAGCCTGTTTGTGAACGTGGGTGAACGCACCAACGTCACCGGTTCCGCTAAGTTCAAGCGCCTGATCAAAGAAGAGAAATACAGCGAGGCACTGGATGTGGCCCGCCAGCAGGTGGAAAACGGTGCGCAGATTATCGATATCAACATGGATGAAGGGATGCTCGACGCCGAAGCGGCGATGGTGCGTTTTCTCAATCTGATTGCCGGTGAACCGGATATCGCTCGCGTGCCGATTATGATCGACTCCTCAAAATGGGATGTCATTGAAAAAGGTCTGAAGTGTATCCAGGGCAAAGGCATTGTTAACTCTATCTCGATGAAAGAGGGCGTCGACGCCTTTATCCATCACGCGAAGCTCTTGCGTCGTTACGGTGCGGCAGTGGTGGTAATGGCCTTTGACGAACAGGGACAGGCCGATACCCGCGCACGGAAAATCGAGATTTGCCGTCGGGCGTACAAAATCCTCACCGAAGAGGTTGGCTTCCCGCCAGAAGATATCATCTTCGACCCGAACATCTTCGCGGTCGCAACCGGCATTGAAGAGCACAACAACTACGCGCAGGACTTTATCGGCGCGTGTGAAGATATCAAACGCGAACTGCCGCACGCGCTGATTTCCGGCGGTGTATCTAACGTTTCTTTCTCATTCCGTGGCAACGATCCGGTGCGCGAAGCCATTCACGCGGTGTTCCTCTACTACGCTATTCGCAATGGCATGGATATGGGGATCGTCAACGCCGGGCAACTGGCGATTTACGACGACCTACCCGCTGAACTGCGCGACGCGGTGGAAGATGTGATTCTTAACCGTCGCGACGATGGCACTGAGCGTTTACTGGAGCTTGCCGAGAAATATCGCGGCAGCAAAACCGACGACACCGCTAACGCCCAGCAGGCGGAGTGGCGCTCGTGGGAAGTGAATAAACGTCTGGAATACTCGCTGGTTAAAGGCATTACCGAGTTTATCGAGCAGGATACCGAAGAAGCCCGCCAGCAGGCTACGCGCCCGATTGAAGTGATTGAAGGCCCGCTGATGGACGGTATGAACGTGGTCGGCGATCTGTTTGGCGAAGGGAAAATGTTCCTGCCACAGGTGGTCAAATCGGCGCGCGTCATGAAACAGGCAGTGGCGTATCTCGAACCGTTTATTGAAGCCAGCAAAGAGCAGGGTAAAACCAACGGCAAGATGGTGATCGCCACCGTGAAAGGCGATGTCCACGACATCGGTAAAAATATCGTTGGCGTGGTGCTGCAATGTAACAACTACGAAATTGTCGATCTCGGCGTTATGGTGCCTGCGGAAAAAATTCTCCGTACCGCTAAAGAAGTGAATGCTGATCTGATTGGACTTTCGGGGCTTATCACGCCGTCGCTGGACGAGATGGTTAACGTGGCGAAAGAGATGGAGCGTCAGGGCTTCACCATCCCGCTATTGATTGGCGGCGCGACGACCTCAAAAGCGCACACGGCGGTGAAAATTGAGCAGAACTACAGCGGCCCGACGGTGTATGTACAGAACGCATCGCGCACCGTTGGTGTGGTGGCGGCGCTGCTTTCCGATACTCAGCGTGATGATTTTGTCGCTCGTACCCGCAAGGAGTACGAAACCGTACGTATTCAGCACGGGCGTAAGAAACCGCGCACACCACCGGTCACGCTGGAAGCGGCGCGCGATAACGATTTCGCTTTTGACTGGCAGGCTTACACGCCGCCGGTGGCGCACCGTCTCGGCGTGCAGGAAGTTGAAGCCAGCATCGAAACTCTGCGTAATTACATCGACTGGACACCGTTCTTTATGACCTGGTCGCTGGCCGGGAAGTATCCGCGCATTCTGGAAGATGAAGTGGTGGGCGTTGAGGCGCAGCGGCTGTTTAAAGACGCCAACGACATGCTGGATAAATTAAGCGCCGAGAAAACGCTGAATCCGCGTGGCGTGGTGGGCCTGTTCCCGGCAAACCGTGTGGGCGATGACATTGAAATCTACCGTGACGAAACGCGCACCCATGTGATCAACGTCAGCCACCATCTGCGTCAACAGACCGAAAAAACGGGATTCGCTAACTACTGTCTCGCTGACTTCGTTGCGCCGAAGCTTTCTGGTAAAGCAGATTACATCGGCGCATTTGCCGTGACTGGCGGGCTGGAAGAGGACGCACTGGCTGATGCCTTTGAAGCGCAGCACGATGATTACAACAAAATCATGGTGAAAGCGCTTGCCGACCGTCTGGCGGAAGCCTTTGCGGAGTATCTCCATGAGCGTGTGCGTAAAGTCTACTGGGGCTATGCGCCGAACGAGAACCTCAGCAACGAAGAACTGATCCGCGAAAACTACCAGGGCATCCGTCCGGCACCGGGCTATCCGGCCTGCCCGGAACATACGGAAAAAGCCACCATCTGGGAGCTGCTGGAAGTGGAAAAACACACTGGCATGAAACTCACAGAATCTTTCGCCATGTGGCCCGGTGCATCGGTTTCGGGTTGGTACTTCAGCCACCCGGACAGCAAGTACTACGCTGTAGCACAAATTCAGCGCGATCAGGTTGAAGATTATGCCCGCCGTAAAGGTATGAGCGTTACCGAAGTTGAGCGCTGGCTGGCACCGAATCTGGGGTATGACGCGGACTGATTCACAAATCTGTCACTTTTCCTTACAACAAACAGGGCGCTCAATGAGTGCCCTGTCTCTTTATTAATATGAAACACTTATACTGGAAACAGGCTGGAATAATCTTAGCCGGAAAAACGAATGTCAAAAGGCACAGTAAAGATGCCAGTCAGCGTGTTTCCGGTCCTTTGGTCATTCAATTGCTTCAGGCACATATAACGATAAGGAGAACCTGAACTCGTGTTAACGCTGCTTCACCTGCTTTCTGCCGTCGCCCTGCTGGTCTGGGGGACTCATATTGTTCGAACCGGCGTAATGCGCGTCTTCGGCGCGCATTTGCGTACTGTCCTTAGCCGGAGCGTCGAAAAAAAGCCGCTCGCCTTTTGCGCGGGGATCGGCGTTACCGCACTGGTGCAGAGCAGTAATGCCACCACCATGCTGGTGACCTCGTTTGTCGCTCAGGATCTGGTAGCCCTCGCACCGGCTCTGGTCATTGTGCTGGGTGCAGATGTCGGGACGGCGCTAATGGCGCGTATTCTCACCTTCGACTTATCCTGGCTGTCACCGTTACTTATTTTTATCGGCGTGATTTTTTTCCTCGGACGCAAACAGTCACGCGCCGGGCAACTGGGCCGCGTCGGTATTGGTCTTGGGCTGATTTTGCTGGCGCTGGAGTTGATTGTGCAGGCCGTAACGCCGATCACCCAGGCAAACGGCGTTCAGGTGATCTTTGCCTCGCTGACCGGCGATATTCTGCTGGATGCGCTGATTGGCGCGATGTTCGCCATTATCAGCTACTCCAGCCTTGCTGCTGTACTGCTGACTGCGACTCTGACCGCCGCAGGCATTATCTCCTTCCCCGTGGCGCTCTGTCTGGTGATTGGTGCTAACCTCGGTTCCGGCCTGCTGGCGATGCTCAACAACAGTGCCGCCAATGCCGCAGCCCGCCGTGTCGCGCTGGGTAGTTTGCTGTTTAAGCTGGTGGGTAGCCTGATTATCCTGCCGTTTGTCCATTTGCTGGCAGAGACAATGGGGAAGTTGTCATTGCCAAAAGCGGAACTGGTGATCTATTTCCACGTCTTCTACAACCTTGTACGTTGCCTGGTCATGCTGCCATTTGTTGACCCGATGGCACGGTTTTGCAAAACGATTATTCGCGATGAACCGGAACTGGATACCCAGCTACGGCCCAAACATCTGGATGTCAGCGCGCTGGATACGCCCACGCTTGCTCTGGCGAACGCCGCGCGCGAAACCCTGCGCATTGGCGACGCCATGGAACAGATGATGGAAGGGCTAAATAAAGTGATGCACGGCGAGCCACGGCAGGAGAAAGAGCTGCGTAAGCTGGCAGATGATATCAACGTTCTCTACACCGCCATTAAGCTGTATCTGGCGCGGATGCCAAAAGAAGAGTTGGCGGAGGAAGAGTCGCGCCGCTGGGCGGAGATCATCGAAATGTCGCTCAACCTTGAACAGGCCTCCGATATCGTCGAGCGCATGGGCAGCGAAATTGCCGATAAATCGCTGGCAGCACGGCGGGCATTTTCGCTTGATGGCTTGAAGGAACTGGATGCGCTCTATGAGCAATTGCTCAGTAATTTAAAACTGGCAATGTCGGTGTTCTTCTCTGGCGATGTCACCAGCGCTCGTCGTTTGCGTCGCAGCAAACATCGTTTTCGCATTCTTAATCGCCGCTATTCCCACGCCCACGTCGATCGCCTGCATCAGCAAAACGTGCAGAGCATTGAAACCAGTTCGCTACATTTAGGCTTACTGGGAGATATGCAGCGCCTGAACTCGCTGTTTTGTTCGGTGGCTTACAGTGTGCTGGAACAGCCGGATGAAGATGAAGGACGGGACGAGTATTAATATTGTGAATCCTGTAGGCCTGATAAGACGCGTCAAGCGTCGCATCAGGCACTATGAACAAGATGCCGGATCATGCATCCGGCAATTCACTTAAAAACGGTGACCAGCTTCTAGCGGCACCGCTTCTTCACCAGCCTTAAACACATAAGTGGTGTTCGGGCCACCCAGCGTAGCGTGACCTTTACTCACTGTGATCCAGTTACCTTCCGGTAGACCAATAATCGTCAGTTCTGGCGCGACGACCAGCAGTTCGCGAATACGCTGCTCACGGGTTTCACCTTTATGGCCTTCCGGCAGCGCGTTGGTGAAGTGCGGGTTGATTTGCAACGGGAACAGATTTAGCGCATCGAAACCTTGCGGATCGACAATCGGCATATCGTTGGTGGTACGAATGGTTGGGCAAGCAAGGTTAGCGCCTGCGCTCCAGCCAATATACAGAGCGCCACGTTTAACCACGTCAGTAATTGGTGCCAGCAGCCCGCGCTCGCGGCACTGTTTCAGCAACTGGAAAGTATTCCCGCCGCCGACAATCACGATCTCAGCATTTTCAATCGCGGCAACGGGATCGACAACGCTATGAATACCGGTGACAGAAACACCCAGCGGAGCGAGAACCGCAGCCGTTTTCGCTGTGTAATCATCCCAGGTCTGCGTTACGCCAGCGAAAGGGATAAACACCGCTGAGCGGCGACCCTGCAACTGTTCAGCAATTAGCGGCAGTGCATGTTCCAGCCAGGCTTTACCCGGCAGCGTCGAGTTACTCAATAAAAGCAGTTCCATTACTTCTCCGGTTAGTAAGAAATCACGGGAGGCATGCTACCACTGCGAATTTAACCACTTACTGACATGGCTCACGATGTCGCACATTGCTTCTGGAAAGTGATTTGAGCAGGTAACGAATTCAAGCCAATGGAAATAACAAATAGTTCGCTCATGACTATTTTTTATCAACCCAAAGGTACGGTATATTCCGTTTTTTACAGGAGAATTTATGCTGCCCGACTCATCAGTCCGTTTAAATAAATACATCAGCGAAAGCGGAATTTGCTCACGCCGCGAAGCGGATCGCTATATCGAGCAAGGCAATGTGTTCCTTAATGGCAAGCGAGCCACCATTGGCGATCAGGTGAAACCCGGCGACGTTGTGAAAGTAAACGGTCAGTTGATTGAGCCTCGGGAAGCCGAAGATTTGGTACTTATCGCCCTGAACAAGCCCGTCGGTATTGTCAGCACCACCGAAGATGGCGAGCGCGATAACATTGTCGATTTCGTTAACCACAGCAAACGCGTGTTCCCGATTGGCCGCCTGGATAAAGACTCCCAGGGGCTGATTTTCCTCACCAATCACGGCGATCTGGTGAATAAGATCCTCCGTGCGGGTAACGATCATGAGAAAGAGTATCTGGTTACGGTCGATAAACCGATTACCGATGAATTTATTCGTGGTATGGGGGCGGGGGTGCCAATCCTCGGGACAGTGACTAAAAAGTGTAAAGTCAAAAAAGAAGCGCCGTTTGTCTTCCGCATTACCCTGGTGCAGGGGCTGAACCGTCAGATCCGTCGCATGTGCGAGCACTTTGGTTACGAAGTGAAAAAGCTGGAACGTACGCGCATTATGAACGTCAGTTTAAGCGGCATTCCGCTGGGTGAGTGGCGCGATTTAACTGATGATGAGTTAATCGACCTCTTTAAGCTCATCGAAAATTCCTCTTCCGAGGCAAAACCTAAAGTGAAGGCCAAACCGAAAACAGCGGGCATCAAACGTCCAGTCGTTAAGATGGAAAAAACGGCGGAAAAAGGCGGTCGCCCGGCGTCCAACGGTAAGCGTTTTACCTCTCCGGGGCGTAAAAAGAAGGGGCGCTAATCAGCGCCTGCCGCGCGTCGACGTATTTGCTGACCAGCTAAATGACGCTTCAGGATCCGGTTTATAAGCCTGCTTTTTCTTCAACTGGCGGGCTTTTTTCGCTTCAGCCTCACGCTCGACCATTAATTTATCGATGTACTCTTTCTTAATGCTGTTGGTTTCGGAGTTGGTCAGTACGCGACCATGCGCAATCCGCGCCCGATCCAGCAGTGTTTTAAGTTCACGCTGCTCGCGTTCAGTCATCTCTTTTTGGGTAATACGGGGGAGTGCCATGATGGTGCCCTCAGTGAGCCAGAGAGTTCAGTGTACGGGAATTCGTTTGCGAGCTGAACTGATAATATTCCTTTGTTCTCTTCTTAAATATTTATCTTTCTTGATAATTGACGATAAATACAGATACAAATTTAGCGAAAAGTTTTCCCTCTACAAACAAAAATAATTTATTAAATCTTTATTTTTCATTTGGTTAATAATTTTTCTCAATTCTGGCACGCTTCTCGCAATATCTCGTACGCGTTGAAACTGAATTACAAAGGGGGTCAAACCCCGTCGGCACACCAGGAACGGCCAGGCTGTTTTCCGGGCGTGTTCCGTCAGCCTTTGACGCCAATTATGGGTTCGATTCCCACATTCATTCCTGAAATGAATACTGGTTGTAACTTATTAAATAAAAAGTGAGGGATTGCGCAGTCAGCGATCCCCGATAACGTCGCCGATAAAGACGCCGGGTAACAGGCAAAAGGGAATTCCCCTGTCGCTTCGTGTCTGCTTCCGCGACGGCTGTTAAGTAAGGAATAGATAATGATTAAGAAAATAAGCGTAAGAAAAGATCAGCTGGCATTACTCTCCAGAAATGGCGATTACTACAAAGTGCTGCATGCAGGCGAGCATCTTTTACCCTGGTTAAATACGCCAGAAGTCTTGCTGATTACGCTCGATGGCAGCGAAGTTCCCGACGTGCTGGCGGATTATTTGCGCCGCTTTCAGCCTGATTGGGTGGAGAAATATTGCCTGGTGGCAGACTTGTCGGAGATTGAAGCCGGGGCGTTGTATATGGACGGTATTTTGCTGGAGATTCTGCCGCCATCAACGCGCCGTTTGTACTGGCGTGTAGAAGATGATTTGACACTGGTGCGGATGAATACGCAGCAAGTCCAGGTACAAACGGAGGTGATGAATGCGGTATTGCAACCACGGCGCAAAGGGGCAGTTAAAGGCCGCGATGCGATACTCACGGTGCAGGTTCCGGCCTGGCATGTAGGCGTGCTGAAAATCGATGGTGAAACGCAGGCGCTGTTACCGCCGGGGCTGACAGCATACTGGAAAATAAATCATCTGGTTGAGGCTGAAGTTGTCGACACCCGCTTGCAGGTACTGGAAGTCAGCGGGCAAGAAATCTTAACGAAAGATAAGGTCAATCTGCGGATTAATCTCGCCGCTAACTGGCGCTACAGCGACGTGTTGCTGGCATTTAGTCAGTTAACGAAGCCGATTGATCATTTGTATCGGGAATTGCAATTTGCCCTGCGTGAAGCGGTAGGTACTCGTACGCTGGATGAACTGCTGGAAGATAAACAGGTCATTGATGACGTTGTCAGCGAACAGGTGAAATCGCGCATGTTGCCATTTGGTATGGAGATTGCTTCATTAGGGGTGAAAGATATCGTCCTGCCTGGCGATATGAAAAATATCCTTGCGCAGCTGGTTGAGGCGGAGAAATCTGCGCAGGCGAATGTGATTCGCCGACGTGAAGAAACGGCAGCGACGCGCTCGTTACTGAACACCGCCAAAGTCATGGAGAACAATCCGGTAGCGTTGCGTTTAAAAGAGCTAGAAACGCTGGAGAGAGTGGCTGAGCGGATCGATAACATCTCTGTATTTGGCGGTCTGGATCAGGTTCTGCATGGGTTGGTTAATATCAAAGGGTGAGTAACATGCCATTAAATGGAGTCAGTGCTGCGATGCGCGAACGGGTATCGCAGCAGTTAAAAGAAATAGAACGGCGCTACGGCGTGAAAGTGCTGTATGCCTGTGAATCCGGGAGCCGCGGCTGGGGGTTTGCCTCGCCCGACAGCGACTACGATGTACGGTTTTTGTATGTTCACCCGCTGGAATGGTATCTGCGGGTGGAGCCGCCGCGCGATGTTATCGAGCTGCCCATCGACGACGAGTTAGATGTTTCCGGTTGGGAGTGGCGTAAGGCGCTGGGATTATTGAAAGGCGCGAACCCGACGCTGATAGAATGGCTGGATTCTCCGGTGGTCTATCAACAAGATGAAGAAACGATAACGGCGCTTAAGGCAATGGTCCCAATGTGGTTTTCTCCGCTGCGTGCGCGCTGGCATTACTATTCGATGGCGCAGAAAAACTTCCGCGGATATTTGCAGGGCGATGAAGTTCGACTGAAAAAATACTTTTACGTGCTGCGTCCGCTGCTGGCCGTGCGCTGGGTCGAAGCGGGAAAAGGCGTGCCGCCAATGCGCTTTGCTGAGTTACTGGCGGGAAGCGAACTTGATGCGCCGTTACGTGCAGAAATAGACGAATTACTGGAACGTAAACAGCGCGCAGGAGAAGCGGAATATGGTCCGCGCCGTCCATTGTTACATGCGTTTATTCGTGCGGAACAGGCGCGTGGGGAAATTCCACCGCTGTTACCGGATAGCAGAGAAGGGGACGTTAAGGAACTGGATAGCTTAATGTACCAGACGGTAATGCGCCGGGCATAAAGCCCGGCGTTATTTCACGCCATCAGCTCTTATTATTATTGTGTATTCCCGCTGATTTCATTCTGTATAAGTGTTGCAATATCGTCATTCGTTGCCGCTTGTGAACTAAATATCATCTTCTCACGCGAATACACCGCAAACTTATCTGACAGGTTCGAAGCAAACACCTTGCGGGCATTTTCTGCCAGCAAACCGGTGACGATATCATGGTGGTTTTTATCCACTTTTCGGGCAATATTTCCCGCCTCTTTGTCCTTACTATACCGTTCATTGGTGCTTTCCCAGCTTAATGCCGCTGAGGTTGTTTTTATCATGACTTCTGTTTGGTAGCCTGCATCTTTGAGTTTTTTTAATGTTTGTAACGGCGTCGCGGCATTACGAAATGTTCCTTCGACAACAATGTTGAGTTTACTGACTATCGCTCTCTCAATTGCACGTTCGACCGTTTCGCCGGAAAATTTCGCTGTATGGGTAACAAAATCATCCCCATAATTTTGGTAGATATAATTAAAATCAGGGTGTAGAAATCGAAAATCATCACCGTTAATAATCATTATATTATCTTTTGTCTCTCTTTTGGCTAATTCAATCAGAGATGATTTACCTGCTCCGGGTTGCCCACCTAAAACAAAACCAATGGGATGCTGTTGCGGTGTGACTTCATGATTTGTCAGACGCTGCCAAATAGAATCAAAAGATGCTTTATTTTCTGAATGCGTAGTATTGTTGAATTCATGCTGATATTGAGTTCTTACCTGCTGAAGGAGAATCTTACCTTGTGTAAAATCAACAAGTTCAGCGGGGGTAGAATAAAGATAATCGCGATAGCTGACTAATCGCTTGAGAGCATCGCCTGAATCCTGATGCGACGAAACTGAGCAATTATCAATGATATTTGATAAAAACGCGATGCACTGACTGGCTCCGTTTAAAAGTGCATCTTTTTCCATTAAAGTAGCCATTAACACTCCTGTTAAATGATATTTTTCGGTGATTATAATACTGTTCTACAGGAGTGATTTTGCTTTTCAGATATTATTTAATCTATGTTTTCAGTGAGGATGGCGTATAACAATCGGTGAGCGTTATACGCCAGTAGGGAAATATTACTCAAACAAATTAAAATGCAGCTTCTGCACCACCTGCTCGGCATCTTCGCCGGGCACCAGGAAGCACAGGTTATGGCTGGATGCGCCGTAACAAATCATGCGAATGTTGAACGGTTCCAGTACGCCGAATACCTCTTTGCCAACGCCGCAGGCTTTTGACAGGTCATTGCCAATCAACGCGACCAGCGCCAGACCTTCTTCTACTTCCACCCGGCACAGTGCGGAAAGCTCCATCAGCAGAGATTGCGTCAGCAACGTATCGCCAGTGGAGGTTGAACCGGTGGTATCAAGGGTTAATGCCACGCTCACTTCTGACGTGGTGATTAAGTCTACCGAAATATTATGCCGCGCGAGGATGCCGAAAACTTCCGCGAGGAAGCCGCGAGAATGCAGCATATTCAGGCTGTGCAAAGTGAGCAGAGTCTGATTGCGACGAAGCGCCAGCGCGCGGAACAGCGGCGGATTTTCAGTTTTATTGCACACCAGCGTACCACCTGCGCGTGGGTCTTTGCTGGAGCCGACAAAGACCGGGATATCGCTGCGTACTGCGGGTAGCAACGTTGCCGGATGCAGTACTTTTGCACCAAAAGTTGCCATCTCTGCCGCTTCGGCAAACGCGATTTCATCAATGCGTTTTGCTGCGGAAACTACGCGTGGATCGGTGGTGTAGATGCCCGGGACGTCGGTCCAGATATCAACACGAGATGCGTGTAAAGCCTCCGCCAGCAAGGCTGCCGTATAATCGCTGCCTCCACGGCCAAGCGTCGTTGTACGACCTTTATTTTCGCTACCGATAAATCCCTGGGTGATCACTAAGCCGTCATTGAGGCGTGGGAGCAGCTGCAGCGCGGCCAGTTCCGCCAGCGCGGCTACATCTGGCTCTGCACGACCAAATCGGTCGTTGGTACGCATCACTTTACGTACATCAAACCACTGTGCCTGAACATCGCGTTCGCGCAGGATTTCGACAAACAGCAGGGTCGACATCAGCTCGCCGTGGCTGACCAGCTCATCTGTCAGCGCCGGAGACGTTGCCAGCGCCGCCGCTTCTGCCAGAACAGTAATGTTCTCCAGCAGACGTTCAATCTCTTCACGGATAACGTTCGGGTAACGCAGACGTTCCAGAATGGCAAACTGGATGTTGCGAATAGCGTCGAGTTTTTCGAATCGCTCGCCAGGTTCCAGCCCTTCCGCTAAAGCGACCAGCAGATTAGTGATACCAGCAGAAGCCGAGAGGACTACTAAACGCACGTTGGCATCAGAAAGCACAATATCAGCGCTGCGGTTCATGGCGTCAAAATCAGCTACGCTGGTACCGCCAAATTTGGAGACAACAATTTCAGACATAACTACCTCGTGTCAGGGGATCCATTTTCAGCCTTGGCACAAGGGAAGAGCGGAAGACGGGTGGGCGCAGAGCGATACTTCGCTACTATTTTCACCCAGAAGTGCTCCACCACTTGCGAAACGCCCGACTGCGAACGCTTCTGGTGACAACCCAGGGGATTCAGCCCCTGTAGCCGATGATGAACGTGGCCAGCCGTTCAATCACCTCGGCGATGCACCCCCTCAGGTGTTATCACAGGACTGGCTCCTCCAACACCGTTACTTGGGCAACGCGCCTCTTCTGGCCTGCGCTAGCGCAGGTAGTACATTTATAAATAAAGGGTGAGCGGGGCGGTTGTCAACGACGGGGTCATGCGGATTTTTCATCCACTCCTGGCGGTCAGTAGTTCAGCTAATAAATGCTTCACTGCGCTAAGGGTTTACACTCAACATTACGCTAACGGCACTAAAACCATCACATTTTTCTGTGACTGGCGCTACAATCTTCCAAAGTCACAATTCTCAAAATCAGAAGAGTATTGCTAATGAAAAACATCAATCCAACGCAGACCGCTGCCTGGCAGGCACTACAGAAACACTTCGATGAAATGAAAGACGTTACGATCGCCGATCTTTTTGCTAAAGACGGCGATCGTTTTTCTAAGTTCTCCGCAACCTTCGACGATCAGATGCTGGTGGATTACTCCAAAAACCGCATCACTGAAGAGACGCTGGCGAAATTACAGGATCTGGCGAAAGAGTGCGATCTGGCGGGCGCGATTAAGTCGATGTTCTCTGGCGAGAAGATCAACCGCACTGAAAACCGCGCCGTGCTGCACGTAGCGCTGCGTAACCGTAGCAATACCCCGATTCTGGTTGATGGCAAAGACGTAATGCCGGAAGTCAACGCGGTGCTGGAGAAGATGAAAACCTTCTCGGAAGCGATTATCTCCGGTGAGTGGAAGGGTTATACCGGCAAAGCAATCACTGACGTAGTGAACATCGGGATCGGTGGTTCTGACCTCGGCCCGTACATGGTGACCGAAGCACTGCGTCCGTACAAAAATCACCTGAACATGCACTTTGTTTCTAACGTCGATGGGACTCACATCGCTGAAGTGCTGAAAAAAGTAAACCCGGAAACCACGCTGTTCCTGGTAGCATCTAAAACCTTCACCACTCAGGAAACTATGACCAACGCCCATAGCGCGCGTGACTGGTTCCTGAAAGCGGCAGGTGATGAAAAACACGTTGCGAAACACTTTGCGGCGCTCTCAACCAATGCCAAAGCCGTTGGCGAGTTTGGTATTGATACTGCCAACATGTTCGAGTTCTGGGACTGGGTCGGCGGCCGTTACTCTTTGTGGTCAGCGATTGGCCTGTCGATTGTTCTCTCCATCGGCTTTGATAACTTCGTTGAACTGCTTTCTGGCGCACACGCGATGGACAAGCATTTCTCCACCACGCCTGCCGAGAAAAACCTGCCTGTACTGCTGGCGCTGATTGGCATCTGGTACAACAATTTCTTTGGTGCGGAAACTGAGGCGATTCTGCCGTATGACCAGTATATGCACCGTTTCGCGGCGTACTTCCAGCAGGGCAATATGGAGTCCAACGGTAAGTATGTTGACCGTAACGGTAACGTTGTGGATTACCAGACTGGCCCGATTATCTGGGGTGAACCAGGCACTAACGGTCAGCACGCGTTCTACCAGCTGATCCACCAGGGAACCAAAATGGTACCGTGCGATTTCATCGCTCCGGCTATCACCCATAACCCGCTCTCTGATCATCACCAGAAACTGCTGTCTAACTTCTTCGCCCAGACCGAAGCGCTGGCGTTTGGTAAATCCCGCGAAGTGGTTGAGCAGGAATATCGTGATCAGGGTAAAGATCCGGCAACGCTTGACTACGTGGTGCCGTTCAAAGTGTTCGAAGGTAACCGCCCGACCAACTCCATCCTGCTGCGTGAAATCACTCCGTTCAGCCTGGGTGCGTTGATTGCGCTGTATGAGCACAAAATCTTTACTCAGGGCGTGATCCTGAACATCTTCACCTTCGACCAGTGGGGCGTGGAGCTGGGTAAACAACTGGCAAACCGTATTCTGCCAGAGCTGAAAGATGATAAAGAAATCAGCAGCCACGATAGCTCGACCAATGGTCTGATTAACCGCTATAAAGCGTGGCGCGGTTAATTTAAAAACCTTAATAACAATGCCGACGTTATGTCGGCATTGTTTTATCAGATAAATCCCCTTGTCTGTGATTTAACGGAAATCATACCGTGAGGTTAATCCTAAAATAGATTTTTAATCGTGATTGATTTCGGAAAATACTCAGATTAATTACTTTTACTTTTATTTTAACATTATGATTTTTAATGTTATTTATATATAAGTTGTAGCTTATATTTGATATTCATTCCAATTATCCTAAAACCCCATCTCTAATTCCCCGCGCCGTAATTCGCATGCTTTAGTTGTGTATACTCGATCCCGCCCGAAATGTTTTTGGGTAAATCTCCATTCATTCAATGAAGGGAAATTGTTATGAAAAAAGTTCTGTATGGCATTTTTGCCATATCTGCGCTTGCGGCGACTTCTGCGTGGGCTGCACCTGTACAGGTGGGCGAAGCGGCAGGGTCGGCAGCAACGTCGGTTTCGGCGGGGAGTTCCTCCGCGACCAGCGTCAGCACCGTAAGCTCGGCGGTGGGTGTCGCGCTCGCGGCAACCGGTGGCGGTGATGGTTCTAATACCGGGACCACCACAACCACGACCACCAGTACCCAGTAATAAAGTATGTATCCCCAAAATAATTTGAGTCATTGCATCTGTGGCTTGAAGTATGAAGGGATTTACCATAACCACACTCCGGTGTGGTTATTCTGCCCCTCTGGAGAAGAGTCGTGAAGCGACCTGCACTCATTCTTATCTGCCTGCTATTACAGGCCTGTTCAGCCACGACTAAAGAGCTGGGCAATTCACTGTGGGACAGTCTGTTCGGCACGCCAGGCGTACAGCTGACGGACGATGATATTCAAAATATGCCCTACGCCAGCCAGTACATGCAGCTTAATGGCGGGCCGCAATTGTTTGTGGTGCTGGCCTTCGCTGAAGACGGACAACAAAAATGGGTCACTCAGGATCAAGCCACTCTTGTCACACAACATGGTCGTCTGGTGAAGACTTTGCTTGGCGGCGACAACCTGATTGAAGTGAATAACCTTGCCGCCGACCCGCTGATTAAACCCGCACAAATTGTTGATGGTGCAACATGGACGCGCACGATGGGCTGGACCGAGTACCAGCAGGTACGCTACGCCACCGCACGCTCAGTCTTCAAATGGGATGGCACCGATACCGTCAAGGTCGGCAGCGATGAAACCCCGGTTCGCGTGCTGGACGAAGAAGTCTCCACCGACCAGGCGCGCTGGCATAACCGCTACTGGATCGACAGCGAAGGGCAAATTCGCCAGTCGGAACAGTATCTCGGCGCGGATTATTTCCCGGTGAAAACCACTCTCATCAAGGCGGCAAAACAATGATTAAACAAACTATTGTCGCATTGATTTTGAGTGTGGGGGCGTCATCGGTCTTCGCGGCGGGAACCGTCAAGGTATTCAGCAATGGCAGCAGTGAGGCCAAAACGCTGACGGGCGCAGAGTATTTAATCGATCTGGTAGGCCAGCCGCGGCTGGCAAACAGTTGGTGGCCTGGTGCGGTGATTAGCGAAGAGCTGGCAACGGCGGCAGCATTGCGGCAGCAGCAGGCGTTGCTGACACGGCTGGCAGAACTGGCTGCAGATTCCAGCGCCGACGATGCCGCCGCGATTAACGCCTTACGCCAGCAAATTCAGGCGTTGAAAGTGACGGGCAGGCAAAAAATCAATCTTGATCCTGATATCGTCCGCGTTGCCGAACGCGGTAACCCACCGTTGCAGGGCAACTACACGCTGTGGGTCGGGCCACCACCGTCCACGGTCACGCTGTTCGGGCTTATCAGCCGTCCTGGCAAGCAGCCATTCACTCCAGGTCGCGACGTGGCGAGCTATCTCTCCGGGCAGAACCTGCTTAGCGGTGCGGATCGCAGCTACGCGTGGGTGGTTTACCCGGACGGACGCACGCAAAAAGCGCCGGTGGCTTACTGGAACAAGCGTCACGTAGAGCCGATGCCCGGCAGCATTATTTATGTTGGCCTCGCGGACTCCGTCTGGAGTGAGACGCCTGATGCCCTTAACGCCGACATTCTTCAGACTCTGACGCAGCGGATACCTCAATAATGAAAAAAAGACATCTGCTTAGCTTACTGGCGCTGGGCATTAGCACAGCTTGCTACGGCGAAACATATCCTGCGCCCATTGGTCCGTCGCAGTCGGATTTCGGTGGCGTAGGATTATTACAAACTCCCACCGCGCGTATGGCACGGGAAGGGGAGTTGAGTCTGAACTATCGCGATAACGATCAGTACCGTTATTACTCAGCTTCAGTGCAACTCTTCCCGTGGCTGGAAACAACGCTGCGCTACACCGACGTGCGCACCCGGCAGTACAGCAGCGTCGAAGCGTTCTCTGGCGATCAAACGTATAAAGATAAAGCCTTCGATCTCAAACTGCGTTTGTGGGAAGAGAGTTACTGGCTGCCGCAAGTGGCGGTTGGTGCGCGGGATATCGGCGGTACGGGGCTGTTTGATGCGGAATATCTTGTTGCCAGCAAAGCCTGGGGGCCGTTCGATTTTACGCTCGGCCTGGGCTGGGGATATCTGGGCACCAGCGGTAATGTAAAAAATCCGCTCTGTTCAGCCAGTGATAAATATTGCTATCGCGATAACAGCTACAAACAGGCGGGATCTATCGACGGTAGCCAGATGTTCCACGGTCCTGCCTCACTGTTTGGCGGCGTGGAATACCAGACGCCCTGGCAACCGCTGCGCCTGAAACTGGAGTATGAAGGCAATAATTATCAGCAGGATTTTGCCGGGAAGCTGGAGCAAAAAAGTAAGTTTAACGTCGGTGCGATTTATCGCGTTACCGATTGGGCCGACGTTAACCTTAGCTATGAACGTGGCAACACCTTTATGTTTGGCGTCACGCTGCGCACCAACTTTAACGATCTGCGCCCGTCTTACAACGATAACGCCCGCCCGCAATATCAACCGCAGCCGCAGGATGCCATTTTGCAGCATTCGGTGGTGGCGAATCAGTTAACGCTGTTGAAATACAATGCCGGACTTGCCGATCCGCAGATCCAGGCGAAAGGCGATACGCTGTATGTCACCGGCGAGCAGGTGAAATATCGTGATTCGCGCGAAGGGATCATCCGTGCTAATCGGATCGTGATGAACGATCTGCCGGATGGGATCAAAACGATCCGCATTACGGAAAATCGTCTTAACATGCCGCAGGTGACGACGGAAACCGATGTCGCCAGCCTGAAAAATCATCTCGCCGGAGAGCCGTTGGGCCACGAAACGAAGCTGGCGCAAAAACGCGTCGAGCCAGTGGTTCCGCAGTCCACCGAGCAGGGCTGGTATATCGACAAATCACGCTTTGATTTCCACATCGATCCGGTGCTGAACCAGTCGGTCGGTGGCCCGGAAAACTTTTACATGTATCAGCTGGGCGTGATGGGAACGGCAGATTTGTGGCTGACGGACCATCTGCTGACCACCGGCAGCCTGTTTGCAAATCTTGCCAACAACTACGACAAGTTTAACTACACCAATCCGCCGCAGGACTCGCACTTACCGCGCGTTCGTACCCATGTGCGCGAGTATGTGCAGAACGATGTCTATGTGAATAACCTGCAAGCCAACTACTTCCAGCATCTGGGCAACGGCTTCTACGGTCAGGTCTATGGAGGTTATCTCGAAACCATGTTTGGCGGTGCGGGGGCCGAAGTGTTGTATCGTCCGCTGGACAGTAACTGGGCGTTTGGTCTGGATGCCAACTACGTTAAACAGCGCGACTGGCGTAGTGCAAAAGATATGATGAAATTCACCGACTACAGCGTGAAAACCGGACATCTGACCGCCTACTGGACGCCATCTTTCGCCCAGGACGTGTTGGTGAAAGCCAGCGTCGGGCAGTATCTGGCAGGGGATAAAGGCGGCACGCTGGAGATCGCCAAACGCTTTGATAGCGGCGTGGTGGTTGGCGGCTATGCCACGATCACCAACGTTTCGAAAGAGGAGTACGGCGAAGGGGACTTCACCAAAGGCGTGTATGTCTCGGTACCGTTGGATCTCTTCTCGTCTGGCCCGACACGCAGCCGTGCGGCGATTGGCTGGACGCCGCTGACGCGTGACGGTGGTCAGCAACTTGGGCGTAAGTTCCAGTTGTATGATATGACCAGCGACCGTAGCGTAAATTTCCGCTAAGTCATGGGAAAGGTGCCAGTTTTCGCAATCACTGGCACCCTCATTCTTAATGGCCTGTTGAGCCATCAGGAACGCAGTTCACCCCCGGTTTGCGATCTGGTGTGTAAAGGCGAAAACATTCTGTCTTCCTGTCCGTCGATATCGGTTGCAGATCTGGTTGCCTGAGCGACTGGGCCATCATTGGGCTGGAGACATTGCTTTGCGGTAGGTCGGCTTTATCAGCAGTACCGAGCGGACCAGCATAAGCAGGAAGAACAGAGACTGATAACATCAAAGCAGCAAAATAAGGCTTCATTTTTACCACCTTTATCAGGTTACGTTTCATTTGTTCCAGAGGAACATGGTCGATTTTTCGCGCATTGCTGGTGGCTGGGAATCACCTGAATGGGTGATTTTTGAATTACCGGCTTTGGTGCGGTTTGTCTTGCCGGATGCGCCGCCAGGCGCGGCTTATCCGGCCTACGGGTAGGTATATCCGGCTTTGGTGGAGGCGCGCTCCAAATCCAGGTTGAACAAAACATACACAAAAAATATAGATCTCCGTCACATTTTTGCGTTATACAGGAAGCTCGCCACTGTGAAGGAGGTACTGCTATGACGTCACTCTCTCGTCCGCGCGTGGAGTTTATCTCCACCATTTTGCAGACCGTACTCAATCTTGGCCTGTTGTGCCTCGGCCTGATTTTGGTTGTCTTCCTCGGCAAAGAAACGGTGCATCTGGCAGATGTGCTGTTCGCGCCAGAACAAACCAGCAAATATGAGCTGGTAGAAGGACTGGTGGTTTACTTTCTCTATTTCGAATTTATCGCGCTGATTGTGAAATACTTTCAGTCCGGTTTTCACTTCCCGCTACGTTACTTTGTCTATATTGGGATCACCGCCATTGTGCGCTTGATCATCGTCGATCATAAATCGCCACTGGATGTGTTGATCTACTCGGCTGCGATCCTGTTACTGGTGATCACTCTGTGGTTGTGTAATTCGAAACGGCTGAAGCGGGAGTAAAAAGACAGCACGCCGAACTGGCGCGGCGTGCTGGACAGGAAGATTACAGCGTAGCAGTTTGTTGTGTTTTCTTCGTTTCCGGTTCCCAGAGGGCTTCCAGCTCCTCAAGGGTTTTACCTTTGGTTTCCGGGACAAATTTCCACATAAATAGTGCTGCCAGAACGCCCATACACCCGTAAATCCAGTAGGAGAAACCGTTGTGGAAATGGGCCACCAGCCAGGAGTTTTTGTCCATCATCGGGAAGGTCCAGGAGACGAAGTAGTTCGCCAGCCACTGGGCCGCCACCGCGATTGCCAGCGCTTTACCACGAATGGCATTCGGGAAGATTTCCGACAGCAGAACCCAGCATACCGGACCCCAGGACATGGCAAAGGCGGCAACATAGAACAGCATCGACAGTAGCGCCACAATACCCGGTGCCTGAGTGTAAAACGCGGTACCGAGGCTAAACATACCGATTGCCATTCCGAGCGCGCCGATAATTTGCAGTGGCTTACGACCAAATTTATCCACCGTCATAATTGCCAGAACGGTGAAGGTGAGGTTGATAACTCCGACAATAATGGTCTGCAACAGCGCGATATCCGTGCTGGCCCCCAGCGTTTTGAACACTTCCGGCGCGTAGTACAACACCACATTGATGCCGACAAATTGCTGGAAGATGGAGAGCATAACGCCGATTACAATCACGCCCACGCCAAACATCAGCAGACGACCACCGGTTTTGCGGCCATGATCCAGGGAGTGTTTAATTTCCTGTACTGCCTGAGTTGCAAGCGTGTTGCCCATAATTTTGCGCAGGATACTTTCCGCCTGTTCTTGCTTGCCGCGTGACATCAGCCAGCGAGGACTTTCTGGCACGGTATACAGCAGCATTAAGAACAGCAGTGCAGGGATACATTCCGAGGCAAACATATAACGCCAGCCGTCAGTATTCAGCCAGCTGGCATCACCGGAACGGGCAATAAAATAGTTTACGCAGTAAACTAAAAGTTGCCCGAAAATAATCGCAAACTGGTTAAATGAAACCAGTTTTCCGCGAATATGAGCTGGAGCCAGTTCCGCAATATACATTGGTGAAAGCATTGAGGCTAAACCAACGCCAATACCGCCAATAATACGATAAATAACAAATTCCGGGACATAACCTGCCAGATAAATAGGGACTGTGTTGTCCGGGTTTATAGAGGTAAAACCAAGTTCTGGCCAGGCAGAACCTACACCAGAAATAAAAAACAGGACAGCAGCAATCTTAAGTGAATCACGACGGCCGAAGCGGTTACTGCAATAACCACCGAGGGCACCGCCGATGATGCAACCAATCAGAGCGCTGGCTACGCAAAATCCTAACAGGGAGTTGGCAGCGGATTCACTTAAGTTTTGTGGAGCAACAAAGACGGTATTGAGTGACTCAACAGTACCGGAAATAACGGCGGTGTCGTAGCCAAATAATAAACCACCTAATGTAGCGACTAAGGTAATCGAAAATATATAACTGGAATTATACTGGGTATTCATTCAGACCTGCCTTAGATCATTCTGATCTTTTATCAGTGCATTGATGTTGGAATTGTCAGGCAGTTAAGGCAATTATCATTTTTTACAATGCGTTTACGTAATGTCTTTTCTGTGATCTTAATTGTGATAATTATCCAAAATTGATAAAAACAATACTATTGCCGTGATTCAGAGCACGAAAGAGAATTATCGTAAGTGGGAAAACAAATAACGTAAAAATAATAAGTTCTATGATGGGAATATTAACCGGCGAACGATTCAGATTGCAGACGAAAGAAAAAAAGGCGCTCCGTGGAGCGCCGAATAATAGTCACAAGTTGGGATAACGTAAGTTGAGGGTGCAGCGGCATAACATTGGCAGAACAACATCTTTAACCTTTCACACCACCTGCCGTCAGGCCGTTGACCAGCCAGCGTTGAGCCAGCAAGAAGACGATGGTGATCGGTAATGCAGACATCACGGCAGCGGCGGCAAAGTCACCCCACAGGTAGTTTTGCGGGTTGAGGTATTGCTGCATCCCCACGGCCAGGGTGTAGCTATTTACGTCACGCAGTAACAGCGACGCGACCGGAACTTCAGTAATGGCAGCGATAAACGACAGGATGAACACCACCGCCAGAATCGGTACTGACAGCGGCAACAGGACAAGGCGGAAGGCCTGCCACGGTGTCGCACCATCCAGCGCCGCCGCTTCTTCCAGCGAACTGTCGATGGTTTCGAAATAGCCTTTGATGGTCCAGACATGCAGCGCAATCCCACCCAGATACGCGAAAATTACGCCGCCATGAGTATTCAGACCAATGAATGGAATGTACTCACCCAGACGATCAAACAACGCATACAACGCGACCAGTGAAAGTACTGCCGGGAACATCTGGAAAATCAGCATTCCTTTCAGCAGCGTCGCTTTGCCTGGAAAGCGCATACGGGCGAAAGCGTAGGCGCAGGTGGTGGAGAGCGCCACAATGCCAATCGCGGAAATCCCGGCGACCTTTACCGAGTTCCACAGCCACAGCAGTACCGGGAATGGCGGTGGCGTAATGCGACCATCAGCCTGTTCAACGCTAAAACCTAACGCCAGTTTCCAGTGATCCCAGGAGATTTGCTCCGGGATCAGGCTACCGGTCGCGAAGTTTCCCTGACGCAGCGAGATAGCGACGACCATCAGCAGCGGGAACATAATCGCCGCGATAAAAAGTAGCAGTAGCAGGTGAGTAATAAACAAACGTGCTTTTTGCGATTTCGGTTGGACCATTGCCATTTTTGTTATCTCCCTTAATCAAACTTCATTCGCGTGGCTTTCAGGTTCACTATCGCCAGCGCACCCACCAGCAGGAAGATCAGCGTGGCAATTGCTGCCGCCAGACCGAAGTCCTGACCCCCGCCGCCTTCAAAAGCGATACGGTAGGTGTAGTTAACAAGCAGGTCGGTATAACCGGCTGGCGTGGTCGTGCCAAGACGATCCGGGCCGCCGTTGGTTAACAGCTGAATCAGCACGAAGTTGTTAAAGTTAAAGGCGAAGCTGGCGATCATCAGCGGCGTCAGCGGTTTAATCAGCAGCGGCAGCGTAATCTTAAAGAAGTTCTGGAACGGACCTGCGCCATCCATTGCTGAGGCTTCATACAAATCGTCCGGAATCGCTTTCAGCAAGCCCATGCAGAGGATCATCATGTACGGATAACCCAGCCAGGTATTGACGATAATCAGCATCGTGCGGGCGGTGGTCGGATCGCTGAACCAGGCGGGCTTCACGCCAAACAGCGCGCTCAACATCATGTTGATTTCACCGAAGCTCTGGTTAAACAATCCTTTGAAAATCAAGATTGAAATGAACGATGGCACCGCGTAGGGCAGAATCAGCAGGACGCGATAGACCGCTTTGCCGCGCAACGCTTCCCACTGCACCAGACATGCCAGAACCATGCCGACCGCCACCGTTAAAAAGACAGTGATCAGCGAGAACACCACGGTCCAGACGAAAATGGCGAGGAACGGTTTCTGAATGCCTTCGTCGGTAAAGACGCGGGTAAAGTTTTTCCAGCCGGTGGTCACGGTGTAACCGGGGCTTAGCTTTTCATCACCCCAGTTGCCGTCGGCGGTAATGGACTGGTAAAAGCCAATTTGGTTATTCGGACGATATTTCACGCCGCTCTGATTATTCGTCAACGTGCCGTCACCGTCGAGTGTGTAGAGCGGCTGCGTGCCAGAAAACTGGCGCAGGGAGCTCATCATCACTTTGTTGCCATCCGGCAGAATGGCGGTAATGTCACTCAGCGCCTGACGATTCTGGGTAATCACGCGCAGATTCGCGCGTTCGCCTTCGGGCTGAGCGGTCGTTTCTTTCAGTTGCAGTTTTTGCTCGCCGCCAAATTTAAACGCGTCGGAGAGGTAATTTTTGCCGGTTTCGCCGTCGCTGAGCGCCAGTTGCCACTCATCGCCCGCCGGGTAAAGACCAAAGTTATAGGTTTTGCCTGCTTGCCAGGAGCGATCTAACAACACTTCCTGCGCACGTTCAAAAGTCAGCTGGTTAGTGCTGCTGTAGTTGGTGAAGGCAATGGCGATGGTGCAGACCAGAGGGAAGAGGACGAATAATCCCATTCCAGCCATTCCCGGGTAAACATAGCGCCAGGCGTAGGCTTTACGATTGGCGAAAATATACAGCCCCGCTGAACTCAATATCAGCGTGGTAATGGCGAACAGGTATTCCCCTTGTGCGTACATTAAAACAACAAGGTAACCCACCAGCAGGCCGAGCAGACCTAGCACTGACCATTTCAGCGCGTCGCTTTGCCACCAATGTTTCTTTTTAATGACATCCATGGGGTTCTTCCTCATTCCAGGACGGATAAGGCTTTCACGCCTTATCCGACAACAACTGCCTGATGCGACACTGATGCGTCTTATCAGGCCTACATGCGTTTCAGTTTTGTAGGCCGGACAAGGCGTTCACGCCGCATCCGGCATTTCACAGCATTACTTGGTGATACGAGTCTGCGCGTCTTTCAGGGCTTCATCGACAGTCTGACGACCGCTGGCGGCGTTGATCACCGCAGTACGCACGGCATACCAGAAAGCGGACATCTGCGGGATGTTCGGCATGATTTCACCTTTCTGGGCGTTTTCCATGGTGGCGGCAATACGTGGATCTTTCGCCAACTCTTCCTCGTAAGACTTCAGCGCCACTGCACCCAGCGGTTTGTCTTTATTGACCGCTTCCAGACCTTCGTCAGTCAGCAGATAGTTTTCGAGGAACTCTTTCGCCAGCTCTTTGTTCGGACTGGCGGCGTTAATACCGGCGCTCAGCACGCCAACGAACGGTTTAGATGGTTGACCCTTGAAGGTCGGCAGTACCGTTACACCATAATTCACTTTGCTGGTGTCGATGTTGGACCATGCCCACGGGCCGTTGATGGTCATCGCTGTTTCGCCTTTATTAAAGGCAGCTTCTGCGATGGAGTAATCGGTGTCTGCATTCATGTGTTTGTTTTTAATAAGGTCAACCAGGAAGGTCAGACCCGCTTTCGCGCCAGCGTTATCCACGCCCACGTCTTTAATATCGTACTTGCCGTTTTCATACTTGAACGCATAACCCCCGTCAGCAGCAATCAGCGGCCAGGTGAAGTACGGTTCTTGCAGGTTGAACATCAGCGCGCTCTTACCTTTCGCTTTCAGTTCTTTATCCAGCGCCGGGATCTCTTCCCAGGTTTTTGGTGGGTTCGGCAGCAGATCTTTGTTATAAATCAGCGATAACGCTTCAACAGCGATCGGGTAAGCAATCAGCTTGCCGTTGTAACGTACGGCATCCCAGGTAAACGGATACAGCTTGTCCTGGAACGCTTTGTCCGGGGTGATTTCAGCCAACAGGCCAGATTGAGCGTAGCCACCAAAACGGTCGTGCGCCCAGAAGATAATGTCAGGGCCATCGCCAGTTGCCGCAACCTGAGGGAATTTCTCTTCCAGTTTATCCGGATGCTCAACGGTGACTTTAATTCCGGTATCTTTCTCGAATTTCTTACCGACTTCAGCGAGACCGTTATAGCCTTTATCGCCGTTAATCCAGATTACCAGTTTACCTTCTTCGATTTTGGCGAGAGCCGAGGCGGAAAACATCATCGTCGTTAATGCGGATAATGCGAGGATGCGTGCACCTGTTTTTATTTTCATAATCTATGGTCCTTGTTGGTGAAGTGCTCGTGAAAACACCTAAACGGACTCTAGTTTCTTTATACGGCAACCTCTTTCCATCCTCCTTGCCCCTACGCCCCACCGTTGCTTTGTGTGATCTCTGTTACAGAATTGGCGGTAATGTGGAGATGCGCACATAAAATCGCCACGATTTTTGCAAGCAACATCACGAAATTCCTTACATGACCTCGGTTTAGTTCACAGAAGCCGTGTTCTCATCCTCCCGCCTCCTCCCCCATAAAAAAGCCAGGGGGTGGAGGATTTAAGCCATCTCCTGATGACGCATAGTCAGCCCATCATGAATGTTGCTGTCGATGACAGGTTGTTACAAAGGGAGAAGGGCATGGCGAGCGTACAGCTGCAAAATGTAACGAAAGCCTGGGGCGAGGTCGTGGTATCGAAAGATATCAATCTCGATATCCATGAAGGTGAATTCGTGGTGTTTGTCGGACCGTCTGGCTGCGGTAAATCGACTTTACTGCGCATGATTGCCGGGCTTGAGACGATCACCAGCGGCGACCTGTTCATCGGTGAGAAACGGATGAATGACACTCCGCCAGCAGAACGCGGCGTTGGTATGGTGTTTCAGTCTTACGCGCTCTATCCCCACCTGTCAGTAGCAGAAAACATGTCATTTGGCCTGAAACTGGCTGGCGCAAAAAAAGAGGTGATTAACCAACGCGTTAACCAGGTGGCGGAAGTGCTGCAACTGGCGCATTTGCTGGATCGCAAACCGAAAGCGCTCTCTGGCGGTCAGCGTCAGCGTGTGGCGATTGGCCGTACGCTGGTGGCCGAGCCAAGCGTATTTTTGCTCGATGAACCGCTCTCCAACCTCGATGCTGCACTGCGTGTGCAAATGCGTATCGAAATCTCCCGTCTGCATAAACGCCTGGGCCGCACAATGATTTACGTCACCCACGATCAGGTCGAAGCGATGACGCTGGCCGACAAAATCGTGGTGCTGGACGCCGGTCGCGTGGCGCAGGTTGGGAAACCGCTGGAGCTGTACCACTATCCGGCAGACCGTTTTGTCGCCGGATTTATCGGTTCGCCAAAGATGAACTTCCTGCCGGTAAAAGTGACCGCCACCGCAATCGATCAAGTGCAGGTGGAGCTGCCGATGCCAAATCGTCAGCAAGTCTGGCTGCCAGTTGAAAGCCGTGATGTCCAGGTTGGAGCCAATATGTCGCTGGGTATTCGCCCGGAACATCTACTGCCGAGTGATATCGCTGACGTCATCCTTGAGGGTGAAGTTCAGGTCGTCGAGCAACTCGGCAACGAAACCCAAATCCATATCCAGATCCCTTCCATTCGTCAAAACCTGGTGTACCGCCAGAACGACGTGGTGTTGGTAGAAGAAGGTGCCACATTCGCTATCGGCCTGCCGCCAGAGCGTTGCCATCTGTTCCGTGAGGATGGCACTGCATGTCGTCGACTGCATAAGGAGCCGGGCGTTTAAGCACCCCACAAAACACACAAAGCCTGTCACAGGTGATGTGAAAAAAGAAAAGCAATGACTCAGGAGATAGAATGATGATTACTCTGCGCAAACTTCCTCTGGCGGTTGCCGTCGCAGCGGGCGTAATGTCTGCTCAGGCAATGGCTGTTGATTTCCACGGCTATGCACGTTCCGGTATTGGCTGGACAGGTAGCGGCGGTGAACAACAGTGTTTCCAGACTACCGGTGCTCAAAGTAAATACCGTCTTGGCAACGAATGTGAAACTTATGCTGAATTAAAATTGGGTCAGGAAGTGTGGAAAGAGGGCGATAAGAGCTTCTATTTCGACACTAACGTGGCCTATTCCGTCGCGCAACAGAATGACTGGGAAGCTACCGATCCGGCCTTCCGTGAAGCAAACGTGCAGGGTAAAAACCTGATCGAATGGCTGCCAGGTTCCACCATCTGGGCAGGTAAGCGCTTCTACCAACGTCATGACGTTCATATGATCGACTTCTACTACTGGGATATTTCTGGTCCTGGTGCCGGTCTGGAAAACATCGATGTTGGCTTCGGTAAACTCTCTCTGGCAGCAACCCGCTCCTCTGAAGCTGGTGGTTCTTCCTCTTTTGCCAGCAACAATATTTATGACTATACCAACGAAACCGCGAACGACGTTTTCGATGTGCGTTTAGCGCAGATGGAAATCAACCCGGGCGGCACATTAGAACTGGGTGTCGACTACGGTCGTGCCAACCTGCGTGATAACTATCGTCTGGTTGATGGCGCATCGAAAGACGGCTGGTTATTCACTGCTGAACATACTCAGAGTGTCCTGAAGGGCTTTAACAAGTTTGTTGTTCAGTACGCTACTGACTCGATGACCTCGCAGGGTAAAGGTCTGTCGCAGGGTTCTGGCGTCGCGTTTGATAACGAAAAATTTGCCTACAATATCAACAACAACGGTCACATGCTGCGTATCCTCGACCACGGTGCGATCTCCATGGGCGACAACTGGGACATGATGTACGTGGGTATGTACCAGGATATCAACTGGGATAACGACAACGGCACCAAGTGGTGGACCGTTGGTATTCGCCCGATGTACAAGTGGACGCCAATCATGAGCACCGTGATGGAAATCGGCTACGACAACGTCGAATCCCAGCGCACCGGCGACAAGAACAATCAGTACAAAATTACCCTCGCACAACAATGGCAGGCTGGCGACAGCATCTGGTCACGCCCGGCTATTCGTGTCTTCGCAACCTACGCCAAGTGGGATGAGAAATGGGGTTATGACTACAACGGCGATAGCAAGGTTAACCCGAACTACGGCAAAGCCGTTCCTGCTGATTTCAACGGCGGCAGCTTCGGTCGTGGCGACAGCGACGAGTGGACCTTCGGTGCCCAGATGGAAATCTGGTGGTAATAGCAAAACCTGGGCCGGATAAGGCGTTTACGCCGCATCCGGCATAAAAACAGGTTGTCATTATCTGAAAGGGGCGAAAGCCCCTCTGATTATCGGGTTTAGCGCGCTATTGCCTGGCTACCGCTGAGCTCCAGATTTTGAGGTGAAAACAATGAAAATGAATAAAAGTCTCATCGCCCTCTGTTTATCAGCAGGGTTACTGGCAAGCGCGCCTGGAATCAGCCTTGCCGATGTTAACTACGTACCGCAAAACACCAGCGACGCGCCAGCCATTCCATCTGCCGCGCTGCAACAACTCACCTGGACACCGGTCGATCAATCTAAAACCCAGACCACCCAACTGGCGACCGGCGGCCAACAACTGAACGTTCCCGGCATCAGTGGTCCGGTTGCTGCGTACAGCGTCCCGGCAAACATTGGCGAACTGACCCTGACGCTGACCAGCGAAGTGAACAAACAAACCAGCGTTTTTGCGCCGAACGTGCTGATTCTTGATCAGAACATGACCCCATCAGCCTTCTTCCCCAGCAGTTATTTCACCTACCAGGAACCAGGCGTGATGAGTGCAGATCGGCTGGAAGGCGTTATGCGCCTGACACCGGCGTTGGGGCAGCAAAAACTTTATGTTCTGGTCTTTACCACGGAAAAAGATCTCCAGCAGACGACCCAACTGCTCGACCCGGCTAAAGCCTATGCCAAGGGCGTCGGTAACTCGATCCCGGATATCCCCGATCCGGTTGCTCGTCATACCACCGATGGCTTACTGAAACTGAAAGTGAAAACGAACTCCAGCTCCAGCGTGTTGGTAGGACCTTTATTTGGTTCTTCCGCTCCAGCTCCGGTTACGGTAGGTAACACGGCGGCACCAGCTGTGGCTGCACCCGCTCCGGCACCGGTGAAGAAAAGCGAGCCGATGCTCAACGACACGGAAAGTTATTTTAATACCGCGATCAAAAACGCTGTCGCGAAAGGTGATGTTGATAAGGCGTTAAAACTGCTTGATGAAGCTGAACGCCTGGGATCGACATCTGCCCGTTCCACCTTTATCAGCAGTGTAAAAGGCAAGGGGTAATTACGCCCCACAGTGCTGATTTTGCAACAACTGGTGCGTCTCCTGGCGCACCTTTTTTTATGCTTCCTTCCTGGGATATGAGCGATTTTTTATAGTAACTCACTTCTTCTTCACTAAGAATATCCATTATCTCAATGCCTTATCAGAGATTCTTTTCCTTTCGCCGGTAGTGTCTGGACATTCAGGCTACTTTTCCAGGTTATTTTATTTCTGTTATGCAGAGGTTTTATGATAAGTCATATCCTAAATTCTGGCGGCAATAACTCTTTGATGAAACATGATGTGGTGCAAGGAAATAATATAGTAGATCTTGATTTACTACGTAATTTCAATGGGGTGCCAGGTTTAAACAGAGATAACTTTATTTATATCAGCAATATTTTTTCAAATATAAAACAACGGAACGAAAAAATCATGCAATAAATATGTTTCGTGAAGTCTCAATCAGTAATGATACTATAAGTGTAAAATTCTACAGAAATGAAAAAAATTGAATGCGCTTGCAATTTTCTGATGGATAAAGATGCGCAGGGGTATATCGACCTGTCTGATTTGGATTTAACAAGTTGTCATTTTAAAGGTGACGTTATATCGAAGGTGTCTTTTTTATCATCAAATCTACAACATGTAACATTCGAATGTAAAGAAATTGGGGATTGCAATTTTACTACTGCAATAGTTGATAATGTCATATTTAGATGTCGACGTTTACACAATGTGATTTTTATCAAAGCGAGTGGTGAATGTGTCGATTTCAGCAAAAATATTCTTGATACAGTTGACTTCTCGCAGAGTCAACTTACTCAGAGTAATTTTCGCGAATATCAGATTAGAAATTCAAACTTCGATAATTGTTATCTTTACGCTTCGCACTTCACCAGAGCAGAGTTTCTGTCTGCCAAAGAAATATCATTTATTAAATCGAATATGACAGCTGTTATGTTTGATCATGTGCGAATATCGACAGGGAATTTTAAAGATTGCATTACAGAACAATTGGAATTAACTATTGATTATTCAGATATATTTGGGAATGAAGATCTCGATGGTTATATCAATAACATTATAAAAATGATTGATACATTGCCAGATAATGCAATGATATTGAAATCCGTTCTGGCAGTAAAACTGGTTATGCAATTAAAAATTCTTAATATTGTTAATAAAAACTTTATTGAGAATATGAAGAAAACATTTAGCCATTGTCCTTATATAAAAGATCCAATTATACGCAGTTATATCCATTCTGGTGAAGATAACAAGTTCGATGATTTTATGCGTCAACATCGATTCAGCAAGGTGGATTTCGATACCCAACAGATGATCCATTTTATTAACAGGTTTAATATGAATAAAGGGCTGATTGATAAAAATAACAATTTTTTTATCCAACTTATCGATCAGGCCTTACGATCAACGGATGATATGATCAAAGCAAATGCCTGGTATCTTTATAAAGAGTGGATTCGTAGTGATGATGTTTCACCTATATTTATAGAAACTGAAGAAAAGTTAAGAACCTTTAACACTAATAAATTAACACGAAACGATAATATATTTATCCTGTTCTCCTCTGTCGATGATGGGCCTGTTATGGTGGTAAGCTCCCAGCGCTTACATGATATGTTGAATCCTACAAAAGATACCAATTGGAATTCCACGTATATCTACAAATCCAGACATGAGATGTTGCCTGTTAATCTTACTCAGGAAACACTTTTCAGCTCCAAATCTCATGGTAAATATGCGCTTTTCCCCATTTTTACTGCGAGTTGGCGAGCTCATCGTATAATGAATAAGGGTGTTTAAGTAAAGGAAAACATCACCGTTCCTGGCATCCTGGGCGGTGATGCCCCTATGGTTGCCCTCTCCAGCGCGGGCATCGGCAAAGCGTAAGGTTCAACAGCGTTTTACCACTTCATGCGATTGTTGCGTTTTTGTTGCGTATTAGATCACTTAATTTGCTTTACATCTCCCGTAAACACTTTTCTGCGATACAATGCCTTTACGTTATGTAACGGAGAGTTCGGCATGTCACACCCCGCGTTAACGCAACTGCGTGCGCTGCGCTATTTTAAAGAGATCCCTGCCCTGGAACCGCAACTGCTCGACTGGCTGTTGCTGGAGGATTCCATGACAAAACGTTTTGAACAGCAGGGAAAAACGGTAAGCGTGACGATGATCCGCGAAGGGTTTGTCGAGCAGAATGAAATCCCCGAAGAACTGCCGCTGCTGCCGAAAGAGTCTCGTTACTGGTTACGTGAAATTTTGTTATGTGCCGATGGTGAACCGTGGCTTGCCGGTCGTACCGTCGTTCCTGTGTCAACGTTAAGCGGGCCGGAGCTGGCGTTACAAAAATTGGGTAAAACGCCGTTAGGACGCTATCTGTTCACATCATCGACATTAACCCGGGACTTTATTGAGATAGGCCGTGATGCCGGACTGTGGGGGCGACGTTCCCGCCTGCGATTAAGCGGTAAACCGCTGTTGCTAACAGAACTGTTTTTACCGGCGTCACCGTTGTACTAAGAGGAAAAAAATATGGAGTGGAGTCTGACGCAGAATAAGCTGCTGGCGTTTCATCGCTTAATGCGTACGGATAAGCCAATTGGCGCGTTACTGCTGCTCTGGCCAACATTATGGGCGTTGTGGGTGGCGACACCGGGCGTTCCTCAGCTCTGGATCCTGGCGGTATTTGTCGCGGGTGTCTGGCTGATGCGCGCTGCTGGATGTGTGGTGAATGATTATGCTGACCGAAAGTTTGATGGTCATGTTAAGCGCACGGCGAACCGACCACTTCCCAGCGGCGCGGTAACAGAGAAAGAGGCGCGCGCGCTGTTTGTAGTGCTGGTACTGATTTCGTTTTTACTGGTACTGACGCTGAATACGATGACCATTCTGTTGTCGATTGCCGCTCTGGCGTTGGCGTGGGTGTACCCGTTTATGAAGCGGTATACCCATCTCCCGCAAGTGGTGCTGGGCGCGGCGTTTGGCTGGTCGATTCCAATGGCTTTTGCCGCTGTGAGTGAGTCGGTGCCATTGAGTTGCTGGTTAATGTTCCTCGCCAATATTCTCTGGGCGGTGGCTTACGACACGCAGTATGCGATGGTTGACCGCGATGATGATGTGAAGATTGGCATTAAATCCACGGCAATCCTGTTCGGCCAATACGATAAATTGATTATTGGTATTTTGCAGATTGGCGTACTGGCACTGATGGCGATCATCGGTGAGTTAAATGGCTTAGGCTGGGGATATTACTGGTCAATTGTGGTGGCTGGCGCGCTGTTTGTTTATCAACAAAAACTGATTGCCAACCGCGAGCGTGAAGCCTGCTTTAAAGCATTTATGAATAATAACTATGTTGGTCTGGTACTGTTTTTAGGACTGGCAATGAGTTACTGGCATTTCTGATGATGTAAAAAAGCCGGATGATCATCCGGCTTTCTTCTGGGTTGCCTTATGCGCGGCGCTTCTCAGGCCTACACAACACATCGCAATTTATTGAATTTGCAGATTATGGAAGGCCGGATAAGGCGTTTTCGCCGCATCCGGCAATTCTCTCTGATTACCCTTCGCCCTGCGTCGCACTCTCAATCGTCAAACGCACGTCTGATGTAATCAACTCCGCCAGCAACTGATAAACCTTCATCGTTTCTGCCGGTTCGGCGTCGCCGCTATCGCTGATATACCCTTCATCACGCAGCGTCAGCACCAGAGAACTGAACACCGCCTTGTCGAAGAACTCCGGCGCGTTGATGCCGTGCAGCACGGAGAGACGTTGCGCGACGGTGCGGCTCTCTTTCTCCAGCGTACCGCGGTTGATCGACGGGTTGGCACTCAACAACCAGAAGGTGATGGCATAACGTTGCAGCGTTTCGCGCGCGCCTGCGGCCAGCAGCTGTAGGGTGCGAGAATGCGCCGGGTTGATATGCAACTCATCATCTTGCAGGGTAATCAGCCCCTGACGTTGCATCTCATTTGCCAGCGCATCAATAACGTCCGGCAACTCGTCGCGATCCCAGCGCAGGAACAGCTCCGCTTTCAGCATTGGGTAAAGCACATTGACGTGCTCCATCAATACGTCGCGGGAGATGTGGCGATGCTGGGTGACAATTGCCGCCATCAGCGAAGGCAGCACCAACATATGCGCAATGTTGTTGCGATAGTAGGTCATCAGCACCGCTTGCTCGCGTGGCAGAATGATGATGTCGCCGATAGTGTCTTTCTCGACTTCAAACTTGTTCATTTGCAGCGCGTGATCGATAAGCTCGCTGGCGCTGGCTGAAGGAACGGTAGAGTCCGTGGAGTAAGGTACGTTGCGCATCAGATCCAGGTAGCAGTTGAGTTGCTCGGTTAACTGCTCGCGGGTGAGTGAGCGCTGACGTGATGCCAGAAGCGCAGTACAACACAGGTTCATGGCGTTTGCCGCGCCTGCGTTGTTAATGCGTACCATCAGATCGGCAGCAATATTATTGACCGTCGGCGTTAACCAGGCCGGACGCACCGCTTCGATGGGATCGATAGATTCACGCCAGTCTGGTACGTGCTGGTTAAGGTAGGTCATCAACGGCATTGGTTCACCGAAGTTGACGTAACCCTGACCGAGATTACGCAGCTTGCTTAAACCGCGCAGCATCTGCGGCAGGCTCTCTTTCTCTTTCGTCGCGCCGCGCAGTTCTTTGGCGTAAGTACCCACTTCCATGACGTGCTCATAACCGATATAGATCGGAATCAGCGTAATCGGACGCGTGCCGCCACGCAGCATCGCCTGAATGGTCATCGACAGCGTACCGGTTTTCGGATCCAGCAAACGCCCCGTGCGGGAACGACCGCCTTCCACGAAGTACTCGACGGAATAACCACGGCTGAACAGTTCGCCGAGATACTCACGGAAAACGGTGGAATAAAGTTTATTGCCTTTAAAAGTACGGCGAATAAAGAACGCCCCCAGACGGCGGAAAATCGGCCCGGCCGGCCAGAAGTTCAGGTTGATCCCGGCGGCGATATGCGGCGGCACCAGCCCCTGGTGGTACAGCACGTAAGAAAGTAGCAGGTAGTCCATGTGACTGCGGTGGCAAGGCACATACACCAGCTCATGACCGTCGTGGGCCAGCTGGCGAACGCGCTCGGCGTTATGGACGTTGATGCCCTGATAAAGTCGGTTCCAGGTGAAGCCCAGAATGCGGTCAGTCAGGCGGATCATCTCGTAAGAGAAATTCGCCGCAATCTCTTCCATCAGCGCAATCGCGTTCTGCTGCGCTTTTTCATGGGAGATTTTTTTGCTGCGCGCTTCATCTTCTACCGCTTTGGCAATGGCGCGGGAGGCGAGCAGCTTATTAAACAGATCCTGACGAGCAGGCAGACGTGGGCCCACAGCAGCCAGACGTTGACGGGCAAAGTGCATACGCGCCACGCGCGCCAGTTTCTGTGCGATAGTTTTATCCGTGCCGTGTTCATCCGCCATACGGCGCAGCGAAACTGACGGCGAGAAACG
>OGQQ01000449.1_pt1 | contig 41156 bp, 53 predicted proteins | sample 1553281 | NCBI WGS metagenome assembly OGQQ01 (sample SAMEA2579937, study PRJEB22360) | human gut metagenome | biome: human gut; feature: human-associated habitat; material: faeces | place: Denmark | collected 2008/2010 | reverse complement strand
GTGTCGGGACGCGGCTGCTGCGGGCGATGCTGCGATTGCTGGCCGACGAGGGCTATCCGGCCGTCTCGCTCTCGGTGCAGAAGGCGAATCCCGCCGTGCGGCTGTACCGGAGGCTGGGGGTCCGGGTCGTCCGGGAGCATCCGGAGGAGTATGTGATGGTGTGCGTTCCGGCCTGACGGGACGGGCGATTTCGGTTTCCTTTCGGATTCGGGGCGTAACTTCGCCCCGGTCCGGCGCCGGAGACCCGGCGTCGTGCGGGAAACGATAATTGAATGGAGTTATGAAGATTCTGATCGTCGAGGACGAACCCTCCCTTCGGGAGATCATGGCGCAGACGTTGCGCCGGGAGCAGTACGTGGTCGAGGAGGCGGCCGATTACGCCTCGGGGCTCGACAAGATCGCGGCCTACGACTACGACTGCATCCTGCTGGACATCATGCTGCCGGACGGCAGCGGGCTGAAACTGCTTGAGGAGCTCAAGCGCCGCGGACTGCGTGCGGGGGTCATCATCATCTCGGCGCGCGACTCACTTGACGACAAGATCGGCGGGCTGGAGCTGGGAGCCGACGACTACCTGCCCAAGCCGTTCCATCTGGCCGAACTGAGCGTCCGCATACGCAGCGTACTGCGGCGGCACCGGCACGACGGTCGGCAGAGTCTCGATGCGGGCAATGTCCGCCTGTGGCCCGACAGCCGCCGCGTGGAGGTCGCGGGCCGCGAGGTGGAGCTGCTGCGCAAGGAGTACGACATCCTGCACTATTTCATGAGCCGGCCGAACCATACGATCGACAAGGCCGCGCTGGCCGAAGGGGTCTGGGGCGACCATATCGACCAGGCGGACAACTTCGATTTCGTCTATGCGCAGATGAAGAACCTGCGGCGCAAGCTGGAAAAGGCGGGTGCCGACATCGAGATACGGGCCGTTTACGGCTTCGGCTACAAGCTCGTCCGGCCATGAAGCTGGTCTATCGCATCGTGCTCCACCTGGCATGGGTGCTGTCGCTGCTGCTGGCGGCATGGGCCGTGCTCTTCTACTTCGCCCTGACCGACCGGATCGACCGCGAGACGGACGACTCGCTGGAGGCCCGGGCCGAGACGGCCATCAAGCAGTTCCTTTCGGGACGGGCGCTTCCCGACTCCGGGAGCGGCAACGACGGCTGCCTGCTGCGCTCTATTCCGGACGAGTACGCCGCCGTGCGGCCGCAGGAGGTTTACACCGACGAACGGATTTATATTCCCGAGCGCGATGCCCGGGAGCCGGCGCGCGTGCTCCGGATGCTTTTCCGCGACGGCGGGGGCGGATGGCACGAACTGACGGTGATGGCGCCCGCGATCGAGAAGAACGAGCTCACGCGGGCCCTGCTGCGGTGGGTCGTGTCGCTCTACCTCGTTCTGCTGCTCCTGCTGCTCGTGGTGACGGCCTGGGTGCTTCACCGCACCATGCGGCCGCTCTACGCCCTGCTGCGGTGGCTCGACGACTATACGGTGGGAAAGCCCAACCCGCCGCTGGCCGACGATACGGCCGTGGCGGAGTTCCGCCGTCTGAACGATGCCGCACGGCGCTATGCCGCCCGGGCCGAGTCGCTGTTCGAGCGGCAGAAGCAGTTCATCGGCAACGCTTCGCACGAGATGCAGACCCCGCTGGCGGTGTGCCGCAACCGGCTGGAGATGCTCGTGGACGACGCCCGGACGCTCACCGGGGAGCAACTGGCCGAGATAGCCAAGGTGCAGCGGACGCTGGGCCACCTCGTGCGGCTGAACCGGTCGCTGCTGCTGCTCTCGAAGATCGAGAACGGGCAGTTCCCCGAAACCGGCCCCGTGGACGTGAATGCGCTGGTGCGGCGGACGGCCGGGGAGCTGGAGGAGATCTATGCGTACCGCGGGATGCGGTGCACGGTGAGCGACCGGGGGCGGCTCGTCGTGCGGATGAATCCCTCGCTGGCCGAGAGCGTCGTGGGCAACCTGCTCAAGAACGCCTTCGTGCACGGCGACGTGCCGGGAGAGGTGGCCGTGGAGATCGCGCCGGACGCACTGCGGATTTCGAACGGCGGAGCGGCGGGGCCGCTCGATGCCGGGCATATCTTCGACCGGTTCTACCAGGGGACGAAAAAGGAGGGTTCGACCGGACTGGGACTGGCGATCGTGGATGCCGTCTGCCGCCTCTACGGCCTGCGGGCGGAGTATGCCTATGCGGCGGGAAGGCACTGTTTTTCGATCCTTTTCCCGGAAGGATGCCGTCTGCCGCCGGAATAGCCGCCGCCTTTTCAGATTCCTTTCAGTTTCGGTCCCTACTTTTGTACCGAGAAAAAACATTCAGCCTTAAACCGAAAAAAACGTATGAGAAAATTCCCGATCCTGCCGCTGATCGCATTGCTGGCCGCCGGTCTGACGACGGCCTGCGAGAACAGCCGCCCCCTGACGGAGGCCGAACTCCCGGCAGCCTCGCAGCGATTTCTTTCCGAACATTTCCCCGGGGTGGAGATTTCCTTCGCCAAGGTGGACACGGAGCTTTTCGACAAGGAGTACAAGGTGGTATTCGTCACCGGCTCGAAGGTCGAGTTCGACCGCCGGGGCGCATGGAAGGAGATCGACTGCAAATACGGCGAGGTTCCGTCCGGCATCGTGCCGCAGCCGATCCGCGCCTATGTGGAGAAGCATTTCCCGGGGCGCCGCATCGCGTGCCTCGAGCGCGACCGCCGCGACTACGAGATCGAGCTGGACAACGGCTTCGAGCTAAAGTTCGACCTCGATTTCCGGCTCGTCGATTTCGACGACTGACGCCTCTGCGCGGCCCGGAATTCCGGCATGGTGTGTCGGAGCGGCGTGCGGATACATTCCCGGCGGCGCCGGATCGTTCCGGAAAGGCCGCATTACGGTCATCCGGAACCGCAGGAACCGTGTTCCCGCTGCGGACTTCGGTGCGCCGGCCGGATGTGCGGGACTCGGTCGGCGGACCGGTCGGCCGCGGAGGCTCCGGTGCGGTTTCGTGCGATAAAATAGCCGGATTTTCCGATACGATTTTCCGAAAACTTGTGTACCTTTGTCCTAAGAAAGGAAAGTGCAAGACTTAAAATCCGTAATAGCTATGTTGAGTAAAAAACTGCACGAGGCGCTCAATGCGCAGATCAATGCCGAGCTGTGGTCGGCGTACCTCTATCTTTCGATGTCGATGGACGCCGAGGCCAAAGGACTCAAGGGCGTCGCCAACTGGTTCTACATTCAGTTCCAGGAGGAGCAGGATCACGCCCGGATCTTCATGAACTACATTCTTTCGCGCGATGCCGAGGTGACGCTTCGGCCCATCGCCGAGGTCCGCACGTCGTGGGCTTCGCCGCTGGAGATGTTCCGGGATACGCTCGAGCACGAAAAGAAGGTAACGGCCCTGATCAACGATCTCGCGGCCATCGCCGCCGAGGACAAGGACTACGCTTCGTCGAACATGCTCGTATGGTTCATCGACGAGCAGGTCGAGGAGGAGGAGTCCGCACGCGGGATGATTACCGCCTGCGAGGCTGTCGAGGGCAACAAGTTCGGGATGTACATGCTCGACAAGGAGCTGGCCGCCCGCACCTATTCGCAGGCCGCACCGCTGGCTTCGTCGAACGACTGATAACGGTTGCCATAGCCGTTAAGCTTCCGGCTCTTCCGCTTTTTCGGGCGGAGGGCCGGATTTTTCTGTTGCCGTGCGCTGTCCGGAGGCGGCTTCTTTCGGGCGGTTCTCTCCGTGCGGTTCCCGTTGCGGCCGCATTCCGGTTCCGGACACCGCTTCGGGGCTATCGTTCCGGGCGGTAGTCGATACCCGCCTTGCGGGCCTGGGCGTGCTGGTGTTCCCGGCGAATGCGGTAGAGGCGCCCCTCCTTGACGAACCGGGCGCCGGTCTGGTGGAAGGTGAAGGGAACTCCGGCGGCCGCGCACTGCCCGCGGAGCGCGAGGACCCATGCGAAGTCGCATGGCCGTGCGTCGTTGCCCGACTCGCCGCCTGCGGAGACCTCCCCGACCGCGGGCCCGAGCCAGGGCGTGAGGTCGATCCGTTCGAGCAGCGGCGCACAGACGATCACCCGGTGGCGCAGGGGCGTTTCGAGGAAAAGCGGCAGCCGCAGGTCGGCAGCCGTCTGGTTCTCCACCGTGCAGCCGACCGTGACGTTCTCGTAGCCGTCGCCCCAGTCGGGCGGCAGTTGTTCCCGAAGCCGTCCGATCCGCTTGGTGATGAAGAAAAACTCTAGATCGCGGCGTAGCCGCATCATCTCCCAGGCTTCGGCGCGCCAGCCGTCCGCCTCCTCGACGAGGAAGTCCGACGTGAAACAGGTATAGACCCGTTCGCCGGGTGGGATTCTGAACCGCCCGTCGCGGCTGCGGCGCACGGGAAGCCCGAAGGCGGCGGTCCGCACCACCTCGCGGCTGTCCCGTTCGTGCAGCGCATCCTGCCGATAGACGTAGCAATGGCGGCATCCTTCGCTGATCTTGCGGCAGCCGTGCCAGGGATTCCACGAGACGGACATGGTTTTCGGATTTGTGCGGGTGTGCGGTGTTCGGGTTCTTGTCGGGATTTTACCGCCCGGCGGGATCGGCGTCCGGGCCGGGGCGGATGCCGGTTGCGGCGAGGGGTTACAGCTCCATGCTCATCCGTATCATGTGGCGGCATTCGACGCCGTTTTCGAAGATCGGGGCGGGATAGTATTTGCGGAAGTAGTCCTCGTCGATGCCGCAGCGTACGAACCCGCAGCGCAGATAGAGGGCGATTTGCCCCGTACCCGAATCTCCCGTACCGATTTCGAGACGGCGGAAGCCCGCCTCCCGGGCCGTTCGGACGGCATGGGCGAGAAGGGCCGTGCCGACGCCCTGCCGCTGGAACCGGGGAACGACGGCGATATTCACCACCTCGGCCGTGAAGGGGCGGGTGTGGAGCAGTACGTATTGCCCGGCGAGCGTATCGCCGCAGCGGGCGGCATAGCAGGCCCCGCGGCCGATGTAGTCGGCCACGGAGGCTTCCGATTCGTCGGCCAGCAGGAGCAGTTCGTGCGAAGGGGCGTTTGTCCGTTCGATCGTCAGTTGCATGGTGTCCGGGATTAAAAGAGGGTGGCGACCCCTTCGAAAGAGGCCAGAATGACGGCGTAGCGCAGGGCCTTTCCGGCGAGCATCGAGACGCCGGTGAGCCACGCGTTGCTGCGCATCAGCCCCAGCACGATGGCCACCGCCTCGCCGATGGTCGGCAGAAAGGCGAAGAATCCCATCAGGGCGCCGCGTCCGGCGAGAAACCTCCGGGCCCGGGCCAACTGGCGGGTCGAGACGCCCAGCCGGGTGATCCACTCGGTGCGTCCGAGCGTCCCGATCCAGTAGCAGGTCATGCCTCCCAGCGTATTGCCCGCCGATGCGGCGACGAGACACCACGCCGGATCGAGCCCCATGCCGACCAGAATGACCATCACCGCTTCGGAGCTGAACGGCAGGATGCTTCCGGCCACCAGCGCCGAGACGAAGAGGCCCCAGTAGCCCCAGTCGATGAAGAATTGCGTGACGGTTTCCATGATCGTCGGAAGGCGGATTCGTTTAGATAGGAGTGTATCCTGCGGGATGCGGACGGGAAACGGAGCGAGCCGGTAGGACGGAGGCTATTCCAGCTTTTTCCGATATACCTCGTCGAGCGTCTGTCCGCTTTTGTCTTTCCATTCGTTCCAGCCGTTCGTATGTCTGCCCAGACAGATGCTTGCTGCCATACTCGGGCTGTTGAAAGTGTAGTCTGTTCCCAAAACGATGTTTCCGTCCTGCGGGGCCGTATATTTCTTGATGAAATCGTCCCGTTTTTCTTTCATTTTGAATAACGGTGCGCTTCCTTTTGCCAATGTGCTGCCTTTCAGTACGGTAAACCCGTTTTCGTCGTAAAATCCTCTGATGTTTGCCCCTTTGCTTTTACTGAAAAATATATGGTGGTCCCTGGGATCGATCACGTCGAATATGGGACAACCGATGAATGATGTCAGTAATCGGATATCGTCGAAAAATTCATTCATGGAATCTTTCTGATGCTCCGGCAGATTCGGCTCTTTCGGGATTTGTTTGTTGTCGCACAGGTCAAAGCGTTTGGCCTTGTTTGCGGTTTTTACGGCCAGATATTCCAGATACTGGACATCGGCTTTTGTCATGGCGCCGTCCTTGGAGATGAAAACCAGCGTTTTTTGCCAGAAAGCCTTGTTGTATTCGTGGTTCTTGATGCGCTCCCGGAAATTCTCCGTTTCTCCCAGATACGCTTTGGAGGTGATTCCGTCGTCTTCGCCCAAGAGTATGTAAAATGCGGGGCTGTGCAACTCCTCCCTTTCGTTGATTATCGAGAGGGCAGCCCGTGGAATGACCAGCATTTTGCATATTTTATTGCTTATGAAAACGGATTGTGTTCCTTGCGGATTTCCGTCTATCAGATAGGTGGTAATCGTCTTGCCCATATTGATTCGTATATCGGAGACATCAAAAATAGCGATAATTCTCCGAATTCCGCCGTTATATCCGGCTACTTTTTCTTCACTCGAAATTTTTATGCCTTTTATATGATTCTGTACCAGCCTGTTGTTGTGGATTATAAGGCGAAGTTTCGGCCGGGATCGCTTGCGGCGGTCATTTCCCGTGGAAGACGATGCGGGCGACAAGATATTCAAGAATGTCCGCACCACGGAAGAGTTTTACCTGAACTTAAGTATGGTTGTAGGATCCAAGCTGGACAGATATGAAAACACATTGGTCTTCATTGATGAGATTCAGCATTATCCGCAATTTTTGACGATGCTCAAGTTCCTAAGACAAGAGCATCGGTATCGGTTTATCTGCAGTGGAAGTCTATTGGGAATTGCATTGAAAAAGACTGTTTCGGTACCGGTCGGAAGTATTATCCCCAAGAAAATGTACCAATTGGACTTTGAAGAATTCCTGATTGCAAATGATTTCGGCGAGGATGCGATTGCGCATCTGAGACAATCCTTTGAGCAGAAACAGCCTTTGGCTCCGGCGGTTCACGATAAAGTGCTTGGTCTTTTCAAAAGATATCTGCTCGTGGGAGGCATGCCTGATGCGGTAAATGAATATTTGAACAGTCATAATATCGTCAAAGTGAGAGAGGTTCAGGAGGCCATCAGAGAATTGTATGGTGTCGATGCTTCCCGTTACGAAGAGGACGCTGCCAAGAAACTGTATATCCGCCGTATCTATGATATGATTCCTTCTCAGATGGAGAACAAGAAGAAGCGGATTGTGGCAAAAGATATATTGGACAGGAAAGGCGACAGATTCAGCAATTACGTGGAGGAGTTTGAGTACCTGATTAATTCAGGTATTACGATACCATCCCATGCAATCAGTAATCCAAAATATCCCTTGGCAGAATCCCAGCAGAAAAATTTGTTGAAGCTGTACATGAACGATGTAGGTATGCTTACTTCCCAGTTGTATCATTATAATATCCAGCCAATACTGAACGACATTGCCAGCATTAACCTTGGCTCTGTCTATGAAAGCGCTGTTGCCCAGGAACTGAAAGCACATTACGAAAAACTGTTCTACTACGACAACAAGCAGAAAGGGGAGGTTGATTTTCTTGTTGATGACAGCGACACCATGAGTGTCCTGCCTATCAAGGTCAAGTCCGGAAAGGATTATACGGTTCACAGTGCATTGGACAACCTGATGGCAATTCAGGACTACCATATTGTTTCATCTATTGTTCTCTCAAACGAAAGGGAAATAAAAACAAAAGGAAATATCCTTTATCTCCCGATTTACCATGTTATGTTCCTGGAGAACAAGGTGCCGGAAGAAGAGAACCTGTACTTCTAAGTTTAATATGGATTGCGGTTTACAAGATAATTCCTTCCCTTATGTTTAGACTTTGCTTTAATTGGCATATAGTGGAAAGTGTAATTTCTTTGTATCTATGCGTATTCACTAAAAATCATGGTTGTATATATAGTAATATTTTAAGTAGAAAAATATATTGAATATACTTTGATATTAAAATAATAGCTATTTTTGTGCCATGAACAATCCATTGCGACAATTAGGAAATATCCCTGTTACAGCTTCCGTTTTAGAGTCCCTGTTTCCTCATATCAAGGGCGGAGGCCAGAAACTCAGGTTGCTTGAGCGTGATAAACAGATAATACGCCTCAAGAAAGGGCTTTATGTGTGCAGTCCGGAAATAACTGGGAAAACACTTTCGACCGAATTGATAGCCAATCATCTGTATGCCCCCTCGTATGTTTCCATGTCGTCGGCTCTGCGCTACTATGGACTGATACCTGAAGAGGTCTACACCAAACAGTCCATGACTTTGAAGTATGCCAAGAACTTTGATACGCCGTTTGGCCGATTTGAATATACGCATATTTCGAAGGCCGCATTCTCAGTAGGTCTGACAAGCATCAAGAAAGAAGGCTACGCATTTGTGATGGCTACACCAGAAAAGGCTCTGTGTGATCTGATTGCCAATTCTTCAAAAGTAAATTTGCGTTATCTGAAAGATGCCGAAATTTATCTGGAAGAGGATATCCGGATGGAACGGGAGGATTTTATGCAGATGGATGCCCGGTTGTTTGAGGAATATATCAAGGTCGGCAAAAAGGCTGATTCAATTCGTACTTTACTTAAATTGCTGAAGAAATGAAGAATGAGATTTATGACAATATGCTCTCTGCATATGGTGCGACAACGGAACAAGAAAGGCGTAATGCCATATTTGAAGTAAATCAGCAGGTGATACTTGCCGGGCTCTACAATGGCGGTTTCTTTGATGTGGCCGCTTTCTATGGCGGTACTTGCCTCAGAATTTTTCATGGTCTCCAACGTTTCAGTGAGGATATGGATTTTTCCCTCCTGGCTCCCGATGACAAGTTCAATTTCACGAAATACTTCCAGCCGATAATAGATGAATTTACCATTGTCGGTCGTGAGGTAGAGATTAAAAAGAAAGATAAAAAGGGATTTGGTAAGGTGGAATCTGCTTTTCTGAAAGACAATACGGATGTATATGATGTGTCTTTTCAGACCGATAAATCCATAAAAATCAAAATTGAGGTTGATACCCAGCCTCCGTTGAATTTCAGGACTGAGCAAAAGCTGCTTCTACAACCTCACTCCTTCATGACACGCTGTTTCACTTTGCCGGATTTGTTTGCCGGGAAGATGCACGCATTGGTGTACAGGAGTTGGAAAAACAGGGTGAAAGGTCGTGACTGGTATGATTTTGAATGGTATGTACGCCACAATGTGCCTCTTGATTTTGCCCATCTCGCAGAGCGTGTCCGCCAGTTCAACAACGAAGAAATCGGGAGGGAGGCATTCATGGCTCAGTTGAAAGACAGATTGGCGTCAGCGAACATCAATCAGGTGAAGAGTGATGTCCTTCCATTTGTCAGGAATCCCAAAGAGCTCGACATCTGGTCAAACGATTATTTTGTCAAGTTAGCGGATATGATGAAGTTTGAATAGTAACAACTGATTTTATAGATTATGACAAAACAGATTTTGATTGACATTAGGGAGTAGGAATTGAGTGAGATTGCACACTATCTTATGATATATTTCCCATATAACGAGGAAATGTGCAGCTATACGGATGCATGGATGGGGGAACTTTATGAGAACAAATATCCGCTAGTTGCTAAGGGTATGTGTCGGGAATAGTCGACTTGAAAACACATAAGCTGCTGAATTGGAAGTATGGAGATTTGTTGCGGTTAATATCAGTTCCCAAACGTTTAATTTTTTAGTGTAGATTATGTCGTTCAAAGCTAAAGTTTCTATAGATTCAAACGGTGTGAAAGAAGAACGTTCTGTATTATTTATACAGACTCTTTTACTTGGTCGAACTAAAAATAATATTGATAAAAGGACTACTCAGTCTAATATTGACGGTTATATTGAGTTGCTTGATTCATCAAATAGAATTAATGGTAAAATTACTGTTCAAGTAAAAACTGTATCTCAAAAGGATGAAGGACATAACAGGTTCCCTTGCCCCACATCTTTATTTGCATATGCTGAAACAACAACTGATAATGTCTTCCTTTTGGCAGTAGACCATTCTCAAGATAAAGTCTTATACAAACATATTTCACCAAAGCTTTTAGATGAGAATCGTGACAAAGAGCAACAAGAGACTATTACGTTACACTTCAAACCAAACGAGGAACTGCGCAAGGATAATATTGAGGTTGTATTAAAAGATTGGTTAAGCATATGTAGTAGCCGTGTATATTGTTTAACTCATGGCGAAGCCATTTTAGAAGAGAATAGCGAACTAAAGTCGTATCTTCTAAATATGCCTAAAATGGCAACAGATTTAAGACCTTGTGATATTCAGGAAATTCAAAACTTCATAGATTCATATAACAAATTATTAGAATCTGATTTCAGATACATTAAAAGTGTCCTTTTCCCTAATGTGTGGAAACGCGGAATTGCAATATATACATATTCGGATAGTTCATTAGAATATTCTCTATACAATGTAAATATAGGAGAACTTGTCGCGCCAATAGTTCAAATGCCTAAGTGCTCAATTTTTGAGGTTAAACACGAGCATGACTATGCCTCATTCTCTTGTGCCGAAAATAAGCTCAAGGAGAATCCTAATTTATATTCTATTTCAATTATAAAGAAGCATGTAGAAGATTTTATCAAAAAGCAGAGAATAATCCCTTCAGATGAGACCTTTTTGGTAGAATATGTTCATGAGTTTATTGAAACAAATGGGAAACATCTACATTTAAAAAAGTATTCTGAATTAAATGTGTGCTCGTTGATTCAACACTTTCAATCAAAATACCCATACATTGATAAAATGCCAGTGCACATAGTGTCAGGAAGGAAATCTCTATATGTGAACACTGTATATGATGCTATTAAGTTTTTATCCGAGATAGGGTATACGACCATACCATATCCCTATCCCGCTAAAGGTTTTTATGGAAATACTGGGATGGTATATGATTTTTACTCTCCAACAACGGCGTTGGATAAATCTCGAATCGTAATTATAAATGCAATACGAGCATATCAGAATTTTATACAGTCAAAGTTCCCTTTATTAGCTAATAACCTTGATGCTTTTTATGGTGGAAATCTTATCTCTGTTTTAGTAGACTATTCTAATCCAGGGAATAAATTTATATTTTGTATAGCATCTCCTCAACTGAATTGCAATTGGCATCTGCAAACAGACAATATCTCTAAAAACCAGTCATTTGTAAACTGAGTAAGGTTGGTGCCGAATAACCGATTTCAATTAAAATCGGTTTATTTTGATACATATTTCTTGCACGAACCTTGACGAATAAATTATCAGTCCACCACAGTCCATCTTCGATTGTTAAGTAAAGACCATGTTGGATTGTCTTAGACAAGCATAGACCGACATGGACTGACATGGACATCTGCCGTGTCGATATTCGCATTGCCCCAAGAGCGAATTCTTAGACACTCCTTCGAAGTCTATGTCGGTCTATCACAGTCTACCGCAATCCACTTAGGTCAAAGTCGAATCTTAGACACGAAACAGTCTAAACTTAACATTTGGAGAACTATGAAAAAAGGAGGTAAACATTTGTCGACGCTGAGTGGAAACAAAATGACCGCCATTCGATCCGGCAGGAACAAAGCGAATGCAAAGACATCGGACCGGCAGGTCTTTTCCGTTCAAAGAATCTGCGCCGCTTCCGATTGTGGCAGGGAATTTACGGCATACAACAATACGACATTGTATTGCTGTCCGGCCTGCTACCAGCGAGAATATTACAAACGGCATAAAAAGAAAATCGCCAAACAAAGAGCAGTTCGAAACGCAAAACAGATGTTGTCTTTGCCTGTACCTGCTCCTATGATCAAGCATTCACTCCCTGACGACCGTCCAACGCCGAAACAGGAACGTAACCCGACCACACAGCAACCGGTTGAAGGTATTCCGCAGTCGGCCGATATCGTTTCGGTCGCCGAAGCGGCTAAACGCCTTCATGTATGTCGGCAAACGATCTACAATATGGAGGCCGCCGGAACCATCACTATTCTGCACCTGACATCGCGCCTGTCGTTCATTCGCTGGAGCGACATGCTCGCCTTATTCGACCATCCCGGAGCCCATGACAAACCGGTATTGCCAACATCCGGACGGCGAACTGCGAGGAAGCCGACAAAGCAAAAACCTGCCGACGAAACGTGGTGGACCAGCGAGCAAGCCTGCCGACATTACCGTATAACACGCCATTGTCTATACATGACCATATCCCGTTTCAAAATACCCAAAAAGAAAGTCGGTACGACGACACTTTACTCTTTCCTGCACCTCGACAAGGCTCGTAAGTACATAGACGGGAAATGACCGTGCGATACGGCTCTGGAATCATTTGAGTATCAGACATCTGCAAAACATGAATTTTTGCTTATTTGTCTGATATACAATACTTTTGCAAATTATTAACGTGTTTATGGGCAGAACGAAAGTCTCATTACGAAGCCGTCCCATTTCCAAAGGACGGCGAACACTATATCTGGAATTTTATCCGCCGGTCAGGGTTCAGGCATCCATGAAGATGCAACGTTACGAAACGCTGGGCATGTATATCTTCGCCAAACCGAAAACCCTGACCCAAAAGGAATACAATGCCGCGGTCATGGCGCAGGCGGAAGCCATTCGCGCGATGCGGGTCCAGGCGGTCATCAACGAGGAGTTCGGTTTTTTGGACAAGGAGAAACTGAACGGGGATTTCCTGGCTTATTTTTACAAAGAGGCTCAGCAGCGGAACAACAGTTGGATGAGCTGTTACAAACATTTCCATACGTTCGTCGACGGACACTGCACGTTCCGGCAGCTCAACGTCGACCTGTGTACCCGCTTCCGGGAATATCTGCTGAACGCAAAGCAACTGGATGCTCCCGATATCCCCCTTTCGGTTAACAGCGCTTCGAACTACTACCGGAAGTTCCGAGGCATGCTCGCCATCACCCTGCGGGACGACTATATCCGGGAGGATATCAACAAACACCTCGAGCGGATCGAGGCGAAACGCAACCGTATCGAGTTCCTGACCTTCGAAGAACTTTACGAGCTTTCGAAAACTCCTTGTGATATCCCGGTGCTCAAACGGGCATCTCTCTTCTCCTGCCTGACCGGACTTCGCATCAGCGACGTCATGAAATTGCAATGGCCCGACATCGTGCCCAATATCAAAGGTACGGGCTACAACATGCGCCTGCGAACCGAAAAAACGGAAGCGGAGGCTATCTGGCCCCTCAGTCCCGACGCTATGGAATTATGCGGCCTCCGGGAAGAAGGAGCCGTATTCAAGGGCCTGACGCGAAGTATGCTGAACAAGCCGTTGAAAAAGTGGCTGACGGATGCCGGAATCACAAAACATATCACTTTCCATGGCTTCCGCCATACCTATGCCGTACTGCAATTGGCCAGCGGAACCGACATTTACACGGTCAGCAAGATGCTGACCCATAAGCATGTCACCACGACCGAGATCTACCTTGACCTGCTGGACGAGATGAAACAGGACACGCTCGGACGTATCAGGTTATTCAAAGAAACCTGATTTTCGTAAAATTTCCGTTGTCAGCGACCACTTATTCATCACCGCATTAATATATTATCGTTATGGAAGAACAACAAAAACTGCGATTCGAAGACCTGCCGGATGCCGTCGGGCGTATCCTTGCCAAGCTGGAACAACTGCAATGAACGGTAGAGCATCTGCAACCGCAGAAAAAGGAGCGGCGTCCGATCTCTATCGATGAAGCGAGCAAGATCATCGGCAAGAAAAGATCGACCATCTATGCACTCTCCCGCTTGGGTGAGATTCCGAGCTGCCGCCAGGGCCGTAAAGTTTACTTTTACGAGGACGAACTGCTCGAATGGATCAACAACGGCAAAGTTAAGACCGCTGCCGAAATTAAAGCGGACGCTACACGGGCGGTCTACCGGGGAACCCGGTGGAAACCCTAACCGGGAAGACCGATTCATATGAATCGGTCTTTTTATTTGGATGTTTTAAGAATAAAGGACGTAATATTAGCTGTTTACAGGGGCAAGTTAGGCACTTGGCTCGTCTCCTCTCCAAATTCTCAGGAAAAAATCCGACCACTCGCTGCGCTCGGGTGGATTTCTTCCTGAGAATTTGGACCCGGAGGCCTGCGTGCCTGTCGTTGCCTCTGTAAACAGCAAACTGCGAACGGATATGGAACAATAAATTATTTTTAATTAAAGGCTTGAATATCAGAATATAAAAATATTTTGATATGCAAATCTTATGTTCCATTAAATAATAAACATATGAAAACGATCCAAGACATCAAAAGCGCTCAACAAGCGAAAATGTCCGATATGTTCCATGACCTGGGTATCTTCTTCGCATTCGGACAAGAGCAGTTCGACCGAAACCGCAAACCGGATGTAACATACGTCAGCGGCGGCTACGGCATGTGCATCCCTGAAAACAATGTCGAAGCCTATAAGAAATGCTTCGATCGGATCATCCGGGAATCGAACGAAGAACTCCGGGAAAACATTGACATGGATCACTACATCGAGTATCAGCTGGATAACTATGAGGTCTACTATACTCGCGACATCTCGGAGGCCTATGCAATCGTCAAAGAGATTTATCCCCAGTGCACAACGGAGGATGTGTGGCGGGTACTGCACATGACGGACCGATAGCCTTCCGGCTGCCGGATTCGGCCGACTTTATCCCGTAAAGCTGTTTTTTCGATTTAAGTTAAATTTAACTGTAATGACTGGGTCGATCTCTTTTTCAACCTTTGCGGTACGACAGAACGAAAAAGCGATATGGACCTTGTCAAACTCTACCTTCAGATCAAAGAAACCTGTGCCGCCATCGACAAAAAGATGGACCTGCTGCGCGATGATATCCGCAACATCGCCGAGTCAGCGCAGTCTCCCTCCGCACAACTCGAAAACAGCGTTCTGGACTACCTCGACGTGGTCCAAGTGCTGCACATCAGCGTGAGGCAACTGCGCCGGCTGCATAATACAGGGAAACTCAAAGGCTTCAAAGTGGGGCGTCGGCGTTATTATTTCGTCGCCGAGGTACAGGCTTACCTCCAGGAACTTCAATCGAAAAACAACCGTTAAATTCAAACGTTATGGCTGAAAAGTACAAACTTATCCGGGATGAATCACTGCGGGAGCTGATGATCGCCCATTACCGGCAGGGTTATGCGATCCAACTGCTGAGCTACATCTGTTACAAACACAACCTCGACACGGCCCTCAGTATCGCCGAGGCGTGCGGTGTACTCGGCATCTCTCCCCGGCAACTGGCGGAGGCCGCCAAGAAAAACGAGATACGCTCCGTCGGACGGGGACCCACGAAAGTATACAGCGCTTTCGACCTGGTCACGCTCGCCACCCGCCTGCACCGTAAGCGGACGATGGGCGTGCTGAAAAAGGTCCCGGATTTCGTACTGATGGAAAATCCTCCGGCGGAGGGTTGATCCGTCCGTAGTACCGACTTATCCGTAGAACCGACCGGCCTTTTCGTCGGTCGGTTTCTTTTTGATAAGCATATCCAGCATTCTATCCAAGACTGCAATATATTTCATATTGAATTCGTTTTTTTAGCAAAAAAGACTATATTTGCGTCGAAACTGCAATATATTGCATAATGAATGTGTTTGAAACGATACGTAACAGACGGGCGTTGTTGGGAGTGACACAGGAAGAACTCGCGGACGTTACCGGCGTCAGCATACGCAGGATCGTGGATATCGAGCGGGGCAAGGCGAACCCTTCGTTCGCCACCTTGCAGAAGATCGCTGCCGCGTTGGGACTGGAGATCACAGCGACCGTCAGAAAAATCGTATGACCATGAAAAGAGCACAAGTATATGTCAACGGCCGTCCCGCCGGGGTGTTGACTCGAGAGGATGACGGCACCTATACGTTCGGCTACGACCAGGATTATTTGCAGGACCCTGCGGCCACTGCCGTCAGTCTGACGCTGCCCAAACGTGAAGAACCTTACCACAGCGAACACCTGTTCCCATTCTTTTTTAACATGCTGTCCGAAGGGGCCAACAAGGCCATCCAGAGCCGTATTCTGAAGATCGACGGGAACGACTATTTCACATTACTTCTTAAAACGGCCCACACGGACACTATCGGGGCCGTAACCGTAAAAGAGATCTGAGAATGACGACCATGAACATACCTGCCGTCACCAACTGTCCCGGCACGCTCGCGCCGGGATACCGGACATACAGCCCCCGTGCGGCGGCCCGCCTCTTTGACGGTAAGAGAGTCAGCCACATGTTGGATTTCGCCTATGATGGCGATGAGGCCGCTGCGCTCATTGCCGGGAATGTCGGCCGCATATCCCTTTCAGGCGTGCAGGAGAAACTGAGCGCTACGCTTAAGGACGGGAAGGTCATTCTCACGCCGTCGGGCGAGAAGGGCACCTATATCCTGAAACCCGTTCCTTCGAACCGCAGCCTGTGCTACCGGGGCTTCATGCCGGCCAACGAACACCTGACCATGCAGATCGCACGCCAGGTCTACGACATCCCGACGGCCGAGAACGGGATGATCTTCTTCGCCGACGGGGAACCGGCCTATATCACCCGGCGGTTCGACGTGGGGGCCGACGGCTCCGGGATCAAACAGGACGATTTCGCCTCCCTTGTCGGGCGGACGGCCGAGAACGCCGGAGGGGACTTCAAATACCGCGGCAGTTACCTCGACATCGCGACGAAGATCCGGGAGCTGCTGCCAGCTTGGCAGGTGGAAATGGCCGGTTTCTTCCGCCTGGTCGTCTTCAATTATCTGTTCGCCAACGGGGACGCACACCTGAAGAACTTCTCCGTGCAGCAAACCCCGGACGGGGACTACCGCCTCGCTCCGGCCTACGACCTGCTCAATTCACACCTGCACGTGGATGACAGCGATTTCGCACTTAGTGAAGGACTGATGCCCCGCCCGGAGTGGAGCGACACGTACGAACGTACCGGGCATCCCTGCGCCACGGACTTCCGGCGGTTCGGACTGCTCGCAGGCCTGAACGAAAAACAAATAGACAAGGCGATTATGCCTTTCTGCCTATGGCAGGGCGAGGTCGCGGAGCTGACGGCACGGTCGTTTCTGGACGAAAAACTCAAGCGTATGTATATGCAGAGTTACCATGAACGCTTAAGTCGATTCAACAGACGATAAACTTTGTCTGATCTGCACATTAATGGTATAATACTGTGTTTTTCTACGTTTTATAACGATCTTTTTGATATTGATTATTTTTCGTACATTTGTCCAAGTATAATATATAACTTACACTTTCTATGCCTGCTATGCTTGTCGATTATTTACGAAGACCCATCTTCAGGATGGTTCATTTCGACAATCTGGAGTATGTACTTCGGAACGGCATGTGTACGCGTAACCACGTTCTTTCAGATCCTGCTTACATTAATATCGGGGACAGCGATTTGATTGCCCAACGGCAGGTTTATCCGGTTAATATCGTACCTCCGGGTGGCTTTCTCGGCGACTATGTTCCGTTTTATTTCGGAGGGCACTCTCCGATGTTGTTAAATATCAAAACAGGATTCCGGGGGATTAGGCAGAGGCCTCAGAAGGATATAATATTTGTTATCTGTTCGATCGGCAGTATCATTAAACAGTGTCCAGACAGATGGTGTTTTACCGACGGACATGCCAAAAAGCACATTACTGCCTTTTTCAATTCCATAGACGATCTTAACAAAGTCGATTGGAAAACGGTCGCCATGCAATATTGGAATGATTGCGACGAAGACTGGGACAGGATGCGTAAGAAGCAGGCAGAGTTTTTGGTAAAGGACTATGTACCGGCAGCATGCATACAATGTATCGCTGTTTTCGATGAACAGCGGAAAGTGCAGGTAGAGGAGATCGTTCAACGGTCAGGCTTGCACATACCCGTAAAAATAGATATAGACAGAAAATTGTATTACCCATGATAAAGTATGCGACAGGAGATATGCTCTCCGCCGAAACCGAAGCGCTCGTCAATACCGTGAATACTGTCGGTGTTATGGGTAAAGGAATTGCGCTGCAATTCAAGGACCAATATCCGAATAATTTCGCGGCCTATTATGCCGCCTGCAAGGCGAAACAGCTCGAAGTCGGTAGTATGTTCGTATTCGAGGAGCAGCCGATGATCGGAGATAAAAAGACCATCATTAATTTCCCTACGAAAAAAGACTGGAAGCACAAGTCCAAGATCGAATATATCGAAAGCGGTCTGAAGGCGCTGGCGAAAGTCATTGAAGAGCGCCATATCAAAAGTATAGCCATGCCTCCGTTGGGCTGCGGCAACGGCGGCCTCAACTGGGGGGATGTCAAAGCGTTGATCGAAAAATATTTATCCGGCCTTACCGATGTCGATATCATCGTGTACGAACCCAATGCGGCGGTTCGGGAGATATTGATCAAGCAAGACAGCAACCGTGAGGTCAAACTGACCGATGCACGTGCGATGCTGATGTATGCCATGTATTATTACGAATCGCTCGGCGAAACAGTCAGTCTTTTCGTAGCAAACAAGTTGGCCTATTTTTATCAGCGACTCGGAGCTTCGGATTTCCGCAAATTACGGTTCGATGCCGGCAGATACGGTCCGTATTCGCAAGGTGTCGGTCATTTAGTCCACTCCCTGAACGGAGCGTATATTCGCGGTACGGAGCAAATGACCAACAGGGCTTTCGATCCGATCGAACTGAGATACGATAAGTTGTCCGAAGTCAGCGTATATGTCCGCAATATGACTGCGGACAAACAGCTGCGGGTCAAAAATCTTATCAAACTCATCTCCGGGTTCGAATCTACCTTGGCGTTGGAGGTGTTGGCTTCGGTCGACTACGTTCGCAAAGGCAACCCCGGTATCAGTAAGGAGGATGCAATTACCGCAGTCCAGAATTGGTCGGAGCGAAAAAAGGACTTGTTCAAACCCGAATATATACGCATCGCATACGATCGATTGGAAAATTACGCGAATACACTTGATTTGACAAGGGCCGATTAGTTCAAATAGTCAGCCACGGCAAACTGTTTATAAACCGAAGTTTATGAATTTCCCATGAAGGGGCCTCATCCGAGGTCCCTTTTTTTGTCTATAAACCCTTAGAACGATTTATGCCTATGACCATCCGACTCGAAGGACAGCTTTACAAAACCGATCCCTGGGTGGCAGAACTGTTCACCGACATCCTCAATGCCATCAGTGGAGCCGCCACACCCGCCGAATTGCACCATGCACTGCTGCGCCTGTGCATGCTGGGACGAAGACCCGATTTGCGCAGATACTTCTCCTGGGGATTCGACCGTGACCGCTTCTGGCTCCGGCAGCGGTTCGACCCTAAGACGGGCGGCACGGCCTCGCACAGGCTGCTGGCCGTTACGTCCTATGACAAAACGGACATATCATCTCAAATCAATTAAGCACTAAAACCATGACATCGGAAAACAAACCCAGGCGCCTCGACCGGCGGAAATTCGCCGAATTTGTCCGGCAAATCACGGGCGCTGAAACCGTACGGACCAACGGCGAAGTATTCACCGCACCGGGGAAGAGAGGAAAAACCCTTCTCTATCTGCGCTTCCAGCCTCAGACCGAGCGCTACTGGTACACCATCTCGCTGACCAGTCAGCTTACCTCCCGGGAAGAGCGAACCGACCGCTACCACGAGCTGATCGCCACTTACCTGCGGTCGCTCGAACTGAACCGTAACATGATATTGGTCACGGACACCATCACATCGCAAATCTGACTATTGGATCGAATGGGAGGACGAGAGGTCTTCCTAAAGAACACACGAACCTTGATTATCAACTTTCAGATACGTGAGACACACGGTAAAAACTGTCCCCGGCCTATGGCCGAATCCATGAAGTTTCCTGCCGCACGTGCGGCAAAAACAAACCATTCAACGGACGTACTCAGTACGTCCGTTTTCGTTTCATCAAAATCATTTTCAACCATTAAAAACACAAACACCATGAAAAAGAATCAAAAAACCGTAGCAGCGAAGAAACAGAACTCGAACGTAAATGCAACCGCCTCCACGGCTAAAAACGTGGGCGCCCTCGTTCCGTTCCAGTCGGTCTCGATGAACATCCCGCTCGACGAAATCGACCCCAGTCCCTTCAACCTGGACCGCACCATCGGCGAGAAGGAGCTCCGCGACCTGGCCGACAGCATCGCGCAGCACGGTGTACAGACCGACATCAAGGTACGCCCGACGGAGAACGGACGCTATGAGATCGTCTACGGCGAGCGCCGTTTCCGCGCTTCGCTGCTTGCCGGCAAGATGACCATTCCGGCCAAAGTGGAACAGATGACCGACGAGCAGGCCGAAACGTGTCTGATCATTGAGAACCTGCAACGCGAGAACTACTCCGCCATGGAGGAGGGCCGCATCTTCCGCCGTAAGCAGGAGGAGGGAATGAGCGTCGCGGCCATCTGCGAGCGCTTCGGCAAGAAGGAGGACTACGTGCGCTCGCGCATCAACCTGACCACGCTGATCCCCGAAGTGGCCGAGATGCTCGACCATGAGGATATTACGCTCGAAATGGCCAAGGAGTTCGCCAAATACGATCCCGACATTCAGAAAGAGGTCTACGAACAGCACTTCCGAAACGACGGTTTCTACTCGTGGAAAGGCATCCCTGCCAAAGAGTTCGCCAAACGGCTTTATGACAAATACATGACCAAGCTGGACTGCTACCACTTCGACAAGACGGAGTGCGGCACTTGCGGCCACAACACCCTGAACCAGGTGCTCTTTTCCGATTGCGGCGACTGCGGCGCTTGCCGGAACATGGCCTGCCTGCTGAAGAAAAACGAGGACTTCCTCGTGGATAAGGCCCTGTCGCTGCTCAAAAACGATGCCCGCCTGCACCTGGCCGTGACCGAAGAGGGCGACCGGGCCATCGCGGAACGGCTCGAAGCGATGGGCCACGAGGTCGTAACGCTCGACAAGGGATTGTGGAACTATATCGATGAGCCCGAGATGCCTGAGGCGCCCGATCCGAAGGATTACGACGACGAGGACGATTTGCAGTTCGCCAAGGACGATTACGAGGAAGAGATGAAAGAGTTCAAAGAGGCCTGCTCGGAGATCGAGTTCGAAGTATCGGAGGGCACGATGCTCAAATACGCCGTGATCCGGAGCAAGGAGGTCTCGATCCTCTATGACCGTGTCCGCGAAACGACGGAGACCGACGAGGACGGCACCGCATATGCCGTTGCCCCGGCGAGCCCGGCCAAAGCCTTGCGCGATAAGGATGCCCGCAACCTGGAAATTTGCTACGAACACATCAACAAGGACCTCAAGAAGGTGCTGAGGGAGGGCTCTGCGAAATTTCCGACCTCGGCCATGACCGAGCGCGAACACCAGATGCTCAACTACGTGCTGCTCGACTGTATATCGGGCACGAACCGCAGACTGCTCGGTGTGAGCGATTACGGCGAGAACAGAGTCGAACGTCTGAAAGTCGCCGAGACAATGACCGAGGAGCAGCGTACGATGCTCTTCCGCATGGCCTTCATGCGCTACTGCGACGACATCTACGAATTCAACTGCAAGGCCGACAACATCGACATCCGACTGATGACCGAGTTCGGACAGATGCACTTCCCCGAAGAGACGGCGGCCGTGCTGGAGCGCCACAAGTCCATCTACGAGAAACGCCACGCCAGCCTCGAAACCCGCATCAAGGCGATCGAGGACGAGGCCGAGCTGCTGCGCCTGCGCGAGCAGGCCGGTATCGCGGAGGTCGCAGGCGAGAGGGTCGATACGGCAACTGGCGAGATATTGGCGGCGGAATTGCCGGAGGCCGAACCGACCGATTATCCCGAACCGGCTTTCCCGCAGGAGCCCCGGCCGGATTACGCGCCCTGCGAGGGCCCCGATCCGGACGAGTTCCTGCCTGATGCCGACTTCGAAGCTCCGCTTATCCCGCTGGGGGAAAAGCCGTCCGAACGACAGGCGGCTTAACACCTGTCTGTTTACTGAAAAGGGGCGGGCATAGCCCGTCCCCTTTTTTATTTTCAACCGATTAAAACCGATTCGACATGCAACATAAAATCAATCCCTTTACCGAACAGTTCGCCCTGAAGACGGGCGACGTGCTTCTGTTTCACCACGGACTGAACCTCGTACTGTACGACTACGGATCGTCGCCTTCGCTGGCCTGCTGGACCGGCCGTCAGCGGAAACGGGGCGAAAACCTGCACTTTCTCTCGCTTCAGGCGTGGGAACGGCGCATTGAAGAGCTGCGAAGGAGCCGGACCTCGCATATCCTTTATCTGGCGGCCCGGTGCATCGAACGCCGGCTGAAACGGATCGTGACATAAAGCTCGATTCTTACGAGTCTTCTAAGAATTATTGTTTTATAACGTGATGGCGATGATATAATGAGAAAACACTTCAAAATCCATTCGTAACGATCTCCACGCGGCGTATGGGTAAAACGGGGATGACACAGCGCTACTTTCAGGATAGACGCATCAACGATAGCTGCTGCATGTTCTTCGTAGACATATATGCCATCAAATCATATATTCCCTGAGCCGGGAGCGCCTGTCGTCGAAGCCGAAGCCGTCGGCAATACGCCGTTCAACAACCCCTATGCCGGTCGGAACAGGATACAAGACCGCCTTGCTCCCGGCAAGCACTGCGGCTGCCATATTGCCCTGCAGAGATTGAATTGCGGCGTTCCATGAAACGGTATATGAAAATTATTGTTATCTTTACAAAAGCAATAATACCATGACCGATGGCGCTGCATGTCGAAATAAACCGCACGGACGACCGGGGCAGGGAGTTTCTGCAACGGATCGAAGACACTTTCCCTACGGACGGAGAGTTCGTATTCCGGATCGCGGAATCCGAGTTCGCACTGGCGGTCTCCTCCAATGTGTATGATTATTATCGCCTCCATCAGTTTTTCTGTAACATGGGTTGGCTGGCAATGAATTACGGCGGACCCTCTCTCTCCAGAAAAGGGTGGATCGACCTCTACCGCGGCCTGCTCCCATGGACGCAACTCGACTGCTGGGTCTTCAATACGGCCCCGACCCGAAGGGCGTGGTACAAAGGGGCGATAAGAAGCAAACAGAACCGTTGCGGCATCGGAACCGCCGTATCCGTTCCCATACGTTTCAAGCACCGTTACCAGCTGTCAAGCAACAAGACTTTCAACCATTACGACTGCTATGCTTTGGACGACTATACTCCTACGCACGGGGTGCGGTACGCGACCTGGTTCGACCAATTCATCTACCGTTTCAAACAGGGCCATTCCTTGTTCGGTCCCTACGAACCCGTACGGTTGATAGAGCATGCGCTGATGCGGGAGGAGACGCTCGCCGCCAGGCTGCCCGGTGCCATCCTGTGCGTGATACCTGCGGCCGACTATCACCAAAACCAGTACCGATTCAAAACATTTTGCCGGCTGCTGTGCGAGGCCATGGGCATGGAGAACGGTTTCGACGCCATTGAGGTGGAATACTCCCGGCCCTCCATGCGCGGCCTGATGTACCAGAACAAGCTACATAACCTGCGCATTCACTACGACCGCTTCATAGGACGCGACGTCATCCTTTTCGACGACGTGTATAATACGGGTACCGGGTTCCGGCAACTGGCCGATGCGCTCTCCGGTTATGACGGGGCCGCCTCGGTAACGGGCGTGTTCCTGGGGCGGTGTATAGATCCGGACCTCCCGTAGGAGCGGCCGCGTCATACACCTTCCAGGGCCGACCCGCTTATATTTCCTTTTATCCTTGTAAGTCCCTGCCGTATACTGCGGCGACGTATACCGCTCGGGCATCCGACATGCCGCTCCATGCCGTATGCCTATATCTTCCCGTAACGATCTTCCACGGACGCTTGCTCCGTCGGACAACCGAACCGTGTCTTTACCCTATGTCCGGACTCCGAGGCCAATATCATTTGTACTACAAATACTTTCTTTCACTATGCAGACATCTACGATGCGACGGCTTCCTGACCGCGTTGCAAGGCCGTCCCTGAAAATGGCTTTATCCAAACCGCCGGCCGCGCCGGCCGAAGGGCGCGTTTTACCACCCGAACGGCCTCTCAAGGCTGTAAAACTGCCCTACGGCGGTTACCGGGGTGCCGAGTTTTGGCCGGACGGCGAACTGCGGATCAACGATCCGGAACTTTATACGGAAGCCGACCGTGAACTGCTCGCCGTCCTCGAAGCGCTCTCCACGCTCAACCGTACGGGGCTCTATTCGGCTTTCTACGAGTATGCCGCACATGTAGGCGCTCTTGATATCCGGATCTACGAAGGGCGCTGGAACCACCTCAAGAAACCCGTTGTCGAAGTATCGCTCGACTGCCGCCGGTTCCCCCTGCGTGACATGGGTACGGACGAACTCGTGACCGTCGAAGCGTTCACGAACCGGCTGATCCTGATGCTACAGTAAACCGTATCGATAAGATCCGGACAGGTTTTAGGCTGGAGACCCGACGGAACCGTGTTTCTGGTTTTTTCATCGGAGAAGCAGGCGGGGTCGAGTTGCCGGACGCACTCTGCATATTCTTCCAATGCCTTTTTCAGGTCGTGTCTGAAATCGCCGGTCTACCTGATTACCGGCAGACGTTCCGTTATTTCGGCATGAAATTCATTCAATCTTGAGTCATAATTATAAAATTTAGGGTTCATAATAGGACCCCTATATCCTCGTATTTTTGATGCAAAACCATACACCCATCGGCTTGTTGATATCGTTCATGAGCCTCTAAAGGAACAAAAATTGTGTAATTATCATCATAGCCACCGTAATTAGTATAGAGGATGATACATTGTAGGAGGATTATACGGTTTACTATGTTAATAGGCAATCTGTAAGTAATCAGAATTGATTATTATGTGTTTACTTGTAAATCGCGTGGATTAAATTGTTGGTAATCATATGGTAACTTGGCTAAATAGTCACATTTGCAAAGAAAATCGCTACTTGAAAATTGCAGGTTGTAGTGAATCTTATTTGTTTACAATATTTCGTTTCATCTTGGCTATAGAACAAAAATATGGGTTAATGTCTTTGCAATTCAGTCTATTACTTTCATTGACATTTCTAATAAGACAGATTGAGCAAAACTCCCTGTCATTACAAGCAACGCATTTAGGAAAATCTTCTAATGTTAAGGCCCGTAAAGCTTTTATGCCCGGAGAATTTTCCCAAATATCTCTTAAAGATGTGTCACTAATGTCTCCTAACAAGAAACTTTGCCATCCTTCACAAGGATATACCTTGCCTAATGGTGAGATACATAAGGAACTATAACACACTGGGCATATGGATGACCATGAAAGTACCTCGCTTTTTAATGAATTGTCATCAAGCTGGTGTTCTTTATGTTCACGTATGATGGTTTCTATTTCGGACAATTCTAACCTACAATGCAGGTTTTCGCGAGAACCATCATAACAACCAAACAGCATATAATCACTACTTGCTTCGATATTGAGTGATTTTGCCCAAATCAAGACTTCTTGATAAGAGTCTTTATTTTGTTTCATTATTGGACAATTAATCTGCATTGGAATATTAAGATTGCGAAGTATTTCAATTGCTTTTTTTGTCTTTCTACAGCTACCTTTTATACCAGTAATTGAATCATGGATATTTTCATCCAAAGAGTAAAGGGATGTCTGAACACTAAGAAGAGGTGTTATCTTGAATTCTTCAACAATATCCTCAGTAAGAAATGTAAGATTTGAAAGGACATTTATAGAAAAATTATTTTCTCTACATTTGCGGATGAAAAATAGTAGATTAGGGTTCATCATCGGCTCTCCACCGCTTATAGTAAGATTTATTACATTCATTTCCTTACATTGGGCAAGAAGCTGAAGGAATAATTCCTTTTGCATAATTCCCTTCTTAAGATGTTTTGGGAAATAACAGTGTATACAATGTTCATTACATGCACCGGAAACACTTAGATGGAGGCGGGTCAAGCGATAAGCGTCAAACCAATGGCTATCGAAGTTGTCTTTATCTGAATCGTATATATCATCCTCAATTAAGTTCTTCTCCACATTTTCATAGGAAAACCATTTATCCTCAGAACTCCATGTTTCATTTTCCAAAAGTCTTACAAAACCGTCTTTTGATAATTCTGTTAGAAATTCTTTGGCGTCATTTTCAAGACGGAGCAATGGAACATCCGTAAAAATACATGACAATTTTTGACTAATTTTCTCTATTGTTTGTGGATGTTCTGTTAGTACAGAATAAAACATACTTCCTACCTTGGAAAGAATTCGTTCACCTATTTTTCGGCAACTCTTCGATGCAGTATCATATCCAAAGTTCCTATTATCTGTCAGGTAACCAAATTCCGGATAATCTCTATATATGATATGTTGAGATTTAGCGAAATACATAATAAAAGACCGAATAAAAAGCGGTAGCAAAAGGTGCTACCGCAAAACACTAAAATAATTTTTTAATGTTGTCCAGAAGGCTTCTTAGTGCATGATGGTCTTCCACAAGGTTTTTTTGTACAATCGGCCATCTGGCAAAAGCTCTTAACAAGAACTGTAGGGCATTCGTAATTCATATCAAAAAATTTTTAAAATTAAACATATAACAAATTTACTGATTAATTCTTGCGTTGGCAAATATTTTACAAGAATTTTTCTGCTATTTAATAGGGTGAAATCTCAGGATTTTCCAAACAAAAAATGGCTTTATGTGAGCGTTCAAGTCATTCCGCTACGGCGGGATACTTCTCCCACACGTGCGGGGCCCGTTCTCCATCTCAACTTTTCCTTTCCCGCCGGGGCCATTGAGAATAAATGCCGCGAATTTCGCCGCTTCGGGATAACGTTTGTCAGCGGCATATCTTTCCAGCGTTGCCCAATCCTCGCGAAACGTCCGGTTTTCTTGCACGGGGAGCGAACCGACGGATTCCGGGGCGTTATTTCAAGGCCGTCATTTCGGATGACAGCCAGTCGAAAGTAACCTTTGTTTCATCTCTTCGTCGACGCATGATAATAATGGCGCGATCTTGGTGTAATTATGTCTTGAGAATTTGTGATCGTTTGATATATGTTGTTATTTTTGTAAAAAAATAGAAGATTATTAGCATTGTATTTCTGAGTAGTTTCTTATGAGTAGCGAAAAAAGCGATATGTGTACAATTAAAGATCAAGTTCTTGACGTTTAGTCGATAAATTATTTTGTATCTTCGCAGTATGGTTTGTGGATTGCACACTTCTAAAAAGTAGATATGACAGAGACTATCGACTCGGCTATGTTGCCGTTCAAAATACAGGAGTTGATAAGTATCATCATGGATAGGAAACGCATGTCCGGGATCGATGCGATGTATTATCTTTATACTTCACGGCTGTACGAGCGTATGGAAGATCCGGCGGCTAAACTGTGGTATGAAAGCACCTTGAACCTTTATGAAACGTTGGAAGCTGAAAAGCGCGACGAACGACAAAAAGATACTTCCTCTGCCGTATCGCAATTTATTGTTTTTTGTATCGAGCTTTACCGTCGTGCCCACAAAGGGAATGCACCGCATATCCTTTCTTTATTCCGGGATAAAGGCGTTTTGAAATTTCTGACGGACGGCTTCGAAACGCTCCATTCGCAAAGTCAAGAATATATCCTGCGTGAAATCGATTCCTATCTTAAAAACCGGAGATAATAAGGATGAAACTCTATCACGGTTCTACATATGTTGTTCGTAGACCCGCCTCTTCACGAGGCAGGGCCAATACCGATTTCGGCCGCGGATTTTATACGACTACCTCTCGTGAACAAGCCGAGAAATGGGCGCTGATTAAAAAGAGTCGTCTGGGGAATACCGCCCGTGCCATTGTATCTTGTTACGATTTCGACGAGAGGTTGCTGAACGATGATGCCCTGCGCGTCATGCACTTCAACGGCCCCACGGCCCAATGGCTCGATTTTGTGGTCGGCAACCGTCGTGGAGCTGTGTTGCATGAATACGATTTGGTAATGGGCCCTGTTGCGAACGATAAACTTTACGCTACGATTCAGTTGTATGAGCAGGGCATTCTTTCCATCTCGGCGACGATCGATCAACTTCAGACCCATGTACTGTTCGACCAGTTGTCTTTCCATACGAGAGAAGCTTGCGACCGGCTCGTATTTATAAATACATTCGAAGTTACGTAATGGTCCTGTCCGAATTGTTAGTTCCGGAAGTGTCACATACCTGCCTCTCGATTTCGATCTGGGATAAGCAATAGGCTTCCCGCCAATCCGGTTTTAACACACTCCTTTCCAGCAGAATAAATCGTGGTGGGAAGGATTGTTTTTTGAAACTTATTGTTCTTTTTATATGTGCAGCCCTGCAAATGTCGGACGGGAGCCCGAGGGCTCCCGTCCATGCTATCTTTTCATTCTTCGATACCGCATTGGAGGCGTTCAGTCCATATCTGTGTGCAGCAGGTTCCCGATCCGGTTCCGCACGTTCTGTTCACTTTCGGGCAGAATCGAGAGTACACGGCGCAGCTGCCGGTCGAGGAAGTAATCTTTGTAGGCGCTGAAATCCCCGGTTTCGTAGTAGTGGACCAGCCCCTGCCTGTATGCGGCTATATCGGTTGCGTCGGAAGAGTAGACCGGCACGATATCGCCGTTCATCAGCGTTATGGCCTCTATCAGGCGCGAAGTACGCTTGTTGGCTGCGCCTTCCTCCTTCGCGCCTCGGCAGAGTCCATGCCGGCATGAACTCTGCGCTCGGCTTGTCGTCGGTTGCCCGTCGGCGAAGGGTTGCAGTCAGGCCAGGTTGCAATGCAGATAAACGGCCCGTTCCAGAGGATCGTCGTAGCTATGCTGCCCCTGAAGGATCGCATGGAACGTCTCTTCGATCACCTGCTGGTCAGCCGGCGGCGTATACGTCGTGCCGGAAATCCTTACCGGCATGACGCGTAGTGCTCCGCGATGTTCATCGCGGAGCAGTTTGTCCGAGATCATCGAATGTACGGTCATGACCGTACGTGCGTCGACCGTCAGCGGACCCTGCTTGCGAATGCTCTCGATGACGGATATGAATGCGTTGTACAGGTTCTTGAGCATGACCGCATCTTCATACTTTTTGGTCGCGGAAATGTCGTCTTTGAGCAACGTTTCCGTTTCCACATACGTGTATGTGTTCCCTTCGATCTTTCCCGAATAAAAACTCCATACCACGGCCAGATCGCGCAATTCTCCGGACGAGAGTTCCGAAAAACGACACCACCGGCTTTCCCGGATAATATCTGCCTTTTGTCTGTCGTCTCCATTGAATATCGGGCGGGTCCCGTATTGATTCTGATCCATATTATCCCGTTGATTGTACAAAATTAAACAATTTGCTATGAATTACAAATTTGCGGCCGCTATTGCCTCTCGCAGTCGAACGAGACCTCCAGCTTCCGCTCCCGACCGAAATTGTCCTCCACGACAAAGCGCAATTCCGACCGCTCGTCCGATGCGGCCGTGTAGTAGAGCGTGAAGACCTGCCGATATGGATCGCCGGCGTCGAGTCCCGATACCGTTTGCAGTTCGTACATCTCGCGGCTCACCAGCGGCATCTCCGTGCGGTCGGCCACCTGCCCGTCGCCCTCCAGTTGGATATAGCCGATCCGGTATTCCGCTCCTTTGAAATCCCCTTGCCGGGTGAGCGTGAAACGGATCTCGACCCGTTCTCCCGGTGTGATCTCCGCCGGGAGGTGCCAGCAGGAGAGCGAGAAGTCATAATTTTGCTTTACGTCTATCTTGTCGTTGCAGGCCGCAAGGCCCAGCACGGCCAGCAGGGCGAAGGTGCAGGCCGGAATGATTTTCCTGATTTTCATTGCGTCGTTCGTTTAGTTGATGATAAAGCGCAGTCCGAATCCCAGTTCGGTGTGAAACGGTCCTGTGGACGAGCCGAAGGCGCAGTGCTGATGCACCCTCACGAGCAGAATCACCCGGTCCGAGAGGTAACCCTCGAGCGTGGCGCCGAAGCCTGGCCCGTAGAGAAAACCGTTCCGGTTCACGAGCGTCGCTCCGTCCTCCAGCGCCTTGCCGTCCCGCCCGGAGGTCTCGTAACCCAGAAGGGCCGAGAGGTTCCCGTAGAGCGTTACGTTGCGCCCCCGGTCGGAGAGCAGCGGCAGGTTCAGGCCCGCCCCGGCCGTGTATTGCGCCACGGGCACGGCCTGCCGCCCCGTTACGCCGTAATAGGCGTAATCCTTGTGCAGGTAGCCGACGCCGAAGTTCCAGTAGCTGTGCCCCCGGTTGTAGCGCACGACCTCCAGCCCCGTGTGGTAGCGGTAACAGAGGCGGCTGTCGCGCAGCAACAGGCCGTCCACGGTTCCCGCGTGCAGGCCGATGCCCAGTTGCCCGGGCAGGCCGCGCTGGGCCCGGGCCTCGCCCGCACCCAGCAGCAGGGCGAAAAGCCCCGCCAGTACCAAACACCTCATCTTCATAGCTACCGCACTTTAAGTTCCGTCACTTCGCGGGCGTCCACCAGGTCGGCATTGCCGACCATAAAGGACTGGTGGCGTCCGCCGTTGCGCTCGAACACATCCATGATGAGCACCTTGTCGTCGGGGATCGTGAACTTGCGGAATACCCAGACGTTGCGCACCGTTTCCCCGGCATGCACCGCCGCGATCTCGTTGAAGCGGCATACGGGCTCGACGAAGGTCTCCTGCACGGCCGTGCGCTTGGCCACCTTGCGGTCGGCGATGCGGAAGCGCACGCGGTCGATGTCGTAATCCACGTTGGAGAGGTTGCGCAGCGAAGTATGCAGGTAGTAGAGCCCTCCCTCGACGTAGATGCCTTTCAAAAGCAGTTGTATCCCGAAGCGCTTGCTGCCGACGGTCTTGATGTGGCGTGCGTCCCGCTTGTGGATCGTGTACATGATGCGGTTCACCACCAGGGGCGTCTGGTCGCCCAGCTCCGAAAGGCGCACGTAGGTCTGCCGCGAGGCGAAAGGCCCGTAGGGGTCCTTGTGGAGCCAGTCCTCGATCTCGATCGAAAGCTGTGCGGGGGAATCGGCGTAGCGGGCGTCAAAGGTATAGAGCACCCCCGCGTCGGTGATCACCGTGAAGTTGGTCTCGCCCGTGAAGCCGCGCACGGCGGCCTTGACGCGCACCACGTTCTCCGCGCCGTCGGCCTTTCCCGCGATGATATGCGTGGAGCCCAGGTCGACGTATCTGACCGCCGCCGGGAAGAGGATGTGCACCGTCTTGTCGAAGGTCACCTCGATCCGATAGGGCGCTATGGTCTGCCCGGCAGGCAGCGTCCGCTCCGTCTGCGCTCCCGCGGGCAGGGCCCCGCCCAGAAGCAGGGCCGCAAGAATGATCTTTCTCATCGTCGTTTTTATTCTTTTGAGATTAATAGCATCTGGTGTCCGGCCTTGACCGACACGCGCACCTCGCGCAGCTTGGAGGCGAGATACTGCGTGCCTCCGGTCATGGCTCCCCGGACGAGGTCCATGGCCACCTGCTGCCCGGCGCTGCGGGCGAAGGAGATGCTCGTGCCGAGTCCCGTTCCGATGCTCGCCGCGGCGTCACGGGCCGCGGTGCGCTCCTTCGAATCGGGGATGTAGAGTCCTTCGCCGCCGTCCAGGTCGTAGGCCGTAAGTTTGACGGGGATGATCTCGCCGCCGTGTTCGATGCTTTCGACCCCGATGCCGAGCCGCTGTCCGTCTATCGAGGCCACCCCGTAAAGCAGGCTCCCGGCCTCTATCGTCCGCCCTCCGGCGCTGACGGGCTCCATCAGGCGCAGGCGCACGCGGTCGCCTCCGGTGAGGGTCTGGTCTTCGTCCACGCATACGCGTATCGAGTTGTGCCCTTCTCCGGACGACGCGCCTACGGCGGTGTTGAATCCCAGGTTACGCTCGCGTCCCAGCTCCCGCAGGAGCGAGTCGGGCTCTATGACCGCGAGCGTGGATACCGCGCCGTTCCCGACGCTCCGCACCGGCACGACGGCATGTTTGCCGCCCGGACTCTTCCTGCTGTTCCCGGCGGCTCCGGGCTGCGGCGTGCCGCCCTGCGGGTTCAGGTATTTGGCCGCAAGCTGGAACTGCCGCTCGGCGAGCTCCATCGGGTCGGGCGTTGCCGCGGCACGCCCTTCGAGCTGTGCGGAGAGCTCCTCGACCTGCTTTTGCAGGCGTTCGACCTCCGGGTTACGCCTGGGTTGCTCATAGAAACTGCGCATCGCCTCGGCCGCCTGGCGGTTGGCCTGCTGCGAGCGGACCACGGGGTTCTCGCGCACGGGCCGTGGTTCCTGCTGCGCGGGGTCCTGCACGAGCGAGAAAGCCTCGGCGTCGAAGACGAGCGAGCGCTCCTGCTGCCGCTGCTGCATCCGCACGTTCTCGATGGCCTTCTGCTTGCTGGCCTCGATCCCGGCGCTGCGGCCGTCGGGGACCGTCAGGTTGATGTTTCCCGCACCGGGTACGGTCTCCTCCCTGCTGCCGCTGCCGAAGATCAGGTAGAGGCAGCCGCAGAAAGGAACGAGCATCACCAGGGCTGCGAGCGCGGTTTTTTTCCGCTGCTGCACGGCGGGGTTGCGGCGCTCCGCGCCGGCCCCTTCTTTGTTACGCTCCGTCATATTCTTTAGGGTTTTAAGGATTCGGGGTCTATGGGAGCTATGTGTTCCGGCGCGGGCATGACGGACCCGCCCGAAAGGAGGTTTGCCAGTACGGCGATCTCGGCTGCGGCCAGCAGCAGGAGCATGGTGAGGATAAGGGCCAGGCGCAGGAGTTTCGCGTTGCGCCCGACGAATCCTTTGAGTCGGCGCGCGGCATGTTCCGCCGCGCCGTACAGCCCGGTAAGGTGTTTTCTAACGGTCATAGGTTCCGAGGTCTTTGTTTTCCACGATGGTGAACTGTTCGATTATGAAGCCTTGCGGGTTGGCGTCCGAACGCGTGGCGTTGACCAGCCGGCAGGTGGTCACCAGACTGCGTTCCGTTACCGTACTCTCGCGCAGGAGCTTCTGTCGTCCGAACGTGCGTATCCGGTAGGGATAGGCCGAGAAATCGCACTGCATGCTGTCGATCTCCACGCTCTGGATGACGCCCGCCGCGATCAGGCGGTTGAAGTAACCCTTCTCCATCAGATCGCGGTAATAGCTCAGCGCGCCGCGGTCCGAGAGGACCAGTGCTCGCTCGATGTTGCCTTCGATGGCCGCCTTGTCGGGCGAGAGGGTGAAGAAGAGCTCGTGGAAGCGGCGCACGTGCTCGCGCGCCTCGACGGGGCGGTTCTGCTCCAGGTCTTGCGAGAGGGCCAGCATCAGGCTCTTGCCCTCGTCGAGCACATAGATCTTCTGCCGCTGGGCCTCGGCGAAGCTGTAGGAGCGCCACAGGGCGAATGCCGTCACCAGGGCGCAGCAGACCAGGAAGACCATGCTGAAGAGGCGTATGTGCCGGAAGCTGCTCTCTATGTTTTTCAGTGCTTTGAATTCCATAATTTACGTCGTGGGGTTGTTTTTACTGTTGAACATCTGTTTGGTGCGGCCCCAGAGGTTGCCGGCCAGGGCCCCGGCGTGTCCTGCCGCATAATGGCCCACGGCCGACCCCGAGCGTGTCACCAGACGGTTGTAGGAGCCGAATCCTCCGGCCTGCACGATCCACGAGGCGACGCTCGGCACGGTGAAGTAACCGCAGATGCCGATGAGCATGAACACGAGGTATACCGCGTTGCTCGAATCGAACATATAGAACGGGTCGGCGGCCATCAGCTCCATGTCCCGTTGGAGGGAGAGCACCTGGAGGCGTGCGAGCACGGCCCCGAAGAGGTCCGCCACGGGAAGCCAGAGGTAGACCGAGATATACTTGGCCAACCACTGCGTGAGCGTGGCCTGGAAGCCGTCGAAGACCGAGATGGCGAAGGCTATGGGCCCGAGGATCGAGAGCACCACCAGGTAGAAGGTGCGGATGGTGTCTATCACCAGCGAGGCCGTCTCGAAGATCAGTTCCAGCAGCCATTGGAGCACCCTGGCCAGCAGGGATCGCAGGCCGAAGCCCGTCCGCTCCTCGTACATGGCGCTCATGGTATGCAGGTCGTCGGGCGACCATCCCAGTTCGTTGATCTGTCGGTCGAACTCCTCGTCCGAGGCCAGGTAGGCCGTCTCTGGGTTGCGCGCGAGGTTCTGTCGCTCCAGTTCGTCCTTGGCCGTCCGGTGTCCTGCCATGTCGAAGGTCTGCCCCGTGAGAAGGCTGTTCGTACCCTTTACTACGGGGCTGAGGATGCCGTTGATGCCGCCCAGCACGAGGCTCTGGAAAAAGAGGATGCAGAGGCCCAGGGCGAAGGGCCGCAGCAGGGGGAATACGTCGATGGGCTCGGCTCGCGCCATGGACTGCCACACGCGGTAGCAGATATAAAGCATGGCGCCGATGCCTGCGATGGCCGAAGCCACGGCGGTCATGTTCCCGCACAGGGGCATCATGTCGTCGTAGAGCGTTCGCAGGATGCCGTGCAGGCTTTCGAAAGAAACGAGAGGTAAGACCATGGTCCGTCCGGAACTTTACAATGTTACTAATACTTTTCTTCCGCTGTGCCGTATAGGGCCGTGAAGCGCTCCGCATCGCCTTTCTGTCGTGCGCGCAGCAATGCCACGCCGATATTCTTGCGCGTGTAGTAGTCCGTCAGGCCGCGCAGGCGCACAAGCTCCGCATGGCTCTTGTCCACCGCGTCGAGGCGGTCCCTGTCGGTCATCGAGAGGTCCGAGGGGTTGACGATCCCCTTCAGGTCGCTCAGTGCGTATGTCGCCTCTTCGAGCAGGCGCGTGTACCCGGCGGCGATGGCCGAGAGCTCCCGCACGGAGAAGTTGCCGTCCGAGAGCATACGTCCGTAGTTGTCGACGTACATCTTCGATATCTCGCCCACGAGCAGGATGCAGCGCTGCACCTTGCGGGCGTCGCGTACCAGGTTGTTCACGGCCCGCAGCTTGTCGTAATACTCCTTGCCCTGGTTGAAGATCTTCTGCGTCTCGCGGAAGTTCTGGATCATCGTCTGTGCCGTCGAGGAGGTCTGCACCATCTCGTTCGAGGAGTTGATGATGCTCTGCGTGAGGTTCGAGGGGTCGGTCACGACCCACTGGGCGCGGGCCCTTCCCGCGCCGAGCGCGAGAAGGAGCGCCATCGTCAGTATCGCTTTACTTCGTATCATGTCCGTCTGTTTTACGTGTGAAATCTCCGAGCCCGTCGGCCCGCAACATGTCGCGGTCGCGGTCGTAGGCCACGGCCCGCTCCTGGGTCTCGGTGTAGAGGTTGCCCGCCTCGTCGCGGAGCAGCCGGAAAGAGAAGGTTTGCAGGCGGCTGTTCACCGCGTTGCCCCAGCACTCGTCGAGCAGATACCGGTCGCCCTCCTTGCGCACGCGCAGGAAGACCTTGCCGTCGGGGCGCACCCACTCCCCGCAGAGCAGTTCGCGGTCGGAGGCCGCCTCCCGCAGGTACTCCGCGCGGATTGTGCAGGCGATCTGCACGAGGGAGTCGCACATTTCTACGATGGCCCCCTTATGCCTCTTCTCCATCTTCGGCAGCCCTTAACGCGAAATCCATCTCATAGCGCATCTCCTCGCGCAGCAGGCTCTCCTCGGTGCGGAACGTGCCGTAGCGGCCCAGGTGCAGGAGCCCGTCGTCGTCGAGCGTCACCTCTCCGCCGTCTGTTCCCAGCGTCATGCGCCGTCCGCGCACGACGCCGCACAGGTCCGCGACGACGCTCTTGTAGCAATGCGTGTTGTCGCACAGCAGAAAGCCGTAGCCGCCTCCCTCGCGGCGCACCAGCAGCGAGAGGCTGCCCTCCAGGGCGATCCAGCTGCCGCATAGCTCTCCGAAGCGCACCTCGGCGAGCATCTGTTCCATGGCCGACAGCAGGCGCCCGCGTTCGGCGTGTTCTCTTTTCAGGCGTGTGAGCATGTCGCCGACGCCCTCGGTTGCAGGATGATTCGTTTTCATCGTTTTTCAGGTGTTTTAAGGTTTGACTTTATTTGTCTGGCGGAGCGACCCGCCGGTAGGCATTGCCCGGTATGAGCAGCAGCGCGCTTCCGTCCGCGGAGAGCCACAGCTCGGTGCGGCCCTTGCCGCGCCCGATGTGGATCGAGTGGTCCCCGTGCAGTTTTTCCTGCCGGAGACATACCCCGTCCGGGGAGTAAAAACGGGCGGTGCAGACGCCTTCCCCGCACTCGATGCGGAGCGACCCGCGCGGCAGCACCGGTTTCCACACCCCGCACATGGTCTTCATGCGGCGGCGGTTCTCGGCGCGGCCCCAGAGCAGGATGCCTGCCGTGGGGAGCACGAGGAAGAGCAGCAGCAGGAGCCGGAGGCAGAAACCGACGCCGGGACTCCACGATACCCGGCTGCTCATTATCCCTCGCGCCGTTTCTCCGCCAACTGCCGGATGGCGGCCTCCAGGTCGCCGCCCAGCTTTTCGGCCAGGGCGAAGACCTCCATCTTCTCGCGCTCCTCGGTCGTGAACGTCAGATACTCTTCGGCCGAGACCTCCGTGGCGTAGACGGCCGACTGCACGCCGCCCAGCCCGATCCACACCTCCTTGTAGAGGCGCGCGGGGTCATTGGCGAGGTTGATCGAGAGGATCTGCGCCTTCTCCTTCTCCGAGAGGCCCAGCATGGCCTGGATCTGGTCGAACTTGTTCATATACTTGCGCTGGTCGAGCAGGATCTTGCAATCGGCGTTGTCGATGATCGTCGTTTTGACGACGGGCGAGGAGATGATGTCGTCCACCTCCTGCGTCACCACGATAGCCTCGCCGAAATATTTCCTCACCGTCTTGAACAGGTAGCGGATGTACTCGCTCATGTTGGCCGACGTGAGGGCCTTCCAGCACTCCTCGATCAGGATCACCTTGCGCACGCCTTTGAGCCGCCGCATCTTCGAGATGAAGGTCTCCATGATGATGATCGTCACGACCGGAAGCAGGATCTTGTGGTTGCGGATATTGTCCAGCTCGAAGACGATGAACCTCTTGTCGAGCAGGTCGAGCTCCTTGTCGCTGTTGAGCAGGTAGTCGTACTCGCCGCCCCGGTAGTATGGCTCCAGCACGTTCAGGAAACCGTCGATGTCGAAGTCCTTCTCCCGCACGTTCTTCTGGCGCAGCAGGCGGCGGTAGTCGCCGCCCACGAACTCGTAGAACGTATCGAACGAGGGAGTCAGCGCCGGATTTCTCTTCAGCTCCTGAAGGTAGAGGTTCACGGCGTTCGAGAGGGCCACCTCCTCGGCGCGCGTGGGGGCCTCGTCGTCGCGTTTCCACAGGGTGAGGATCAGCGTCTTGATCGACTCGCGCTTTTCGATGTCGAACACCCCGTCCGCCGTGTAGAAAGGGTTGAAGCAGATCGGTGCCTCCTCCGTGTAGGTCAGGTAGATGCCGTCCCGGCCTCCGCTCTTCTTGTGGATCAGATCGCAGAGCCCCTTGTAGGAGTTCCCCGTATCGACCAGGACGATATGCGCCCCCTGTTCGTGGTATTGCCTGACCATGTGGTTCGTGAAGAAGCTCTTGCCGCTCCCGCTGGGTCCCAGGATGAATTTGTTGCGGTTGGTGATCACGCCGCGCTTCATCGGCTCGTCCGAGATGTCGAGATGCACCGGCACCCCCGTCAGGCGGTCCGCCATTTTGATCCCGAAGGGAGAGGGGCTGCTGCGGTAGGCGGTCTCCGCCGTGAAGAAGCAGAGGGCCGGTTCGAGGAAGGTGTGGAACGACTCCTCGGCGGGGAAGTCCCCCTCGTTCCCCGGTATGCCGCCCCAGAAGAGGGCCGGCACGTCCACGGTGTTGTGGTGCGGCGTGCAGCCCATCAGAGCCAGCTGCGCCCCCACGTCGTTGCGTATGCGGGCGAGCTCCTCCTCGCTTTCGGCCCACGAGATCACGTTGCAGTGGCAGCGCACCGAGCGCAGGTTGTCCACATGGGCCTGGCTCAGGTAGAGGTCTATCCACTCCTTGTTCACGGCGTTCGAGCGCGAGTAGCGCGACAGCGAGTTCATGTTGCGGGCCAGGCGTTCGAAACGCTGGAGGGTCTGCTCGTGGTTGTCCAGGAAGATGTACTGGTTGTATAAGTGATTACAGCCCAGCAGCAGCCCCACGGGGGCGGCGAAGCTCAGGCGGCAGTCGCTGCGGTCGGTCGACAGGCGCTCGTAGCGGGCGTCGGTCGCCACCGTCTGCGGCAGGTCGTCCAGGTCCGTGAGCGTGTGCAGGCAGAGGATCTTGTCGCCGACCGTCATGCGTCCCGGATCGAGGCGTATGTCCTCGTTGGCCACCGGTTCGCGGCTCAGCGTGAAATACTGCGCGATCAGCCCCGGCTTTCCGTCCATCCCCACGATCTCCTCCGCACCCAGGCGCCGCAGCCGGAGCATACCGCTTTCGGCGAGGATGCTCTCGGCCTGCGATACCGCCTCGGCGAAGCGCTCCACGGCCTGCGGGTCGCCCACCTCCTGCGGGACGATGCGGCTGCGGCAGAGCGTTGAGAAGTCGCTCTGCGAGCGCATGCGCTCCCTGGTGGTCTTGGTGATGAACAGGTAGCAGGAGTGTTGCAGGTAGGGCCGCTCATTGAAGTGGCGCTCGAAGGAGCGCGAGAGGAACGAGGCGTCCTCCCCGGGTCTGCCCCGGTATCGTTCTTCGGTGAACCAGTCCTGTTTATGAACGACGGTGTAGTCCGGCAGCACGCGGATCGCCTTGGCTCATGTACCCTGCAACGCTTCGTACTCGGCGGCGGTCAGGGTGAAGAGCTCCGGGAGTTCCACGGCCCAGGCCGCCGTGACGTCGCCGCCCTTGCTCAGGATAAAGCTGCGCTCCACGCTCAGCAGCGGGAAGCGGCTTTCGAGGGTCGCGGTTTTCAAAATACTTCTCATCGTCGTTATCGGTCTGTTTTAAGGTTTGCCGCCCGGTATCCGAGCAGCCGTTGGATGCGCTTGCGGTGGATGATGCGCCGGGGATGGCGGTGGGCTGCCATGGCCTTCATCAGCCCGTGCGCGCCGTACTTCCCGTTCAGGTAGAAGGTGAAAGCCACGAGTGCCGTGCCCAGCACCAGCCCTATCGCGATACATACCGCCGTGGAAATGCCTGCCAGGTACATCGCCACGAAGAGGATGAACACCCCGAGCAGGCCCCCGGCGAAGATGAAGAGATACTGTGCCCGCAGGCCCTTGAACTCCACGTCGCGATCTACGCCTTTGTTGATGCCGTACTCAGCCATCGCTTACAGGAAGAAGGAGCGCAGCACCGTGGCCGCCACGATTAAAAAAATGCAGGCTCCGAACCACGAAGCCGCTGTCTTAGAGGTGTCTGGGTCTCCTGAGCTAAACTTTTGGTAGACCTTAATGCCGCCGATCAGCCCTACCACGGCGCCTACGGCGTAGATCAGCCGGGTCAGGGGGTCAAAGTAGCTCGTCACCATGCTGGTCGCTTCGGTGATGCCGCTCAGGCCGTTGCCCTGGGCCAGCGCCGAAGCCGCAGCGAGGCCCGCGGCGGCCAGGGTCAGAAACAATCTTTTTTTCATACTTGTCGTCTGCTGTTTTTAGGTGTGGATGAAAAACCGCAGACCGCTCCCGCTCCCGAAGAGGCAGGGCGGCCTGCGGCCGTCTGCCTCTGGGGTTAAAGCGTCCGGGCCGCTCTTCAGCCCGAATCATAGAAGCCTCTTTCCATAGCTTTCGTGTGTTTAAGGTTCGACAATAGGTTTTACCGGAAGGCGTCCACATCGAAATTTCCGAGCTCGGAGAGCTCCTCTTCCGAGGGCCGGAATTCGTCCCGGGCCTGTTCTTCCAGCACGCCCTGCAGGGAAGCCGCCACTTCCCGCCTGACCTGCTCGGGATCGACCGCCGGCAGGATGTCTGTCTCGCCGCTTTCGTCGTCCCGCTGGATGAAGCGTCCCGAGAATTCCGGGTCCTCCCACCGTTCGGCCGCAAGTCCCTTGCGCGGCTGCGGCCCGAAGGAAGGGTCCCGCCACTCCTGAAGTTCCGGAGCTGTTGAATCTCCTTCCGGGAGGGCAAATGTATTGCTCTGCGGGGCTTTCGGTTCCGTTTCCTCTCGTTTGTCACCTACTGGCACCTTGTGGCCGCTATCGTACGCTTTGCGTTCGACCAGATTTGCGGGGTCCGGGTCCGGAGCCTGCACCGCCGGAGAGCCGCCTTTGCCGCGGAGGCTTCGGGAAGGGATGCGCAGCAGCTCGCGCCAGCCCGTAAGGAAGAGCCCTCCCAGGCGGCCCCCGAAAAGGAACTTGTCGAGGTATAGATAGACGCCCAGCAGCAGGGCCAGGGCCGATAAGGTCTCTCTCATCTTACAGCAGGTCTTTGGCGTTCTTCTTTCGGTAGAGGCGGTTGATCTCGTCGCGGAACAGATCGAGGTGGTGCGAGAGTATGTTGTCGGCGAAGGTGGTCACCGAGAGGGTGCTCCATCCCAGGCGGCGCACCACCTCCGAGAGCTTGCGCTTGGTGTCGGCGCCGATATAGATGCCGCTGCGCTGGGCGACCGTGCCGGGACGCAGGAACAGCTTCTCGTAGGGCGAGGGGGCCGCCCCGTCCCTTTGGCGTGCCGGGGCGCTTCGGATCGTCTCTTCCTCTCCGGCGTCCGTTCCCGGCATATCTTCCGGCCTCGGCGGAACTTCCATGGGAGACGCGGGTGTATCTTCGGGCCGTTGGTCGAGCACCGAGCCCGAGGCGCTGCGCCGCGAGGCCACCTCGCGCAGCAGGATGTCGTCGATGTCGACCGTCGTTTTACGTTCTTTCGTTGCCATGGCCTACCGGGTTTCGCAGAGGGTACATATCTCCTCGCACAGCTCCGCGATACAGCACTCGGCGGCGAAGGCGGCGTCGGCCGGAAAGAGCGTCGAACGCGACACGGGGCCGCTGCCGGGTTGCAGCTCCCGGCTGAAGCGGCTGCGTGCGGGCACGTGCGTCCGCATCACCGGCAGGCCGAAACGTGCGAACGCCTCTTCGTACTGGTCGTACAGGGGCGTGCGCTCCCTTCGGTCGATCATCGTCCAGAAGAGGTGCACCCCTGCTGTGGCACACTGCGGGTTCGGCACGAACGATTCGGCCACCAGGCGGGCGAAGACCACGGAGCTCTCCACGACCATCTTGTCCGCTTTGACCGGCACGAACACCCGTTCGAGCGAAGCGACCAGCGGCAGC
>OGQQ01000445.1_pt1 | contig 41206 bp, 33 predicted proteins | sample 1553281 | NCBI WGS metagenome assembly OGQQ01 (sample SAMEA2579937, study PRJEB22360) | human gut metagenome | biome: human gut; feature: human-associated habitat; material: faeces | place: Denmark | collected 2008/2010 | reverse complement strand
AGAGCGCCTGCCTTGCAAGCAGGAGGTCACGAGTTCGACTCTCGTATTCTCCACTGATAAAGAAAAATCCGAGCTCAGAGATGAGTTCGGATTTTTTGTTGCGCAGGAAAAGAGGTTTGTATCTATGCGAAGAAAAAAGACCCCGGAGGATCCTGCCAGATGGTCAGGACTTCTCCGGGGTTACTGCTGCGGTAGAATTCCGAATAATCAGGGATGGCTTCAGGATGACGCGCTCCGGCTGGCTGCCGGGAGAGTCAAGCTGTTTCATCATGAGTTCGGAGGCGATGCGCCCCATTTCCTCGGTGTGCTGACTGACAGTCGTGAGCTGAACGCCGTGCAGCGAGGAAAGAGGGATATTGTCGAATCCGATGACAGATAAATCTCCGGGGACGTCAATCCCCTGGCTTTGGCATCCGTCTATAAATCCGATAGAAGTCATGTCATTGACTGCGATAATCGCGGAGGGTCGATGCGTAAGTTTCAAAAATTCTTGGGAAAGCTTCTGTCCGCTCTCTAATTTCAAATCACTTGTCCAGGTATATTCCTCCCGCACGGGAAGACTGTAATTTAGCATTGCCTGGCAAAATCCGCTGTAGCGCTGCGTGGAAGCGGAGGAGGAAGCAGGACCGCCGATAAATCCAATTTCCTTGTGCCCGAGATTGATGAGATGCAGGGCGGCTTCATAGCCTGCCTGGAAGTTGTCGGTCAACACGGAAGAACCGGTATAATCCGGCAGGATTCGGTTCACGAGCACCTTAGGCATAACGATTTCCTTAAGCTTCTCAGAGATGGCCCTGTCCTGTGCGGTGACGAGAATCAGACCATCGAAGTGGAACTGTTCTGCCTTCTCGATAAAAGCGAGTTCGTTCTCGGTGATATATTCACTGTTGAACAGCATCATCATATAATGATGTTCTGCCAGATGTTTCTGTATGATATAGGCAAGATTCGCGTAAAATGGATTGCTGATATCGCCGAGTATCAGCGCGATGATACGGGAACTGCCTGCCGCCTGGTGCTTTGCTGTGCCGGGAGTCTGATATCCGATTTCCCTGCAGAACTGCAGGATTTTGAGGCGGAGTTCATCACCCACTCCGGCGGCGCCGGATAGAGCGCGGGAGACGGAAGCGGTAGAAACGCCGAGTGTGTTGGCGATATCGGTTATAGTGTATTCTTTCCTTTTCATAAAATCATGCTCCATAAATTGAACTGAATATTACTTGTCTTGCGGCTGGTCGGAGAACCATGCTGTCTGACCGCTATATTATATCATGTTTTCCGCGTGTTGAAAACCAGCGAGATACCTGCAGAGGTGTATGAGGCATGAAAACCGGCGGTCTGCGTTGGACAGCAGCCGTAAAAGCGGATAGCCGAAAGACGGGTGTTCCCTGTCGGATGCACCCGCCTTCCGTCGATGGTACTCTCTCTTTATCGACCGCGTATGTTCTTATAAAGAGAGGGTAGATTCTGTATTCATGTAAAGGGCTTCTCCGTCCCGGAGGGGCTAACATTTTGTGAAGTACATGGAGATGCCCTGACCGCCGCCGATACACATGGAAATCATGGCATCTTTTTTATCTGTGCGCATGAGTTCATAGAGTACTTTTACAGTGAGTACGCAGCCCGTTGCGCCGATGGGATGCCCGATGGAAATGCCGCCGCCATAGTTATTGACTTTCTCCGAATCTAATCCCAAGTCACGGCTCACCGCGAATGCCTGGCTTGCGAAGGCTTCATTGATTTCAAACATATCAATCTCTTTCAGGTCCAAATCCAGCTTTTCAGCCAGTTTCTCACTGGAGAATTTCGGCGAATATCCCATCAGCTCGGCATCGAACCCGGCTACCGTGTAGCCCTCGATTTTCAGTTTCGGGACGACACCCAGTTCTTCCGCCTTTTCTCTGGACATGACAACGACCGCCGCCGCGCCGTCATTTAAGCTGGAAGAATTTCCGGCTGTCACGGTTCCGTCTTTGACGAAACAGGGACGCAGTTTCGCGAGCTTCTCTATTGTCTGCCCGTCCCTGGGACCCTCATCTGTGTCAAATATAGTGACATTTCCTTTGCGGTCCTTTAACTCGACGGGAAGGATTTCGTCTTTGAATTTCCCGGCTTTAATTGCGGCGCAGGCTCTCTGATGGGAGCGCAGGGCAAATTCATCCTGCTCTTCTCTGGAGACATGGTAGGTCGTAGCGACATTTTCGGCTGTTACGCCGTTATGGTTGCCGTCCATAGGCCAGGTGAGGATGTCAATGACTCCGTCTTCAAATACTTTATGCCCCATGCGGGCGCCCCAGCGCGCATCCTTGACATAATACGGAAGCTGGGAAATGCTCTCTGCTCCGGCCGCGACCACGACATCGGCAAATCCGGTCTGAATCTCCATGACCGCATCCGCAATTGCCTGGAGACTGGAGCCGCACTGCCTGTTCACGGAGTAAGCGGTACACTCTTTTGGCATTCCGGCTTTTAAGCTGATGGCACGCGCGACAAATCCGTTTTCCGCTATCTGCCCTACCTGTCCTACGATAACTTCATTTACATCTTCTGGCTTGATTCCGGCGCGGTTTACCGCCTCTTTGACCACCATGGCTCCCATGTCAATGGCGGAAAGGGATTTCAGACTGCCGCCGAAAGAGCCTACCGGAAGGCGAACGCCGCTGACGATTACTACATCTTTTAATTCACTCATGTTTCTTCCTCCTACAATATATTTTCTCTGTCTTATGTGCGGGGACTAGTGTGCTGTCGCATTATACTGAAAGCCAATGAGACAGTACACTAGACAATCATTCCGCCGCCGACATTGATGACTTCGGAAGTGATATATGCTGCCTCATCGGAAGCCAGGAACGCGACCATATTTCCGACATCAGCGGGTTTTCCCGCATATCCCATGGGAATCCTTTCCATCATGCTGTCCCATGCCGCGCCGTCATTGACGGTTTTCAGTTTTGTTGTCATGTCAGTCTCGATAAATCCGGGGCAGATGGCGTTGCAGGTGATGCCTTTTTTCGCGTTCTCACGGGCAGCAGTCTTCGTCAGACCGACCACGCCCGCTTTTGCCGCCGCGTAATTTGCCTGACCGATGTTGCCCAGCCAGCTTCCGGAAGAAATGTTGATGATACGCCCGTAGTTTTTACCGCGCATGTATTTCAGAGCTTCCTGGGTACCATAGAATGTTCCGGTCAGGTCGATGGCGATAACCGTGTCCCAATTTTCCGTGGGCATCTTGTGCAGCATGCCGTCCCGGTTGATTCCGGCGTTGTTTACCATGATGTCCAGGGTACCGTATGTATCGATGGCGTATTTCACCAGTGCCGCTACCTCGTCCTGTTTCGCCACGTTTGCCTGGAAGAAACTTGCGGTGCCCCCTGCTTCTGTGATTTGAGTCACCGCTTCCTCGGCGGGCGTCACATCGGCGATGACGACTTTCGCGCCTTCCTCTGCCAGCTTTACGGCGATGCCTTTGCCAAGTCCTCTGCCTGCTCCTGTTACGATTGCTACTTTGTCTTTTAATCTCATGATATCTTCCTCCTTAAAATCTATTTTTGCCGCAGCATATTTTTTAAACCAAAGGGTCCGTCTTCACAAAACAGAGCGGAATCCATAGTTTTCAGATTGGGGCTTAAAATGGGCTTGAACTCCATGAGGTCCAGCACATGAGTCAGTAAATCGATGCCCGGAGCGATTTCCGTGAGCATGACTCCCTCCGGTGTTAATTCAAATACGGCGCGCTCGGTTACGTAGTGCATCTTTTGCCCTTTTTTGCGGGCAATGGTCCCATTGTAGGATATCTGGGAAACGCTGTTCACAAATTTTATCAGGCTTCCTTCCTGCAGGATATGAAGCTTATTGTCCTCAAAACTGCACTTAAGTCCTTTTCCGGTAAAGGTGGAACAGAATACCACGTGTTTGGCGTTGGTTGTGATGTCAATAAAGCCGCCTGCTCCGGTGGGAAGGGGACCGAGCTTTGTGGCGTTTACGTTCCCTTCCGGGTCAATCTGTCCGGCTCCCATGAACGTGATGTCCACGCCTGCGCCGTTATAGTAGTCAAACTGGTCGTCGTGGCGAACCAGAGCAAAATTATTTTTGGCGATTCCGAAGTCTACACCTCCCAATGGGATGCCTCCGTAGATACCGGATTCCACGGTGAGGGTGACATCCTCATCCATTCCTTCCTCGGAGAGGATGGGACCGACCACGTCGTTTGGTATCCCGGTGCCAACATTGAGCACATCGTCCGGGGTGAGTTCCATCAACGCACGCCTTCCAATTAATTTTCGCACCGTGAGGGGCAGGATATCAGAATTGGAGACAGGCACTTTGATATCACCGCAGTATGCCGGGTCAAAGGCGAAACTGTGTGTCTGCCGATGGTTGGTTTCCGGGTCGTCGCATATCACGACAGCATCGATGAATACGCCGGGGACAGTCACGCGCTTACAGTGGAGCTGTCCGCTTTTTACTTTATATTTTGCCTGGGCAATGACCTTGCCGCCGAATTTCTTACACGCCATGACTGCCGGAAAGACCTCCAGACTCATTGCCTCCTCGTCTGTGGTGAGATTTCCCATTTCATCAATGTAAGTGCCGCGGATAATGACATAGTCAAGCGGAATTGGTCTGTACCGCATATATTCTTCCCCGTCAATGGTGATGACATCGCTGATGTCAGGGGCTTCTCTGGTAATTTCGTTCATTTTTCCCCCGTCAATGCGCGGGTCCACAAAGGTCCCCAGCCCTACCTTGGTAATCTTTCCGGGTTCGCCGCCCGCCATAGAGCGGTATAACTGCGCGAACTGACCTTGCGGGAGACAGTAGGCGAGGATTTTATTCCGGGAGATGAGGTCCATCATTTTTGGCTGGAGTCCCCAGTGCCCGCCGATGATGCGGTGCAGCATGCCCTCATGGGCGAAATGCTGGATTCCCCGGTCACGGTCGCTCTGCCCGCAGGAGTGGACCAGAGTCAGGTTGTTGGGACTTCCCTCTTTTAGGAAACGTTGTTCAATGGCTGTTAAAATCGTTTCCGATGCGGAGACTAAAGTCATGCCGATGGTGGCGACAGTACTGCCGTCATGAATCATTGCGGCAGCTTCCTCTCCGCTGATAAAACGTGGTTTTTTCATTGTGAAACCTCCTTTGCGATGATATCTAAGAATCTTGTGACAGCAGCTGCCGGATGCTGTTTTTATCTATTTTTCCGTTCGGAGTGACAGGCAGCTTTTCTGCGAAGATGAATTTTACGGGTATCTGGAACGTTGCCAGAGCGCTCTTGAGCCGGGTCTGAATGTCATTGCCTGTGAGGAATACACCTCTGTTGAGTTTTATCATCGCCGCAGGCACCTCGCCGTACAGAGAGTCCGGAATCCCCACCACCGCAGCCTCGGCGATGTCGGAAATACTGTAGAGCGCGTTTTCTACATCCAGGCTGCAGACTTTTTCGCCGCCCCGGTTTATCATGTCCTTTTTCCGGTCCACGATGTAGAGATATCCGTGGGCGTCAATATATCCGATGTCTCCGGTATCCAGCCAGTCGTTCCGGAACGTCTCTGTCTCAAGATGATAATATCCCGTGGTAATCACGCTTCCTCTCATCAGAACAGAGCCGGGAGTGCCGATGGGGAGGATTTTTTCATCCTCACCGCAGATTTTCATCTGCAGCCCCGGAACCGGAAACCCGGAAGAGCCAATCCGAGGACTCTGTGAGGCATCCTCCGGAAAAATCGTTGCCGGGGAGGAGGTCTCGGTCAGACCGTAAACCGTGCGAAATTCTGCCTGGGGAATCCATTGGTGGAGCCTCTGAATCTTCGCTTTCGGCATGTTGGCGCTGCCGCAGGCGAGAATCTGCAGGGACGGCAGGCTCTGCCACTGTCTCTCATGTTCCATGAGCATGGAAAATACAGTGGGCGCGCCGTGCAGGAAGGTGATGTCGTGAGCCTCTATATCGCTTAACACCCTCTCCGCGTTAAAAAATTTATGTAAATAAACGGTGCCGCCGCTGTGGAGAAAGAGTCCCAAAAGCGCCAGCAGACCGGTGACATGGTAAATGGGTACCGGAATGATGGTGCGGTCCGCCTCGGTTATATGAAAAATCTTCTGGTAGACCATGATGGCGTGCAGAGCGCTATAGTTGCTCAGACAGACGCCCTTGCTCCGGGAAGTCGTACCGGATGTGAACATCAAAATGGCGGTGTCCTCCAAGGAACGCTGTCCCTGTGAGCAGTCTGTAAAGTGTCCCAAAGAGTGTCCAAAAGGCTGCTCAAAAGGCTGCTCCAGAAGGGGCTTTGTGAGCTGTGTTTCCTTCCTTGGCTGCCCCGGCTGCTGTACTGCAAAATGCGCCGATATCTCAGCGGTTGTGGGAAGTGCGCACTGTTCTGCTCCGCTGGATACGGAGAGCAGGAACATTCCGGCGCAGGAACCGGGGGATTCAAACCACCCGGAAAAATCTCGGTCATAGATGATTCCCACTAAATCTGCATTTTCTATCAGTGAAAAAATCTCGTTTTTCTTATATTTGGTCGGCAGCGGCACAACGACTGCTCCCAGCTTATTGACAGCGTAAAAAGCGGCGCAAAACTCAATGCTGTTATAGAGAAGGAGTCCTACATGAGAACCCTTCCTCACGTAATATTGAGAGTAAAGTACCTGCGCAAAATCGTCCACAAGCTCAAAAAACTTCCGATAAGTGTAGGACGTTTTATTGTCATCAACGAGACAGCACTTATCGGGATAGCGGTCTTTAGATTCGGAAAGTGAATCGTAAAGGGAGGAGGGAATATTGTCATAAAGTTCCCAGGTACCGTCGGACAGATAGAATTTCCTCAGACCGTTCAGGATATCATTCTGCCAGATAAGGCTTCCGTCCACGAAAGCTTTATGTAAAATGCTGTATGCCATATTCTCCCTCCTTTAAAAGTACGTAATAAAATCTATTGACCAGTGTGATTATGTCTCTTTATTTACGCTCATATTACTTCTATAGCGTAAAAAAGTCAATACATAAAACGTAAAAAATATTAAAAATTTTCTTCTGGAAAGAACTGAAGAGCAAAAAATATGAGAAAAATACTTGATTTTAGGCGGTTTTAAAGGAAATAAAGAAAATAAATAGGTAAAATTTACGTATATCATATTTTCGGAGCATGGGTTTGAAGAAAAATTGAAATGTGTTGCATAAAGCGCAACTGAAAATGCGGTGTTTGTTGACGTACGGAAAATGCGGTGCTATTTTTACATTATAAGATGACGACATGCCAGACAGGTATTTCCAAAAGGCGCATCAAATAAGGGCAATTAGTGAAAAGAATGGTAAAAAAGAAGTAAAGGAGAGAATGGATATGGGGTTCATGGAGAAGTTTAGTCTTGCCGGAAAAAAGGCGATTGTAACCGGAGGAGCAAAAGGGTTATGTAATGGAATGGCACAGGCACTGCATGACGCGGGTGCGGAGGTCGTTCTTCTGGACGTACTGGATATGGTAGAAGAATCAGCAGAGAGAATGGGACAGAGCGGACCGGCAGTGTATGCGGTGAAAGGGGATTTGACAGATACAGAGAATTTAGAGTCTGTGTATAATGAATGTCTTGAAAAATTGGGCGGACATCTGGATATCCTGCTCAATGGCGCAGGGATACAGTATCGGTGTCCGGCAGTGGATTTCCCGGCTGATAAGTGGCAGAAGATTCTGGATATCAATTTGAGCGCGCTGTTTTATATGTCACAGTTGGCGGGCAGGACCATGCTTGAGCAGAAGTATGGCAAGATTATTAATGTAGCTTCAATGACCGCCTTTTTCGCCAGCGTGTTGATTCCGGCGTATGCAGCCAGCAAGGGAGCGGTTGCGCAGGTGACAAAGGCACTTTCCAACGAGTGGGCTTCCCAGGGCGTGAATGTCAATGCCATCGCACCGGGCTATATGGCGACAGAACTGACGGCGAATATGAAGGAAGTCAATCCCAAGCAGTATGAGGAGATTACAGGGAGAATCCCCATGGGAAGATGGGGAAATCCTGAAGATTTGCAGGGACTCGTGGTGTTCCTGGCATCGGATGCGGCAGCGTATATTTCCGGTGCAGTCATTCCTGTGGATGGAGGATTTATGGGGAAATAACGGCAGAAAATATAGGAAGAAGGGCATTCTTGGCAAAGGATGCCTTTTTTCTTGTGGAATGAAATTCAAAAATCATACGGAATGGAATTGTAAAATACGCAAAATGTGATATTTTAATTATATAAGAGGCTCCGCTCCCTATACAATAAAATTCTCCAGGGCGCAAAATGTCCGGGGGACATTTGTTCTGCGCCGACCGAAGTGGAAACATTGAGGTTTCCCCTTTGAAGCGCTCTTCGAGAGGGATTTAAAGATTTATGCGGAGATTCGAATTCGAGGGGTTAAAAAACGGGCAGAGACAAATACATTTACAATGTCACCAAAGAAGTGGATAGAAGCGACAAATGCAATCAATTTGTTAGTGCTTGCAAATTGACCCCGGTAAACAGCATACTTGTTTTGTGAAATAAGAGGTAAAATCTATGCCAAAAGACAGTAAAAAATTAGAGAACTACGATGAAAGTGGGTTTGAATTTTCCAAAGAGCTGTTAGATGATATGGCTACAGCGGCAATCAATTTTGACCGACTGCAAAAACATCCCGTCCATGGATATATTATTTTTGAATATCTGTTATGTGAAGAAGAGCAGAGCGTCACCCCGCATACCAGTCATCCGAACAGGTACTGGCACAAGAATAAGAGAAAATTTCTGGCATTGTGGCGGGTAAGAAATGACCTCCATGCAAAGTTATATCTTGTCAATTATGCGAAAAAAGGGACGAAACATGAGGATGAAGTACTTCTGATAGAGGTGCAGGATATGGACGAATGCGGCATCACAAGGCAGACATTGACAGAATATACGAGGGAAGGCTTTCGCGAGTGGTTCCGGGAAATGAACGAGGAAAGTCTGGGAGGTGAAGAGGAGCTTTACATAGAGATTTATAGGCAGAAAACACTAGATGAACTGGGGCGGATTTGCTTTCCAAGAGGAAAGCATGAAGGAGAGACTATCGCGGCGGTTTATACGTATGACAGAAGATATCTGGAATATCACAAAGATACGCGGTATCCCTATTCAAAAGCGGTGAAGGTTTATTTGGAGAAACGGGAAGGTACTTATGGGGATTAGGTTGTTCTGGTGGAATGACAGAAAAATGTCGGTTTGAGTGTCGGTTTAAACAAAACGAAAAGGAAAGCGGTTAAAAAAGTATACTGGCAAGAAAGAGAGCCACTGCTTATCAGAAATATGTTCTGGTAGGCGGTGGTTTTCATTTGCGGAAAATCCGCTGAACCTGCCCGTTATGTGTATCTGCGGAAAACCTTTGGGCTGCCTGCTATGTGTATCTGCGGAAACTTTGGACTTGTCTGATTTGTGCCTCCCGCACAATCTTTTTTGCAACCAAAATCTATGTTATGCTGTCTAACATACAGAACGGTTCTGAAAAAGAAAAGGCATGCCGAAAGAAAATCAACAGAGAAGTGCATGACTTCCGTAAAAGGGGAGGTACACATAAATGTCTGATAATAAGGAAAAACAGGCGGATATCCGTCTTGTGAAGAAGGCGATGCGGGGAAACGCGGAGGCATATGGACTTTTGGTCGCACAGCACCAGGAATATCTCTATAAGATGGCGTTTATCTATATGCAAAATGAACAGGACGCGCTGGATGTGGTGCAGACCACCGTGCTCAAAGGCTATCAGCACATCAAAAAGCTGAAAAATCCCGAATGGTTTAAAACATGGCTCACGAGTATCCTGATTCACACGGCGGCGGATGCGGGGAAGAAAATCGTATACTACAGTGACATTGAGAGCTGGCACATATCCGCACGGCAAATCGGCGTCTCTCTGGAGGAGAAATGTGATTTAAATGAAGCAATCCTAAAGCTTCCTGAGAAATATCGGACAGCCATCATTCTGAAATACTTCAGCCAGATGTCGGTGGATGAAATCGCGCGGACGATGAATGCCCCGTCTGGTACGGTGAAGGCGTGGCTGAGCAGAGGGAGAGATGAGATAAAAAAATATTTGAAGGAGGATTACATGTATGCAAAATCTATTTGAAGAGATTGAAGTTCCAAGAGAAAAGTTAAATCAAACCATAGAAAACAGCATGGATATCATCCGCAGGCAGAGCAGAGAAAAGAGGAAAAGAAAGATTTTCACCGGGTGCACGGCGGCAGCGGTTTTGGTTGCGGCGGGTGTGGGATTCTGCGCGGCGAACCCGACCATCGCGGCGGACATTCCCCTGATAGGAAATATTTTTGCAAGAGAATCCGGCAAGGCGGTCTACGGCGGAGATTATACAAAGGATGCAGAGCCTGTGACCGGTACAAACGTCAGCGAGTCCAACGGGGTGAAGATAACCTTATCCGAAATGTACTGCAACACCGAGGGGATGAATGTGTCTGTTCTCATAGAATCCGAGGAGGCATTCCCGGATTGTGTGCATGATTTTGAATATCAGGACGGGGAAGAGACTATCAGCTATCTGTTTCTGGACACAACACAGGAATATTCCTTCCTGGATGCGCCCATTGAATGGCAGACACAGGTAAACGGAGAATTTATCGATGCCCATACGTTTGCGGGAATATTTCGCATGGATTTGAATGTAAATGAATTTTACTGGGCGGATATACCGGATGCATTTCAATGGAAAATGGATGTGAGTGGAATTTCCTCCGCAAAAATGCCGGAAAGTACAGAGCAATATCAGCAGGAGGGTACCTGGTCTTTCGCTGCAGACGTGTCAAAGGACAGCAGCCAGACCATCACCAAGGAGGTCAACGAGTATGCGCCAAACGGCATGGGCATCGTTTCCGTGGAAAAAACGCCTTATGAAATCATACTGAATGAGGATTACCGGGAAGAGGCGAATACCATGGGAGATATAGAAGGATTGCGCAGGGTCATCCTGGACGCGGACGGAAAGTATATGGCGGATAAAGTCGGTATGATACCCGTGGGAGACCATAATGTCTCAAAGATTCACATTTATTTCTACCCTACATCTACGGAGGAGGCACACAGAGAAGTCATAGAACGCATGGAAGATGCGGATTTTGCCGAATATATCAGAGAGATATCGGTGTACCATATAGAGATAGCATTTGAGGGGGAATAAACGGGGTTGGAAATTTTCAGAATCTATTGACTTATGTAGTCTAAATATGTTAAATATATTATATATAATAAAACTGTCATTTTATAATATAAAATTTTTTTATTTTCCCAATGATTAGCCCTCCTGACAGGTTTTTATTTGTGTTGACACAAGTTTGAAAGGAGAGATATAAAATGACAGCATCAGATTCCGTTGTTTTAATTATTCAAACATTTGCAGTATTAAGTGTGCTTTTAGTCTGTGGGGTGATTCTGCGCGCAAAAGTAAAAATTTTACAAAAGCTGTATCTGCCGGCGTGTGTGATTGGGGGATTTGTCGGTCTGCTTCTGGGACCAAATGTCTTGGATATATTACCGATATCCGAAGATATGATGTCTGCGGTATCCGCACTCCCATCGGTTCTATTTATTCCTGTTATAGCCGCACTGCCGGTCTGCAGTGGGAAGATTGATTTTAAGAACATAAAAAAGCAGAAAGCGCCATTGATTTGCGCGGCGGTGATTTGTCTGGGCTTTACGTTGCAATATGCAGTGGGATTGTTAGTGAATCTCTTATCGGATTTCCTGGGAACAGAGACGTATCCTACCTTTGGTCTGGAACTTGCTATGGGATTTGGTGGCAGTCACGGGCAAGTTGGAGCGGTAGGGGGTATGTTGGAAGCACTGGAACAGCCTTACTATCAGACAGCGATGGGAGTTACATCTACGACGGCTACTGTGGGTATACTGGGCGGTCTCATAATTGGTACGTTTATGATTAATATGGCAATCCGCCGTAATTATACCGTTGTCGTAAAAGATATATCCGCTGTGCCGAAAGAAATGAGTGTCGGCTATTATTCCAGAGGACAGAAACGTCCCAGCCTGGGAGAGCAAACCATGATAACAAGCAGTGTGGAGACTTTGTCTCTCCACTTGGGACTTATGCTTCTGGCGACAGGAGGCGGATATGTTTTATCGAATTATATAAATAAGCTGGGATGGTCCCTACTGGGAGCGATAGCGACTTGGGTCTATGCCTTACTCGTGATGTATGTCCTCTGGTTCATTATCCGTAAATGCAAACTGGATTATCTGTTTGATGAAAAAGTGAAAAATTCTATTACCGGTCTAATTACGGACTATTTAATCGTTGCGGCAATTATGAGTATCCCCGTAGAGGTGGTAGCAAGTTATTGGCAGCCGTTGCTTGTAATGTGTATTTTAGGATTGATAATGACACCGCTTCTGATATATTTTGTGTGCAAAAAATGTTTGGATGAATATTGGTTTGAGAATACGCTGGGTTCTTTGGGGTGTCTGACAGGACAGTTTATCACAGGGATGCTGTTGATAAAAATGGCTGACCCGGATTTGGAAACACCAGTCCTCGCAGATTTTGGTGCAGGATATACGATTCAGAATTTCTACTGTATACCTTTGATAAGCCTGATGTTTCCTTTTGTTGTGTCCAATGGACCGGGAGCGGGACTTTTACTGAATCTCGGCTTGGCAGTTGTTTTTACTGTTATCATCGTATTGATTGGACGGATGGGACGGAAAGCGTAATTTACTAAATTCTATATAAAAAACGACGACATACAGAGATGGATGGAGCCTTCGGATACAGGCCCATCCATCTTTTTGCCTCAACCTGGTGTACTGTCTCATTATGTGAAATATGAATGAGACAGTAACTAGAAGGGCATACGTGATAATTCTCGTGCAACAGGTTCCATGGCTTCTTTTAGGGTATCCAGATACGCCTCATCTGCACGCTGAACCGGCAGGGAAATAACGACAGAGACAACGACTCTTCCGGTATGTTTAAAGACAGGATACGCAATTGTACATACTCCTTCCTGAAATTCTTCGCGTTCAATACAGTATCCCTGTTTTCGGAGTATCCCTAATTGTTTTTTTAATTCGGTTTTGTCGGTTATAGTATTCGGAGTGAAGGCAGTCATTTCCAAAGTTTCCATATGCTTTTCCAGCATTTTTTCAGAAAGACCTGTGAGATACATCTTGCCCTGTGCCGTACAGTGCAGTGGGAGATGTGTCCCTACAGGGGTACTCGTATGAACCGGGCGTGTTGACTCAAATTGATATAGGCACGTCCCCATAAAACAGTCTTTTACCCAACCACAGTAGCATAATAAAACAGTTTCATTAAATTGGCGGAATAATTTTTCTAAATAAGGTTTACCGAGCTGAACGACATTCTGATTGTCATAGATTTTAGAAGCGATATCGAAGGACTTCCATCCCATTTTGTAGTTCTGTGTGTCAAAATTTTTCTCGATATATCCCCGTGCTTCCAGTGTTTTTAATAAGTGGTAGGCAGTCGTCTTGTTCAGATTACAATGCTCTGCTATCTCGGATAGACGATAACCTGCCCCGCCGTCTATGATATATTCCCAAATTTCAAAAGCTCTATGTACAGACTGTATATTTTTAATTTGCTTATCTTCCATTTGAAAGAGTAACCTCCCCAATTATTATTTACAGAAACAAAGATTATTTACATTATATCATTAGTGTTTTATACACGCAATATTTTATATTATAAAACTATATATAACTATTATAAAATTTTATTGACTAATCCTTCGGGTTAGTATAAAATATGTGTGGGAAATAATAAAACTAATATTTTATATTATAAAACAAGAGGGCTTTAAAACTAAAAACAGGAAATCCCCTTTCTGAATAGGGGATACCCGCTCTGTACCAGGGCACACATGCCTTACACTGCAAGATTTTCTTGCTTTGCGGCGTTAGATTCAATTGTCTGTTTTGCAGAGCTCGAAAATCTCAATGGTTGAGACCTAAGAGTAGGAAAGAGAGGGGTTGCGATGATAAAGGAGAATAGGGATGATTTATACGGATATTGACAGATATGTAGAAAAATACCGTGAAGAAGCTGTAGATTTCCTAAAAGAGATGATACAGACTCCGAGCCCTACAGGAGAAGAACTTGAAATCAGTAAAGTAGTAATGAAGTGGCTGAAAAGAGAAAATCTGCCGGTGGAGGTTTATGCGAAAGAACCTACGAGACCGAATATTATATCCAACTGGTGCGGAAATCCGGACGGACGTAAATTTATGTTTAATGGACATTACGATGTTTTCCCTCCGACAGTTGAGGAAAAGAAGGTAAGGGACCCGTGGTCAGGTGAAATCATAGATGGAAATATCTATGGAAAAGGGAGTGTGGACATGAAAGCGGGCCTTGCAGCCGGAATAATGGCAGTAAAGTTATTGAAGCGCAGCGGGTTCATTCCCAATGGTTCCATTTCAATCAGCTGTGTTTGTGATGAAGAGCAAGGCGGAAAATATGGAACGTTGTATTTAATTTCCCAAGGACTTTTAGATGCAGATTTTGGAGTCTGCATGGAGGCTTCAGAAGATTCAGTAATCGTAGAGAGTGATGGGAGGATTGCCTATTCTGTCACCTATCAATGTGAAGGATGGCATGCAGGACTCAGGAAAAACCGAGATAATGCGATTCAAAAGTCTTGCAAGGCAATCGAAAGGTTATATCAGTATGATGATGTATTAAAAAGGGAAAGAAATTATGGATTTGAAGAGGGCGGCGCTATTTTGTCAATAACGGAAATTCATGCGGGGGAAGCTTCAAATATTCAGCCGGATTCTTGTACGTTTTCGGTGGACAGACGGTATACAAAGGGAGAAACGATAGAAAGCGCAACAAAAGAGTTAAAAGAAGTATTAGATGAGCTGAAAATGGCTGATCCGGATATGGACTACCAACTGGATATGCCAATCGCAAATCCGCAGCTCTCCATGGATACAAATAACCTGTGTATACGCGCGGCAGTTGAAGCGGCGGAAGAGGTTTTGAGAAAAACGATAAAGTTGGGAAGAAGATGCAGTGGAGGAGATACATCGAAAATCACATCTGCTTACGGCTATCCTTTACCCCAGTTTGGTCCGGGACGTTTTAATCAACTGTGCACACCAACAGAGCATGTTGACTTGGATGAATATATTAATTTTATCAAAATTTACATGCGTATGGTAATGAAGCTACTTTAAAGGTTCCATATGTGGGAATAGAAAGAAATACTATTTGGTGGAAAAAGTAATCCTATTGAAAAAAGGGCTATCCGGGCAGAACAGTCTGCCGGGATAGCCCTCCTTTTCATACGGTAAATATAATGCCAGTTTATCTTAAATTCTGCGATTCTCTCCTATAGCCTGCGACTCTTTCCTTACACTCCGCGGGTCTCTGTCTTAAACAGGATGTATCTGTATTTATACAGTGCAGTATGCAGAATCATTCCCAGAACACCGCAGGAAATCACCTCGCCAATGCCGACGGTCAACATCATAAACGGAATCGGGAATGGGAGCTGATATCCGTATTTCAACACAAACGGAACAATCAGGGCATTCGCGATAATTGGCGGGAGCGGCGCAAGATACTTGCTGCGATTGCGGAGCATCCAGGTGAAAACTGCTGCAATTAATGTCGCCAGGCTTCCGAAAATGATATCCGGGACGATACATCCTCCTAAGATATTACTGAGCAGGCACCCGATGAATAAACCGGGAATCGCTGCCGGTGTAAAGACCGGAAGAATCGTCAATGCTTCTGAAATACGGACCTGAACTTCTCCGTAGGAAAAGGACGCGCCGAGCAGTGTCAGCACGACATAGATGGCAGCAATCATGGCTGCCTGTGCCATAAACAGCACTTTGGTTTGTTGAGAGTTTTTCATTTTTCAATCTCCTTTAGTTTTGTTTTACGTGTGGAAGGTCTCGAACACACGGCACATTTAACGGCGGTGACCGCCGGCAAGCCTGATAAGACCTTATTTTTAATGGGCTTTGCTACGGGAGGTAGTATAGCATATCCTTGTGATGTTTGCAATGGAGGAATTTTTGAAGTGGAATTTTTAACGTGGAGAGATGTCAAGATTACAGATAGCTGATTGAAAAAATAAAGCACATATGGTACACTTGTCCTAGAACAACCGTGTTGCAGGGTGGTTGACCTCTATTCTACATAGAATGGGGGTGGTGCGGATGGACAAGAAACCATTTGATTTTCGTGATTTAATGGCGTTTGGAATGTTCATTTTGGCATTACTGACATTCGTTTTTACGTTTATCAGATAATGGTTTAAACATAGAAAAACCACCCCGGAACTTTGGCGAGTGAAGAGGTGGTAATTCTATCATCATAATTCATGAGGTCAACCCCTTGTGGGCGGTTGTTCTTTTTATGTCTATAATATAGCATATCCCTTCGACGTTTGCAATGGAGGAAATTTTTAGATTTCAATACTTACCAGCATTTTCTCCATAAAGAGGAAAAGCCGCCCAATAATGACTTGGAGCGGCAGTGCCTTAGAGTTCTATGGTGTTAAAATCAATCTCCAAATCCTCATATATTCCTGCTTTTACAGTTTCAGAAAATGTGTAGTCTCCGGCATCTTCAGACGCAAAATTATAAACGAGAATCCGGTTCTTGTCTGGGTCAACAATCCAGTATTCCCTCACTCCGGCGGTGCGGTACTTAAACAATTTGGTGAAGTAGTCTGTGCGCCTGCTGCTCGGAGAGACAATCTCAATAATCCAGTCGGGAGCACCGCTGCATCCTTTGTCTGTGAGCTTTTCGGATGAGCATATAACACTGATATCCGGCTCGACATAGTTTTTATCGTCTTCGTTTAGAAAGACAGCAAATGGGGCAATATCGACCTCGCAGGAGCCGCCCTTTCTGTCAATGTAATCGGCAATCCTGCGACTAAGAGATAAAAGTATCTGTTGGTGTCTCCGTGACGGCGGAGCCATCATATACATCTGACCATCTATCAGCTCTGCCCGCTGTCCGTCCGGCAGTGCATAGATATCATCAATCGTGTACTGGTTGTTCTGCTGTGGTAATGGCATGGTAACACATCCTTTCATGGTGAGAGTGTTGACAGTTGCGTCGTGGTTATTCTTCATCTTTCCAAAATGCTTCATCAGGCTCATCTATTGTCCACGCTCCATCCGTTCATCAATTGCTTTCTTGATATAGCCATTTACAGATTCTCCGGCGTGCTCTGCTGCCGTTTTGATTTCCTCATATTTCTTTTTTTGAACGTTCAGCGGAATACGCTTAAGTTTCGTTTTGGCGTACTGGATATCATATTTTGCCTTATCTTCTTTTGTTGGCATTCCTTCACCCACTTTCGTACACAACTTAATGGAGCGTTAAAATATCGAGTTATCCTCGCTACTTTAAGTAAAAGTATAGCATAGATGTAAGACTATGTACATAGTCTCGAATAATGAAGATGAAAAACTACGTGCATGTTTGTGAAAATGTCAATAAACGGAAAACTATGTATGTAGTATAATGTAACCAAGATACATTCTTAGGGCAGTCATGCTCTACTCTGTAGATTTCTCCAATATATTTATTGTCCTAATTCACCATATTTTCTTCCAATTGTATTAAAAATATCAATACGTTATAATTAAGGAAAACAATATTTTTTGCAAAACCATACTGTGATAAGGGAGAAAAGGAACTATGGGATTAGTGAAGTGTCCGGACTGCAAAAAGATGGTATCAGAGAGGGTAGAAGTGTGTCCTTTTTGCGGATGCCCGAAAGAATTTTTTGAAAAGGAAGAGATAGAGAAAACAGAAGAGACGAAAGCATCTCAGGAGAACGATGTGCAAAAGGAAAATCCCAAGGATATTTCCGCAGATTCGTATCAAGCGTTGGAAAGACTGCCGATAGAAGATTTAAGAAAAATGGCGGAGGGCGGAAACAGAGATGCGCAGTTCGAGTTAGGATATGCGTATTATATCGGCAATAACGTGAAGGAAGATAAAGAGAAAGCGCTGAAGTGGATGAAAAGAGCGGCAGAACAAGGTCATATGTGGGCTCAGTATAATTTGGGCGTGAGCTATAGCAAGGGGATAGGGACAGCGGAAAATAAGGAGAAGGCGGCAGAATGGTTTACAAAAGCGGCGGAGCAGGGAGTTGCAGAGTCACAATTTATGCTGGGAGAAGCCTACTATAATGGCGAAGGGGTGGCAATCAATGAGGGAGAGGCCGCAAAATGGTACAGAAGAGCGGCGGAACAGGGGCACGCGATTGCACAGAGTCTTTTAGCGGCCTGCTATTGCGATGGAGTAGGAGTGAGGCAAAACCTAGAGGAAGCGGTAAGGTGGTTTACAAAATCGGCAGAGCAGGGGCATGCTCCCGCGCAATACTGGCTGGGAATGGCGTATTATTATGGGGAAGTGACGGAGAAAGACGAGACAAAAAGCATAAAATGGATGAAAAAAGCTGCCGAACAAGGATATGAAGAGGCAAAGGCTTTTATAGCAGAGTATAATAAGGAACAGGAAAAACTAACCGCTGAACTGGAAAAGCTTTTATCTTCTGCATCGGATTCAAATATGACGGAAGAACAATGGGAGGCTTTGGATAGAGACAGAGATATCGAATTTCATTTAGCAGGGCATACCTGTACGATATCAGGAGAATTTAAGCATTATATCCAACTTCGCAAAGCATTTGAGAGGTATGCGTATGAACTCAGGAAAATGTTGGGCGAAGAATACGATAACACAGCTACCCTGGGCAAGGTTATAGAGGCAGCTCCACGGGCTGTAGAGAGCGTGATGAACGGTGTGATTGATTTGACGATGAAGACGTTTTACCGTTATGGAATCTCCATGACACCGCAGACGTTTCTCGATAAATATTATTATCGACCGGAATATGGCATGGATTACAACTGCATGATTAGTGAGCTGGTAGAGAAGTATGCGGAAGTGATGGATGAAAAAGCGGCGTTGGAAGAATACAGAGCAATGCAGAGGGCGTCACGCAGCAGATGGGAGGGCGGCGGTTTTGGGCTCAGCGGAGCTGTGAAAGGCGCGATTATGGCGGGCGTGCTCAATGCAGGCACGGATTTCATCAGAAGTTTCGGCGATGCTTCCCGGAGGAAAGCGGATAATGCATATATTCAGCAGAAGCTAAAGGATTTAAAAGATTCGGCTACATCTTACGCGCTGGTGGTAGCGGGAGGATATGCCGTAATCATAGGAGTCTTTCGCGCTGTCTATCATGAAGCGGTTGAGCAGGGAATCGCGGAAGGACCGGGGTATCCCATAGACAGCTATACTGCGGCGGTTAATCAGTGTGAAGCCACAAGGCGGTATGAAGAGAAGGAGGAAAAGCGCCTAGACGGTTACTTAAAGGCGCTGGTCATTGACCCATACTATGAAGGAACATATGGCTTACTCTATGAAATAGTAAAAGGTACAGAAGCGGAATCAGAGCTTCTGGATATCATGGACTATTTTGGGATAACGACTTTGCTGGGAGGGTATGAGTCTACCCTGTACAGAAAAATAGCCGATTTTTTTGCTGAATCGGAAATCCTGCGTGACTTTGATTATGAACACTATACATTGGAACAGTACCAGAAGGCGGTCTCGGAAAGAGAGCGGCTCTGGGAAGAGTACGGTAAGAATCTTCCCAGACAGGAGTGGCATTACAGACGACTGCTCCATTACATTTCAGAGGGCAAACGTATTCTGAAAAATGAGATTTCAGATTATGAAGATGAGCAGGAGGCGAAGCTTCCTCTGGACGAATACATTCCCAAAGTGTTTGAGAAGAAATATTCCTGGGAAAATGCATCCTGTGACGGTTATTTGTGGGTTCCGGGCACAAATCTTTACTGCGCGTATACCAAGAACATTGATTTCTACAATTTCCAAAAATATTTAAAGCCGGGTTATTCCTATCTTCTTATTTATGAAAATTCTATGGTACATAACGGGAAAAGGGGATTCGGAATTTTTGAAGAAGGAATCGTCTTTTTCGACACCAGAAAAACCATATATTTTAAAGATATCATAGGATGCGAATACAATGAGGATAACGTGTCGGTGATATTTAAGACAAGGGAAGGAAACTATGAATTTCCCTATAACTTTGAACATCAGTCACTTCATAAGGTGATTGATTCAGATGGACTCTATGGAAGTGGAAACACACTGACAGTAAAGCTGGAAAAGGTAATCAAACATTACCAGAACTTACATCCGTGCAGTCAAGAGGATGGAAGCCCAGCGGATAGCAGCCAAAAGAATGGCAGTCCGGTAGATGGAAGCGAAGAAAACAGGAAACAAGACCGGGGAACTCAGACGCAGGGGGCGTCGAAGGCAGCAGTTTCGGAGAAGGTAAGTGCTCCGGCAGAAAATAAAGAAGACAAGTTCGCACAGAAAATAGAGGCGGCAAACAGCGGGGATGACTATGCACAGATGCAAGTGGCAGAATGTTATTTTCGCGGGAAAGGTGTAGAGCAGAATAAGGCGGAAGGCGTAAAATGGTACAGAAAGGCGGCAGAAGGCGGAAATAAATTCGCACAGTACAATTTGGGGCTTTATCATTCCAGGGGAGACGGTGTAGAGCGAAATCCGGCAGAGTCTGCAAAGTGGTATATGAAATCGGCAGAACAGGGACTCGACGATGCCCAGGTGAAAATCGGATATTGTTATCTGAGGGGAGAGGGCGTAGCACAGGATAAAAAGGAAGCGAAGAAATGGTTTAAGAAAGCCGCAAGGCGGGGGAACAAAGAGGCAAAAAAGGTGTTGGCAGACTTTGACGCGGCAGCAGCAGTAAAACCGGCAGAGACGGTAAATTTCTGCAGAAACTGCGGCAGAAAATTAGAGAAGGAATGGCTGATTTGTCCAAACTGCGGGACAAAAATAAATCGCCCCGCCCATTCTTAAGGATTCTTAAGAGCTGAACTGCAACTATATAATTAGGGCTGTATTTCTCTTACGTTCAGTGTTATAATAATAACGTTACCCAAAACAGGCAGTCTTGGGCGGCGCAATAAGAAGAAGGAGTATTTGGTATGGAACTGGTTACGATTCGGGAGTTATTTAAGAACAGAGAGCAGTATCTGGATAAAGAGGTGACCGTCGGAGGATGGATTCGCAGTATCCGGGATTCGAAAACATTTGGCTTTATCGTAGTGAATGACGGTTCTTATTTTGAACCGCTTCAGATAGTATATCATGATAAAATGGACAATTTCGCGGAGATTTCCAAACAGAATGTAGGCGCGGCAATCATCGTGACAGGTACGCTGGTGGCGACACCTCAGGCAAAGCAGCCCTTTGAGATTCAGGCGGAGACTGTGACCGTGGAAGGGGCGTCCGCGCCGGACTATCCGCTGCAGAAGAAACGCCATAGTTTCGAATATCTCAGGACAATTTCCCATCTTCGTCCGAGGACAAATACCTTCCAGGCGGTATTCAGAATACGGTCCCTGGCAGCGTATGCTATCCATAAATTCTTCCAGGAGAGAGGATTTGTCTATGTGCACACCCCGCTGATTACAGGAAGTGACTGCGAGGGCGCGGGAGAGATGTTCCGCGTGACTACGCTGGATATGGAGAATGTGCCGAAGAATGAGGACGGCACTGTGGATTACTCGAAGGATTTCTTCGGGAAAGAGACGAGCCTGACCGTGAGCGGACAGTTGAACGGCGAGACTTACGCCCAGGCATTCCGCAGCATTTACACATTCGGACCCACATTCAGAGCGGAAAATTCCAACACCACCAGACACGCGGCGGAGTTTTGGATGATTGAGCCGGAGATTGCGTTTGCGGACCTGGATGACAATATGGATTTGGCGGAAGCTATGTTAAAATATGTGATTTCCTATGTGCTTGAGGAAGCGCCGGAGGAGATGAATTTCTTCAACTCCTTTGTGGATAAAGGACTTCTGGAGCGTCTCAACAATGTGGTGAACTCGGATTTCGCGAGAGTGACCTATACAGAGGCAGTGGAAATCCTTGAGAAGAACAATGACAAATTTGAATATAAGGTATCCTGGGGATGTGACCTGCAGACAGAGCATGAGCGCTATCTCACCGAGGAAGTCTACAAGCGCCCCGTATTTGTTACCGATTATCCGAAGGAGATTAAGGCGTTTTATATGAAGCTCAACGAGGACGGAAAGACCGTGGCGGCAGTGGACTGTCTTGTTCCGGGAATCGGTGAGATTATCGGCGGAAGTCAGAGGGAAGACGATTACGAGAAGCTTAAAGGCAGGATGCAGGAGCTCGGTCTCAATGAAGAAGATTATAAGTTCTATCTGGATTTGAGAAAATACGGCTCTACGAGACATGCGGGCTTCGGGCTTGGATTTGAGCGCTGCGTGATGTATTTGACAGGTATGTCCAATATCCGCGACGTCCTTCCGTTCCCGCGGACTGTAAATAACTGTGAGCTTTAAACGGACGCTATAAGCAGAAGAGAGCAGATACAGATGGGAGGCATGGTGCAAGCCACGCCTCCCATTATAGTAAGTAAAGCAAACAGCGGGGAGAGGAGATTTGTGACATGAAATTTATCCATATAGCGGATGTGCATCTGGGCGCGGAACCGGATGCGGGATACGCGTACACAAAAGGGCGGGCAAAGGAGCTATGGGATACCTTTGAGCAGGTCATTGATATCTGCGAGGAGGAGCAGACGGATTTACTTCTCATTGCAGGAGACTTGTTTCACCGCCAGCCTCTCTTGCGGGAGTTGAAAGAAGCGGATTACCTGTTTTCCACACTGTCCCACACGCAGGTGGTGCTGATAGCGGGGAATCACGACTATATCAGAAAGGATTCGTATTATCGGACCTTTGCATGGAGCGAGAATGTATATCCTCTCTTTGGCAGGGAGATGGAATATGTAGAATTTCCGGAGCTTCAGACGGCGGTCTACGGATTCAGCTATTATGCGAAGGAAATCCGGGAGGCGAGATACGAGGAGGCAGCGGCGCATAGGATACAGCCTTTTGAAATTCTGCTTGCCCACGGCGGGGATGAAAAGCATATCCCCATTCGCTGGGAAGAGCTGGAGAGGAGCGGCTTTTCCTATGTGGCGCTGGGGCATATCCATAAGCCTGTAGAAATCAGGAAGAATCATATTGCCTATGCCGGGGCGCTGGAGCCGATTGACCGAAATGATACCGGGGAGCACGGTTTTATTCGGGGAGAGACTGACAGCCGGGGGACGAGGACGCAATGGGTTCCCTTTGCCAGGAGAAGCTATCTGCGCCTCACCGTGACAGTGGACGAAAACCAGACATCGGGAAGCCTTGCCAGGGAGTTGAAGCGGGCGGTGGAAGAAAAGGGGACAGAGAACCTCTACCGCGTAACTCTCCGGGGCAGCCGGGATGCAGACGTGATATTTGATACAGACCACATGGATGCTTACGGCAACATTCTGGAGATTCTTGACGAGACCCATCCGCACTATGATTTTGGACGTCTGGAGCAGGAGAACGCCGGGAACCTGCTGGGAGAGTACATCCGCATGTTCCGCCACTGCCTGCCGGATGAGGAGACCGTCCTGCGCGGCGGAGAATATCCGGCAGTCGAACGGACGGACGTGACTGGGGCTTATCCGGCAAGCGAAGGGCTGGACAGCGTTCTGCCAGACGGCGAGCCGGAGACAATCGAATATCTTGCGCTCTGTGAGGGCGTGGAGGCGATTCTGGCGAATAGGAAATGAAATCCTGGGAGGGAATGACAACTTGAGAATCAGAGAAATATATATTAAGAATTTCGGGAAGTTTTCGGAACAGCGGTTCTCCTTCCAGCCGGGAGTCAACATTTTATATGGAGAGAATGAGTTCGGGAAGAGTACGCTGTGCGCCTTTATCCGCGCTATGCTCTTCGGCATGGAACGCGGCAGGGGAAAGGCTGCGGCGAGGGATGACTTCAGCCGCTATGAGCCCTGGGAGAATCCCAATCATTACGCGGGCAGTATGCGGTTTACCTGCGGCGGACGCAACTTTTTGCTGGAGAGAAGTTTTGACAGATATACAAAGCATGTTTCCCTGGTCTGCGAGGATGACGGGGAGGAATTGTCCGTGGAGCACGGAGATTTGGACATGCTTTTGGGCGGATTGACGTCCTCTGTCTTTGACAACACGGTCTTGGTGCGGCAGATGGCGGCGGAGCCGGGACAGGAGCTCTCCCACAGTCTGAAAAATTATGCGGCAAACTACTATGAGACCGGAGGCGGGGAGGTGGATTTGCAGGGAACGCTTAAGACCTTGAAGGACAGAGAGCGGGAAGTGCAGCAGCGGCAGCGGGCTCTTGCGGAGGAAGAGGAAAAGAAGCGCGCAAATCTGCGTCAGGAGTGTTCTTATATTGAGGCGGACATGGAAGGTCTGCGCAGTAAATTAGAAGAGAACCAGAGAAAATACAATCAGTTGGAGCGGGAGGAGACCCGTCTTTCCAGAGAATATGACAGGCTGAAAGAAGCGCGAAAGACACAGGAGGCGAACAGCGAAAAGGAAAATACAGATACAGAAGGCACAGAGAGAAAGATGGGACCTGCTCTTATCAAAGGAGGGGCAGCAGGCGTCCTTGTGGGATTGGCAGGATTCTTCTGGGGCGGCTTTCTGACCGGACAGGAATGGTTTCCGGGCAGTATTCCCCTGCGTTTTATCAGCACTGTCATTCTGGCTGTAGGTGTGATTCTTCTGGCAGCGGGAATGGTTCGCTTGATGAAAGAAAAGCGGGAGGAAAGAAAGACAGCCGGGCGGGGGCGCGAAGCTGCAAATCCGCGCTTTACAAAGGCAGGGCGGCAATACGGAACATCACGGCACGGAGGCGAAAGCGCGAGCCAGGAAACAGCCGGGAAGTCCGATGAGGCGGCAGAGCAGAGAATCCATGAGGCAGGGCAGAGATACGAGGCGGCGAGGGAGTCGGTGAAACGTCTGCTCTGGCAGCAGGAACAGATACAGGCGGACTGGAAGGAGAAGGAAATTCGTCTCAAAAATCTCCAGGAAGCGTACATGGAGATGGAGGTGCCGGAGGAGGTAAGGCTGACAGAGAAGCAGTTAAAGGCACTCAAGCTGGCACAGGAATCGGTAAAGACCGCCGCGGCGGGACTGGGACAGCGTACCGGGGAACTGCTGGATAGGAGAGCTTCGGAGATATTTTCCGCGGTGACGAACGGGCGTTACCGGGGGCTGCGGATGAGTGAAAATATGGACATCACGGTGTGGGATGGAAAAAGAAACATTTCGTTGCATCTTTTGAGTCGGGGAACCATAGAACAGATTTATTTTTCCATCCGCATGGCAGCGGCGGAGTTTCTCTGTGAGGAGGAGCTTCCCGTGATTTTGGACGATGTATTTGTTTTTTATGATGAGAAAAGAGTAAAAAGTGCTTTAAAATGGTTGAGAGATGAGAAAAAGCAGGCTATAATATTTACTTGCCAAAAGAGAGAAGAAGAAATTTTTTACGGAGACATGGAAGGAAGAATGTAGATGAAGATAGTACTGCCGAAAAAGGTGCAAATGATTATCAACAATCTCCAGCTTCATGGGTATGAAGCCTATGCGGTGGGCGGCTGTGTGCGGGATTCCATTCTGGCAAAGCGTCCGGAGGACTGGGATATCACGACATCGGCGAAGCCGGAGGAGATTAAGCGGCTGTTTCGCAGGACAGTAGATACAGGAATCGAGCATGGGACGGTCACGGTGCTTCTGGGGAAGGACAGCTTCGAGGTCACGACATACCGCATTGACGGGCTGTATGAGGACAGCCGTCATCCGAAGGAGGTCATCTTTACCAACCGACTTGAGGAGGATTTGAAGCGGCGCGACTTTACCATCAATGCCATGGCATATAACGATGAGGTGCGCCTGGTGGATGTGTTCGGTGGGATGAAGGACTTAAACCACCACTTAATTCGCTGTGTGGGAGAACCGAAAGAACGGTTTTCCGAGGACGCGCTCAGGATACTGCGGGCGGTGCGCTTTTCCGCGCAGCTTAATTTCCCCATAGAGGAGAGCACGGCGGAAGCGGTGAAGGAGCTGGCGCCGACCCTGGAACATATCAGCGCGGAGCGGATTCAGACGGAGCTGGTGAAGCTTTTGATGTCCAATCACCCGGAGAAGATAAAGGACGCTTATGAACTGGGAATCACGAAGGTGGTCCTGCCGGAGTGGGATGCCATGGTGGGAGTGGAGCAGAATACTCCTCACCACAAATACGATGTGGCGGAACACACCCTTCATGCACTTAAGAATGTGAAGAAAGACAAGATATTAAGGCTTACCATGCTGTTCCATGACATGGGTAAACCGTCCATGAAGACTACAGATGAGAAGGGCAGAGACCATTTCAAAGGGCACGCTCTGGTGAGCGAGGAGATTGCGAGAAAGGTTTTAAGGCGGCTGAAATTTGACAATGACACGGTGAAGAAAGTGACCCGTCTTGTCTGCTACCACGACTACCGGATAGAGGCGACGCCGCAGAACGTGCGCCGTGCCATGAACCGCATCGGCGTGGAACTTTTTCCCTATTATCTGGCGGTGCGAATGGCAGATGTGAAGGCACAGAGTCCTTATAAGAGACGGGAGAAGATAGAAAATATCGTTGCTATGCGTGAGGTATACCAGGAAACCCTTCTGAACGGCGAGTGTGTCACGCTGCGCGAGCTGGCAGTGAGCGGACGGGATTTGATGGCGCTCGGCATGCAGCCCGGCAGGGAGATTGGAAGTATGCTCTCCGAGCTGCTGGAGTGGGTTATCGACGAGCCGACCTGCAACAAAAAAGAAATTTTATGTGAATATGTAAAAGAAAAGCTTGGCTTATAGCATACTCAGGCTGTCCCCTTCATACATTAGAGAGAACTATGAATCGTATAATGCAGGGGGCAGCCATGAAGGAATACGAATTAGAAGTATTGGACGAATATGACGTGGAAGTGAGAAGCACCCGCAGAATCAGGGGTGCGTTTTTTTGCGATACAAATGAGGGGACGATGCTATTAAAGGAGACGAAGATTTCTGCGCGGCGGGCTCCCCTTCTGTATGAAATATTAAACTATCTTGAGAAAGAAGAAGGTTTCCGGGTAGATACGCCGGTCTTCACAAAGAGCGGGGAGCTTCTGTGCACAGGCAGGGACGGCACGAAGTATATGCTGAAAAAATGGTTCTCAGGCAGGGAATGTGAAGTGAAGAGAGAGGCGGATGTGATAGAGGCGGCACGCCATCTGGCGCGTCTTCATCAGAGCTTTGTATGGCAGGGAAGAAATGATTCTGTGGATGAAGAAAATATTCCGTTTACAGGACGGGCGCCGGAGGAAGAAGCGCTGCGCCATAACAGAGAACTTAAAAAGGTGAGGGCGTTCATAAGGGACCGTGTGTCCAAAAGCCAGTTTGAGTACCTGTTTCTTGAGAATTTTGAAAGGATGTATGACCTGGCGGAGCGGGTGACAGAAAGACTTCAGAGCGGGGCGTGCAGAGGGCTCTACCGGGAGTGTATCGAGAAGCGGATGCTCATACACGGAGACTATAACTACCACAATGTGCTGATGGTGCCTCACATTCCCGCAGTGACAAATTTCGAGCATTTTCGCATAGATATACAGGCGCAGGACTTGTATTATTTTCTGCGGAAAGTGATGGAAAAACATCAGTGGGATGAGCAGCTCGGTATGCGGATGCTAAATGCGTATGAAGCAGTGCGCCCGCTGGACAGCGCGGAGAGGGAATACATCGCGCTGAACCTCGCTTACCCTGAAAAATTCTGGAAGACTGCCAGCAGCTACTACCACTCCAACAAAGCGTGGATACCGGAGAAAAGTGTCGAAAAACTGAAGCTGTCCGCCCAGCAGTCGGAAGAAAAACTGCGTTTCATAGAGAATATATTTACTTTAAATTTGCAGGTACCTGTTGTATAATAAGGACAGATTTATTTTATGTCAGGAGGTACCAGTATGGATTACAGAGAAAGGTATGAGCAGTGGCTTTCAGATTCCTACTTCGACGAGGCGACGAAAGCGGAATTAAATGCCATCAAAGACGATGATAAGGAGATTGAGGAACGCTTTTATACAGAGCTTGAGTTCGGTACAGCAGGTTTGAGAGGTGTCATCGGCGCCGGAACAAACCGTATGAATATTTATACTGTCAGAAAGGCGACACAGGGACTGGCGAATTATATCATAAAGAATAACGGGGAGAAGAAGGGTGTGGCAATCGCCTTTGATTCCCGCCGCATGTCCCCGGAGTTTGCGCAGGAGGCGGCGCTCTGCCTGGCGGCAAACGGAATCAAGGCATATGTCTTTGAATCCCTGCGCCCCACGCCGGAGCTTTCCTATGCGGTGCGCAAGTTAGGATGTATCGCGGGTATCAACATCACAGCCAGCCACAACCCACCGGAATACAATGGATACAAGGTTTACTGGGAGGACGGCGCGCAGATTACGCCGCCCCACGACAAAGGTATTATGGACGAGGTGAAGGCAGTGGAGAGCTTCACAGAGGTGAAGACCATGCCGCTTGCAGAGGCGAAAGAGGCAGGACTCTATGAGACCATCGGCGCGGAGGTGGACGACGCTTATATCGCGGAGCTGAAAAAGCAGGTGCTCCACCAGGATGCCATCGATGCGGCGGGCAAGGATATCAAGATTGTCTATACTCCGCTGCACGGCACCGGAAATATCCCGGCGCGCAGGATTTTAAAGGAACTGGGCTTTGACAATGTCCATGTGGTAAAAGAGCAGGAGTTGCCGGACGGTGAGTTCCCGACGGTATCCTACCCGAATCCGGAAGCAGAGGAAGCATTTGACCTGGGCCTGAAGTTGGCGAAGGAGATTGACGCGGACATCGTTCTCGCCACAGACCCGGATGCAGACCGCCTCGGCGTGCGTGTGAAGGATAAAAACGGTGAGTACCACACACTGACCGGAAATATGTCCGGCTGCCTGCTGGCAGACTATGAAATCGGACAGAGAAAAGAGTTAAAAGGACTGCCGGATGACGGGTATCTCATCAAGACCATTGTGACGACCAACATGGCGGATGCCATCGCGGATTACTATCATGTGGGACTGATTGAGTGCCTGACCGGATTTAAGTATATCGGACAGCAGATTTTAGGCTTTGAGACGAGCGGAAAAGGCGAGTATGTCTTTGGATTCGAGGAGAGCTACGGATGCCTGATTGGAACCCATGCCAGAGATAAGGACGCTATCGTTGCCACCATGGCGCTGTGCGAGGCGGCTGCTTACTATAAGACAAAGGATATGACCCTCTGGGATGCCATGATTTCCCTGTACGAGCGCTACGGCTACTACAAGGATGACATCAAGTCCATCACTCTTAAGGGCATCGAAGGTATTGCCAAGATTCAGGAAATCCTGGAGACACTGCGCAAGAACCCGCCGACAGAGATTGCGGGGCTGAAGGTGCTGAAAGCAAGAGACTACAAGGCGGATACCATCAAGGACATGCAGTCCGGAGAAGTGACCGGCACAGGTCTTCCAAACTCCAATGTACTCTACTACGACCTGCCGGACGGACAGTGGGTATGCGTGAGACCTTCCGGAACCGAGCCGAAGGTAAAATTCTACTACGGCATCAAGGGAACGTCTCTTGAAGACGCAGACAAAAAGTCCGAGGAGATGGGCAAAGAAATTCTCGCTATGATTGATGAGATAATGTAATTTCCAGAATATGGAAGCGGTGCTGGAAACATTTGCCGGTTCAGCCCGCACCCTGCGGAAAAACTGCCTAAAAAGGCGCAAAAACAGTAAAACTTCTTGACAAAGGGAAGGGAAACCGTTATAACATACATAAGGGTGCTTCGTGTGGTCGTTTTGTGCACGAAACCTTTATAAAAACGGTAGAATATCTGTATTCTAGTACAATTAAGAGGAGGACATTATCCATGAACAAAACAGAATTAGTAGCAGCAATTGCTGAGTCAGCAGAAATTTCCAAGAAGGACTCTGAAAAAGCATTAAAAGCTTTCGTTGATGTAGTTACAGAACAGCTGAAAAAAGGCGATAAAGTACAGTTAGTAGGTTTCGGTACATTTGAAGTGAGCGAGAGAGCAGCAAGAGAGGGAAGAAATCCTCAGACAGGCAAGACAATGAAGATTGCAGCTTGCAAGGCTCCGAAATTCAAAGCAGGAAAAGCTTTAAAAGACGCTTTAAACTAATCCGTTTATAAAAAGAGGACAAGTTTACATTCTCTGAGAGGATAAAAGAGTACTTATGATGTACAGCATTGTAAGTACTCTTTCTTAATTATGGCAGGAAAGTCCTTTGGATTGTCCTGCGAAATACAAAGCCCTTTGGCGCGAGTGTGTGCCAGGCGCATACTTTTTAGTTATAGAAAGGAAACAACGATGCGGTTAGACAAATTTTTAAAAGTATCCCGCCTTATCAAACGGCGGACAGTGGCGAATGAGGCGTGCGATGCCGGCAGAGTGTTCGTGAACGGCAAGGCGGCAAAAGCCTCTGTGAAAGTAAAGCCGGGGGATATCATCGAAATTCAGTTCGGCACAAAGTCTGTGAAAGCGGAGGTACTCGCGCTGCAGGACACCACGAAGAAAGAAGAGGCAAAAGAACTATTCCGATATCTGTAATTGCTTATCAGTTCGACCTGTGCTGTTTCTGATACCTGAACTGATATGCAGCTGCAAGTTGTGTACATAATCCGGTACAGCCCCTCATATATATAGAAAAGCACAGGAAGGGGGCTTACCTATGGAAGAGCAGCGCATCACAAAGGTGCATAAACTGGTAGTAAATAACAGGAAAACGAGTACAGTGACAGGCGTGCTGGACGTTTTGTCTTTTGATTTAAATGAAATCCTTCTGGAGACAGAGATGGGGATGCTGATGGTGAAGGGGACGGATTTACACGTGAACCGCTTAAGCGTGGAGAAAGGCGAGGTGGATTTGTCGGGAAATATCGACAGCATCGCCTATTCCAGTGTGAACCAGGCAAGCAGGCAGAATGAGAACTTCTTTGCCAAGCTGTTTCGATAGGCGGAGTATCCAAGATGCTGGGAATCGAGACGGAAGCGTTGATTTTTCTCTATGCGGGACTGTCGGGAATCACCGTGACTGCGGTATACGGTATTCTTGTGCTGCTGCGCAGACTCATCCCGCACAAGGGGTGGATTATCAGCCTGGAGGATTTTATTTTCTGGCTGTGTGTGAGCGTCTATCTTTTTCACAGAATGTACCGGACGACCTACGGGGCTATCCGGTGGTTTTTCCTGCTCGGCGCGGGAGCAGGCAGCCTGACGGCATTTCTTTTCATCTGGCTTGCGAAAAAAATATGGACAAAACACAAGAAACATCTTGAAAAGTATAAAAAAAACAGATAGAATGATTTTTATAGTACAGAGTTATTTTCTGTGCGAAGGGGATTTAATTTAAGTAAACAGGGTGAGTATAAATGACGAAGAAGAATACAGGAATGGACAGGCAGCGTCCGAAGAAAAAGTCCAGGCTCCGCTATCATAAGAGGAGCGTGGTCGGAATCAGTGTTATCCTGCTGCTTCTGGCAGGAGTGCTCGGCGTGAATTCTATCATGCTGAGGTCGAAGAATCAGGAGTACATGCAGCAGGAAGCGGAACTGGAATCCCAGATTCAGGAGCAGAAGGACCGTTCCGAAGAGATTGCGGATTATGAGGAATATGTGAAGACAGACGAATTTATCAAAGAGACTGCCGAGGAAAAGTTAGGTCTTGTGGACCCCAACGAAGTGATATTCAAACCGGCAGAATAGATGTAAGTACGAAAGAAGACTCCAGGAGAAATTCTCCTGGAGTTTTTGCGTGCTTGGAGGAAGGAGTATAGATATATGCAGGAAGGACAAGTATTACACAACAGCCCCTATGTTGCCCAGATAGAGAAATTCGCGGATTCATTAAAGCAGCTCTCGCGTACCTTTTTAGAGCTGGAGGAGAAGAAGCAGGCATTTTCCAACGAGGAGATTGAAGATATGTTCCAGAGCGTGAGGGAGAAAGTCTGCGGGCATTGTGAGAAATGCAGCTGGTGCTGGGGAGAGAATTTCGTGCACACTTATCAGATGGGGTATGACATTCTCTCCGCGGTGGACAAATACGGGAATGAGCTGAATACAGAGACAAAGCGCAAGCTCCAGCAGAAATGCATCATGGCGCCGCGGTTTCTGCGAGAGATGCTGGAGGCGTTTCATGTCGCCAGACAGAATATGATTTGGGTAAACCGCATGGCGAGGAGCCGGGAAGGATGCGCTATCCAGATGGACACGTTCGCGGATATGATACGCAGCACGGCGAAGGAGCTGGAGGACAGCATGTTCACAGATGAACGGCTGGAGAAGAAAATCAGCGCGGGACTGAAAAAGAAAGGAATCCGTGTGCTGTACACGAATTTTTTCATGAACAAAGAAGGAAAATACGAGATTCACGTGACAGCGCGGGCAGTGCAGAATCGTTGTGTGACCCAGCGAGAGCTGGTGAGAGGAGTCTCAGATATTCTGGGAAGGCGCTTTGTTCTGGAGGAGAACAGCGGACAGATGCTGGGAAAAGAGTACACCACTGTAGTGTGCATCGAGGGTCCGGCGTTTTACACGATGCAGGGTGTGGCGCGGATTGGCAAGGGATGCAGCCGCATATCGGGGGACACGTTCATGATGATGGAGCTGCCCGGCGGAAGGCAGGCGGTGGCGCTCTCCGATGGGATGGGCGCGGGCGAGAAAGCCTGCCGGGAGAGCACACTGGTCGTGGAGCTTTTGGAAGAACTTTTGGAAGCGGGATTCCCGGAGAAGACGGCGATTCAGATGATTAACACCACACTGGTGATGGGGCGGGAGGATATTCATTACTCTACCATTGACATGAGCGTCTTTGACCTGTACACAGGAGAATGTGAAATCATAAAGGCGGGGGCGTCTTCCACCTTCATAAAGAAAGGGGATGTGGTGGAGCATTTAAGCTCTACCAGCCTTCCCATCGGAGTGATGCACTCCATTGAGATTGACTCAGTGAAGCGGAAACTAAATTCCGGGGATTTTGTCATCATGGTCACAGACGGTGTGCTGGATGCACTGCCAGTGGGGGAGCAGGATATCCTGCTGGAGACCGTGATACAGGGTACGGCGATTGCCAATCCAAAAGAGATGGCACACCATGTTCTGGAGCAGGTGCTGAACTGGACCGGAGAGGAGCCTGCGGACGATATGACCGTGCTGGCGGTGGGAATCTGGGAATGTTAGTAGTCTGCCTGCGACGGGAATCTTGCAATTTTGTCATAGATTGAGTATAGTTTACATATGATGGAGAAAATTGAAGCATTTGTAAAAAAATATGGGATGATACAGTCAAAAGACACAGTGGTGACAGGTGTATCGGGCGGAGCGGATTCGATATGCCTGCTTTTTGCGCTTTTAGAGCTCCGGAAAAAGCTGGATTTTGAGCTGGCTGTATGCCATGTCAATCACCAGATTCGCGGAAAAAGCGCCGATGAGGATGAAGCGTTTGTGCGGCGTCTCTGTGAGGAGAGAGGCATACCCTTTTGGGCTTTTCATGAAAATGTAGAATTAATCGCGGCAAAACGGAAACAATCTCTTGAGGAAGCAGGGCGCATGGTGCGAAGGGAAGCCTTTGAGACTGTGCGAAGAGAAGTGGGAGGCACGAAGATTGCCACAGCCCACCACCAAAATGACAGCGCCGAGACCCTGCTTATGAATCTGGCGAGGGGCGCCGGACTGAAGGGGATGTGTGCCATCCGCCCGGTGAACGGCATCTGGATACGCCCGCTTCTGTGTCTGGAGCGCCGGGAGATTGAAGCGTGGCTTAAGGAACAGAATCTCCCTTATTGTCAGGACGAGACGAACAATGAGGACGAATACATGAGAAACCGGGTGCGCCACCGGATTATACCGGAGCTGGAAAAGCAGGTGAATACCCGCGCGGTGCGGCATTTCTGTGAGACGGCTGGGCAGGTGCAGGAAGTGTGGGACTATTTGGAGGCGCAGACGCAGGAAGCCTTTGCGGACTGTGCGCAGAGAGTCAAGCGGATAGAGGGAATGTGCGCAGTACAGGAACCGGGGAGTGATGCTGCCGAGGACAGTGCAGCAGAACCGTACAGGGAGCTCACGGCTGCAGAACCGGAGCGCACAGGGACAGAGATTTTCATAGACTATGATAAATTTGCAGCGCTTCCCCCGGTGATTGGGAAGCTGGTGATTAAAAAGGCTCTGGAGACAGCGGCAGGGTCAGAAAAGGATATCGCGTCATGCCATGTGGATGCCGTGCTGGACTTATTCGCGGGACAGACAGGCAGAAGGACAGACCTTCCCTATCGGCTCACGGCAGAGCGCACCTATACCGGGGTGTGTATCGGACCAAAGAGGGAAGCGCAGCGGGCGGACGGATATGCAAAGGAATTGGCGGTTCCGGGAGAAACGCGGGTGGCAGAGAAACATTGGAATGTCATATGCCGAATTTTTGAAAAAGAAACTGCGTTTTCTTTCGCGCAGATACCGCAAAAAACCTACACGAAATGGTTTGATTATGATATAATAAAAAATAGTCTCTTTATCAGGAGTCGCCGGCAGGGAGACTCGATAACCATTGATAATACGGGCAGCCGGCAGAAGCTCAAGAAGTATTTTATCAACGAAAAGGTGCCCGCCGCGATGCGGGAGGAGCTTCTTGTGATTGCTGATGGCGAGCAGATTTTATGGATACCTGGTATGCGGCAGAGTCATGCCTATCAGGTGAGAGAACACACAAAGAGAATATTGGAAATAAGGATAACGGAGGAGAAAACAGATGTCTGAGACGATTCGGGTATTAGTATCTGAGGAAGAAATAGAAGAAAGGGTTAAAGCACTGGGAAAGCAGATTAGCGAAGATTATGCGGGAAAACAGGTGCACTTGATATGTATTTTAAAAGGCGGCGCCTTTTTTATGTGTGAGCTGGCTAAGAGGATTACTGTGCCGGTTTCCATGGATTTCATGAGCGTCGGAAGTTACGGGGACGGAACTTCATCCAGCGGCGTGGTGCGTATTGCCAAGGATTTGGATGAGGCGATTGAGGGCAAGGATGTGCTGATTGTGGAGGATATCATCGACTCAGGACGTACGCTGTTTTATCTGATTGATGTCCTGAACCACCGCAAGCCTAACAGTCTGCGCCTCTGTACACTGCTGGACAAACCGGAGCGCAGGGTAAAGGATGTAAAAGTGGATTATGTAGGATTTAATATCCCGGATGAGTTCGTCGTGGGATATGGTCTTGACTATGCCCAGAAATACAGGAATCTTCCATATATCGGAGTGGTAGAGGGCATAGAATAAAGCAGGAAGGAGAAAACAAGGTTGAACAATAAGAAATACAGAGGTGTGAGCGGCGCGACCATCATGACATTCGTGCTCATTGTCGTGCTCGCCTTCTGGCTGATGAACCGCATGCAGCTCCATCAGCAGGAGATGACGTACACCCAGTTTGAGCAGGAAGTAAAAGACGAAAATGTGACGAAGGTAGTCATCAGTCAGAATAAGGCGGTGCCGACCGGTTCTGTGACAGTCAGTCTGAAAGGGGAAGAGGCTACCAGGACGGTCTATGTCTCCGATGTAAAGGACGTGCAGGAGCTTCTGGATAAATATGATGTGGATTACCGGATGACGGATGTGCCGCAGGATTCTGTGATGACAACGGTACTGTTCCCGCTTTTGATTACTTTTGCGGGGGTGGCGCTCATCTTCTTCCTGATGAACAGGCAGAACGGCGGGGCGAATGCGAAGGCGATGAACTTCGGCAAGAGCCGCGCAAAGATGAGCAGTCAGAATGAGATTAAGGTCACATTCGCGGATGTGGCGGGCTTAAAAGAAGAGAAGGAAGAGCTGGAGGAAATCGTCGATTTTCTCAAAGCACCAAAAAAATATATCCAGGTGGGCGCGAGGATTCCCAAGGGCGTACTCTTAGAGGGACCTCCGGGAACCGGTAAGACGCTTCTGGCGAAGGCAGTGGCAGGAGAGGCGGGAGTGCCGTTTTTCAGCATTTCCGGTTCTGATTTTGTGGAAATGTTTGTCGGCGTGGGAGCTTCCCGTGTCCGCGATTTGTTCCAGGACGCGAAGAGAAACGCGCCGTGTATCATTTTCATCGATGAAATCGATGCCGTGGCGAGACGCCGCGGAAGTGGTCTCGGCGGCGGTCACGATGAGAGGGAGCAGACATTGAACCAGCTCCTCGTGGAGATGGACGGCTTCGGCGTCAATGAGGGAATCATCGTCATGGCGGCAACGAACCGCAAGGATATCCTGGACCCGGCTATCTTAAGACCGGGGCGCTTTGACCGCAATGTCATCGTGGGACGCCCGGATGTCGGGGGCAGAGAAGAGATATTAAAAGTACACGCCAGAAATAAGCCGCTGGGGGATGATGTGGATTTGAAACAGATTGCCCAGACAACGGCAGGCTTTACCGGCGCGGATTTGGAGAATCTCTTAAATGAGGCGGCAATCCTCGCGGCGAAGGAGAACCGGGTATATCTGCAGCAGGGAGATATCCGCCATGCTTTTGTAAAAGTGGGCATCGGACCGGAGAAGAAGAGCCGCATCGTATCTGATAAAGAGCGGCGCATCACAGCGTACCACGAGGCGGGACACGCGATTTTATTCCATGTGCTCCCCGATGTGGGACCTGTATACAGTGTATCTATCGTGCCGACGGGCGCGGCAGGCGGCTACACCATGCCTCTGCCGGAGCGGGACGACATGTTCAATACAAAGGGGCATATGCTCCAGGAGATTACGGTAGCTCTGGGAGGACGCGTGGCGGAGGAAGAGATTTTCGACGATATCACCACCGGAGCTTCCCAGGATATCAAACAGGCGACAGCCATTGCGAAGTCCATGATTACCAAGTTCGGTATGTCCGAACGCCTGGGGCTTATCAATTATGACAATGACAGCGATGAGGTATTCATCGGCAGAGATTTCGGTCATACTTCCAGAGGATATGGGGAGAAGATTGCCGGAACCATCGACGAAGAAGTGAAGCGCATTATCGACGAGTGCTATCTGAAGGCGAAAGCGCTCCTTGAGGAGTACCAGTCTGTGCTGGAATCCTGCGCGCAGCTTCTTCTGGAAAAAGAAAAGATAACAAGAAGCGAGTTCGAGGCACTCTTTGAAGAGAAAGTGCCGGACAATGAATTGCCGCTTTCCGGACAGGACGCCTGATGAGTGTTCCTGCGCCGGGTAAGGAGGTTTTTATATGAATAAGGACGCACTCTTTAGTGACGGCACATCGGGGTATGTATCGCCTGCACAGCCGGCAGAGTATGAGAAAGTTACTCTGCGCTTCAGGACTGCCCGGGATGATGTGGACGAAGTGCGTGTCCTGTTAAAGACAGGAAAACTTGCGATGCGCAAGGCGTACTCGAAGGGCGGATTTGACTATTACGAAACAGACTACCAGCTTGGCGAGGAGCCTCTGCGCTATTCCTTTGAAATCGTACAGGGGGATGAAGTCTGTTATTACAGCCGCTGCGGTGTGGCGGGAGAGATGAAGGATTTCTATGACTTTGTCATCGTGCCCGGATTTTCCACGCCGGATTGGGCGAAGGGGGCGGTCATGTATCAGATATTTGTGGACCGCTTTTACAATGGTGATACATCCAACGATGTGGAAGACAATGAGTATATCTATATCGGGGCGCCCAGCCGAAGGGTGACAGACTGGAATGAGCCGCCGCAGCCCATGGATGTCCGCCGTTTCTATGGCGGGGATTTGGCGGGTGTGCTTGAGAAACTGGACTATTTGCAGGATTTGGGCGTGGAGGTCATATACTTCAATCCTTTGTTCGTCTCCCCTTCCAATCATAAATATGACAGCCAGGACTATGACAATATCGACCCCCATCTGGGAAAGATTGTGGAGGACGGCGGCGAGGTGCTGCCGGAGGGAAGCCTGGACAATGTGGGAGCGACCCGCTATCAGATACGCACGGGAAAGAAGGAAAATTTGGATGCGAGCAATGCATTGTTCGCGAGATTGGTCGAAGAGATGCACAGGCGCGGCATGCGCGTGATTCTGGACGGGGTGTTCAACCACTGCGGCTCCTTCAATAAATGGATGGACCGGGAGCGCATCTATGAGCAGCAGCCGGAATATCCAAAAGGGGCATATGTCAGTGCCGACAGTCCGTACCGGTCTTTTTTCCATTTCTTTGATGAGAGGGAGAGTTCCTGGCCCTATAATGGCAACTATGACGGCTGGTGGGGACATGATACCCTGCCGAAGCTGAATTACGAGGACTCTTCGGAACTGGAACAGTATATTATCGATGTGGGAAAGAAATGGATTTCCCCGCCCTACAATATCGATGGATGGCGGCTTGATGTGGCGGCAGATTTGGGATACAGCAATGAGTATAACCACATGTTCTGGCGCCGTTTCCGCAAGGAAATCAAGAGTGTCAATCCGGAGGTCCTGATATTGGCAGAGCATTACGGTGACCCTGCCGAGTGGCTGCAGGGTGATGAGTGGGACAGTGTGATGAACTACGATGCCTTCATGGAGCCCCTCACCTGGTTCCTCACAGGGATGGAGAAGCACAGCGACGAGCGCAGAGCGGACTTGTGGGGAAACGCGGATAACTTTGTCAACACAATGAATCATTTCATGGCATCCATGATGACGCCGTCTCTGCAGGTGGCGATGAATGAGCTTTCGAATCATGACCATTCCCGGTTTTTGACACGCACCAATCATATAGTCGGGCGTGTGGGGCAGCTTGGCACGAAAGCCGCGGAGGAAGGCGTGAACCATGCGGTCATGCGGGAGGCAGTGGCAGTGCAGATGACCTGGCCTGGTGCGCCTACGATATACTACGGCGATGAAGCAGGGCTGTGCGGCTTTACAGACCCGGATAACCGCAGACCATTCCCGTGGGGACGGGAAGATAAGGAAATGCTCGCCTATCACAGGGAGATGATACGGATTCACAAACAGGAGAGACCGCTCAAGACCGGTTCTCTGAAGATGCTGCACTGGGAGAATAATATTTTAGCCTATGGAAGATTCCAGGAGGAGGAACAGATTATCGTGGTCCTCAACAACAGCAAGGAATTAAGGGAAGTGACCGTTCCCGTCTGGCAGGCGGAAGTGCCGGAAAAGGGACGGATGATAAGGCTGATGTACAGTTATGAGAATGGTTTCACCACGGAGTCGGATGAATATATTGTGGAGGACGGCGAAGTGGTGCTGAATATGGGGCGTCATTCCGTGATTGTGTTAAAACCGATGAAATTTTAAACAGGGAAGCTGTTGCAAAAGCAGATAAGAGGTTTGCTTTTGGGGCAGCTTCCTTTTTATGTGGAGAACTTCCGTTCCCCATTAAATAAAATCTTAAGGGAGAAGTCTGTTTCGTCCTGAGGACAATACCCTCTCTTTACAAGGGCAGTGTTTTTGAGCAAAACTGGCATGCATAAAAATCGCATAACTGGACGTTTAGACAGAACCAGTTTTGTGATATGATGTCATCAACGTTAAAAAAGATGTTAAAGTTATCAGGCTTGATGTACAGGAGAAGAGACATGACAAAAAAAATTGCAGTAATCAATGATTTGTCCGGGTTTGGAAAATGTTCGCTCACAGCGGCGATTTCCGTGATTGCCTCCATGGGGGTGCAGCCCTGCCCGCTGCCGACAGCAGTACTGAGCGCTCAGACAGGGTATGACAGTTATTTCCTGGATGACTACACGGACAAAATGGAGAACTTTCGCATAGAGTGGAAAAAGATGGGCGCCTCCTTTGACGGGATTTATACCGGTTTCATGGCGAGCAGCAGGCAGATAGAGCGGGTATTCGAATTTCTGGATACTTTCTATGGAGAACAGACTTTTTTGCTGGTGGACCCGGTGATGGGGGATGACGGCAGGAAATACGACATGTTTACACCAGAGCTGCTGGCAATGATGAAGGAGCTGGCGGTCCGGGCTGACATCATCACGCCGAATCTCACAGAGCTGTGTCTGCTCACCGGAGAAGACTACCATACTCTGGAGTCTCTCACAGAGCAGGAGCAGATTTTACAAGAGGCTGCGCGGCTGGGCAGAGAGATGGCAGACCGAGGTCCTGCCATGGTGGTGGTGACCGGAATCCGTTTCCGGGATAAAGAGGACGGCTTACTTAAGATGGGAAATCTGGCAGTCACACAGAGTGAGGAACACCTCTGTGCCTTCCCCTGCATCAGCGGCAGCTACTCCGGCACGGGCGACCTCTTTGCCTCAGCGATTGCAGGCGGCATGGCGAAGGGGGAGGAGATACGTTCCGTGATGAAAAAGGCAGGGACTATGATTGAGCATGCCATGGCGGATGCTGTGAAAGAGCAGATTCCCAGAAATGACGGCGTAGAGTATGAAAAATATCTGTGGATGCTGCAGGAAAAATAGAGAAAAAAATAGAATGGTGATAAGGAGGAAAAAGAAATGACACAGAACCAATCAAAGATACACACTTCCAAAATTGTGACTACAGGGCTGTTCGCAGCGATGATTACCGTGATGACAGCGTATATTTGTCACATTCCCTACGGGGCGAACGGCGGATATATCCATTTCGGAGATACTTTAATCTATCTCGCGGCAGTCTTTCTTCCAAGACCGTACGCGCTGGCGGCAGCGGCAATCGGCGGCGGGATGGCGGATATTCTGACAGCTCCGATGTGGGCTCCGGCGACCATCATCATCAAGATGCTCATTACATTGCCCTTTACTAGCAGAGAGGGAAGGATTCTCAGCCGGCATAATGTAGTGGCGCCGTTCATTGCACTCCCGATTTCTGCTGCGGGTTACTACCTGGCAGAGGGAATCCTCTTCGGCTCTTTCATCGCACCGATAGCGTCTCTGACAGGAAGTCTCATACAGTCAGGCGGCAGCGCGGCGTTCTTTTTCCTGCTCGCCTCCGCTATGGATAAGGCGCAGGTAAAAGGGCGGACACAGCGTCTGTTACATTTGCAGGAATAGAAAAACGGCGCGGCGGCAGCCGTATCCGTATGAATAGAAAGAAAAGTGCGGGTTGCACCTTCATTTCTTGATTTACATCAATTAATGACTATGAAAAAGAAAGGTTTGTGTTCTGTTTGTAAAATAAATGTAATATGTACTACTCTTATTGGTTGCATATTTTGTGGCAATGTAATAGTTTTATATCATAATGCTT